>Ga0179593_1376974_pt1 | contig 15190 bp, 22 predicted proteins | sample CZODoug2_1_08_16_FD_185931 | JGI IMG/M metagenome (GOLD analysis project Ga0179593, IMG submission 185931) | Vadose zone soil fungal communities from Angelo Coast Range Reserve, California, USA - CZODoug2_1_08_16fungal (PacBio error correction) | ecosystem: Environmental > Terrestrial > Soil >... | reverse complement strand
TTCTAGATGCCTCTCTCTTTAGAAGTTGTATTTTGGGAGGCAAGCGGAGACTTTGGAGGAGAAGTGTATTTCCTGACGAGGGCTTTACAAGTTCCTGCGGGCAACTGGGAGACGCCCCTTTTCTTTTTTTGGTTACGGTTGAAGTCGCCTTGTAGAACGTTGTAACAAAAAGCTCCCTACGTCTCTGTCTTGATTAGCATTGAGCGCTACGGACCCTTGAAGTTCCTAGTTACCCTTCCCCCCTCTTATCGGTCGTGGACTAACCCCCTTTTCTTCTTCGGAAATCCACCTTCTCGTTCCCGTATCAGAAAAACTGCCCTTGCCCCTTCCTTCCCTCTTCTCCTCCCTTCCCGTCCCTCTTCTTCCTATCCTTCCCCTCCCCCCACTGCTCACCCTTTTTTCCCACTTCTCAACCTTCCCTTCTCCTACAACCTACCCTCTATCCGCCTTTCCCAAGCTTTTACAACTCCCCTCCCCCTCATCCCCCTTCCTCCCCCCTGCATCCTGACCCGACCACCACCCCGTTCCTACCCACCACTCTCCATCCACCGCACCCCCCCCCTTCTCATTACTCCCTTTATCGTCGCCCATGCCTCTCCCCTCGCCTCCTTCACGCCATCGCCGCGCCTTCCCCTTCTCTTCCCCCCCTTCTCCCTCCCGACCTTTGCTGTTTTTATCTCCAGCCCCCCCCACTCCTCCTTCCGCTCTATCCGCTCTTCCCCGATCTTCCCTCCCTCCCTTTCCTTAAAACCTTCTTGCCTTAGTTCTCTCGTGCCTATCCCCCTTCTCCCCCACCCCCATCCCGCCCTGCTCTTTTCTGCTTCCTCTTCCCCATACTCCCCCGCCTCGCTCCCACCCTCAAACCCCCCCCCCTCTTCTCTTCTCTCCCCTCGTCCTCTTATTTCCCCACCCTCTACGCGTGTACTTGCGCCCTTCCTCCCTATTACCCCTTTTTCCCCCCGAGCACTACCCTTCCTTCCATCCTTCTTCACAAATTCCGTCGTGCTTGTCCCCTCGCACCTGCCTTTCGCCCTCCTTCTCCTCTCCCTCCTTCCTTTCCTCCACTTTCCCCTCTCCAATCCCACCCCTATCTTTTTCTACTTATCAGTCCCCTCCCCCTTCCCTCACTCCCCTACCCCTCTTTCCCTCCTCCCATTTCCTCACTCCTTCCCATCCCTACCCACACGTTTCCTTCCTCCCCCGACAACCCCCCTCTTATTCAACTGCCTTACTTTTTATCTTCCTTTCCCCTCCCTCATCTCTCTTTTTCGCCCTTTTCTTCTTCCCCTGCCCCCCCCTTTGCATCCCCACTAGCGATCCTTCCCCTCATTTAACTATCCGCCTACTCTTCCCCACCCTCCCCCCTCCCCGCCTTGCCATGCCTTCGCCTTTCTCCCCTCTCACACCCTTCTTTTTCAATCTCCACCGCCCCCTCGCCACTCACACTCACTCTTTTTCCGGTTTCGCCTTTCCCCCCCTTTACCCACCTCGCCTTTTCTCGTGGTACCTTACCCCCTATTCCCTTTCCCCCTCCTCTCACCTCGATCTAGATACCTCCCTCCTCCCCGATTCCTGCCCCTTCCTTCTTGCACTCTTAATGTCTCCCCTCCCCCTCCCTTATACCCCGCTTCTTCCTAAGTCTCCCCTATCCCCGAAACTCCAACCCCCCCCCCCCCTTCTCCCGCCTCTTTTCCCGTCCTCCACCCTTCTTTTCCCTCCTCTACTCTTTTGTCCTCAGCACCTCCCTCCCCCTCTCCCCCTTCTGCGTGCCCCCACCCTCCTCCCCCTTACCCCTCCTCCCTTACTCCCTGACTCTTCCCCGGACAGTTCACCTCCCCACTCGTTTGCTCTCCTCATTTAACCTTCAACATATCTCCTACCCCACATTTTCCCTCACCTTGCTCCTCACTCTCTCTCCAGAATTCCCCCTCCTGCACTTCGTCATTGTCCTCTTCTCTCCCCCCCCGCCCTATCATTCGCTTCCCCCCCTCTCTCTTCCCTCATGTTCCTTCTTCACGATCCCTCCTTCTCCCCTTTTTGATTATTTCCCCCCCCCCTCACTTACTCCTACACTCTTTTCTTTCTTCCCATCCCCCTACGTCTCTTGCCCTTCATTTCCCCAGTTTTTTCTTCTCCCAGCCGACGAAACCCCTCCCCCGCTTGTTAGCGGCCCTTCACGCCTGCCTCCCACAGGACAGCTCATCTTGACGAACTCGCTTCCCTCGCCAACACGATGTTGGACCTATTCGATCTTGGCTACCCTGTAAGTCGTGCAATCCTTCGGTGTCCTTCTCCAGAGAAGTATGTTTTACAGCTTTGGATTTTCATAATTTATCAGCCTTTGTTGGTGAAGTCTTTTTTTTAGATACTAATTTGCCAGGATATAACTCCTCATCAACTAAGTGCCAATCTGGGAGTGATGCTTCCTGGAGCACTATTCTGTTTTTGAATGAGCCACCCGTCGCATCCGGATTACAGACACCCTATACACCCACCTTTGAAGCGCGTGGTCATCTCGAAAAAGTAAAAGCAGACCATCTGAGCCTGGGAGGTACGGTTTCCGTTCCCTGTTCTTTTCCCCCCCCATTACGGAACACACTGACACCCCCAATTAGCATGATACTATGGCCTGACTCCCAGGCCAGCCTAGAACCTCCCCTGACTGCCATATTTGCCAGCGCTTTGTTTCCCCAATATCGACGTTCCCCCCGTCCTGCAAGACATAGTCCCAGTGGCTGACGGCTCTGCTTCTTTTTCAAGTCGACCAAATATCCATGTGTTCCTTTGGCTTGGCCCCTGCCCATCCGGAACCGTTCTGACGCTTGACCCTTTTCCGCCAAAGAACATAACTCCCTCCGGAAAACCCCCCCCTCCCCAGCGTGGCCGGAATCTGCCTCTGGGCATCGTGTAGCTGGGGCGCAGGTAGGTCTTGTGATCCTCCGCGGATCCCTTCTAACGCGCCGTGTCCCCCTCTCCTCCAACTTCCACCTCCTGCTGTTTCCGCTTAAGCCTCTTCGGTTACAGATTTTTTTCGTCCCCCCCTTGTCGAAAATTGAATTGGCTCTGTAGACGTGAGTCTACCCCTGACCCTTGTCGACCCACTAGTTCGAAGCATTACCCGTAGTCAGCATCGACCTCTTCCCCCCCCCATCTCTAGCGGGATCAGATCCATTTCAAAATTTCTGACTCCCCGCCGAACATCACATTCACTGGCCACTCCAGGCGCATCTCTTTTTTTCTGGCGTTATGGACCAGGTCACCCCAAGAATGTCAATTTTTTTTTGCAGGGCTGTTTCTGCACACAGTTTCATTCGGCGACCCCTTCTCCCCCCGGATCCGGATATAGACGCATATTTTCGGAACAATTTATGGCGTCCTCCCTTAACGAATCACCCTCCCTCCCCAAACCTTACTTTCCAATGCCTCCACAACGAAATCTGGTATAGGTCCTGAACGGTCCACCCGCGGTTCTCCTTCCCCCTCCCTTTCTACCGCCAATAGTAAGACTCTGAAGACTACCCCTCTAGATCGGTGTGTCGTACACCGATCCCCCCGTACCCCTTTTGTATTTTTCCCCGTTGCAGACCTTATAGCAGCTTCCCATCTCCCCATCCCTGCTTTCAGCAGCTTTAAGTTAATGCTTGTACATCGACATGCCGGTTGAGAACATGTGATTGCCCCCCCCCCCCCGGGAAACCGATGATAGATTCGATGCTGGCTGAGGAAGCTGTACCACACCGCTTTTCCTCTGGGTGACGATCCCGCGGCCGTAATCCGTTCTTTTCGGCTCCAGCCCGATTCGGCCGCAGCCGGGCATCTGATGTCGGGATCCTCCTTGCGGAAATCCAGAAGTCTTTCCAGGGTGTGCATGCTTGTCGGCGACCGTTTCTCCTCCTGCCGCCCAGTAGGAAAATGGAGGTCTTTTTTTCATGTCGCCGAGTTTTTTAAGCGCCGATGGGTCGCTTTTCTCGGGTGGTACCTCCCCCAAAGGACAATCTTCTTTTGGTCAGACGGTCTATCGGCCGCGCAACTCCCTTTCCTGCCGGTCTCTTTGGGCTGGCGCGATGCAATAATGCCGGTGCTAGGAGGAGCCCCCTCCCTTGTCTTAGTCATTGGAGCTCCTTTCAACATTGATCGCGCTCTCCCTCGCTTCACGGCACGGGCGTGATTATTTCTGTTCTTCTCCTCAAAAGGTGTGCGATCACCTTTCTGAAGCGAGTTTTCTCCCCTCGTGCAAGTAACTGGTTTGAACGCCTCCGATACGGTCTTCCTCGCGCCTAGTGGAGTCCTGGCCGAGCACCCGGAGTCCCTGCGATGGGTCGCCACTTTCCTGATCGTCTCTTACAGATTTATGCCGACGACGTCATAGACTCGGACGTCAACTCGAAGCCGCCCCTCTGCGTCGGTCCTCCGGACCTTTTTTTTTTTTGACCTACGTACACCCCCTTTTATCCCCGGCTTCGTCTCCTTAGCATGAGATGGACGTCAATGATCCTCCCGCGGTTCATCTAAAGCTTCCCCGCTAAGGACTCTTTTTTGCCACCTTGAGAGCCAGCTTTAGAGGTCGGCTCCCCCCCGCGTTCCAGAACAGCGATGACTCCCTTCCTTAAAAGGTTCCTCTCCTATATAGCCGACATTCCCGTCAGGTCGGCAAACAGGTTTTGCGGCCCCCCCCCCTTCCCCCACGGCAAATCTTGACGCTTGAGAAAAAGGAACTTTTTTCTTCTACCGTTTTTATATTCTTTCTTCCTAGATAGTGTCACCACTGACCGTCAGGTCGACTTTTTTTTTCCCATGTTAACCCCTGGCTGTGAGTCGGAAGCGCGAGATCTTTCCGTGTAAGTACGTCAGATGTGCCTAGATCGTCTAGGCGCGCGCTTTCCTGTCACGTCAGCGCGATCTTCTTCAGGCCAGTTTCGTTCTTGGTCGACTCGACCCCCTACGATCCTTAAACCCCCTCCGCCAGCCAGACGCTGCTGATCTAAGTTCTCGGCAACGGACCCGCTAACGACAGGGGGGTCTCCCGCGTTGACACGACAGTCCCTTCCCACCCCCGTAGCGGACGCCGTCCCCTAGTTCGCCCCTCTTCGTCCGCGCGCCCTTCCGGCCGCGGCGGGCTCCTTCTTCCCCCACTGCGCATCGCGCTCCCAACGACAAAGACGAGCCGCGACAAGCCCTTCCCCCTCCGGCAATGCCGACAACTCATCACGGAAACTCATTCGGCCTCCATTTTTTCCCGATCCGGCGTCCCGTTTCTTCGCACCCCAACTTGACCTGACTCGGCTCACCTTTGCCTCGACCGCCATTCTTCCAGCGCCGATCTGGTCCCGGATCTCTTCTTGTCTCCTGCAAACGATCCCCCTTCCCCCCCCCATGCCGCTGCCCCCCCGTCGTCGACGTTCTTTCAAGGACGGCTTTTCAGCAAGCTCTCCAGGCCCAGATCCAGGACGGTTTTTGGGTGCCTAAACGTTTCCCACCGGCACCGTTTGCCCACTCCCTTGCCCCCCCCCTTCCCTACAAAACCGCCCCCTTTACCGATCTTTGTGAACGCATCCCTCTTCAATTTTACTTCCCGCCTCCCGCGACAATGTCGCCGTTTTAAATTCTGCTCAGCAAACTTCTGAGCGGCGGTCTTTTTGCAGTAGACGTCGGTCCCTTCCTACTACCCTCGCTTCGCCCACACGAAACTTCTGGCCAAACCATCCAACTTTTGACGAAGACCCCGTGCTTAACGGCCAACGCGCGGCCCCCGAGACCCGGCCAGGGCAAAGCCGCTTTCAGACAACGTTTCTTTTTCAAGACAATGGACGATTCCTTCGGGCGAACGCACTTGTCTCCGAGACTCTCCCCCACTCCCCATGAACGGCATCGCCGCACCTCGACTGCCTCTCCCCACGAGCATTTTCGCTCACAACCGCGACATCCCTTTCCCCCTGCCGATGCGTGAGCCCAGGACTCCTCCTCGCTGCATACAAAGATTTATTCGTCCCCCCTTTCCTACCGCCGCAGGCCAGTTCTTTTTTGGCCCCGTCGACCTTCGGCGCCCCTTTAATGTCTCTTTGCTCTCCGGGAGCCAGAGCTTGAAAAATGGTCGAACCACCCTTCCGAGGTCCGGCTCGGCGGACCCACTCGGCCGCTTTAGTTTTTTCCGTCCTCGATGTCGCCGCTCTTAGGTCCTCGCATTTTTACCCGGGTTCTCCTCCGGACCCCCCCTGAACGCTGTTTTTCGGCAGGAGCCCTCACTGCCTCGTTTCCTCCTCTTCTTCAGCCCAGCAGCGGCGGCCTTTCTTTAAGAATGCGCGTCCCCCCACACGCGTTAATTAACACCTTCCCAACAATATCCTTCTGTCCTCTCCTTGGTTTTTTGGAGAGTGTATTGTTTCCGTGTTCTTTTTTTTTTTTTTTAGTTGGACGACGTTGTAGCGAAGTTAACCTGCAGGCCGACGCTTTCTTCCATCCGGAGTCTTTTTTCACTCTGCTTTGCATTTTTAGGGGCGTCCTTCCTCCCAAATCTCCGGTTCAGGTTTCGATCCCGTCAGATGCGGAGGTTCTTGCCGCTGCGTTGAGACCTACCTCTTCGACGATGCGGCTTCTTCTTTTTCAGCGATCGAGCCTTCCTAGACATTTTTTTTGTTGCCGGGCCCTCTGGCCGCTTATAACCTATCTTACCCGACTACAACGCAAGTTTTTCGTGAAGAGTTCCCCGTTGTCACGCTGACCGGCCTGGGAGCGGGTAGGGAGGGTTCCTTACGTGACATCGGACTTGCGTGAGGTTTCCTTCATGCGCGCTCAGCTGCTTAGTGTTCTCTTCTTTGCGCGGTGGATATCCTCTTTTGATTCTGTGGGGACGAGCGTACTAGTCAGGAGTCCTCTGCCGGGACGTGTCTCCTCCTGGCGCCATAAGTTGTCGCCCTTGCCGGCCGTGGCGGGCCAATTCCTTGATATTGAGACTGTTTCCTGGCCTTGTCTGCCAGCGCGTTTCCTTTATCCCTTTAGGTCCTCTTTTTATGCCACGTGCTGTTCGTTCGACGCGAGGGATTTTGCCAGTCGCTCCTTTTCAGCCGACGTTAAGTTTGGCCGCAAGCTTTGACAGCTCTTTTCCTTTTCGCGGCTTCGGAATGGCTGTGAGGTCTTGCTTACGAAGTATCGTTCCTTTTAGTGTTTTCCCCCCCCACAACCCATAGTGTTGTTTCCTTTCGTGGTATTTCCCGTTTGAGCCGTGCTTTCCTCAAACCTTTGGATCTGGGCCTTGAGCTGTCGAGACGGCCGTATTCCGTCGCCGGCCGCGGAGGTGGCGTAGGTTATTTCCGGTTCCCCTGTCTTGCGGTTGCGCACGAACGGTCTCCCCTTTTCGTATGCTATAGGGGAATGTCGGGTTCGCGCCCGGATTTCAGCACGAGCGGCTTTCTTTTTTGGCGGCTGCCGACGGGACGGTTATCTCCGTAATTCGGACGAAATTGTCCGGTAGACCTTCTTTGTTCGGGTCGGTTTTCCGTCTTCGTAGCCTTCGTTTTATTGATGTTTTTTTTGCGTCTCTCTGCGCGGTTTTCCGTCGGAGCCCTCCGTCTGTATCGGCCGGCTTGGTTGAAGAATCGGTCTCTTCTGGCTCAAGTCGGATGGGTCTTCTTCTTTAAGCTTTTTCACTGTTTCTTTTTCGCGGTGTCCCTGGACTTTTGAGAAGATGTTCTGAGTATCCGTCAGGCGTCTGGTGGCCTGAGGGGGACTTCTGGATGGATGATGCTTATAATCGAGGCGAACCCTGTCGCTCCCTCGCCGGGGCTGTGTTTCTTTTTTTGCAGTCCTCGCTGCCTAGGACCTCTTCTGACAACATCTGGCTTTCACAACACGGCGGCTCGCATTCCGAACTCAATTTCTGGTTTTAGCAAGTGGTCCCCAAGCTTTTTCCCTGTCTTCATGTTTTTCCCTCTTAGGAGGTAACCGGAGACTTTTTTCTTTACCTTTTTTTTTCTGACCGGCGGCAGATTTGCCTGGGATGGCAGCAAAACTTGGTCACGATGCCTGCGGAAGGCCGTAAAGCTGCTTCCCCTTTTCCTCCCCCCTTCCAGCTTTTATGGAAACCTGGACTCCACCTGTCAAGAGTTTGTTCATCTTTTCACCAAAGCTATTCCTCTTTCCAGGCGTTCGATGGCTCCTTCTTAGCATATAGTTCACTTTTAAAACATGCCCCCTTGATATACTTTTTAGTTACGCAAGGAAAAAAGGGTTTCCCCCTGTCCATGGTCAGTATGCGCGACCACTCTTTCCGGCTGCTCCCTTAAGTCCGCTGTTCTCAACTTCGTCGGCATCACGCAGCTCCATAATGGCGATGCTCCCATTCATAAAGGTTGCTTTGCGTTCCGGCCCAGGCCAACCCAACTTCCGCGTGTATGCTGATGGGATTCATCGTGCTCGATTTCCGAACGCTTCCCTTCTGTGCTCGAAACTTGCGAGCTCCGGCTTCTGGACCCCTCCCCGGTGCCGTGCAGAGTGGCCCCCTCGATTCTTTACAGTTCCTGATCCTGAATACCGCTTCTTTTCTCTCCGTGCTCGGACCGTGGTTGCCTTCTGGGGTCCGCGCGCAAGGCCAGGACGGATTTTTACTCGCATGCTGTGCTTTTTGCGAAGCGACAGATATCTTTCCTGTTTGCAGTTTTTCCCCAACAGCGACCAGGGTCTATGCGCTTCCCCTTCCCCTGGCACATTCCCCCCGCAGTGTTTTCCACTGGTCTCCCGGGCGCTTCGCTCTCACTTGTTCTACACCTTTTCCACCCAGGAAAGCTCTGCCGACCGGGCGTTATACCTCATCGCTCGGCTCCCCGCCCCCCCCCCCCCTCTGAGCCGGGCGATACGTGATCTCGCTTTTTTCGCGTGCTGGCATCCCCTCTTGTCTTGGGTACAGCCTCCGTCTCTCGGGATCGCGCTCTCGGTTCTGTTTTGGTGGCTCTGTTCTTCACCGGCCTGGTTGTACGCCAGTCGGTACATTCCCCTTGACTTTCTGGTTCGCGTTCCTCGTCTCTCAAGGTTCTCTTGAAGCACATGTTCCTTGTCCGATGTGTACGGACACACCGATTATACGCGTTCGGATTTCCTCTTTTCCTTTCTGTCCGGCTTTTCCTGTCGTGAGCTTCGGTTTTGACGTTCACGTCACCGTTCCCTCTTTTTTTTTGGTGGCGGCTTCCGTACTTGCTTCGGCTGGTTTTTTTTTGACCCTTTGCTTTCATGTGGAGTCCCCACTTTTTTTGGCCTTTCCAATAAGGGGCGGCTCTCCGGAAGCCTGGTTCGAGTTCGACGACGCTTTGTTTTCGCGGGCTTATGACCTTTCTTTGCATTCTTGCTACCGGTCCTCCCACGCCGCCCTGCTTGTCCCTTGTAGAGTTTCCGCTGTTTAATGTGATGTCCTCCGGTTGCTTCGATTTTTGCATTTTCTTTGACTGGCTATATTCCCCTTATATTTGCATTGTTTCTCATGATCTTTCCCTTTCATCCTGGGGCGCCAGTTTTTTAGTTGGAGTTACCCCTTGCCGCCGCCGACATTAATTTAATGCCCCAATCTTTTCCCAGAAGAGGCCTTTTCGCTTATCACATCCTTCTTTAGTTTGATTCGCCTTGTCGCGGGTTCTTGGATTCTTTGATTGGAGGACACCCCTTCCGAACCTCCGCCCCCCTTGACACGAGGGCCCCAGCAGTTGACACTTGTCTTGGGTTTTGTTCCTTCAACCAATTCTGTTTCTTTTTCTGAATTTTGTTCTTTATCCGTCTTGCTTCTCCGTTGAGCACCAGGACCATGGTCCCATTTTGGCGGGCGAACACCCCCTTCTATCGTCAGTAGTTGAAGATGTTTTTGCCAGGTCTGTCTTCCAGATTGACACAACCTTTTAAAGATTACTTTCTTTACGATGATCTTCTTTGTGCCTTCTGGGGTAGTCATCGTTATCATTCTTGTGTGCGGTATTTTCCGTCCCTTTGAATGGGCCTGAATATTTGCTTTGGCCCCCCCCCCCAGTACGCTCGCAGGCTCCTATTTTTTTTTTCTTTTCCTTTGTCATGGCATTCCACAGCGCTTCCTTGTTTTGGTTGTACGTTGTCCTTATTTGGGCGCTTCGTGGAGTCCAAGCCGAATATTTTTCCGCTCTCCCTCCGCGACGCCTTTTCCTTTTTCTATCGTTGTATATCCTGCCATTTATTTCTCTCATAGACTCACCCCCACCATCTTGAGACGTATGCCCCAAATCCGCTTTCAAACTACGTCACGATTTTTCCAATCCTTTCCTTTTCTTCCTTTCCCCGCCTACAGTGTCGAAGATCTTCTTTTCAGCCTTTCCCCATAGTGTTTGTCGATGGTGCCCTTCCTTTTTCAAGATGATTGCTGGTTGGTCCTGCACCGGAAGTTTTCTTCCTAACGAGCTGTTGTTCGTTTTTTTATTTTCTTTTTTTCTCGTTTCCATTTTTTTTTTCGGGCTTTCCTGACGTTTTTTGGAGAGCCTGGATGTGTTAGGCGTCTGTCCAGCTAACATGTCTTTTTGAACGCCAGGTCGTATGCACCATTCTTCGCCTCATCTTTTGGAGTTTTTTACAATTTTAGACAGGTCCTCTGATTTCTCCCCCAAATGAATGGCTTTTTCCCGGGCCGTCCCGTGTGCACTGTTAAGCCCGTTTTCATTTCAGTTCTCTCCAGCTTGCGCTCCAAACACATCCACTTCATGTTTCTTTTCGAGCTCTCTTCCCTTTCAGATTTTATCTCTTTCTCATCTGTTTTTGTTTTGAAGCAATGATCTGCCAGCGGTGCCTCGCCTCCCTTCTGTTCTTTTTTTTGTAAATTTTTTCCTTCTAGTTTTATTGTCCCTTTAGGACTTGACGCGGGCTTCCAGTTAAGAGGGTCAAATTCTCTCCATCCAATTGGTTTACGCAGGGTAGTTAGAACGTTGTCCCTTTCCTGTAGAGGCTCCTCCTTTGCGGTACGAACTGGACTCCAGCTTCTCCGACACTCGTGCCGGTCCGATGTAATCCATTCGTCCCAGCCTCCAATTCTCGTCATATCCCGAAAAAATTCTAGCCAACAGAATCAGCCATGAAACCCCCCGGCGACGCTGCGTTCCTGCTCTCTTATCCTGCCTCACGGTCCCCCAGCCCTCATCTTGCTCCGCGAGCTTTTTTCCCCTCTTTTGACTCTTGCCCATGCGATGCTTCATGTAGTCTGACCTTCTGGATTGTAAGGATGGCCTGACGTTGTTTTAACGCTAGTGCTTTCCTTAGTTCTCTCTGTTTTTTTGACTTCCCTACTTAGACCTCAATGGTTAAGGAATATCAAGTCCCACCGAATCACTCTTAGTCCCCCCTCTTATTGCTGGTAATATTCTTTTTTTTGAATTCTCCACCTCGGCCAGTCCATCAGGCTTCCAGCCCTCCAACTCTACCCCCCCAACAATTTTTTCTCTCTTTCCTTCCTTCATGAAAAAAGTAGCAGCAAAATCGATCTCGCTCGTACCTGTGGTTGCCCTAGTTAGTGTTCCCCCAATCCAGTAATGAACCATCCCCCCCCAATGGCATTGCCCTTTGATTTTGTTGCTCATGAAGGCCCTTCCTACGATCATCTTCTCCCAGGCAGACTAGCCCGCTTTTGTGTCCCATCCAGCTTTTACTCAGCATTTTTTACCCGTTTGCTGACGATAGTCTTGTTGTCAAAGCTCCCCACCCTCCTCTTTATGTGTGACTGTTGCACTTCCTAATTTCCCCATTCCCGCGCTTAAACCGTTTTGCTCTGAAACTTCTTCCACAAGACCCTCATTTTCCGTCAGCGGAACACCCCCCCCCGCGTGTCGTATCGAACTGTTTCTTTCCGTTTTTGTGTCCTTTTCTGATTGTGCTCCTCGCGTGCGCAGAGACGTGCGCCCTCCATTCACCTCCCTGATTTTTGGTACGCGTTAAGTCCCCCTCTTTCGGTTCGTTTCTGTCTGAAAGGAATTCCTCGGCGACGTTTTCCCGCTTTTGTTTGACCCCCTTCTGCGTTCCCCCCCCCTCCGTGACCATTATTTAGTCCCTTTTTTTTTTTTGAACCTCTTTCGGGATCCTCTCTCCCCCTTCCTACAATTCGGAATCACTGTTCACATCACATTAGACGACAACTGCTCCCTCCACTTCGTCGGCGTTTCTGGCCAGGTCAAACAGTTTTTTGGGACTTGAAGTTTTTTTTGGCCTCCCCGCCGAACCCCCTCTTTCGTCCTGAACTTAGCAGGCGATATATCCGGCCCCCCTCTTTTGTTCGGCCACCGATTGTTCCTCCATCCTCCATCACCTCGACCATCCCCCCCTAACTTCTCCCCCCCAACGATCTATCTTTTTTCTTTGTCGGTCCCACCGGCGTCCAGGAACAAGAGGTTCCTCTTTTTTAAATAGGACGAATTCCGAACGCTTCTTGGTGTTTCGTACACTCGATCCACCCGTTCCAAATGGTGGCCAGTTCCCTTTTTATCCCTTTTCTTCCCGAAGAAACGCGCCTTTTTTCAGACTCTTTCCAATTCTACCATTTCGGTGCCCGTCCCTCTTTCCCCAAACCGGACAGATGATCGCTCCTTGCTGGAGCGTCGTTGATTTTCCCCCCCCACCCTATTAGTGGGTGTCGCATCCCCCTTACCGTCGATCTCCCTGATCTCCCCGGCTCCACGCTCGCGGGCACGCAGACGGACATTTGATGTCCTTCTATCTCCCCGCAGGAACGATCGTGTCCCTGGCTACAGCTTGTCTTTTCGACTGAGATCCCGTAATCGACGGCCCTTCGCGCAACTTTTGCTTGGTCTGTCTCCCTTTATCGTTGCAAGCGAAGATGGTCGAGTTTTCTCTTTTTCTTCACCCAGGAATAGGACTTGGTCTTTTTCGACCTGCTCGCCCACCCCCTTTTCTTTTTACCCCGCTCTTTCCCCCCCAGGTTCTTCTTCCGCTTTTTCCTTCCCGGTCTCGAGCACGGAGGCGTCGTTTCCGCGTCGTCATTGATCCACTTGGAAGTGATTGCCTCTTGCACTCGTTTGGCACGGTTGAGCTAGCTGTCTTTTTTTTCCAGCTCTCTTCCCTTTCGCTCAACGAATTTTACTCCCCCCCCCCTTCTCCCCCCTCTAGCACGTAAGGCGGCATAACGATACGTCTGTCACATCGCGAGGGGGATGTCCTTTCCGTCCAGGCCTTGAGTTTTTTTCGGCGCGACCTTCCCTGTATATCTCGACTTGATGCCGTTCCCTCCTTCCCCCTTGACACACAGCGCACCGTCACGGATTTGAGTTCGACGCCTCCTTCTGAGACGGACCACCCCTGTAGAGGTCTCCTTCTCTCTCCTGATCGTTTTGCCTGGTGAAATTTTTCTTCTACGGACGCTTTCGCCATAGAACGCTGGCCCGCGCTCATTTATCTTGGGTCAAAGATGCTCCCGCGTTCTGGGTCGGCTATAAACTTGTTCCTGAACAGCGTCGGTCCCTCGATCGAAAACGGTTTCCAGCACTTCTTTCCTCCTTCCTCTTCCCGGCACTTCAATCGGAACCTTTTTCGTAGGCCCCCACCGGCAAATCTGGCCGCCGGGCCGCCTTCCCTTGTACCGGTTCTCCTTCTCCGGATTTACTCCTAAGAGATTTTTTCCAACCCAATGACATTACAGTTTTTTTGGACGCTCCTTGGTTAACCTAGCTGTGCTTTTCCCGCGTGAGGCGACCTTTTTTCATTTCCTTCAGATTTTTTCTAGTTCGCGGAGTCATGCCAGCGCGCCGGCAAGGCCTTATTTCTTCCCTCGTAATTTCTCCCCGCAGTTTCGCCTCGTGGTCGACAGCTAATCAACAGCCGATCCTCTTCCCCGCGGAGCCAGACGCTGCCGGTATCATAAGCCAAGAGTCCCGCTTTTCCCCAATCGAAAAGACACTTCATGCGGGAAATCCCCCCTCCCGTGACCGCTCCGTGACCAACCCACCCCCCACCCTCGACCGCAGTCCAGCGCGGACCTTTTACGATCCAGCAATCTTAGGTATCTCCGTCCACCTTAACTCCCGCGCTCCCCCCCGAGCTTTTTCCTCCGCCTCTCAGACGACTGCAAATCTTTTCATCCCCCCCTCTTTACATGCCCCCCTAATCTGGCGCCAAGCTCCGTGAGTCGATCCCGGCGCGTCTAGCCCCCCAAAACTTCCTCTCCCCGTGCTCAATCCTTTTCGACTTAGTCCATAAGCTCTATCTGTGACCTCCATTTCATATTCACATCCAGTAATTCCCTTTTCATTCCTCGGCCACCTGCCCTCCCCGCTCGGCGACGGCAGTTTCCAGGGCGCTAAAGTTACGGACAGCATCCAGGGCCCGTTTTATTCTGTCCCTCCCGCGGCCCACTTCCTAACCCCGCCCAACCAAGCCTCTTCCAATGCAAACCCCTCCCCCGCGATACGTCGGATACTCGCTTCAAACCTTCCTGCCTCCGCCGCTGACCGAACTTTCCCTCCCGGGTCACGTCGGCGCAGCCCCCGTTTCTTGCTTTTTACTTAGACGGGCCTGTTGTACAGAATCCCCTCCCCGTCGCCCCCCGAACCGTTTACCCCTCTTGCCCCCCCATCCAACCAGTTTAGATACGTCCTGCCTTCGACGGCCCCCGCGTTGGTCTGACCGGCCAGGGCCAATAGCACCACCGGCTACCCCGTCCTCCCTCCCCCTCAAGGGAGAAACAGGAAGTTTCCTTATCTCGGACAACATCTCACGTCCTTCCCCTGCCGCCTGCCGGACTGCTGACACACGAGCCTCTTCTGCTGTCCGCCACCGCGCCATTCGCGTCCCAGCCCTGGATGCCTCGCTTTCCGCGCCTGCTTGACAAAGCTTTTTTCCACCTCCTAGAGCAGGCCGCTTTCCATCTTAACCGGCGACGCGCGCCCGTGTGAGAGGGCTAGAGGTTTGCTCTCATCGGGCCTCGTTGAGGTTCGGCAACCACCCCCCTTTCGAGTTCCCGTTTTTCCTCCGCCCGGGCGGAAATGTTTCGCAGCGACTTTCTCCTAGATGTCTCCTTTCAGCGGCCAGGCCCCTCGATTTATTTTCTCCTTTTTCAACCCTGGACGAGGCGCGGGGCAAGACCTCCCACTTCTGCTTTGAACTGCTTCTTCGGACCCCCGCCTCCTGTGCCTGCAGGAGCTAGCTTCCACCAACCAGTCGTCCAACCAGTCCCCCCCCTTAAACCCAAAAT
>Ga0179593_1305665_pt1 | contig 15193 bp, 19 predicted proteins | sample CZODoug2_1_08_16_FD_185931 | JGI IMG/M metagenome (GOLD analysis project Ga0179593, IMG submission 185931) | Vadose zone soil fungal communities from Angelo Coast Range Reserve, California, USA - CZODoug2_1_08_16fungal (PacBio error correction) | ecosystem: Environmental > Terrestrial > Soil >... | reverse complement strand
TTCGATTTCTTCTTTTCCTGAATTTCCCACCTTCCTTCCCTTGCCCTTCATTCGACGTGTTCTTAGAGAGTTAACTTGGATGCTCATTTTCCGTACTTTTAGTCAGGTTGTGTTCGTCCATTATTTTCCGTGACCCGTTTATTTTTTTTTCATGTTCCCCTATTTCCTGGAATGTTTAGGGACCCTTTTCCCCAGTCTGCATTTTTTACTCATTCTCCTTGCCCTTTTTTCTTCCTAAGCCTAGGCTTTCCGCTTCGGTCTCTCAAGGAGCCGCTTTCTTTTGGTGGGTCCTCTTTCATCCCATCCTTCCAGACCCCTCGCTTTCGTACTTCGGTCGTACAGACCCCCTCTCTCCGCCCTTCTTGACTTTTAAGTCCGGACCCTCCCCACTCCCATTTCCCCCAATCCCATGAGAATGTCTGTTATATTTGGACCTTGTTTCCTTTGTTTTTTTTTTTTTTGGAGGTGGCAGGTGTTAATGCTCTTAGTGAAGTAAGTATTTCCTTTTCTTTTCCTTCATCCTCCACGCACGTTTTGGCCAAGCTGCTTGCCTCTTTTTTCCTCCAGCAGCTTCCCTTGCATGATTTCAGTCCGGTCTTTCCACAACTCGGCTCCCAGCGTCTTTTAAACTTGAACTGGAAGAACAACACATCGGATTCCCTCAGAGTTGATGGGCGTCTTTTTGCCTGGAGCCGCTTCTCCCCAGCGTTGCCTATCCCGGCCATGTCGGCTTTCCTTTTTTCAGTATTTTTTTAAGCCCTTTTCCCATTGTCAACTCCCGACTCGACCGAAGACCACAACTTTTTGAGGATTTTTCGCACCCTTTTCGTTCTGTGCCCGGTTGACCACGGAGAGTTTTATTTTCGCCGGTTTCTGACGGGCTGGCAAATCAACTCCTGGTCAGGATCCTTTTCTCGGTGGGTCTAATGGTCAGGAGACTACCACCCTTACCGTTATGGAGCGTGTTTGGTTCTTTGATGCACCGTACGCATTCCATTGGCTGGATGTGCCGTCCATCCCTTCCCCATGGAACGTTTCAACCCCACCGGCGTTACGTCACGGCGTGCTTGATGTGGCGCTCTTCCTAAACCCGGTTGCCCCTTTCCTCCTTGCTTTTTTTTCCAACAATCCACCAGCACCCCCACACAGAGATTTAAAGACCTTTGCTCAAAAACGTCCAACCCACTTTTTCTTACTTCCTTATTCACTGCTTTTTTTTTTTCCAATTGACCGCAACGCGATTTAGATTTTTCCCTGAGTGACGACTCTGTCCCCGCTTTTTGCGGGTTTTTGTATTTTCTCTCCTCTCGCCTTCCATTTAAGGAGGGGGCGGTCGTACTTTCCCCCCCCACCCCACTTTTTTAGGAAATGTACTTCCTGAACATCATGGCCAGATCCCCCCCACCCTCCTTTTATTGTGCAGTAAAACTTGTGTTCGGGAGAACGACCTCTGTCCTGGTAAATGTTTTTTTCTTTCAATTTCTGTACGGTCCTCTTTTTCCCTGGCCCGGCCCAAGTTTTCACTCTATTTGTCGTCGTCACCCTCCAGTGTCTACGATCCGATATATCATCACTGGTCCCGACGTTTTCAGCCGGCCCCCCACTGTGACTAGTGATGTTTTCTCTCAGAACTATTCAGGAATCTCTCGTCCTCACCAGTAAGGCTACACTTCCCCGCGTACATTCTCCAAAGGCTTTCCTTTTTGTTTCCCCAGTTTTTTTCTTCTGGTTGTATCTGAACCCAACGTGCGAACCGACTAACAAGTATTACAGTTAGAAGATCAACCGTCTTTTGACCCCACCCCCTGCTTTCTTGACTTCCAACAATGAGTTGTAACGCTTATTTAACTCCCACCAAACCACTCTTGGCCGCTCCAACAATGTCGGTTGTCCCTTAACCCCCCTCCCCCGTTGGACACCTTCGCCCACCCCCTCTGTACTTTACTGCAGGTGAAGCCCGGCCTTTGTTTCTGGAGACCCCGTTTCTCCTGTCCTCCAAAGCCTAACCGCGACCTGCCGCTTTTTTTGCGCAGTCCCCGAGCCCCCTCACCGCGAACTCCCCCGCGGGTCATACGCAAGTTTTTTGTTTTGTGCTGTGGTTCCTCCGGCAGCAAGTCAGAGGCCATTGGCGGCCGTATTGGCCGACAATGGTCCCGCACTTTTTTTTTGGGGTGGGCTGACGGACCTCTTGACAGTGAACAACGTATCTTCGTGATTTTGTTTGTAAGGGTTCCCACCGTCTCGTTTGCGGGGGGTCTGGTGGTGAGGTTTGTTTTTTTGCTTTTTCCCCGTTCATGTTCCCAAAACTTGGGTGGCTGCTTTGGTTTTCTTTCACCCCTTTTCTCCCTTTACCGTTGGGTGCCCAAGGTTTAGGCAGGTCCTGCCGCTCTATGGTTTCCGGTCCTTCCTTCGCGGTGCCGTTTTGTTTCTTCACCCCTTTAATTATTCTACTGTCTGTTTGTTAAAAAATGTCTCGGTTTCCCCGTCTTCCAGTGCCCTTGTTTTTTTTTTTTTTTTTTTTTTTTTTTTTTTTTTTTTTTTTTTTTTTTTTTTTTTTTTTTTTTTTTTTTTTTTTTTTTTTTTGGGGACGGGTATTGTTTTTAGGTACTTCACCTTCTTTGCCTTGATTAAGAGTTGATACCCTGGACCTTTTTTTTTTTTGTCATTTTAGTTTTCACAAATTGTTTTGCTGATCCTCGTAACTTCCATGATCTGATCGAGGCGGCCTTCATTTACTTTCCCCACTGTTCATTGTTGGTTTACCGATGCCCCAACCTCTCCGGGTGCCCGGTTACCACTCATCTTTTCCACCAAACTTTCAGATCACTAATCCATCCTGCTCCGGTCCCCCCCCCCCAATTTTTTTTTTCATGGGCGTGACTGCTGCAGTATCTCAACTTTGAACAGGTCTGAACTACCACAAAGGGTTCATGAGTCGTGCTCCAGGTTGAAACTTTTTTCCCCGGCCATTTTGCGGACCTTCCTGGAAGAAATCATAGTTAGACTCGATATTTTCTTGCTTTCTTTGTTTTCCACGGACAAGTTTACTTTTTGTCACCCCTGTGGAACATCATCTTTTTGCTTTTTAATGTTTCTTTCCCTTTCCTGTTTTTAGATTTTTTTTTTTTGTAGGCATTTTCCTTTTTGAAATTAATCTCTGACCAGGTGCTTTTTTCATCCCACGGAACCCCCCAACAATGGACTCCACAGTGAACCGACTGCTACTTTGCGACCCTCCCCTCCCACCTCCTCGCGGTGGCCAACCTTTTCCCGCGGACCTTTACGGAAGTGGGGTGGCCGCCGTGGTTTTCCCTTTTTTCCCATTCATGTCCTGTGTCCGTTCATCGCCACCTGCTTTGTCCTATTTGAATTAGTTGATTTGGACCTTTTCTCCCGACACCCCAAATAAGTGACCTCTTTTCCGTGATGGCTGTTCGAACCTGCTTCACCTGACAACGCGAAGCATGACTCACGAGGGGTCCCCCCCGGGGGAACCCACCCTTTCCAAAAATTCCCCCCAGACCCCACTTCTTCTCCTTTCTTTATTCCTGGTACTTTTTTTTGTTTTTTTAAGTGCTTTCTTTTGACCCCCCCGCGCCATCTTCTAATGTTTTGAAAGATTGGGGTTGACCAAGCTGGGTTTTTACTCCTTCCTGAGTATATTTTTCCCCAATTTTTACTACATTTTCTACAGTTCTTCCTCTGCGCTTTTTTTTTTCACCAGGTCAACTACCCCCCCAAACCTGGTCCCCGGGCCAGGGCAGCATCTTGGTGCGTCTGCGTTACCCCCCCTTTTCCTCCACGAAACCCGGGTCGTCCCCCCCAACTGTGGTTCAAGTTTCGTCGTCTAGTACCCCTCTTCGATAAACTATACCCATTTGGCTGTTTTCTCGATATGTTCGCCTGCCCTCAGTAATGGGTGTTTTCAGTAACTTTTTTTCTTTTCCACTGCCCCCCCCGTTTAGAACTTTCTTCCAGTGCCCTCCACTCGCCTATTTTTTTGGAATTTTGGGATAACCCCCCGTGTTTTTTTTCATCTACCGCTTTTCCATCGGATTGGCCACTATCCTCAACTGCACGTTCTCTGTGTTTTTTATTAGTTACAGGCCGTGCTGACCAATTTCAGTTGGCCCCTCGTTTCATTTCTTTCAATTTCAATGTCCTTCTTCCAGTTACTTTTTTACGGGTTAGCCTTAACCGAGTTCGGATAGTTTGTTTTCCGTAGAAGGGTGTTGGGTTCTTTTTTTTTTTTCTGGCACGGCATTTTTTTGATATTGACCAACCCTTTTTTATTCCAACGAAACACAAATTCGGAGTACTGTGTGTTTTCTTCTTTAACCAACCTTTTGCGTCGTTTTTACCGCACCCACCTTTTTTACCTTAGCTTTGATTCTGTGGAATGGGGACTTTCCCAGTATTTTCAAACGTTTCTCGGTGTCCCTTTGTTTTTTTAATTTTTTTGTGGCCACTTGGAAGATGAGGTCCCATTTGAAAAAAATCATCTCCTTTGCAATTTTCCACAGTTTGTTTTTGCGATATTTTGGTTCAGGTGAGACAGCGCACTAGGCCCAGGGTTTTGCTGGTGTGTTTGCGCGTTATTTGTCTTTGGATGTTTGTCTCTTTTTCTTGTTGTGGAGGACGTCCTCCACCCCAATTTAGGGAGGTTCATGTATTTTCCCCGTTTGATCCATCTTTGCCTCAGCTCCCCGGTTTATCTTTCCCCCCACTTCCCGTTCATCACTTAGGACACCCTATTCCTTTCCCTGATTTCCCTCCGGCTCTACTCCTTTTTCACTTCGACTTTTTTTTTTTTAGAGTTCCCGTCTGCGAACCAAGCATCATTTCCTTGCTGACCTGTTGTTTTTTTTTCCCCCCTTTCTCCTTTGAAGGGTGCGAACTACCTTTTTTCTCTGTTCCTAAGAATACTTCTCCGTACATGGTCATCCCCCCTCGTCTAAAAGGTGATTTATCGACCGAGGAACTGCTCCTTGTAAAAGACGGATTATAGCCATTTTCCCTCTCTTTTGTTGGTTGTTTTTTCTGCTCTTTGGCTCGTCGGGGTCACGTTTACCACTCTTGTCCCTCCTCTCAAGCCCGTATTGCCAGTATTCCTGATTTTCGTCTGCTACCTGTCTCCCCCCTTCGTTCCTCCCCGTACTGAACTTCCAGTGATCAGGGATTCCCCTTTTTTGGGTCGTCCCCCCTTTAATTTTTTATTTTTCTTTTCTTTCCCTCACCAGAATTTTTTGCCTGCGTTTGGGAAGGGACGCGTCTCCGCTGTTCCTGCGACCCTGTGAATCCTTAGTCCGTGAGTGCGGGTTACTTTGTTTCCTTGATGGACTTTTGCCTTTACACGTTCCTTCCCTACATTTTTGAGTGTTCTCCCCCCCCGTATCTACCAAATCACTTCGCAATGTGTGCCGCCCATTTCCCTTGAGGGAGTCGCTTTTTTTAATGTCGCAAAAGCGCTTTGCCCAAAGTTCCCACTCTTTTTCGTTTTTGCTCCTTTTCAATGTTTGGCTCTCATGGCCCCCACCATGCACCCGGTCCCCGTCCTTACTTTTTAAGATGGAAGTCCTTCTTCCCTATATTGTTTCCCGTGCGCAGTTTTTTCCCCCCAACCTGTCGCGATTGTTTTTTGGGACTGTCCCAAACCACCGTGGGTCCTCGCCTTTTTCGTTGAAGAAAAAACACACCCGTTACCAGGAACACCCGCTAAGAGCAAGGATTTTTGACCGCCCCCCCCCCCCCCGCCTGCGTTGCCCCTTTCTCCCCTGCTTTTCTGATCCTGAAAAACCCGTTCTTCCCCCCGACTTGTGCAGTATCCCAGTTTCCCCATCCCCAATCTCCGGGTAAATTTAGGTGTTTCTTTTTTTGCCACTACTCTTCCGATTAGCTTGGGTCCCCCCGTGGTTTCTCCCCCCCCACCAATCCCTCTGCTTTCCGAGTCAAATTCCCCCTGGCTTTCGAAACCCCTTTTGCCACTACTTTTTTCCCTTGGTGTCACAACCCTGTGCTCTAGACTCACAACACTGGATAGTTCTCTTTAATCTCCCCTCCCATAATTTTTTGGGCCAGCTGTTGCGTTATTGAAACTCTTGTTTCACTCACTTCCAAATTCTCTCCCGGTTGTAACGGAGTTTTTAGAGTTTGCTTCCTGTACCTCGCCCCTCCCTCGCCTTTTTTTCTTTTTACCCAATCTTCCACAAGGGCTTCCCGTATTTCGCCAGCCTGCTGGCACAAGCCTTTTCCCCGGCGGACTTTCCCTTTCTCGGGTTTATACTGGATCTTACCAGTCCTCCCTCACAAGTAATGTCCGAGCTGGGGCTGACTTTTGATTCCCCCGGTTTGATTCTTCTTAGCGGCTAAAGCGTGGCTTGTTTTCCCTGTCGATTCTTGTATTTTCGTTTAGAACCCCAATTTCCTTCTTCAGGGCGATCAGCCAGTGGATTTGGACTCCTTCCGTAGTCTTGAACCGTTTAAAGTACCCATTCCTTCTTTCCCCACGTATTTTTTTTTTTTTTGGCTCTTCCATGGAGACCCTGTCTTCCCCTGTTGTCTTGACGTAGGTCCTCGTTTGTCCACTGTTTGCGGCTTAATTCTACAGTAGACTAGTACTTGCACTTTTACCAGTGTCAGGGCAATTTTTTTCTTTTGGCTCTTACCTCTCCACATTGCAGTCCCGATTTACCCTACTGACTTGTTTTTTTCGGGTGTGGGACTGCTCCACAAAGTCATGTGGCCCCCCATACCTTTTTCCCTCGACTTTTCGAGTCGCGGTTCGTGGCGGCAGTTTAAGCCCGTTGGCTTGCAGGTTCCCGTCCTATTCCCCTCTTTGTACCCTTCGTTACACCTACGTTTCTTTTGATTCTGCTTCAGCTCATGACCTGTTGGCAAAGTTGGAGCATTCATGTTTCACATTCTATCAATCTTTTTTTCGAGTTGTCCCCCCACGGGCTTTATCGCCCCTCGGGACTGAGCCCGCGGGACCAAAAACCTTTTTTGTCCCCCCCTACATTCTCAGGCCACTGACCCTCGCTCCTCCCCCTGTGGATTCGTTCGCCCGCTGTTGCGTTTTTTGAACTTCATGTCGTTTTCATCCTCCAAATCTCCTCCCCTTTGCAGCTGGATACCCCCCCACCACTTACCAGTCCCCCCGTCTTCAGGGCAAAGGTTTTACTCTCTTGAACATGACCCTTCCCTACCCTTCCTAGGTGAGAACACCCCGTCCCCCCAGTTCGTCCGTGACGGTACCGTACATTAGCGCCGTCCCCTCAATGGAAAATGTTTTTTCCTTTTAAGGGATCCCAGTTCCCGCCCCAACCCCCCCCATTGTTCCCCCCCATTGAATTACAATCCACAAACCCCTCAGCAGCATACCAAAACTGCAATGTGTCACCCTTACAACACCTCCCTATCGTTTTTTCTTTTTAATCGGTTCTGAAGCCCACGGTTCTTCCCCACTTTTGGACCGGTCAAAGGTTAGTCCTTTTTCGCCTTTTGATTGCGAATCTTTTTTGTCGAGTTCCGAAGTCTTACGAACCTCATTTTGTTCTCGGTTTGCGGTGTGCTGTCTTACGGACTGACTCTGATTACTCCCTTTTTTCAGGAACGAGTCTGCTTAGACCCCCATTTGGAAGCATAAAACCAGCGCCGGGGAGGTGATTCGCATCACTAATTTTGGGACAAAGGGGCATTGGCCATTGGGACGACCTGTCTTGTTTATGACGAGAGGTTGTCGTTGTTGATCCCCGTAGAACCAAGTCCGGTTGCCTTCGATTTTTCAGCGGGGCATAGGTTCCCTTTTGAGCTTGTGCAGCAATCAGGTTTTCACTGGGTTGTACCAAACCCATTGGCCCTTGGTATCTTTACGCCCTTTCTTCTGGTTTTCTGGTGCCGCTTTTCTCTTTAGGCTTAACCCCCGCCCCGATAGCCCTCTTGTCACTTTTTAGATAGAAGTTCTGCCCTTTTTCCTTGTGATATTGTTCAGCTCTTGCTCTCCTAGGCCTGGATTTTCTCTCCCATTTTTTTCCGTATTCCCGTCCACAGGTTTTTTAGGAGACCTGGCTGTGCCCCTCCCCCCACCCTCTTTCGCGCCGCACCCCTCCTACATACGTTTTTTGTCCGTTTTGGGTGATATTCCATCTTTTTTTCGCAGGTCTTCGCCTCAGTGGTGGTTGACGATCCCCTTAAGTCCCTCTCGTCCTCAGGTGTCGTCCGAACCCAAGAAGAAGCTCGTACCGCTGGCAACACCTCCGTCCTTCCGTTTGTGATCACCCTTTATTCTCCTGGGCTGACCAGTTTTGTGTTTTTCTTTGTGTTGGGCCGCCTTCGTTATTTTTGGTCAGGTCGGGCGGTTTTAATCCAATGTGATGGATTGTTTTTCACAACATTTTACCCCTTCCCCGTGATTATCAGCACCGCATTACCATTACCCCCTCCTTTTTTTGTGAACCAACTTTTTTTCCCAATGTACAAGTGCTTGTTTGTGCAAAAAACGGCCCTGCCCTCGCTGGTATCCATCCCACCAACAGACAGCCCATCCCTCCCATTGGTTCCCCTTCCCTCCTTCCTAGGGACGGATTCTCAGGCACCGGCTGGCTGTTTTTTGTTGCTCAGCGCAACAGTCGCGTCCACTTTACCCTGCCGTCCCCCGTTCCCAACGCACTCGTGGAAGCAACGCTCCCAGGTTTGTTCAACGCGTTGGATGGTCGTCATATTTGCTTTTTTTTTTTACCTGGCCGGGTTTCCTTTTTCACCTTCCCCTTCCCCCATACTTCCCCCGGTCCCCTTTTGTATCCAGGCCCCTCTTGTTTGACATCCTCCGTGGCCTCCCCCAGTGCCTGGCCGCCCAGATCGCTTTTTTAGGTGCAATCTCGTTTCTTCCCCCGTCGCACGCTCGTAGTATGAAGAATGTTTGCCAGAACCTTTTCCCTTATCCGGAAGTATTATATTCTGGAGGGCCTTTTTCCTCTGTTATGGCCAACCCCTTATCCTTTGTGATTTTCCTCATTCCCCCCTTCTCTTGAAAGTCCCCCTTCCCCCACACCGCTCACCCAAATTTTTTTTTTTTGGTCTTGCACCTTGGTGCTGCTCTTTTTGTACTCGTGAATGTTACTCTTTTGGTCTTTGCCCTCCCCTTCTGCGCATTCATTTTCCGAGAAGACAAGTCCAAATCCTTTAGTCGAGGCCTCACGTTGCCGTCCGACAGCCATTCTGTGCTTTACCCCCTGTCTCCTCTGGACCTTCCCGAGGGCTAACTTCCGGACACCTCTCCATTCCAAGACCGGTTCGGGCCGCCTGGGCATTCCCCCCCCGACACAATGTCCTGAGCTAATGAAAAGGAAGCACTGATCCTCCGGGCTCTATTGACCGGACCAGTCCCTTCTCCTTTTTGAATCTTTATTTTTCTTACCGATTATATTATATTTTCACCTCAATACTCCGTGGGGGTGTTTGTCTCCGGTTTGATGCGATTATTTCTTTTCCCTTTTTTACTGATATACCTATGCACCACCATTCCCTTGTTTCGTCCCCCCCTTAATTTTTTTAGTTGATACTTCTCACCGTTTATTCTTTGACCTTTATTAGATCTACTTGTATGTGGTGTCATTTCCACTGGGTATTTTCCGGGGCGTTCTTAAGAATGGTCTTCGGCGTGCGGGATCCGCACATAGGCAGGGGCACCGGGTAATTTCCCAAAGAAACCTCACTTTTTTTTCCCAACCTAATCGAAAAGTCTTCAGGCCGAATCATTTCAGTTAACTAGTTACTTCGGAGATACCATTCTTACTCTGGTACGGTGGAGGCAGTTCCCTCGTCCCATCAACCTGGAGTTAGCCCAACGAGAACCCGCTATCCCCCGTGGTCCGTTGATCCTTCGGACCTGCACTCCCACGGCAAATCTGCCTTTTCGTGAGAAGGTTTACTCGTTTTAACGGGTCCGCTATTTTTTTTTCGTGTTTAATTTCTAAGTCCTCTTAGGTAACTTGGCCCTCTTCTGCCATCCTCGTGCGGCTTAAGGATCAATTGTCCCTAACGGCCCTTTATTCCCCCCTGCCCCCGGTGTTCGTCCCACCCTCTGCCCTCCCCGAGGTGACCCCGGCATATGTCCCGGCAACTCCCCTTCAAGAAACTGACAAAACGTAAAAGTGTGGCAAAACCAACCGGAGAAACGAAACGAGTCTGTCCCGCCGTACTTTATGGTTTCTTGATCTTGCATAAACTATTTTCGACCCCCAGCTGCCTCGTGCCCTCTACATTTTTCCACTTCCCCCCCTGTTCCCAGTGTGCCAGGTCCCTTTTTCTTATTTAACCTTGCACGGCCAGGTCGAAAGTCCCCGAGACGACCCCCCCCTTTTTTTTCTTTTCCGGCGTTTTTCTGTTCCCGACCGGGCCTTTTTCCTTGGTCCGTTCTCTCTTTTTCGTTGTGAGATGCGGAAAAGCCAAAGTCCTTTTTTGAAGGATCCGGATCCATTCCTCCCGATGAGTCTGCCAACTGCGGCGAAACCATTTAACCTTGTATTTTTATTTCCGTGTGATTGGTCTTTCCAGCCCCTGAGGACAAGGTGGATTGCTTGTTGACCCCCAGCACTTAATACCTCCCACCCGTGTTCCCCCCCCCCTCGTTTCCCTTTACTTCTTTCTGTCTTCGCTAGAACATTTGCACCCCCCCCTTTTTTATTGCTGGCAACCCGCCCACCCGCACCTTTTTTTCCCCTCGTCTTAGTGGCCCCCCCTCCCCCCCCCTCTTGTAAAGCACTTCCAGCTAGTTTACTCAGTAAGAATGCCGGTGTGTTATCAACCTGCCACCTCCAATGAATTCTGGTGTTTTCCCGATTTTTACCCCCCTCTCTAGTTCGGGCTCCCTTTTTTTTATGCGGAACACATCGACCGTTTTTAGATGGTTTTTTTTTCGTCACTCTTGAACAAAAAGTAGTGACCCCCCCGTTAAGTTTTTGAAAACCACTTTCCTTCCCCCTACCCCCCAACTTTTCCCCCCACCCCCTCCAGTCTTGTGAAGGGAAAAACTTTTTGCCGGATCGTGAAAAGAGCTGTTTTTGGGTGGAGTTTCCCACCCCCAAGGGTCATGACATCTCTTTGCAGTACCGACATGGAGTTCCAATGCACGTCACTTCTATTTGTTCTTTGTAGAGACAAAGCCCCTTTTTTTTTTTTGTAATTCTTTTCGCGATTTTTTAGACCCCATGATTCCTCAGAACGGGATTTCTCCAATGCCGGGTCCCCCAGCCCTGACTCTTGTCCCCGTTTGAGTGGTTTTTAGCTAGCAAGGTCTGTCCCCTTGAGATTTTGATTCAGAAAACGCCTCACAGAAGTTAGTCCCTCCCCCCGGGTAAGGGTTTGCAAAAGGATTTTTCTACCCCCCCTTGACAAATTTTTATGGTCCTCCTAAGAACAGTCGACCCCTCCCTCAACTGATCCCCCCCGATAGAAGGCAACCCCCGCCCCTTTTACCGCCCTACACACGCCCCAACCAGTGAGAGGATTTCCCCCACACGCCCCCCGCGGCGTACCTGGACACTTTTTCGTGGCCACTGTTCCTGATTAGGAAGTGACTCCTTCTGTCGGTTATTCCTTTTTCTTTAAGGCTTTTTTTTCCTACCTCCCAGCTGCGGGAACTTTGGACGGAAAGTCATCAAGAGAGACTTCCTAGCCCCGAAATGGCAGTCCTCCCCAGGTTGACGATTCACCGCACACCGCTCCGTCCCCTTTTGGCGGGCCACGTAGCATTTGTCTTTTCCGCCCCATCCCAAGCACGCATGCCCCTTTTTTCCCCCCACGTGGATGCCGACCAGGCCGGCAATTTCAAGTTTGTTGGCCCGCTTCCCCCGTCCCTCTTTCACCAGGAAACCAACCGCATTTATTTTGGCCTTTGTTAAGGGGTGTGTCTTGATTTTTTGTTGTGTAGGAATAGTGGATTTTTTTTGTTGATTGTACTTCTTGGTTCCCCCATGGTTGGATTCGGTGGAGTGTTTGGTTTTTGTTAGGTAACGTTTTTCTCCTTTGCACAGCCCTTTTTGGCTTCGGTTGTCCGTTTGCTTTTTCCGGTCACTTTTTCCTTTTCCCTTCCCCCGCTTTTCCCGGTCTTCCTACAACCGTACCCTACTGATTTAGAATGTCTGTTTCCCCTTCCGTTTAGGGGACCGTTTCTGGCTCCCCCTTTTGTGAAATGGCGTTTGCCCGGATGTCCACGGCTTTTTTATGATGAGAGGTTTTTTTTTTTTTTGGGTTCTGTAGTCCCCGTCCCTTAGTGCATTCTCCGCCAGGTGTCTTCTCTCATGGCTGGTCCTTTCACCGTTTTCCCGATTTTTTACGGGTTGCTCGTTCTCTTTCAACATGGATCTAAAAGAAGCCCCCTATGAACCCCCCCCCTTCTCGAACTCTCCCTCCATACCTTGATTTTCCCCTTTCCCTCCGGTCAGTGATGAACCTTCATATTTCCCCCAACCAGTTTTTTCACAAGACCAATGTTACGTCGGGGAGCTTCATGTCCCCTCTTTTTTTTTTTTTTCCCTGGGTTGGTTCCCCCTTAGCATACCCCAGCCTCAATCCGGAATCTATGACTTCCTGTGTCCCCTTTCTGGTTGTCTCCCCAGCACCCCCGGAAACCCTTGTTTTTCCAGTGCTCGTGCTTTCCAGAGCTGGCAACTCCCTTTCCGTTTTTTTTTCCCCTAAGGTTCCCCCACACTTGCCCGGTTTGTTCAACATGGTTGTAAACAAGTTTTTTGACCAACTGTTTCATTCCCTCCTGCTAATTCGGCTTCTGGCCTCACAGTCAGCGTAGGTCACAGCTGGCCTCCCCTTCTTGGCCCCCCCTGTTAACGCAAAGTGGCGGCCTGCGACCTTTTGAGCCGGACTTTTTGTCTTTTTTCTCCTCCTTCCGGCGGTCGTCCTCTTTCCCTGGGCCCTGGTTCCGCGTAAAGTAAATTGACCGGCAAGTTGCCCCCGATGCTTTTTCCTTTCCCTCTTCTTTCACCCTTTTTACCCGCCCTTCCTTTTTCTCCGCGCCCCCCCCCCCCTGTCCAGTGACCCACTCCAACTTTACAGCCCACACCACCTTTTCCCGAGCGGCCCGTTTTTGTTGATGAATGTTTACTTTTGGCGGTCGAGCTTCTCATCACTCCTAAATCTTTACAACCCCTGAAAGGTTAGGTTCCAAGCTTGTGTCCCCCTCCCCTGCTTTTATAAAGAGCACCTGTTTTCCTTGTCCTAGTTTTTACCCACGGACGTTATATTCCCGAGCGGTCCCCCCCCCCCCCCTGCCAGTTGACCCCCCCACGGCCAAAGCCCCCCTTTTTCCCCTTGATATCCTCTTCCGTTTTCTTTTTCTTTTGACTGTGTGTTGCACTGCTCCCCCCCAATGCCCCCCTCGTAACACCCCACTTGAGGATTTTCCTGCGTTCAAGATACACTCTTTCCCTTTGGTGATAGTCGTCTTTATGAGTTTGATTCATTTAAATTGTTTCGAACCAAAACAGTTCCACCTGTTGATCTTTTCCCGGGGCGCCCATCCCCAGCTCTTGGCATTACAAACGGTTTTAAGATCAGATTATGAATAATTCATGCCACGTCTCCTTCCCCTTTCCCCTGCCTCTTGTTGCCCCTTTCTCTAATTGCTGTTCAACTTTCCTGTCCTCCCCTTGTTAATGATTCAATCATCCTTTTCTCCGGGCCTTCCGTTCCGTTGGAGTTGACCTCTTTCTCTTCATCTGTATGGTGTTTTAGGTGACGTTTTTTTTCGGCCCCGTTCTTTCCCCCTTTTTTCCCCGGTTTTTTTCTTTTCCCCCGCAAACAAACCCCTCTACTTGGAGGAAACACAACTTTTTAGCGCACACTTTTTCCCTGACGTGAGAAGTCCTGTCCTCCTCTTCCCAACCCCCCGTTTTTCTGCTGGGCGGACTTTTTTTTTCCCCTTTTTTGGTCCATTCCTCCTTGCACTTGAAGCTGTGCTCAGTCCCATTAACTTAACCCTCCCCCTTTCCAAAGTCTTTTTGTGGCTCTTCTGTTTTTTTCCCTCCAGGTCAAGAGAAATCGGCCTTTCTGGTTGGTTAGCTTTTTGGACATGTTCGTCCCCTGTCCTCTTTTTTTGCTGTGGATTCAAATTAGACTCCCCGTTCTCCTGTCTGGTACGTACTCCCCCCACTTCTTTCGTTGGGAAGGGATGCCCCTTTCCTCCCCCCCAGGTCCTATTTTCCCCACCCCCTTCCGAATCCAGGCCCTTCTCCTATTCACCTTGGCGAGCCATCGGTTACGCCTTTCCATTACGCCTTCTTTTTTTCTTCTCGTATGTCTCCAAAGCAAATTTCAGGCCACCTTGCGTCCCACCTTGTTTTCCATTGATCGACTGGTCCTTGGGGCGAACCTCCTTTTTTTCTCTTTTCTTCCCTTCCAGAATGTGGGCATCCTTCTTCCTTGCTACAAGGGCTGTTGCTCTTTTTTCGATCGTGGATTTCCCCCCACTTTTTTCGTTTAAGGGGGGACCGACGATTTTTTCTTTTTTCCCCTTCCCCTTCCGCTTGTATTTCAAGTCATACTTATTTTTGTTGTCTCTCGATTTCTTCTTTTCCCCCGTAAACAGCCTTTTCCCTCTCTCAGTCCTTTTTCGCATCATGGGCCTTTTTTTATGTCTTCCTTCGAACTCTACCCCAGGGAGTCGCCCCGGAACCCCTTTTCCTCAGGATTGAAAACCGGGGTTCGCCCCTTCCCCCCTTTCTTTTTTGTTTCTCAGAATGAATCACCCCCCCTTTTACTTGTTCATTCAGGACGTATTCGCCCCCCCGCTGTAGAGCAAAGGCAACTCAGGTTAGTTTGCCTTGTCTGAGAAGGGGTTTTATATCCGTATGCCATGTTTAGTTTTTTTTGCACCCTCCCCTTCAAACATACCTTCTGGTTACGTTCCTCCAAGATCTCACACATCCCAATTCTAACTTCCCCCTGATCAAGGGGGGTTCCGGCGAGTCGCGTTGCTTCTCCACATAGAGACCCACATTCATCTGAATTCGTTTCCTCCCTTTCTTCTCAATGTGACAAACCAACCCCATGCACCCCCCTTGTCCAAAGCCTAGCTTTTTTGAACTTTGGGACGTCATTCTTCCCTCTCTTTTTTAAAACAGTTCTTTTTTTTTTTTAATTGTTTCCTACACCCAGTAGATGCCTTTTCGTGGCGAACCTT
>Ga0179593_1611209_pt1 | contig 15194 bp, 17 predicted proteins | sample CZODoug2_1_08_16_FD_185931 | JGI IMG/M metagenome (GOLD analysis project Ga0179593, IMG submission 185931) | Vadose zone soil fungal communities from Angelo Coast Range Reserve, California, USA - CZODoug2_1_08_16fungal (PacBio error correction) | ecosystem: Environmental > Terrestrial > Soil >... | reverse complement strand
TATTACACAACCAACGAACCTGCAAGGGCATCAGAAAGACGTCGCCGGCGCCGACACGGCGATGAACCCCCTTTTTTGTGTGGCCCGAAACCTGGACTGGTTCGTTCACGCCCTGCCCCCCTATTTCCTTCGCTGCGAGGCCCGTGTCCCAGGCGAAGACGGTGACTCGGCAGATACAATGATTCGGCGATTGCGTCTGCACCGGAAGTCACCATGAAGGTTCTCTGCAGTCCTCCCCCCCCAACATTGCCTCCTTTACGCTCTCCCTCCACACTGCCAAACCTCGTGACGAGGAGGGATGGACGACAGCACAAACCCCCCTCGTCCCGGCTCCCCGGGCATTTTGCGTCTGCGGCAACCCAGGCGATCCCCGTTTTCACCAAACCCGCAAGGGGAAGCGTCCTTGACTGCCGCCGCCCTCCTCCCCTCTGTTGGGATTGATGTCTTTCTGGCCATTTCCCAGCCCCGCTTCATAACCCTTGGACCTTTTCCCGAGATCACAAACGATAATGAAACCTCCGTTGTACATCCCCCCAGGCCCCGGCAAACTTCGAGCAGCCCCCTCTTTTCTTCCCGCACTTTTTCTCCCTCCCCCTTGTTGGGATGAATCCAGAAGTAGTCAGGGATAAGCACCCGCAGAGCTTTTTTTTTCCAAGGATAACAGAACAGCAAACCCAGACCTGCGGGCTTGTTCGCGCCCCCCCCCCCCCCCCCCCCCCACCCAACCACCCCAGAAAAAAGAACACAAACACCAACCAAAAAAACACAACCAAAAAACCCACCCCCCCGCACAAACACCCCTCCCAAAACACAAACAACCAATAAAAAAAAACCACCCAACACACAAAAAAACAACAGCCCCAACACCAAATAACCCCCCCCCCCCTCCCACAACCCCGAACCACCCCCCCCATACCACACAAAACCCCCCCCCCCCCCCCCCCCAACCCCACACCCCCACCCCCCCCCCCCCCAACCCACCCCCCCACCCCCCCAATGGTATGGCAGAAAGTGTAACTCTTCTTTCAGCCATTGCAACACCTGGACGGCCCCTTCTGATTCCCTCCCGTGGGGAGTCACCCTGCAACCAGATACAAACTGTTCGCCTCATTGTCCATTGCCACATAGGTTATCCTTCGGGAATGCCGGAATAACGGGGGCTGTGTGGAGGGTGGTGCTTTTGGGGCAGTCTCATACACCCGCTGTGGCACCTCTGGGCACCGCGAAAAGACTTTGACCGATCCATCATGTCTTGACCCAGCAAGAACTGAGGGCCAGTAGACTTTTTTCCCCTCCATTCTCACAGATCAGACTGGCGTCAGCTCATGGACTCTTTTCCTGCTTCGCGGCTTTTGGGTAAAAAGGCTCTTCGGGATGGCTGAACCACCCACGTTCGTTCCCCTTTCCCTGCTTTTTTCGCCGAGCCTTTTCGGAAATGAAACAGGCGCATTCCGTCGCGCCCAGGCCCCCCTATAATCGGAGGTATGTCTCGTAGTGGCTGCGACCCTGAAGGAGGCCCACGTTGAAGGCGTTGCGGGAGTCAGGGCGAGGACCCTTTCTCCTGGTCCCTCCCCCTGCCCCTGAGAACCATCAGCCGCCCCCCCCTCCGCAGCGAGTGGGGCCCCTCCCCCCCGCACTGGATTCTCCGTACTTGGTGCTTACCGCTCCCTCGTTCTCTTCCCCGCGAGGACATACGGCTGAGCTGATTGTGCAAATTCGTCGCCCCGGGGTTGACAGTTCGCACTTCGAGATCCGTGCGGCCGTTTATGATAAGGGCTTTCGCGATCCCCTGGAAATGGCTATGGGGCCATTTTACCCTGACGAGACGCGATAGACGTCCCATTTCCTCGGACCTGTCCCGTCGAATGCGTAATTACGTGTGGCGTCTTTTGTTTCCCCGAACCGTGTGATAAGCGTTTTCCTTTGCGCGTTCCCCAATCATCTCTGGCCGCTAAAGGGCATGGTTGGCATGCACCTTTGCTCGAATCCACCCAAGTCTCGGCACGTGTCGCCCCCTTTTGGGCCACCTCTTTTTTTAAAGATGGAGAGGAAAGACACCCCCCCTATGTCCGCTGCACCCCCCCTGTCCGCGGAACCGTGACGCCCCACGGATTTTTTTTTTCTCTCCTTTTTTCTCCAACCCGAAGGTCTCTCACGAGAGAGGTAATTTCTCCATGTGTTAGGTTAGGGTTCCCATCTTTAGGTCTGTCCAACTGCCGGGCCACTTGTGGCAAGGTGGTACTACAATTACCGCCGACAAGGGACTCGGTCCCGGCCTTCCCATTGTCTGTTTTTTGAGTTTCGGGAAAGTACCAGTTTGAGTGCGTTTATTTCTTTCGCTTGGTTTTTCCCCTCCCCTTGGACGCCACAGGCGGGGGCAAGTTTTCCATTTCTTCCCTCCACATAGGGGGTCGCATAAACCCACTCAAACTACTCTATAGTGGAATGGGACCCCGCCTATCTTGACAAGCCCCTTCACTCTTCTATTGCATTGGCGGTTAAGAGATGTGTCTTTAAAGATCGCGTATCGGGCGCCCGGACCTTTTGTGAGAGGAAGAAGACAGGATGAGTAAACGATTTGGTCCGAAGAAAAGTGGCTCGTCAAGAATCTTAATGCAACGGCGGTCGTGCTTTTTTTTGGACTCCCTTTTAGTGGGTGGTCGTTCTGTCCGGTCGGTTTTCAGCGGCCGACCTTTACTACTCGTTGTCCCCCCCGAGCAGAAGAGGCTTCCTGTTCGTCAAGCCCCTTTCCCCGTCTTCGGTCCACCACGAGGGGCCCACAAGTCCCTGAGCAGGGTGCAGCTCATTCGGCTGACGACCCTTCCCAAATCGCAGTGGGCTGGACAATCCCGGCCTTCGCTGGCTGGCCACGTCTTCGGAGACTGGTTCGGGGTTGGATTCCCCCTGCCACCTACGCCAATTAGGAACATGGACTTCCTTTCACATGTTGGGCGCACAAGTTTGATACAGTTTTAATCCTCCCAAGTCCGCAAGGTCTTTCCCCCGTCCGACGCACGAAAGGCTTTTTCCTTCCCCCCCTTCCACCTTTTCCGACCACGTTTGTGGAGGGATCCTGTTCCGTTTTGTTTTTTTTTCCTATGTTCAGGCGTTTTTCTTTCCTTCGGTGTTTTTCCTTGGTAAATCAAAAATGGAGGGTCTGACTGAAGCTCCCGGTCTTTTTCTTCGAAGAACCTCCCCCTCCCTTCTTCGACACCTCACCCAACTGACTCTTGAATTTCGGGAGGGGTTGTAGATAAGCTCTTCCTACTTCATGCCCCCTCCATCCCCCCCCCTGACAGTACGGCTCACCGACTCCCTCCCGTGGCCTGGTTGGCATCTGCTTATGCACCAGAGCTTCGAGGAGGGTCTACATTCCACTTCCCTCCCTGTTGAAATCTTTCCCGAGCCGTAAAACCGGGCTCTGTCAGGTTTTTGGTCCCTTGCAGTTCAGGGAGACTTTTTTTGGCTCGACACGGAGTCCAGGAGTACCTGTACGACATGGGCGCGTTTTGCTGGCCTCCACGGAAATTACGGCTAGTTTCGGCCGAACGGCTTCTTTTCTTCCCCCTCTCCCCAGCGCTTGTACGGGGGCGTACAAGTGAAGGGCGTCTTTCTTACCTTTCCCTTCAAACAGCCGGATCCCCAATATCCGGGACGCGGGCGTTTCTCCTTTTTTTTTCTCCCTCTTTCGATGTCGTGTTCGTCGGGGGGTGCAGTGTTCGAACGTCCAAGGGAGCCTGCTCCTGGTTCTGGCTCCCTGCCCCCTTATCCCCGCGGCCGTCTTGGTCAAACTGCTATCGGTGGGTTTTTCCGGCAGCTGGCCCCCTTGCTTTCGTCGGGTCCGGTTTTTGGTCAAAGGTTAGTTTTTCTCCTGGTCCGCGGGCTTCCCCGCGTGGTTCAGAGGACCAAAACTGGTTTCTTTTTTCCTTCACGCAGCCCTTGTGGTCGCCGAAACTGGAACCGTTTTCCCTTTTTTTTTCGCGTTCTTGCGTGCACCAGCGGGGTGGGGCGCGTTTTCTTCTTCGCCGCAAACCGGTTGGTGGCCTGGATTTTTGTTGCCCCCTCGCGCGGGGCGGTCGGGGCGCGACCCATGCGTCTCCGAACCGGCCCGCCCCCTGACTACTGGGTTTGACTCCCTGCACGGAAGCTCTTCCTTGGGGTCAGTTCTTTCCTGCGGGGACCTTCAACTGTTGGAAAGGCCCCCAATTTTTTGTTTTTTGCCCCCAGCTGTCGGGCGCCACTGCGCTCACAGGTCTTCTGTGACGCTTGCTCATCTGGATGGTAGGCACTCTTTCCTTTCCACGCCAGCGCCAAAAAATCGTGAAGCAACTTACACGGATGTTGGTTCCTCTCTTGTCGGTTCTGGTACGCTGTCTGCGGTCGTAAAGAAAATGGACGCGCCTGGCAAGTGCCGACCTGGCGCCATCTTTGTCCCGGTGGCTTCTTTTCCCCCCCCAACCGAAATATCCCAGAAGTTTCAGATTCTCTCTTTTTTCTTTTCCTCCTCGTTTTGCGTTTGTTTTTTATGACCGTTGCAGAATACTGATGACTCTTTTCACGCGGTGGTGAGGGCAGTTTTGCTCTACCAAGGATGCCCCGAGAGCCCCGGTTTGGCGTGACAGGCCGCCGCCTTCGCCTTAGGTCCAGGCGCCAGACCGCTTGTCCCCCCCCCAAGAGGCCTTTGCGTACCACGTTTGGGCCTTCTTTCGTGGCGTCGCAGTAGTTTTTTTTCTGTTACAGCCAGGATTTCGAACCTTTCCAGCTCCGTACATGGTTTTGCGCCGGTGGCGTTTCTCTTTTTTTTCCCCCGTGGTTTGCCAGGAAGGGGGCCCCCTGGCCCTTTACTTGACTCTTACCCAAAACCAGTATCGCGCTCAGTTCGGGGCGGCTTTGCGTCCATAGCCTTTTTTTTTTTTTTTTTTTTGTGTGGGTTGCGGGTCCGCGGTGGTGGGGGGAGCATGGGTTCGCGGCTTCTTCCCCGTCAGGAGGGGCCACGTCTGCAAGGAGGGTTTGCGGCCGTCCGGCTTTTCCGCCGGGTTTGTTAGATTTGCCCGCAAGGGCGCTATGCCGCCCTTTTAAACCCGACACACGGTGCCCCATGGCCGACCACTCCGTCCTCTCGTGCTTACAAAGTTTGTGGAGCGCCCGCTTTACAGTGGAGGACAGGAGAACCCTGGTGCCCCGGCACCGGCGCTCTCACGTAACGGTTTGAGTCAGGCTGCGGGGCCCCCCCCGAGGCGTTGACCACGACCCGAAAAACGGGGGATCTTTTCTCATCGGAGTTTTTCTTTTCCAAGTTTCCTTGCGGCATGGGAAACACTTCGATGAAAAACCCCCCCCGCGACCCCGGGCCTCCAATACGAGAATAAAGGGACGGTTCCCCTTTTTTTCCCCTCGACTGCCCCCGCGGCTGGCGCGCCGATCAGTGAAATGATCTTTGGCTGGAAGAAAACCAAAGCCCTACCCCTTCAACTGCCCAGTGTCACCTTGAAAATATGGGACTATGGAACCTTGTTCTCGACCATCCCTGCTGGAAGTTTTTAATGAAGCCCCCTCTCCGTTTGGTTCCGTGAAGGAGGCCCCGCTCTGTAGACTTTCTTTTGGAGCCACTTCTTCCCCTGGAACGCAGACCCCCCCTCCCTTTACAGACCTTACGGCGGGCCGGGCGGGCCCGTCTTGATTGTTCCAGCCCTCTTTTTTTTCCGGTTGGCTGTTGCCGTTTTTGTCGTCTCGCCGTGTGCTCCACATCACCGTCGCTCCTGGGCGTAGTGCTGTTCACTTCTGAAGTTTTTTTCTTTGCGGGGAAGCCCAGTCTCCGCGTTGGAGCTCCCCCCCCCCGTCGCTTGGGATTGCGTCGCTTCTCTTGGATCGCCTCCCTGGTTCCCCCCTTTTCTGAGTCCAGAACCTCAAGATGAGTATTCGAGGCTTTTCAGCGGCAAAACCCCCGAAGTTAACAGCCCCACTAATTAAGACCATAGGCCCATCGAGTTCCAGCCCCAGTCACCGGGGGGACGGCGTTGTTGTTGGCTAAGGCGCCCTGCTCATTTAGTGGATGGTTGCCGTGGTCCCTACGATTTTTGCGATCTTCTTCTGACACCTCCTCTCTTTCTCCCAGCATTTCAAAGGAGGTCTGCGAAAATGTGATCTAGGCTGCGGCAGCACCCCGGGGTCTCGCCGCGCCCTTTTTTCCCCAGCACGCGTGCTGCTCTTTCGGACAACGTGATTGTCATTGGGGGAGGTCCGATGATCGTTTTTGGCCCCGACCGGATTACTTAGGATCAGGTTGTCGGACGCGATGCACACTTTCGTTGGCTTCGGGCAACTGGACGACGAGAGTAGATTCCTTTTCGCACTGGTCGCGACTTAACCGGTAGGCCATCCCTTTTTTTGACCGACTAAGTAAGACACAGCACGTTCCGGGCACGCCCGTTGGGAGGCCTTTTTCCCTACACGGTAAGGCAGCGGGTCATCATTTCGTCCCCTGTGGAGTAACTGCCAGTCCCCTCCATGGTCTTTCCCCCTCTTCCCGGTGACCAAACGTGTGACGTGCCCATTTTTTTTTTTTTTTTTTTATGGCGTGTGTGTTAGTCCTTACCGAATGAGGGAGTTTTGCCTAGATACTGTCCATTTGGATAATATTAATCATTCACGCACCCGTCAAGTAACTCCCCCCTTGGTTTATGGTCGACTAGATGAAATCTTCCCGGTTACCCCCCCGAGTCCCCGGTGTGCGGTCCTTCGCCCCCTTGCAAAGGTGAGCTTTCCGTTGTCCTCGGCCTACGATGGCAACCCGAATCCCCCCTTTCATTATAGGCCCTGATCGGATGGCGAATGTGGCCGATTCGAGGTGACGGGTGGACGGCCGTTCTTTTTCAGTCCCCTGATCGCCCATTGTTCCCCATGGGTAACTCTCCCTCGCCCCCTTGATTCGCTTTTGTTGTGTTTTTTTGGTTTTCTAATTGCAAACCTTGTTTGGCCCTTTGGCCTGGGGCGCCCCTTTTGATCCATTGGTGATGCAGGATAGACCATCTCGAGTCCATGCTTGACCGCGACTGAGATGCATTTCATCTCCGTGCACAAGCCTTCATAGGATTAATTAACGACCACTACCCTTCCCAGGTTTTTCAAGTGAACCATGTACGGTCCCAATTCCCTGAGGATTCTGCGTTTATTGTGTCACCTTTCGATTCGTATGGATTATAATAAATTTCTCCCTGAAGACCCCACTTCAGACGCCTCGGGAGGTTTAGAATGTTTTAATTTTACATTTACTCTTGGAGCTGTTCAGGTCGTCGAGGGCCAGAGACCTTCTTATGTCCGAACCGGGTCGGAGCCACGACTGTGCTTTGGAGATTTTCCCCCGGCGTTTTTCCCCGCTGCAGAGGAGGGGTCAGTTTTGGCAGTAATTTGATTGGGGACTCGAGTGCCTCTGATTTCGTTACGGAAGGAGACCCACCGTTTCCCAAATGTATGCTCAGTTTGTTGAGCTCACATTCGGGTCAATCTATCGGGGAGTGTGTTGGCTCTTGATTTCTGTTGCCTGTCCCACGTTGTAGCCTTTCGACGCACTTGGTTCCCCGCGTGTGGTGTCCAAGCTTCCAGCCGAGGAGCGGCTGTGTTTTCCCTGCACTCTACATGCGAGTACGGTAGGGCGTTGTCCTGCAGCATGAGCTTCCTGTCCTTCTAACACCTATGCCTAGCTGTGGGTGGGCTTGGTTTTCCCCTACTGGTCTCGTATAGTCTGGTTTCTTTGTGGTCCTTTTTCCAGGTTGGATGATTACGCCCAGACCCACCCTGCCGCCTTTAACGAAGGATGCCCCCCCGGTCCACATGACCCTATTTCAATAGAGGCAAAGGTTTCTCTGTTTTCGGGTGTCTGATTTTTTGAGTAAAGTTTTATATGCAGGAAAAGGTGTGTGGAATTTTGGGATCGTTCATTTGAGAATAGAGGACCCTTTAACGCAAACTCAGCTTTTGGAATTTTTGGATTTTTCTCAATTTTCCTCCAGAAGACTGTGTGAAGCTGAGATAGAGAGATGACTTCCCGTGTGTGCTACGGGTTTCCCATCATCATGTTTCCCCCCAATTTTTGTGGGTGCCCCACCCCTCCCAAACAAGGTGGACTTGAAGGGGAAGTTCCCCTTTGGATTGTTCCCACACGAGTTTGGCATGATTTTTTCTTTTTTTTTCCACACTACTTGTTGCTTTTTGTCCCTGGGGGGGAGGTAGCATCAATCCCTGCCGGAGAGGCGGGGCGCGCGTCGGCGGCCCCGATCTTGGAACGGTTTTTATTATTGGCGCAGTTTTTTTGTAGTTGTAAGTTGTTGCCTTCGTTTTTTTTGTGGGACGGTACTCTCCTTGTTTTTTTTTTTTGATTTTGTCCTCTCCCCTCTGTGATGGGACGAGGCTTCAAGATGTGGGCGACTATGGGTGTTCGCCAAGTGCCGGTTTTGATGAACCTTTAATTCCCTTTTTCCCCCCCTGGTAGATCTCCTGCGTATGTTTTCTCGCTGGGGGTTTGATCGGTCGCTCGGTTGTCCTCTTCTTACAATGGGCTTAGGTGATTATCCTCGCCTGCAATTTTTCTTTGGATGGCGCAGCATGCAAAACCGGAGGTTTACACAGCTGTCATCGGCTTCCGTTGGCGATCGTCCTACGTCTTTTCTGCTTTTTTTTTTTTCGACGTCGTGGTTGTCCTCTTTTCTCTCTGTTGTTGTTGAGGGCATTTCCACCCACCCCCGTGACTGGTATCGGCACTAGAAAGACGTATATTTCCTTTAAAGCCTGATCCCCTCTGGTGCCCCACGAGAAATGGTTGCGTTATGCAAGATCAAGAACCATCATTATCCTTCGTAGAGAGAACCCCGAAATGGTCCTTCCTTTTTCGCATCTACGTTGGTCGTGCCAGACCCAGGTCCAGACGAAGGGGGGTCACTAAACGGTCCAAAGGTTCTTCGGAGACTTCTGTCCACCAACCCCCCCCCCTACGGAGCTGTAAGAGCCCCGAAAGAACCGCACCACCGGATTCTTGGAAGTTAAAGGCTGGCCGACATGCACAAAATGGCTCGTACCCTTGGTGGGCACGGGAGCGCACCACTACCCCCAGGATCCCATCACCGTCCCCCAACGTTTTTTTCCTCCGACTAACCCTGTCCAGCTTCAGGGATTGAGCTTTCTCCCCCCCCCCCCCTCAGTGTGTCCCCCGCACTTTGAAGGGGAGATGATTTTTCCCCTCCCGATATGACCCCAACCCTCGTTAAGCATGGCCACGGACGTTCGGACCCAAAGTGTTGGTGCCCTGTGCATTTCCCGCCATTGTTGGCAAGGATGATGATCACAGCCGTAGGGGCTCCCTAAGAGGATATAATGGCGACACTTGCCCCCCCCCTCATTCCCTTGCTTTGGGTTCGCGCCGGTTTTCTTTTGGCCCTTAACGTCGATCGCCATGAACAAAAACGTGACTGGCACGGCTTTTTGACCCCAAAGCGTGCGCCACCCCCAGTCCCCGCCTCAAAAAAACTGTCAGCTAATCCCCTCCCCCTTTTTTCATTCAAGCGTTGAATCCGGGTTTTTTCTTACTGGTCGGGTGTTGGTTTGGCTAGGACAGTCTCCCACTCTTTTGAATGGGAAAGAAGAAAGAAAGCCTCTGCACGTCCCCCCGGTAGCACCCCCTTCAGTGAAGTGGTTCAAAATGATACTTTCTTTTTCAGGAACAACGTCAATCGCTTCTGTGCAATGTTCCTGCGATTAGGAACGGACAGGGTAATCAACCTTTTTCATCTTCTTAACTTTTTTTAAGCATGCCCCCCCCTTTCGTCTTCTTTTTGAAAGTTCAATGAGTGACCCTGCCCCAGCGCTTCCTGTCCGCGCAGGGCCTTTTTTTTTTCATCCTGTCTCTTGGCCGCGATTTTTTCGCTCGCCGAGAGGGAACAGGTGACCTGGCGCTTCGTACGCTTTGCTCTCGCTGCCGCTCCGGCGGTTTTCCAACCGATGTCCTGGGGCTTTTTTTCCCCAAAGAAGTGAAAGGTTCTAACCTCCCTCCCAGACCGCGTCTTCCTCTCTTGTTCACGATACGGTGCTTTGACTAGAAAAGGGGAAGACCCTAAATTTCCCCCCCCTTCCCCAAGCAATGCCCCCCCCCTTCTTTTATATTCCCGTCCGTTTCCGCGGACGATGAAATGAACCTTTTACTCCGACTCCCCCCATGAACTGGACCATCCTCTTTGCTGGTTTGGTGCCTTCCCGTAGGGTTTTACTTAGCATGCGCGTTTGCTGGAAAGGATGATCCCCACAGCGCATCTAGTGGCCGCATTCTTCCTCCTTCTCGATTTTTTTTGCTTTTTTCGTACCTTCAGTAGAAACGATCACAAGTCGCCTTCCCCCCACTCCGTCCCCAAGAGCTGTTGGACCAACCTTAGCTGTTAAGCGGCTTTTGTCATGCCCCATGTCTGACGCGCTTCCCGCGGGGCCGGGGGGGAGCTCGGTCTCCTCGACCCCCGGCATAAAAGAATCGAGCAATCTAGTCCCCCCTTGGTTCGGGTAGCCCTATTGGCGGGTAACATAGAAACCCTCCCCCTGTGTTCAACTTTGTGGATACACCTGTTTTGCGTCTGCCTTTTAACGTTTACCCCGGGCCTATCCTGTAGATCCTTCACACTGGCGTGTGGTGTCCTTTATTTTCGTCTGCCCCTTTCCGAGTGAGCCAAGAGTTTTTCTGGGCAGTATCTTTACTCCCCTCCCGACTTCCCCCCATACCCCACCCCCTGGCCAGAGCCCCACCCACATACCTATATGTCCAGGTTTTTTCGCCTACGCTTTGTTTCACCGTTCCTTCCCCCTTTGCACCGATTTGGATATGGAGAGTACTCCAGTTGAAATGACACCCGAGTCCGCGCCACCGTTTGTGTCCCTGAAGTTCTTTAGGCTGTTTGATTGGACGTGATGGTGCTTACCTGTCCGTTTTCTTTTTTTCCAGGTCCCGACGTCCCTCACCCTGCTAAGGAGGTGCAAGCGGGAGTAGCTTTTTCTTTTTCCATCCGGGCCCGTGCGGCGTCGCAGTGTGTCCCGCCCCCGACGGATGGCAACTTGTTCCTAAATCAACTTCGCCGTGGATTCCCCTCGCTTTGCTTGGCCAATGCTCTTGAGCTTGGTGTTTTTTCACTTCCCGTGTTCACTAGTCACTTTTTTCGTTTTTACACCCTGGGTACTTCATCAATTGATGGGGCCGCCTCGTGTCAGTAACTAAAACCTGCCCGTCTGTACCTTTTCCCCCCCAGAAGCACGAAATTTTCTGGTCGCCCTTTTTTTTGACCATCAGCGTTACCACTTGCCGTGTTTTTTGACTCCCGGAAGGGGTATGTCAGGCTCTGGCGGGAATTAGTTCGGGGTCTTGACGCTCGACCACCGCGCCTGGGTGATCCGAACTTTCCTGGTGGATGCCAGACCCACTTTTTCCCTCGGGCAGATATATCCATGGGACCTTCGGTGTTGCGGAAACGGCGTCAGTTTTCCGCGTCCTACTCTGACTGTCCCGACAGCCCGTACGGCGCCCGCCGTCCCGCAGTGTTCAATTTTTCCTTTTTAATCTCCCCCCGCCCAATCATCCGATTTCCACACACCGTAAGCCCCCCCCTTACAACATTATCCTCACCATGGTCCCTGCCCCCCCTTCTCTTTAACAAATCTCAGCGACACCCCACTCCCACCTTTCATCCCCTATCCCCACACCATCCCCGTCCCCCATACATACGCCCATTCGCTCCACCCCCCCGCCCCCACCCCCTTTCCCAGCCCCCCCCATCTTATTCCGCCTTCTTCACCCCACTCCCTCCCTTCCCTCTTCCCCCTTTCCTCCGCTCATTTCTATACCCCCACCTCCCTCTCTGACCAACACATTACCCCCCTTCCCATCCACCCACCCAACTCCTTTTGGCTCTTTTACTCCTCCTACTTCCTCCCCTCTCACATGCACTCTTCCTTTCTCCTCATATTTCCCCCCCAGTTCGCCCTCCGCCCCCCTATAAACCCCCACCCAACACACGTTCCGCCAACTTTTACGCATACCCCCACATCCACCCCCCCCCTACCCCCCCCCCCCCTATCACCCCTTTCACAACTGCCCCCTACACCCGTACCCCCCTCCGAACTCCCTTTTTCCCCTTACCCCGTCCCCTCCCCTCTCCTCCCTCCCTCTCCCCCCCCCCACATATACCCCCCCCCTTTTACACCTTCCACCCTTTCTTCTCCACGTCCTTCATATCTTATCCACCTCTCCTCCTTCTCCCTCTTCCCCTCTCCACCCTCCCTTCCCCCCCCTCCCGTCCTACCTCTTGCTACCTAATCTTCCAGCCTCCTCTTCTCTCAGGCCCCCACTCGCCCCCCAAGTCCTACTCTCTGCCTCCCACCTTCTCACTTCTTCCCCCCTCTCCCATTGCTCTCCACCCACGACCCACAACCTTCCCCCCACTCTCTACCCCATTTTCCGTTCCGCTCTCCCACCCCCCCCTAACTTTCTCTCCGCATTCCCTATTCTCCAACTTTTCCCTTCCCCACGACCTTTCGGCCCCCCCCACAATCCCTTCCCATCCAATCCCCCTTCCACCCCCCCCCGCACCTCCTCCTCTCTTCTTCCCCCCCACCCCCCGCCCTCCCCCCTCATCCTCCCCCCCCCTCATAATCCCCCCCCCCCCCTCTCCCCAATCACCCCCCCCCCTCCTACCTCCCCCCCCCTCCCCCGCATTCTCCCTCCCCTCATATTCTTCCTCCCTCTTTCCGCTTTCACCCTCTCACTTTGCCCTCGGCCTCCTACGCCCCCCCCCCCTCCCGCCCTCGCACCTACCTTTCGCCACCCCTAACCCCCCTCACCCTTTCCCTTCCCTCACCCCCCCCCCCCACCTCCCACCTCCGCCTTGATGCCCCCCCCCCCCCCGCCATCGTTTTCCTTTTCGCCCCCCTACCCCTCCCCACACGCTCACTCTCCACCCCCCATATCCCACCTCAGATCCCCCTCCCCCCCATTTCTCTTTTCTGTATACCCACAATTCCTCTGCTTCCGGCCCTCCACTTTCCGCCCTAACACCACCCTCCCCCCCCCCCATTTCCTGCCCCTCCCCATCCCCCTCCCTACCTACCGGCACCACCCTTCCACCAGCTCTCTCTCAATTCCCAATACTACCCCCCCCCCCCCCTTCCTAACATCCCCCCCTACCACCCCCCCTCCCCTCCCCTCCTCCTATTCCCATCACCCCCCTCCTGCATCCTCCCCCCCTCCCCCCTTTCTTTCTCCCTCCCACCCCTCCCCCTACTTTGTCTTCCCCCTTCACTACCTCCCACCCTTCATCCCCACCCCCCACACCACCCACCTCCCCCCGTGTCTTTCCCCCCTCATCCATCCTCCTTCCTCCAACCCTATCCCCCCCCCCCCTCCCCCGTGAACCCTCCCTCCCCACTACATCATACTCTTTTAATAACCCCCCCCCCCTCCCACACCCAGAGCCCCCCCCCCACCCCCCCCACTCCATCCGCTACCCCCGACCCCCTTCTCCCCCCCCCCACCCCCCACAAACAATCCCCCCTGATCCCCCCCCCCCCCCTTCCCCTCCCTTTTCCTTCCCCCCCCCATTTATACTATAATTGTCGCTAACATACCCCTGTCGCCCCATACCCCACCCTCCCCATCCGCTCCTTATGTAACCCCCTCCATACTTCTTTACTCTCCCCTCCATTCCCCCCACCCTACCTCACCCTTATGTACCCCCCGCACTTAACTTAATCCCACCATTATCCCAACCCACCCCTCTATTCCTCACCAAAATACTACCTCCCCCCCGACCCCACCCCCTTAAATTTCCTTAACCACCCCTCACATTTTCCTACACCAAACACACAACCCCCTCTCCTCCGACCGGAGGCTGAGGTCGTGTTTTCCCTTCCCCCACCCCCCCCCCCTAAATGCCTAAGTCACATAGTTTCCGACGGCCGTTCACCTTGGTTTTTTCGACCAGGTGCCGGGGTGCTGGCTGCAGTTTCCTTTCTTTTAAATTTTTCGGACCTATAAAACTTTTGAGCTTCTTCGTCGCTACTTCGGATGAGTTTCTGCATTCTGTTTTCCTTCCCCTTTTTCAGGTCCCCCCCCCCGCGACTAGCTTGGGGTTAAGGGGCCGGTTCTTACGTGTTTCTCCGCAAAAGCGATATTACCTCTCCAGGCGGCGCGTTTTTTTGGCCTTAGTGCTCCCCTATTATGAGTTATTTGGGTGTTTTTAGTGGTCAAGGAGGAAGCTGTCCCTTTCCCGTCGCCTTATTCCGCGAAGTTGTCGTATTTTTTTTTCCGGCCCCCATCACGGCACTCCTTTTGGGTTGCATGTTCATTTTTGTAAGTGAGACTCTTGCACGGTTGCTGGGGAAAAAGGTTCCCTTTTTCCCTCACTTCCGCGGAGCAACGTGGTCGAACTTGGACCCCCGATTGGTCAGACGGTTTTGTGAACATGGGGCGTGTCTGGGTTTCTGTCTTTAATCGCCCCTTCCACTGGGCGTGAATCCCTTTGCCGGCGGTCTTTTCTCTTCTTCAGCCCCCCCCCCGGGGTATTCGTGTGTATACGCTCGAAAGGGGCGGTAGGTTTTTTCCCCTTCAGGTCCCTCGTGACTGCTCGGACCCTGGGGTTTCCCCCCTGGGACCCGTTTTTTTTGGCGCCCGGGGGAATGCTAGGACCCTCATTTTTTCAGTCCGGGTCCCCCCACCCCCTTTTTGGGGGACGTCACGTTGTCCCCAACGCTGGTAAGAAGCGTCAGGGCGCCACCCCCGGCGCAGCCCTGGTTGTTAATGTAAGTTCCTTTTTTTTTTCTGTTCTCCTTCCCCTTTGTAGTACTAGTCTCAGTGACACAGAGCCCCCCACAGCGTGTCCTTCATTCCGATGTTGGTCTGCGGCGAGATTGGTGCTTTTCCTCCTGTTTATTAAAGGAAAGTGACTAAAGATGGGAGACCCTCCCCCCCCCCCCCTCTCTACCACCACCCCCACCCCCCGCCACCCGCCCCCCCCCCCCCCTCCCCCTCCCTTCCTCCCCCACAAACCCCCCCCACCCCCCCCCCCCCCCCCCCCACACAGGCGGTTTTGCTTCCCCCCCGTAACTACCCCGAACCAAATGCAAAAGAGGAGGAGTCCATCCCCCGTATTTTTCTTTCGTTGAAAAGAAGTTTA
>Ga0179593_1548879_pt1 | contig 15194 bp, 22 predicted proteins | sample CZODoug2_1_08_16_FD_185931 | JGI IMG/M metagenome (GOLD analysis project Ga0179593, IMG submission 185931) | Vadose zone soil fungal communities from Angelo Coast Range Reserve, California, USA - CZODoug2_1_08_16fungal (PacBio error correction) | ecosystem: Environmental > Terrestrial > Soil >... | reverse complement strand
TATCTGTCGGGGCCCTTTTCCTTCGCGTCGTTTCCATCGAGACAATACTGAGCGTCCCTTTTCCAACGAAGCCAATATCCCCCTACAGAGTCCGTCATGAAGGGTTAAGCGTTCCCCCCGATGGTGGTAGCTCTCCCTTCTGCCTCTCTCCGCAGCCGCGATTCGATGTTCTTTCCCCCTCATTCACGGAGAAGATACCCTTCCCCGAGTCACCTTTCCTTTTCTTTTTGCTCGCTGACCAACGCGCCTTCCGCTTTAATCCGACCCCCCCCCCCCCCCATTTGCAGCAGCGCCCACTTTCACATGAGCGGCATCAAGGGCCTTCCTTCCAATTAATAAAGGACGGCCCACATGCGCGAACGCCGTCTTCTTATATCCAGTTTTTCCCCTTCTTCCGAAAATCATCGATGCCGACCTTTTTCCCTTCTTTTCCCAGGAAGCAATCGGCGACAATTTCAGGCTCCCTGCGTGCATCCGTTCACCCCCCGTATTGAATAGGCTTTTTTCGCGCCAAAGCGATTTTCAGCCTCCCCCTTACCGCAAGGTCAGCGTTTTCCCTTCGGATCAGCACTTTCAAATGATACGATGCCCCCGGTTAACGCACCCCCCCCCCTGAAGGAGGAAACCGACTTACTTTTCCCCTGCGATAAAGGTTTCTCCTTTTCCTTGTTGCAGCCCTTTTTACGCGAATGCTTCCGTTACACTGGCCCCAATCCTGCGAACTGGCCTCATGCGGCCGGCCCTTCACCCTTTTGTTCCCAATCGCAATAGCCGATGCCCCGGTGAAGTTCTGTTCGGGATGATCCCCTCCCCGGCCGACACCATATTTACGCCATTTTCTTTTTTCTTTTGGCACCCACCATTTATTGTAAACGAAGTCCGCCCCGCTTTCCCCCCCCTGGCCCTCGACTCCCAAACTTTTTTTACAGACTCCCCCTCCTTTCCCCCGCTGTTAGCACCCCCTTTTCTCAATAGAAAACGACACCCCCCCTCTGTGAAAAAGATGTCGTCGGTGCCCCTTTTTCCCCCTCCCCTCTGCTTTCCCCCCGTTCAGTTACGGTGCGCCCTCTCCCCCGTCATTCCCCCTCTGTCTGGGTCGAGCGCCCTCCTTGCGCGGATATGTGGATGACTATAGGCCTTGGAGTTCATGGTCGTTCCTTTTTTTCGGCCAACCTTTACTCTCCCTTCCCATGCGTTAGGCGGCGGCGTGCGTTTTCTCACCATTCCCTTGAACCTCCCTTCCGGAACCGAAATAAGAGTCCAATGTTCGCTCCTTGCGACAACCGCATATCTTCCCCTTTTTCGACCCCCCGATCCTTTTTTCCTTTTGTCAATCCAGACCCTTAAGCACTCTTATTATGACGCGTGCTTGCTGACGCATTCTCTCCCCTGAGAGAGAACGCAATTCCAAACGTCCCTTTGGGACAGTCCCCCCCCGTCAAGGGCGAGCCTATTCCCCCCCTGACTGAAGGGACCTTCCGGAACCGCCGACTAGACCCTTTGACTTATGCCGGCAAGTTTTAGCACTCTTTCCTTCATCCCCGAGCACCACTAAGAATTGCCTACTTGAATCCTAAGACCCGTGGAGTCACACTCTTTTTCATCGGACGCGCCAATTTTTCATCTATCCCCGGAACAGGGTTTTTCTCCTTCACGCGAAGTCTTTCATCCCACACCCCCCAAGTTTTCCCCGAAACCCTCAAATTTTCAACTCCCCAATTGACCTTTCCGGTGAAATAGAAATAGCCTCCCCCCAAGAAACTCGACTCCCTTTCTGGCGTTCTGTATATCTCCTCCCGTTGGTGTTTCTCGAGCTCCCCCCCCATAGGCCAGTCCTCGGGAAATTGTGATGCGATTGTCGATTGCCCCCCCTCTGGGCTTTTTCCCCTGGGGGATTTGTGACTTTGCGCCCGATGGGTTCGATGTGGGATTTAGCAGAAGACCTTTCCGGCGACGCCCTTTTTTGATCCTTTCCGTACTTGCTTTTTTTTTCATCACGTGAAATAGTGACGCACCGTTCCTGGCATTGAAAGGTATTCTTTCGCGGGCCCTGCCCTTCTCTCCTCTCCGAACCCCTGCCCCTCCCCTTATTGCAGGGGCGTCTTCGTTTTTTTGCCAGTTTGGTAAGCCCCTCCCCTTTGGTATACAGGCTAGACTTGTCTCGGCTACCCTTTCTCCCTCCCCCTTTCTGTTTCTTTTTCGCTTCGCCGTGATAGTGACGTCCCATTCCCTTCTTTTGCGTAATAATCATTCTCCTAATCCAAGCCTTCTTCTCCTTGTTTTCTTTCAGTGCCACTTCAATGCACTCGTGAGAGCTCCCCCCCCGAACTCGTTATAGAGGTTTTTCCCCCTTATGGTCTCTCGAATCAGAAAATGTTTTCCCCATAGGCGAGATTGTTCCCTGATGGTTCGTCCAAAACTCCTTTTTCTTTTAAACCCCATGCGCTGAATAGGTACCTTTTTTGTGAAAAAGGATGGACACGACCAATGCCCCCATCCTTTCCCCCTCTTGAGATCTCTTGACCGCCGAGCAGAGGCAAGAGAGACGCTACCCCCCCCTCTTTACCCGCCGCCCTTCGTGCCCCATATTGCCCACTCTCCCCCCTTCCCCGCCCCCCTTCATACCTCCCCCCGCCCTTCCCTTTTTCTCTATCCTCCACCGCTTATTCTTACCCTCCTCCCCGCCCACACCCCCCTCCCCATTGCCTCCTTACGACCCTCTCCCTCCCCCCCTCCTTTTCTATCCCCCATCCACCCCTAACCCTCCGTCCTTTCTTTCACCTATAACCTGTATTTACTACCTCCTCCCTTTCTCCCCCCCTTCCGATCCCTACCCGCTAGCCGTCCCGACAATGATCTTGTACTGGTTTTTGCAACGGAACTTTGCGGCCTCCGTAGTTCGTCGCAAGTTACTGGCACGTCAGATAGGACTTTTTTGTCGTGTTTCGTCCTTTTCTTACGTTCCGAACAGATTGTCTTCTTCCGCTCAGTAGACTGTGTTATTGGTGTCTCCCACCTTGGTGCCTCTCTTAGTTCCCAAACCCCCACCCCATGAAGCCTTTCCTTTCTCCTCTTCCTTCCCATATGATGCGGACTTGCTCTTTTTTTTCATAAGATCTTCTTGCGGACATTGCCGCTTTTTGATCTCCGTTACAGGATTTTACCTCTGCCTTTCTGCGGGATAGTTTGGGGCGTTTCTAGCCGTTCATACTTCAAGTCCCCCTACAGAGAGAGAGGGTGGTGCTGTCCGCGGCCAGGGCAACCTTTTTTTTTTCCCATTTGTCCTAGTCTTTGTGGAATTTTTCTTGACCGTGAACCTTTTTACTTAGCATTTCTTTCGGCCGGATTTCCCCCCCCCTTTCCCTGCAAGTAGTATTGAGCCTTTCTGGCGCAATACGCTTGTCCCTTTTCCCCATGCCTGCCCCCTTCTCTTTTCCACCCCAAAAAGTTACGGATGACCCCGCTTCCCCGGCCATTGTGCGCACTTTCCTTTCCATTGAAGAGTTTGGCGGCCGCCCCCTTCGGCCATCGTGAGTTCGTACCCTTGGAGTTACTCTCCCTCCCCCCCCGGGCGTTAGAAAGGTTGGAGACGCGTTTTCTTTCTCCCTCCTGGATGAAGTTTTCCTTTGATGAAGCTAATGTTGGCGCTTTCAAATTGGTCTCGGATGAGCATTCTCTTTCTCTTTTTTTTCCAGGAGATAATCCGACTAATAATGTTTCTTTTTTCGATGAGTTTTTCTCCTGGAGAGAAAAGAAAATGAGCCTTCCCTCTCAATCCGTCGCCCCCCTCCTCTAGTCAAGCTTCCCCTCCCTCTTTTTCAGACGTTCAAGACAGCTCTCGCTTTTTCTTCCGGTGAGCTCCTCCGAGCAGGGATGGCGTCTTTTCCCCCCGTGAGGGGTTTTTTTTTTTTTCCCCCGCCCCTATCCCCCCCCCCCGTTTACTTTTCCCTACTCTCTTTTTTTTGAGATAAGACTTCCCAGAGGACAGCCAGAATCCTTCTCCTCAATCGATTTTCCCCCCGACACACCGTTTTTCCTTTCCACCATTGACCCGAGTGGGACCGATTTTCCACTTCTCCTTCTCAACTAGAGTTCCTCTTTTTCCCACCTGAAGAGTGCCGTCCTGCAGGCATCCCCTCTACCGATCGTCTTTTCTGAGGAGAAGATATACGCTCCTCTTTTTGAGCGCTCTTCCCTGCTCCTCGGTCTCTAAAATAGTACTCCCTCGGGCTGCATGGTCTACCTGAGAAAAGCGATTTCCCCCTTTGAGCAGCGCCACTTTCCCCTTTTTTGTATACTTCTCAACCACCCCCCCAGCTTTTCTCAAAAATGGCGGATGAGGGGCTGGCCAAGGATCCTATTTTTGACCCTCAGCAGATTCCCTACCTCTTCTTCACTGGTGGGCTTCTTCCCAATAGAAATGAAGTGCCCCCTGCGACATTTTCCAGGCGCCCCCCCTTTTTCCCCAATTGCCCCCCCTCCCCCTTTTTGTTTTTTTGTTGTTTTTTTTTCCCGTAGGGCTCCTGAGAATGGTGAGCGCCCCTGGCCGCCCAACCTTACCCTCCCTTTGCTATTCCCTTTCTCTTTACGCAAGGACTCCGAGAAAACCTTCCCGGGTGGCACGGTACAAGTTTCCCCACCTGCAGGAGGCCCCTTCATCTTCCTCCGCCTCCAGGCTGTTTTTCCTCCTGACGCTTTTCCCCAAAGCGTTCGTCTGTCCCCTGCCTGCCGAAGTTTCTTCCTTTCTTTTCAAGAGCCGCAGAATTCCTTCGGCAATTACTCCCCCCCCCCTCCTCGCCGAGATCAACCCCTCGGCAATCCAAGGTGGGACGTTTCCTTTTTCTCGCCCTTTTTTTCCGCAAAGGACCGCCCCCAATCTTTTTTTCCCCACTCTGAGAACGGCTGTATGTGGGCAACCAATACCTACGTCCGCAGCGGCCCCTTTTGGCAATTCCTGCCACCTTCCCTTCCGGCGACAGAAGGGCCCTCCCCTCTTTCAACATTTGAATTCGAAAACGACACCTGCTGGACCAAAGATTCCGGCTTGCCCCTCTGTCAGGCCTCAACATTCTTCCCCTCAGGGCAGTTCCCCTTTCCAAGGACAAGATCCCATTGCCCTTGCCGGAAACTCTCCGGCCTTCTACCCCTCGCCCAAGGACGGACCTTGTCTTTCTTCCCTTTTCTTTACCGAACATGGTGTCTTCCACCTGGAACGATCGCGCCCTTTCGGCGGCGTTTGGGACGGACCCTCTTTAAACAACCCCGTTTCAACACGGTAAATTCCTTCCCCTTCCCCCCCCCCCTGATCAGACAGGTTTTTTTCAAAAATCAGATACTCCGACGTCGATACCGGTTTCAGTTCAATTCCCACCCCCTCGTCCCCCGGCTGGGTCTTTATTACTTTTCTTCACGCAGCTATCTTCTTCTTTTTTGCAGAGACGAAAGGTTGTCTCTTTTCCAACTCCCTGTTATTCTCCCACATTCCCCTGCCAACGGGCATTTTCCCCGTATAACAAGGTGCCCCGCTTCGTGACCCCAAACGGTGCTTCCCTTCCGAAGACCCCGGACAACAGACTTTGACTATTCCCGGAACTTATGAGTCGAAGGCGCTCCCCCCCCGCGCAATCCCTTCCCCCTTCATGTCAGACTCTCCGACAGTGGCGTCCCTTTCCCCGTGCTGATCGGCCGAATGAAACCTTTTTTAAGGGCGTCGCCTGTCCCCCTTATTTTTCCATCTTATGGCTCATCCCTCCCCCCCCTTGCGAGTCCCTCTTTGCGAAAAAAGTAAAAATCCCCCCCCCTCCTGGATTTCTCGGTTGTCTCCATAGAAACTCCCTTTAAAGAACTCATAAAGAATGCCTTTTCTTTTTTGTCTGATACCCTCCCCTTCAGTTGTTGTTGTGAGACCTGACTCCTAGGCCGGGCTTCTTTTATGCCCCCCATTTCCTGTGGAGTCTGTTTCCTATGCCCTGCAATCATTGGCTGACCTTTTCCCCCCCTTTCCTTGAGAAGATGGGTAGACCGCCTTTGGATTCGCAGAAGATTTTCCCCCCCTTTCTCTCCTCCCCTTTTACGGTATCGGCATCTCTTTCCTATTGGCGAGGCCTTTCTGTGAACCGCCAGTTTTTTTTTAATTCGCCTTTCCTTGTCATTCGTTACCCCTTTTCTTGGGAGGCACGTTTTCGCGCCTTGCGAAAAATTTTCTCTTTGATAGTAATGCCCTTGCTTTTTGCTCTCCCCCTGCGGGCCGTTGTTTGGGTAACTCCTCCAAGTGGTTATACGGCCTGGCCCGTTTGGCGCGCTCGATAGCTTGCTTCTCTCCTTTTTCCAACTTTTCCCTTTTTCCCCTTTTTTTTTCCCTTCCCCCGTGTCTTCCCCTATCACTTTCCTCGATTACTTCTTTATCCATTTTTACCCCTTCTGTTTTGTTTATATTTTAGAAACCGTTTTCGTCCTCCCGTTCCCCCTTTTTCCCCGACTGACGTTTCATTAGTGCCTTTCTACCTCCCTGTCTCTGTCCAGCATCCACCTTTCCCCCGCCACATTAGCGTCATGTTGATTTTTTATTTTTTTTTGCCACTTCAATTGGCCGTTCTTCCGTCTTTCCGATTTTCCTACTAGTTGTTATTCCTTTCTTTCCCCCCTTCCCCTTCTGCGTCCTGTGCTCAGACACATTTCCCGGTTTTTGTTCCCCCCTTGCTGTGCACCTTCATTTTTCTACGCGGTCGACCAGGAATGTTTTTTCCCCCTGCCGCACCCGTCTCTTCCCCCCTGTTGTGCGAGCGTACTTTCCCTTTTCCCCTTCTGTCCCCCGCTGGCGTGTGCCCCCCCTTTTACACACCTTACTTTCATTCCTTTCACCCGATTATGTGGCACGTGCCCCCTTCCTTGCGTTTCTTCCTTTTTCCCTTTGTCTCGACCACTTTCATTCTTCCTTCTTCTTTCGGGCCTGCACGGCACCTTTTTCCCCCCCCTATACTGCCGTCCACATCCGTTGAGTGTAATGGCTTTTTCTCACGCCACGGATTCCTTTTTTTCCATTCCGCAGTCCCTTTGAGCCCGAGATTTCTTCTTCGCCCGTACCAGACCCACAGTTTGGTTGCCCTCTCGTGTCGTTACGTGTTGTTGTGCGGTGACGCTCTTTCCTGCGTTTAGGTCATTTGACATAGACCACCCCTTTGTGTGTCCTTCCTGGACGCTCGATGTTTCCCTTCTTGGTTGTCGCTCCCATTGTACTTTCCCTCTCCCCCCTTCTTTTCTTGCCGTAGTATGTCCCTTTCTCCACCTGCTTGTGTTCGTGTGCCTTGCTGGGTCCTCTTCTTTTTTTCTCCCCACGCGCCCAAATTCCAATATTGAGCGAACGTGCCTTCCCCTCCTTTCTGCGGCGAGTTTCGCTTTTTTGGGTAGTTACTTTCCCCTTTCCGACTTCTCCTTCTGCGGCTAGTTGGCTTTCCCCCACCTTTTCGTCACGGACGCAAGTAGCCGAACTCCTTCCTTCTGAGGTGTTCCCCCTTTGAAGAGGACCGGTCTCCATGGCGCGGCTCCCCATGTGAGGCATCTTTGGTTGGACCCGGGTTCCTGTCCAGAGGAGAATTTTCCTTTTGAGTCCTTATCTGACCTGTGCGTATTTGCGCCCCATCTGTGGGCTTCTCCCTACGCTTTTTTTTGCACCATTTCCGCGCCCCTTTCTTTGACACAAAAAGTACGGATGCACTCTTTTCATTGAAAATTGGGCCTCCCGCTTCTTGAAGTCGTTTGGTGACAAGCGCGTCACCTTTTTGTCCGGCCATCGCTTTCGAGATCGGCATGTGCCACGCAATACTGCCTTTTTGTGTCCCTCCCTTTTTGATGAAGTGTTGGGAGCACCTTCTGTCGACTCATGTTGGAGCGCCCTCCCTTTTTTGATGAGCAAAATTGGTCTTTGCGCAGGTTCGCGTGGGTCAGGCCTTCCATTGCGAATTCTGATCAGGGGAGATGATGCGTCGGCCTGGTCTTTTGCCCGACCCTTTTTCCCCCTTGGAAGATAGGTCCGAATTCGATCTGGTCGTTTTTCCTTCATGACGGCCAATTTTTTTTTTTGCGACAGTAAAGAACTGCTTCGGGTGAGGTTTTTTTCTTTGAGATACGGCAACTTCCTTTGGAGCCTCGCTTTCTTTTTCCTTCCCGGCCTGCGAAGGTGAGGTTAGTGCCCCCCATCTCTCTATTTTTTAATCAATCAGTTGGTGTGTTTTTTCCGCGAAACCTCAACGGCGCTTTCCCATCCTGTGGACATTTGGCCCACCGTTTGAAGCCATCTCACCTCTCTTTTCCCTTCCCCCACATGAAGCGTGAAGTAATGATGAGATGCGGGTGGCGCGGATTTTTCCTTCCCCTATCTCCCCCGTCTATTTTTCTTTTTTTGCTGCCTAATCAATGCCTCCCCTTCACCGGATCTTCCTGAGGCTAGACTGCCCTTCCTGCGCAACGCGATGGTCCGGAACCGCGCCCCAGAGCCAATATGATGCGCTCCATGGCCTTCATCAGTTCCCCTTCCTTCAAATTCATAAAGCGGCGCCACTGCCGTATTGTTGTTTTCCCCAGGTTGCCGATCTCTTTAGACCCCCCTTGCAGACTGCGTTAGGTTTCCGCAAAACTCTTCCCGAACTTAATCCCAATTTCAAGGCGAACCATTCCGGCCCCCCCCATCGTAAACTTTGGGTGTCCCCCTTCGAATAGCGGCGGCGCTTTTTTGGCGCCATTTCCCGCAAAAAACTTTCCCTTCTGCGCAACTTTTCCTCCCCTTGCAGATCGACTCCGGCCTCTCCATGACCCCCCCTTTTGTTCAAGGTAACGCCCCCCCCCCCACCTATTTCCCGATGATTTGAACGCCGCCTTCCCCTATGCTCTTCCTTCGGTGGAAAGCACCCTCGTCGTGTGGGCTTCCTTTCCTTCCGTATGAAAGGATATTGATTTTTTCCGAAACGGCTCATTGCGTGCTTTCCTCAACTGGACCACCCACCTATTTTCCTTTTTTCTATAAAAGATGCCATGTCCTCAAGGTGCAGTCATGTTCTTTCTTACCGACGAGTGGCGCACAATATTTTTTTCTCTCTTCCCCCCTGAATTACGATTTTTTTTCCCCCAATAATTCTTTTCCCCCGACGTTACCGATTTCCGCCAAAGGTGTTTCCTTTACAAATGACCCCCTTTTGCCAGGAAGGAGCTTTTCCTTCACGCTGTTCGAAACAACCTTTTCGGTCCGAAGTCTCCCTCCCAAAGCCGAATGAGTCGCCCCAGATTCCGGTGGGCTGTTCCCTCTTGTACCCTTCCGGAGGAGCCAATTTCCCAGTTCCTTTTGTGCGCACCTCCCCCTTTTTTTTTTTAAGATATGTAGGGTAGACTGGCCGCGGCTATGTGGCTTTTCCCCCACGTGTTTGTTTCTCTGATGGGGAAGTTCCTTTTTGCCCTAAACCCCCCCCCCCCCCCCCCCACCCCCCCCCCCCCCCCCCCCCCCCCCCCCCCCCCCCCATTTTCCCGGAAACTGGACCGATCCCTTCCTGTGTTCGGCGGCATTTACGGAACCATCAATAGAACCCCCTCGCCTATTACGGCACCTCTCCATGTTGATCGTTTCAGGGAGCCAACATCTTTTCCGAGTTCGTTCATAGACGCTTTCCCCTTTTCCCCCCAAGTGAAGTGCAAGAAAGAAGGCATGGGTCTTTCGCGCTGACGCAGCCTCTCTCCCCCCTAGAGACGATCAAACCGCCACTTTCTACCCCTATGCTTTCTTTCAAAGTTGGTCAGTTCCTTCATGAGCCTTATACACCCCTTTCTACGAAGGGGATTGTCCCCGGGCCGGCCCGCAGACTCAACTTTTTTCAAGCGGTCTTTCTGCAAGGAGGGGATCTATGTTTTTCAAGGCGCTCGATCCTCTTCCGGAATGCCGAAATTCCGACAAGTGGCGTCACTCCCCCTTTGATGCTCCTTTTTTCCCCCTAATTCAAAGCGTTGCCGAATCGCTGTCCCCCCCTTTTTTTTTTTTGAAAGGGTATCTTCGGCGACCCCCTGAATTTTCCCCATCGTGAGTCAACCTTCCCCCACTCCCAATTTTCCCGTTCTTTTCTGGAGGGGATACGTTGCTTTACCGGCACATGGCAATCAACTTTACAGATGGCCTTGCGACTCTCTCTTTTCCCGGTTTGTTGTGTTGAGATTTCCTTTACGCCGAATAGGGCCTTTCTGACATTGTGCCGGGGTCGTAGATTCCTTCTCCCCCTGGCGGACATTGAATTGGTTTTGTTTTTTGGCAGGATTTTTTTTTTTCCCGCATGGGTCTGTGGTTCGCAGATTCCTTCGGAACAATTTCCACGACAAGGTGTAGAGTCTCCCCGCGCGGTTTTTTTTTTCCTCCCTGAGACGGTGAAATAGGTGACGCCACTTTTTGGTATTCATTCTTCCTTGCATGAAGTAGTTTTCTTTTTTTTCCCGTATCTCTCTTTCAATAGAGCACAGCTTCCTGAAACGTATTGCTGGTCTCGGAGGTCGGGGGACGGAATTTTTTTTTCAAGCAAATGAGTCCTTGCGTATACGGGCTCGTTGCAATGTTTTGTCGGGTCCCCAGGTGTTTTCTTTGCCACCGTTGCGGTTTGTCTGCCCCGTCCCTTGCGGCAGATAGCCGTTTCCTTCTTCTTTCCGGATCCTTGTGCGTCCTGTTTTTTTTTTCCACTTAAATGGAATTTTTCTCTCGATGACCGAAAGTAGCCATGACTTTTTTTTCCCCTGAGAAAGTATCCCCCTTTTTGTTTTTTTTGCCGTAAATTTTGTCGAAGTATGGGTCTTCCCAACGCCGGAAGTCATGGTTGCGCGATTTCTTTTCCGAACACTTTTTTTTTCCTGGGCAACCCATGAACTTCAACCCCTCTTTCCTTCCGCTGTGTGCAGCCAACTTCCGCTCTCGTTACTTCCCCCCCTCTTCCCATGATCTTGTCATTGAAGGCCTTTTTCACTGCCCTGATTGGGTTACGCCCCCCTAATGTTGGGTTTGAAGAAGGGCCCCTCCCCTTTCCAGCGCGCTCCCTTTTTTTTTTTTTCGAAGTCATGCCTTTTTGTTCCGAAAGCGTGATCTTTTCTCTGTAGCCGCCTGGTCCTCCCACCAACTTGCGGAGTGCCGTTTTTCCTTCTCTGTTCAACTCTGCTTTTTTTCCATACATGAAGACGGCTTAGCCCTCCTTATTGTGCGGCCTTGCTGGCTTTTTTTTCCGCTCCCACGATCCCCCTTGAGTTGACGACATTGCCGCTTTTTTTGTTTCGAGGTTTGTTTTTTCCCCCTTTTTAATTGCGGCCCGATCTTTTCGTGGGGAAGGCTTCCTTAACTTCAAGTCGGCAGCATTCTTAACCTCCCTCTCGATGGGGGTTTCCCCGAGCGTCCCTCCGCTGTTCGTTCCCATGACGGTTTTCTTTGTTCATCTCTTTTTTTCCTTTTTCTTGACAGTGAACCTCCGTAGCATCCGGCCTTGCGTCAGTGGGACAAGTGAGTATTGCGCCCCTCTTCCGGTGGGAGGCGAAACTTTTTTGGCGCTCCCCCCCTTTTCCGCATTGCGAAAGAAGTTTCTCTGAACGATGTTGTACGGCATTTGCTTAACATGTTGTAGTCCCTAGAGTTCCTTTCCCCCTCCGGACACGAACGCATCCCTTCGATGAGGTCTTCCTCTCGCCCCATGGTAGAGATTCCTCTCCGAAACCCCCTTAAGGTTGGAGAAGAGTATTATGAAGAGTTTGCGCCCCCTCCCCCGATGGTCTCACTGGTGGCGCGAATCCCTTTCCGCTGCGAAAATTTTTTCTCTCTTCTCCCTCGTTGAGAAGGTCCCCTCCCAGGTCGGACGACTTTAGATCTCGAGTAGAATTGCTTTCTTCGCCCCTCTGAGCGCGGGCTCTCTCCGATCAAATTACGCGCCACCCCCCCTCCCTCTATTAGTGATGACTTCCGGCACGCTGCATTTTCCCTTTCCCTTCCCGCGAGGTTTTATCTTTTCTCTTTCGGAACCGTGATGTTGGCGTCCCTCGGGAAATGACGCAGCCGTTTTTCGCGCCAGAAATCTTTAGACCCGTTGTTGGGGTTGAGAGACCTCTTCCTGGCTCTCCCCTCCCTCGTCGTTCCATCGCAGAAATCCTCGGTGCCGATCTCCCGAATCCCAACTCAACCCTCGGGCCCCTTGTCAGCGGGACGGTCCTGTCATTCTTTTTTTTCCCGATCGATGCTTTTTTTCTCCCTTCTTCGCTGAGGCCGATCTTCCTCTCATGGGCGGGGCGCGATCTAATGCTGACCCCCGATATAAAAGTCCCTTTTTCCTCTGCTCGCCTGACCACCCTTTCCCTGCCGCAAACGCGCTAGAACCAATTGCTCCCCTCGGCACGCAAAAATGAGCGGGGAACCCCCTTTTCTTTCAACTTTTTCCTCCCCTTCGCTACGCGGAGCCACCCCCCTCGTTATTGCGGGGATCCGTTTTCCCAAGGCAGATCTTTTTTCTTCTCCTTCATCAGCGTCTGCCTGCGTTCGGTAATTTCCAATCTTCAATACTCCCCTTCTGCGCCACATTCCCTTCCGGACAAAAGCCCTTTGTGGTGTTTCCCGTAGGGCGCAATGAGCGGCCCTCCAAAGCGTATTGCCTTCCCCCCCTCCCAGTCATTTCGCAATAGAACTTTGGTCCCCCTTCCTCCGGCCCGAAGATTTTTGCAAGGTTCACGGTTTTTTCCCCCAGACCCCCCCCCTTTAAGGAGGAAACCCCTCCCCCTTCAAAGCCGCTTCCCCCTTCTTATTGCTGCGGGGGTCCTAACACTCTAGAGGAGCCACTGTCTGCAGACGTGCCTTATGTTCTGAATTGGAAGCCCCTTCCCGGGCTCAGGCGGGCCGTTCCCTGACCCCCAAGAGAAACTCCCCCTCTTCCACGCACGGCCAATGTGTCAAATTAAGTTCTGTAGTCGTATTCCAGGTGCCGACTTGACGCACAACGAAAATACGTAGAAGTCCTTTTGCAACCACTACCACCCTTTTCTTTCCCCGACGTCCGAAGAGACCGGTGGTGTGGACCTTCTACCACCTTCGGAGAAAGAAGATCCCCCCCCCCCCGCTGTTTCTTAACCAACGTGATGTCGTAATTTTCCCTCCCCCCCTCCGCGCAGATCGGATGTAAAGATTAATCCCTCCTTAAGATCCCATTCCTGTCTCAAATCGTGACTTCGCCCCTCTCGTCAAGACCTTCGAGAGGAATTTTGCGGCTCCTGTTCCTTTGCCTATTAGCCTCCCCCGCTGATGGGAAGTTCCTTGGTCTTACACACATGGAAAGAAGGGCAAATGGACCGCTTCCGTCCCATTGCTCTGGGCGTTGTCCTGACACCCCCTGGAAACCAATCTTCTTGCACCGGCCCTCGTTTTCCCACATGTTCCCCCCTCTTTTCAGGGCACGTAAGAAGGCTCACCACCCATCATGTTTTGCAGTCGATACCGGCCCCTTTCCCCTTTTTTGCAAGTACAGTGGCCCATTCTCCCCTGCTGGGCTCTGACGCAGTTCTTTCATCTCTATGACGTCACTATCCCCTCGCGCCCCCTTCAGGAACCAAACCTTCTTTAACACCTGGTTTCTCTTCCCCGTGAGGTTCATCAAGGGCGATTTAACTGGACGAAGGTTGACTTCCCAAACGCCTCTACGAAAACGGTCTTTTTCAGGACCTATTTTCAAGGCTGTGACATTTCCTTTAGGCGCTCGACGTGCATCCTCTCACTACGCATGCTGCAGAACCCTAAACTGTCTGTCACCTACACTTTATGGATAGGACTTTCCCACCCCCCAGGCAGACGGCCTCTCCGGTCCGGGGAAAATTGGTTCCGCGTGACCCTTCTGCCTAATCCCCCCAAGGACAATGCTTGTCGAACAGTTTCCCAGTAAAACCCAGTGCAAGTGCCCGGGAGTTCCCTTTCAATCGGAAATAGACCCCCGGCAAACGCCTCGAAAGCCCCCTCGGCCTACGTTTTCTTTCTTATCTCTATATTCCCCTGTTGTTGAGAGTCTGCTCCCTTTTGAACGAGGCCATTCATTCTTCTCTTTTATTGGAACCTGTGATTTTTGTCGTTCCGCAGCACAATCCCCCCCTTCTGAAATTTCACTTTTTCCTGACGTTGAGCCCAGATGGGTTCTGACCCCCCGAATGGGTTTCTTTCCGTAAGATTTGCCTCCCCCCGTGCAGAGACCCCCCCTTGCAGCTTTTCCGGATGTTGAAGTAATTGGCGCTTCTCTCTAACGTTGCCTTGGACGAAAAAGGTAGGGCTCTTTCAAGAGGAGGACCTTAGGGAAGGTAGGGTTTTTTGAAAGTCACTGATCGATTTCCGCGAAAAATCCCTTTTTTTTCTCGTAAATGAACCTCCTTGTTGTAGTAGGCTTTCCGGACCTTTGTTCTCCCATTAGTACCCTTTTATCGGTCTTCCGAAATGCCTTTTCGCCGCCCATCCCCTTTAATTTTCTCCCTATCCCTCGCGTTCTTCTTGCTTTCGGCGACGACAGACCCCTTTCTTCCCCGACCATCTCCCCCATCTTCCCTTTCCCCCTTCCCCCCCCCTTCGCCCCCCCCCCCTGCGGTTGGTCTGCTGCCCCCCCCCCGTGAATTCGTGCCTTCTTTGATAGGGACGACCCTGGAGTAAGCCTCATAATACAAGCTCCCCTCGGACTGTTTCTGGACGGGTACCACTTCCCTTTTGGCCTCAGGCGACCTCCCCCCTAAAGAAACCTGTATTCTCTTTTTTGTCGCCCGGACGTTCGATCGAACCATGTGTACCTTTCTCTTTTCTTTAGATGGCAGTTAGGGTAGTTCTCCTGTACAAACGCCCTTTCCCCCGAAAGAAAGGGTGCGTCTCGACCCCGTCCCGGCTGGCCCCAGTTTTTTTCAACCCGACCCTGCACGTCCTTCGTTGCCGGCCTTTGGGCTTTAGAGGCATTCGCCTCTCGTGCCGGCCTTTTCCCGACCATGTCTTTTCCTTGACTTTTGGGGGCAGAAATCTTTCTCTTTTGAAGTCGACCGGGGCACTTCTTCAATCTTTGTCCCCTTGAGAAGGCTATCTTTGTTCTCAGCCAGGGGGTTCTTCCGAATGATACTGAGAATCACCCCTCCAATGAGAACGACAGTTGCTCGGGAGTGCCTCCAAGCCCTAGGGAAGTGCTGAATTT
>Ga0179593_1304052_pt1 | contig 15194 bp, 20 predicted proteins | sample CZODoug2_1_08_16_FD_185931 | JGI IMG/M metagenome (GOLD analysis project Ga0179593, IMG submission 185931) | Vadose zone soil fungal communities from Angelo Coast Range Reserve, California, USA - CZODoug2_1_08_16fungal (PacBio error correction) | ecosystem: Environmental > Terrestrial > Soil >... | reverse complement strand
TGGTACTGATTCCTGGTTTGTTCTTTTCCCCCTTCGACCACACTCGTGTGTGTTTTTTGGTTGGTTCTCGCTGAACCCGTTCCCCACCAACCACTACTTTGCCTTTCCCGTTCCCAGTGGCAGTATCCTGGCCCTTTTTTTTTTCCTTTCATTGGGGCGTTTCTGCTTCGTTTTGCGCCTCTTTCTCCCCCCCTTTATCAGTTTTCTTCCCCCTTTCATTTTCCCCGGGTCCTCGAGGCTTCTTTTCCCCCCCTCGGACCCGTTGAAACACTGCCTGTCTCGTTTGCATTTGCCCCAGGTTCGGCCTGTGACCGTTTCCCCTTCACACTCTTCACCTCGCTGTAACAGCAAGTTTTTTTTCCCCTCTCTTCGCCGGTCCGGCCTCCTGCTGTTTATTCTTACCCGGCTATTCCCGAGCCTTGGTTCTTGAGGCTAAAGTGTCCCCGTACGTTTCCGTTATGGTTTTCCATAGCTTGGTTTACACCCTTCGAGTCTTCCCCCTTGTTAGTTGAGCACCCCTTTACCTCCCTTTGCCCAAGTGCGCTTTTCTTCATCCCCCTTTTTTTCGAAAAATTTTTTTTTTTTTCCGTTGCATCCTCTCTTGACCTTGATTTTGGGTTCTTTTAATTCCTTCATCTTTTCTCTCTTGCGGTTTCAGGGCTGCGTTCTTCGTCTTTCGAAAAAATTTTCCTGTTTTTAGCCTGCTTTCTTTCTGGGCTGCTTCCCCCCCACCCGCCCCGGCAGCCCCTTTTGCGCCGCGGGACTTATAACTGTCCTATTTCATCATACTACGTTGTTGTGGTTCATTTTCAGCTTCCGCTGCTATTTTCCCTTTTTTCTTTTTCCCGGGGTTGGCCTCCAAGGAACTTCCGTTTGTTGGTTGGGGTAAGCTTTTCCCGAGGTACTTGTGGGGTTTTTTTTTCGTTTGGTACACCGGCCCCCTCCTCCCTTGCTTTTATATTTCCTTTTCTTTCTCTTGCTTTCCCTTCGGTTACCCCCCTTTTCCTTCACCTTCAGTTTTATGCATTTTCGTCACCCCTATTTTTTTTTGCAAGCCCCCCGTTTAGATGCAGGTTTTTCCCTCTTACTCCCAGGGTTGCGTCTTTTTTTTTGCATCGCCCTAGGAGACCAAAGGTTCTGGAACTTTTTTTTTTTTTGACTAGTTCCGGAAATTCCTTCTCTTTCTTACATATCCAACCAAGCCTGTGCCCACGAATGGTTTTTGCCTTTTTTCCGTCTTCCTTGGTCTGTTTACACTTTCATTTTTATTGACCGATTGCTTTGCGCCCCCTCCAGTTTCCCCCCCTTGCAGGCCGTTCGTGTTCTTCGAAAAAAGCTTAGGCCCGAGGCTTCGGTTTCTTCCCCCCCTAGGGCGTTGGTCCTTTTATTAGTTTGACTGCTCGCCGTTTTTCTGTTTGCGTGGTTTTGGTCGGCCCATGCGTGGCGATTTACGCCGTCCATTTGCTTCTTCTGCTGCTTTTTCTTTCTTTTTGTCAACTCTAGTTGTGTTTACCTCCGTGGTATGCCGTTTTTTTTTTTCTTTTGGACGTTTTACGCCCATTGAGGATTTTGCCTTCCCCGGCCCTCTTCCCGCAAAATTTCCGACCGCTGGCTCCCTTCTGGGAGCCGGCCTTTCGTTACTCACGGTTTTGTTTTTTTTGACCCCCGGTGTGTTTCCCCTCCCCCCCCCGTCTCACAACCCAACTTAGTAGCGGTTTGCGGACGGTGGCACAGTCTGGCCCCCCACCTTTACTTTTCCCTTTCCCTTCCTTGCTGGTTGGTTTCTGCACCGCGATGAGTTTTATGGAATGTTTTCTGATCCCCCCCCCCCCCCTTTTGGGAGGAATCGTTTCGGACGACCCGTGCTTGCTCCGGGCATGATGCAGTTCAGGGCGCTTCGTACTCCCATCCGCCCAAGTCCCCTTTTTCCTCTTCTATTCGTCTCGTCCGCGCTTGCAACCTCTTTCACTCTCCCTTGGTTACGTTCGTCAAACGGGCTCGTTCCGGATCACGGACCCATTGGGAGACCGTCCTTCTTTTGGCCCCTGCGTTTTTCTTTGGTCTCCAAAATGCTGTCTAATTTTTTTTCCGCGCGTTACCGCCTTTTTTTGCGACCTTTGTCAATCTTTCCTTGTCGTGGCACGACCGGTCTTGACCGCGGAGTTTGCTTTTTTCTTTATTTTGCCGCGGCGGTTGTTGCTTTTTTGGAGCGTTTCTCCCTTTTTTTTTCTTTGTTTTTTCCTGTCAATGACGACCCTGGCCCGCGTTTCCCCCTGTCTAACCCTCTCGATTCCCTTCATTTTTTTCGCAGGCGTTGGGGTGGTCTCCTTTTTTTTCACCCCGAAGCCGTTCGACAATCCCCGCTCTTCTCTTCCCTTCCCTCCTTAATTCATTTTCCCGCCATTTGTTTAATCCAAGTTCTGATTTGCTATTCGTGCCCCCGGTTTTTTTTTTTTGACCCTGTCATCTTTCAAAGAGCCAGATGATCCTCAGAACCCCCCCCGGTCCAGCGTGTTTTTGCTTGGACAAGCAGCATGTTCATCGGTTTGCCCGTTCCATCCAAAACCCTTCCTTTCTGTTCTTTTTTAGGTCCGATCATGGAGGATGCCCTTTGTAACATGGTGCGTTTCTCGCCGAAAGTTCCTGCGTCACCCGCGTCCCATTTTCTTAGTCTACTGATGTTCCGACCCAATCCCAATTGTTTTTTTGTTCAACCGGACCCCCTGTTCTTCCGTTCCCCTCGTCTGGCCTTCGTCGCGTTATTTTCCCCGCCTTCTTTTTGGTTTTTTCATTTGGGCGCGTACACTTTTTTGGTTTTTTCCAATTATGTTTTTGCACCGGGTACGGCTCCACATCTATATATTTTTCCCCTCCTTCCCTTTGGTTGTTTCCCTTCCCCTTGGCTTGCCTTCTTTCACCACCAGTCAATTGACACCGCGGCACCGCCCCGCCCCCCCATGGCCGTTTACTAGTGCGCGCCCTTTTTGGGGGATGCCCCGCGTAGGGTTTTTTCCCTCCCGACGGACCCTCGCAGGGGTTTTTCGCCTGAGGATTTTCGTAAGTTGTCCCCTTTTTTTTCCAAACTATGGGCGGTGTCTTTGTTTGAGCTAACCTTGGCCTAACAATACCTCCGAGTCTTCCACCCTTTTCTTGCTGCGATTTCTCTGCTGGCCCGCCAAACCCGTGCTGGGGCTTTCCGGGGTTGAAACCCGGGGTCTCCTTCCCTTTTTTATGAGAATCCCCGCCGGGCGTCATCTTTCACGGCATTTGGGCCCCCTTTGACAGGCCAAAGCTTGACCTTCTACGGCCCGGTTTTGACCCTTTTTTCTCCGGCGGTTGCCTTGTTTTTTGTGGATGACCCCCTTTGCCTTTCCTCCCGGCCTTGCGAGTCTTTTTTTCCTTTTTATTGAAACCGTTGAGAGTGGGACTTTTTTTCCTTTTTTTTCTTTTTCGTTTTTTTCCATGCCTACACGTTTCCGCCAGCGGCAGCCCCTTCCGCTTTTTCCCCCTCCACTGCTTCTCCTAGGAAATGGCCGTGCGCTGTCCTCCCCGGCTTCATCGTTCCTCTGTCATTGCCTTGCTATTCTTTTTCAACTCCTCGTCGCCCTCCTTTCCTTTCGTTTAAACATGCTCCGACGATAGTTTTTTTCCCTCTCCCTCAGTTCGGGTTCTTACCCCATTTTCTGCGTTCATCACGGTGCTCCTCTTTTTTCCCCCGCGGACAACTTTTTTTTTTCCTTATTTTCTGTTCCGGCCGTTTGAGTCCCCCTTTGCTTTTTTTTTGTTTGTCTTTCCCCTTTTGCTCCTGGTCATCCCTCCCCTCCTCCTCGCTCCGCGTAGCTGGGTCGCAATCCTTACCTTTCAATTTTCCTGTGTCGGGTTTCCCCCCTCCCATCCCGCACCATCCGTGTTTGGTGTGCGCTTTTTGTTTTTTTTTTGCACTCATTTTCCAAAAACAGGCCTCCCCTCGTCCCGCGGTTTCGGATGAGGGCGTCGTCCCTTTTTTCCGATTTTGCCTCCTGTGCGTCTTCCCCTTTTTTGCAATTCGGCTTGCCTCCTTTTTCCCCCCCCTCAGTTGACGGCGGATCCTACGCGGGTCCTTTTTTTTCCTATCCCTCTGTCCCCCCGCCTGCCCGACCATCACAATCTCCACAACAGATGGAAGTTTTTTTTTTCCCCCAGGTAACATCTCGCCCGCCCTCGCCCCCCCCGTTTGCCAGCTCGCCATACGCTGTTCATCCACTGACTTCGCGCTTCCCGCGACCTTTTAAATGACCGTTTTTTCAAGGATCTTTCCTTTCCCCCTTGTCATGTCTATTTCTTTTCCGGCTCTTTCCCCCCTTTTCTTTCCTTGGATTACGGTGCCTCTTGACCACTTCGCTTTCTTCTCTGCCCCCCATGTTGGGCCCGCGGTTTCGGTTTCCTATTCCCCGGGCAGGACCCTTTGGTGTCAACTCTATCCATTGGCCCCCCCCCTGCATACTCGATCCCCTTTGGTGGGGTCTTTCGTTTTGGTCTTGCTGTTTTTCCCCCAGTGTTTACTGTGATTGTTTCTCACTGGGCGGGGGAGGCCTCCACCCGGCCTTTCTTTTTTTTCCCCAGTCAGGCGGACTCGCTATTATTCTTTCCCCCTCCGTGTTTTTTGAAGGTTTCCAGGATCAGGGCGCTTCTGCTTTTAGGTTCGTGTTTGATTGCCCCCCCCGCCCGGGTCCTTCTCTTTTTCCCGTTTCCTTGTTGTAAAGCGTTGGCCAGTCCCTCTCAAGTTTTTGGCTTTCTTGAAGGCTGTGTGATAGTTGGCTTCCCAACTCCTTTTCCCCCCCTAAAGTGCCCCGCGGACACTTTCCGCCCCCCGTTTTTGCTTTCCGGCGAAGGAACCTGGTCAGGTGCGTTTTTTTCCCTCTGCCGTCAGCCAAAGTCGCGGGGTTTGTTTTGTTTTTTGCCAGGACTTGCAAGTTTTTACTACTGTCGTGTTGTACCACCATCCCAAGTTTTTATTCCGTTGAAAGTCTTTTTTTTGGTTGCCGGTCACCACGGTGCATTCCTTTCCGAGGTGTTTGTTTCCTTCCCTCACTTCGCTTGTTTGCGTGCCTTTTCTGAGAAAACCTATGGCCAGGAGGTTGTTTTTTCCCTTCTTGGCTGGGATGCGTTACTTGTGCTTTGCGTCTTTCTTTGACCCAGAGGTTCTTGCGTGAATTCTAGCGGCCCCCCAGTTTTTTTCGTTTTGGACGTGTTCGATTTTTTCCCCTCTCGGGTCCTTTTTCCTCTGGTTACCGTGGCCCTCCGTTTGAAAAAAACAACCCGCAACCTTTAACGACACCCGGCCTGATAGGTCGGGACTGGACGTCCGCGTTACAATTGGTTTGTCCTGTTTTTGTTCCCCCCCGGGCTTGGATGGGCGTCCCCCCCCCCCCAACCCCACAACTTTTTTTCCAGGTGGTGTCGGGCCGTTTTGACAAAAAATGGTGATTTTGACGGTTTGATCGTTTCTTCAGCTACGCAAGATTCGCGGTTGTTTTCCCTCCCCCAGTTCTGCTCCCGGTGGTGGGGCTGACTTTTTTGCGCGCTTTTCGGGATGGACGACTTTGCGGATATACTCCTGCCTCCCACCACAAGCCCCCTTTTTCTCTTCGGGGTTGCTGGCTTTTCCCCGGCCGTCAACGTTTTTTTCTCTTGGTCTTTCATGGGGTGGTGTTTCCCGAGCCGTTCCTTTTGGCGCCTTGCTTCAGTTGGCACATCTCTGACCCCCACCCCCTGCTTTTCTTCCCGCTTTTTACCAGGAGTCGGTCTGCCGCGTCCGTTCGTTCCCCTTGTGCACTCGGCGCCCCGATTGGAATTACGCGGGTTTTGTGGCGCTATTTTTTGGCCGTGGGATTGCTCACGGGTCTGTCCCTTGGTCAAGACTTTTTTTCCCCTGCCCACTGCAACTCCCAAAACCTGATATCGTTTCCATCTACCACGGCTTTCCTCCCGACCCGTCTGTTTTTTCATGGGCTCGTGTCTAACCCTCCGCCGCAACCCTTCTTTTCCGCCCTGTTCCTTTTGCCTTCGTTTCTCTTTCTGGCTTAGTTCCTTCCTTCAAGTTACTTTCCCGGTCATAGTTCTGCTTTTTTGGTCCCGGCACAAAGTTTTTTTTTGTGACCGGTTCCGACCACCTGTCGCCGCCCCCCCCCCGTGTTTTTTTTGGGCCTCCCAGCGTGGTCCCTCCCCGGCAATCTTTGAGGCCCTCGGCGAGCGCTTCTGAGATTTGTGTTGCCTTAGGCTGCCGCCCCCCATACTTCAAGTTATGTTTTCCCCGTAGCACGTGCCAAATCGACTGTAAAACCCCCCCGCCTTGCTTTTTCCTTTCTTTTGCATGGCGGGATTCGTTGTATTTTCCCCCGTCTCGGCACTTTTTTTGTGTTCGTTTCCCATGAGCGAATCACTTTTTTTCCCCCCCCTTGGTTGCAGCTCGTTCACAATGTCTGGTGCCCCGTACCACGTTTTCCTTTTACCTTTGTTTTTTATCTGCATCCGTGTGCGGTGGCACCAATGAAGGCGACTGGCCCCCCCCTCAACCCCAGTTGAATTTTTTTTTTCCCCACAGGCCTGGTTTTCGGGTTCCCCCCGCCTCTTTCAGGAGTGACGTTTCGAGTTTTTTGCAGGGCGTTCGGTGCGGCGGTCGTTACGCAACGGTCGTCGTCTGACGAGACCCTCTTTTGTCCATGCGTGCCCGGATCCCCCCTTTACAAGCTCGCGCGTTCAGGCTCACCCTTTCTTGACGCGCGATTCGCTGTCTGCCGCCAACACCACGCTGGTTGGTGCGCTTGCGGTTTTTTTTTTTGGGAAACTTCCGGCTTTTTTTTGTTTACATTTTTCCCCACGCCTTTTGGTGGTGCACGCTGCACGGCCCTTTGTTTGGGTGCCAGTCTGGGTTTTTTTTTCCTTCAGGTGGTTTTGACCGTCGCTTCAGGCTTTTTCGAAGGAGTTGGTTGTCCCATTTGGTGCCAGCGGGCCTGCTTTTTTTTTCATGGAAAAAACGTTATGTGGAGTTTTTGTTGGTCGCACTGGTCTTTTGTTTTTTTTGGCTGTTTTCACAAACCGTGACTGTTATGACGCCGCCGTGCCCCGCCCATACCACTGCTCCCGCGGATTTTTCTGTTCGTTCCGCGCTGGTGCCTTTGTTTGTTTTTTACTCGAATTGATCTGTCTTTGCTGGTCCGGTGGGTTTTTTCGCGCCTCCTTTTCCGCTTTTTGCTTGATGGGTCGCCGTGGCCGTCTGTCCGTAACTTCGTTTGACGTCCCACGGGGTTTGCGCCGTCAACGTTCTTATCGCGCGCCTTCTGCATCCTTTGCCGTCCTCCCACGTCGATCATTTTTCTCTTCTTGTACTCGCGATGGCTCCCCGGTTAGTTTCCCCATGTGCTTTGCTTTTTCACCGTTCCCCTTCAGTTCCCCCCCCTTCCGTTTGGTTGTTAGCGCACCCGTTTCCCCCCCCAAAAACAGTACCGTACCTGCAGGGCCTCCTCGTTTGTTTCCTTTTTTTTGCTTTTTCCCCGCAGGTCCCTTTTTTTTCCCGTCCTTAACGTTATCACCCCCGGGCAAAGATCTGCTTGTAACCTTATGGTTTTTTCCAGTGCCCCCCGTAGTCCGCTAGGCTCTTCCTTCCTGGCCTGAACCCCCTCGGCCCTCGAGTCCGTAAACCCGCCTCTTGGGGCCTTTTGGCCATAGCTTCGTCGGTCGGCCTTCATGCTTTCCTCGGGGAAGTTTGGACCTTGTCACTTTTGTCCCAGTCCTTCGGGGTCCAAAGTTGTTTCCTGGTAGTTTCTTTTGCGATTCCCTGAACCTTGTGCCTCCCGATGCAACAAGTTTTCCCGCCCCTTTTGTTCTTTCTTTTAATGTTGGCTTCCCAAATTTGCGTTTTCGGGCCACCCCAGAGGCTTGAGGGGGGTACTCGGGAGCCCCTTCATTCTTGATCCCCTGAGGGTCTGCGTTTTTTGCCGCCACAAGTGAATCCGCCTTCCCGCTTGGGGAGCCCCCTGCCTGACCGTCGCTCTCCTTTTTTTGGTTTGGTCCTTCTCTTCTTTGTTTTGTTGGAGGTTTTCCACGCTGGCGGGACCGTTTTTTTTTCTCGGATCCCGTGCCCTTTTAGCATTCTCTCCCGTTGGCTTAGTGACGCAAGCCTCTCCCCGTTCTTAGGCCCGGCTTGTGGTTTCCCACCCTCCCTCTCACTTCCTTTCGGACGTTTGGCCAAAATTTTAGGAAGAGGACCTTTTTTTCTCTTGGGGCTTTTTTGTCTTCTCTTTGCGTACCGTCGGCGGCCTACTTCTCATCCCGCCCCTTGCCCCTCCTCTTGCCGCAACACGGTTTCATTCCTTAACTGAGCTCACCCCCCTGCGGTTTTAGATCTCCCCCGTTCCTTGACACCCCAGCGGATGTTGGTCCCTCCGTGTTGGGGCTGGTTCTCCGCGTTCCCCCCCGCTGTGTGTTGGCCGGTCGGTTTTTTTTTTTTTTTTGCATTTTTTGGCCCGGCCCCTAGCCGGCTGTTTTGAGTGTGCCCCCTCGAGTTTGCTCTAGGTGATTCTTTTGTTCCCCGGAGGGGGTCGGTGGAATCCACTTTCCCACCCCCCCTGATATGCTCGAGACTTTTTTTCCTTGGGCTTTCTGTAAGATTCTTCTTCCTGCCCTTTTGAAATTCGTTGCGCCCTTTGAACACCCAAAGGTTTCCATTTTGGTTGTTGCTCCGGTAAGCGCATCACTATTCTGAGTCACGCTCGCGCGGTTCAGAATCAGTGCGCGGGTTTCCCCCAAGCGGCGGTATGGGCCCGGAGTGACCTGTTTTGCGTTTCAGGAAGCCCCTTGACTTTTTTTATTTTGCGGATCACCGTCCTAATTGGCTCCCCGTCCACGGCGCGTTTTCTTTCCCTGAGGAATCCCGAGCCTTCGGCGGGAGAGATTGGTTTTAGCGGGGTTCCCGGCACGAACCCGCTGGACAGGGGGGCGGGTACCCCCCAGCTAGTGGTTGGGTCCAGTGAGCCCCGGCGCGCAGCCCAATTGGGCGGGAGCGGTTATTGCCCCTGAGCTGGCCGGGGTTCTCGTTTCTTGTTCCCAAGAAAGCCCCCTACGGCCAGTAGCGAAAAAAACTACAACATCTCTCTCCTGTTTCCCCCTTCAACTCCGGCCGTGGAATTGGCTCGGTTTTTGGTTTCCCGCCCCTTTGTCGCCTGCGCCTGTGAGCCCACCACCGCCTAATAGGACCCGCCAGTTCTTCACCTTCCAGTTCCTCCCACCGGCCTGTCCAGCCTTTCCCCCGGCCTTCTCGGTCCAGCCACCGGTCGGCAGTGTTGGCTGGGGGGTCCCATTTTTTTTTTTTTCTTCCGCATCCCTTACGCTATCGTTCTCGCATTGACGTACCCCTTGTTGCGGGCCGAGCGAACCTCCCACCCCTTCCACTTGACCCGGCCGACCGTGCGTCGACAACCCTCCCCCAATTCCGCCGCTCCCCCCCGGCCCTCTTCCGGGGTGTTTATCGCGCCCCTTCCCCCCTGGCCGCGATTTTTTTGGGCCTGGTGGCTGCTTCATGGGTTCTTTGTGCCCCGTCGCGTTTTCCTGTTTGTGACCGCGAACGCAAAGGGGCCATTCTTTCTTTTCTTTTTTATCCCGTGCGGTCGGTCAAGGACCATGAACCACCGGCGTTTGGCCAAAACCCGTTATTCGTGATGACACCTGGAGGGGTTTGGCTGAACGCGACTCCTGCCACCGTTTGGCGCATACTAGGGTTGCGGGCTTCTGGCGAATATTTTTTTGAGTTTTTTCACTGGCCCCGGGCGTCCGAGAAAACTCAGGGGGACGCGGGACTTGCGCTTGCTGGCCTTTTTTGTTGGCCCCCTTCACTTTATTAATTCCTTTCCCTCGCTCGCTGAGGGCCACTTTTTGTCTTCCCCCCCGGTCGCGTGTGGGCCACGTGTTTTTTCAGGCCACACGATGGGGGGACCCCGGTTTTTGGCAAACCGGGGTCGTTGGTTTGTCCACCCACGCCGCCGTCACGATTTGAAGGCATCATTTGCCTTTCCTTTAAGGCAAGCGCGGTTTTTTTACTTTAAGGATTGTGGTTGCCAGCTTTTTTCCTTCAGCGGCATTGAACGAGTTTCTAGCCATCCCCCCTCTGTCTGCTTCCTATTCAACGTTATCGGAGAGAAGGGATTTTCGCAGCTGTTTAGTGGTTGCCAGGTCCCCCCCTGATGTTATCACGCCCGACTCGCCTTTATATTTCTTGCTTAATCCCAATGGTCCCTGGGTGGCGCCTTTGGCTGTCCGCGAGGACTCCCGCCGCGACTGCTTGGTACGCTGGCTGTTTTCCCCGTCTTTTTTGCCTTTCCTTGCGTTTGCATTTTTTTTTTTTCTGATTCTCTCCCTTCTTTGCCCGCGCCGTTCGTTTGCTTCGGTTTTTTTTTTTCCGTCCGGGTTGCTTTGCTCGCTCGACCCGTTCCATATTTTCCATTTCTGCCCCTTACACGCCGTCCACATGGGCACCTCGCCTGTTTTTAATTCTTTTCGCTCGCGTAGCTCTCAATCGTACAATTCCCATGGTTTTTTTCCCACCGTCAACCCCCCGGCCTGGTTTTCCCCAATTCTTTTGGGTGTTCCCTGTCTTTACCGCCAAAAAACCGGCCTCGTCTCCCGCATCCCCTTCTCGTCCCCGTGAGTTTGGTTTTTGTTAAATTGTTGCGTTATCCGTGTTCCCCTTCCAGATTTTCCCCCGGAATTTTTTTCCTGTGGCACTCCTGTCTTGAAGTGCGGAGTCATTGCCTCCTTTTTGGCCACTATCCGCGACCATCACACTACTCCCTTTTAGGGTCTCACCCCTCTCATCGGAACGCCCGCCTTTGCCAAACCGTTTCCACGTTTTTCCTCCCGTTCCTTGGTGTCTAGGAATACCGTGTTTTTCCCTTGTATAACGTCCTTGGCCTTTCCACTCTCTTTTGATGGCCCCACGAGGGGCCGGTCCCCTTCGTTGACCCCCTTTTTCTACGCTCTGCCCCGTCCTTGCCCACTTCTCGAAATGTTGGCGGAACCAAGCGGTTTGTGTGTACCCGGGAGTGTCCGTTGATTGTTTTTGACCGCTTTTTAGGAAACCTTTCGTAGCCCCTTGGAGGACTTTTCTTTGTGCTGCCAGTCACGGATTGCGGGGGTTAATTTGGCCTTTTTTCTTTTTCCCGTTTTCAAGACGACAGGGGTTCTCTTCTTTCTTTTTTGTTTTTCTGACCGTTAGCAGGACGTTTTGGGTGGGGTGACTTGCATTTTTTTTTTCTTTTTTGGACCTGGCCTCCCTCTTCTTTGCTCCGCGTACAGGCTTTTGTTTGGCGGTTTTTGACCTTTCGCCTCCTTCCCCTTTTTCTGATGAGGGGTGGTTACCCCTTTTTTTTTGCCCTTCTTCTTATGCCCCCCGATTTTTAGGTTCCCCTTTTTGATCTGGTGTCCAGCCCTCCTGTGCGGGGTGTTTCATCGCCCCGTAAGCCCGTTTCTTCCTTGGGACATCGGGCCCCCCCTTTGTTTAACCATCCAATCTTCCTTGACCCACCCTCAGGGTACTGCTCTTTGATTCTGTTCATGACGCTTGCATAAATTGGCTCGGTTCTAGTGTTCTTTTTTTTTTTGAGTCACCCACAACAGGTCTTTTTATTTCCCACTATGGCGTTTTCCGCGGCTTCCTGTTTTGCTCTTGTTTGTGAGGGTTTGGCATTGTCTTTGTTCCAAACCCAATGGCGTTCAGTCAGTCGCTTGTTTCTCGGTCCTTTTTCCCAACGTCCTGGTGGTTTGGGACTCCTTCGGTCTTCTTGGCCGGGGAGTGGTTTAGCGCGGCGTTCAATCCCTTAATGCCCCCCAAAAACGGAACGCCCCCGCATGCTCTGTTTCCCCCCTTCATTGGATGTCCCTCTGTTCCGATCTTTTTGGGGAAGTTTTGGGTGCTTTTCCGCGTCAACCCAACACCTATCTTCTTTTGTTTTGTCAGCGGGTTTTTTTTTTCCTGTTAGCACCCATGGCTGCGGACTTGCTTTTTTTCCCCCCTTTTTTTTCCTTTCTCTTTGGAGTTTCGTTTGAAGTCTCCCTGTGCTTGGCGGGCCTTTGTGCTCACCATTTTTCCCGCTTTTTCCCTGGCCTGAGGCGGCGTTTTCGAAGACTCCTCCCTCCAAAAAATGGACCTTTTTTTCTTTTTTGTAGCGTTTATCGGTTTGCCACCTTTTTTTCTCAAGGGGCGTACTGAGACAAGTCGCGGCGGTGAGGTCTGAGTTTACCCGGCTTTGGTTGGTTTTTCGAGGCTTTTCGTTCCCCAGTTCCCCCCTGGCTGCGCAAGCGTGCCATCTGGTTTGACCCCCCTCCCTCGCTTCTGCCGTGCCCGGCAGGAGTTTTCTTTTTTTTTCCACCACGCTGCCTTTTTTACGTTTGAGTTGACACTTGGTGACTTCGTTGTCTTTGCCCCGTTTTTAGCGGCGCCATCTGGCTTTTTTTGGTTGATAACGGGTCTTGTTGCAGTGTTACCTTCCGACGTCCGGGCCCACTTTTGCTAACCCACCCTATGATATACGTTCCAATAGTTTCGCTCGTGCAGTTGCATTTGGGTTTTGCAGTGTGCCCGATGGCCCCCCCTTTGCTCTTGCTCGCCCTCCAGCCGCCGGACTTCTTCACACTCGCCTCAATTTTAAGGTCACCCGCAGCTTGCTGCCCCACCGGTATTGGCCGTTTTCAATCGTTCACCGGTTCTTTTCCCGTGGTCTGACCTTTTCCACTTTTACTTGCGAGGCCTCCCCCCTTTTCCACACCCGTCTCCCGCCACAAGCTTGGTTTTTGGTCCCCGTCCCTCTCCACCCTTTTCTGGCCTTCCTTCCCCCTTTTTACTTTGCCCTGCCGGCTTGACTGCCTCATTTTTTGTTCTGTTTGGATTGTTCTAACCGTAGGCCGGTTCCGCTGGTCCTCCAAGGCAGTACTTTTTCCCTCCTGTCTGTCGAAGCCACGGACCCTTCCTTTTCCACCCCCCCTTTCCCCAATTTTCCGCAGCTCCCCAAGTGCCTTAAGGCTCGATGTTAGTCCCTTTTCCTGGATTCGTGTAACCCCGTTTCCCCACGCGCGCCCCCTTGACTTGTTCTTGAAAAAATGGGCTTACTTGGTTAAGAGTTGTTCTTTGTTCCCCCCTCCGTCTCCCGATATATCTCTTTCCTCCTCACTTCCTTTTCTCTTTTGTGGTGCTACCCGGAGTATCCGTTTTTTTGAGTCTTTCCCCCAAGGTACTTGAAACGGGCTCTTTGCCCCCCCCCCCCTTTCTTTTTAGTTGGAATTCAGGAACATCCGTGCCGTTCTTGGCTTTTTTAGTATCGCAAGGGCGCTCACGGCGGTGTGAAAGGGCAGGTTGTTTTTTTTTTTTTTTTTCGGCCGTCGGAAATATTTGATGTGGGTTGGACCTTCCTTGTCGTCGCGCTTTGGTCTTTGAAAACATGTTCCGCGTTTCCTTAGCTGTATCCCAGGGACGGCCTCCCTTCAATCCTTCTCTTCTCAGCCCTCTTTGAAGGCGAATTATTTGCTTTTGCCCCACGGGTTTCTCCAACCCAGCTTTTTTTTTCTCGTTGATTTTTTTTTGGTACCCGTTTTCTTTTCGGCGTTTTTTCTGGAAAGCTTCTGTCCGTGGTCCTGGTTGCACGAATGTTTTTTCTTTCTCCGTCCTTTTTAGTTACCTGCCCTTTTGGGTGCCTCCAGACAGGGGGTTGCGTTTTTGGTTCTTTTTTCCCTCGTGTCTCCTTCTGTTGGCGATGCGTCTTCATTCCTAGCCCTTCACAGCCGGTTTTGCTCTATCTTTTTCTCTTTGTGAATATAGCCTTTGGAGAGTTGTTTGGTTTCGTGTCCCCCTCGGGTTTTTTTTTTTCTTTTTGTCCCCCCCTCCACGACGTTATCAACGCCCGACCGTTTTCTCGCCCCGTTTCCCCCCCTCTCCCTCGGTCATTAACTTTCCCTGTCATTTTTCCCGGCTGGTTTTTTTTTTTTGCTCTTCTGTTAATTCGTCTCTCCTTGCGGGTCAGACTTTGGAACGCTCTTCGCTTTTTCATTTTAATGATGCTTCACCGCTCTCATAGATCCAGTGCTTTTCTTTTTCTTCCTCCGTGCGCCTTGTGTTTCTCTTCCACAATTTTTTTCGCTTACGTGTCCGTTCACGTTTTTCTTGTTCACCGTGTTTCACACCGGTCTTTTTTTTTTATCTTATCTTTCTTTTTTTCCATCGGGACGTACCACGCGCCTGGTCTTCTCGCGCTTTTTTTATTTTTTTTTTACCGATTTTTTCCTCGTCTGAGGTTCCACCCGCCAATGTATTCCTGTTTTTGGAGGCTTCCATTTTTAGCCACCCTCCTTTCCACTTCCATTTTTTTGTGTTTTTTAGCGCTTATCACCCGCGTTCCCCCCCAAAGGCATCCTCCGCCTTTAGTCAAGGCGTTGGGCCGTCTCCGGTGACTCTTGTCTTTTTTTTTTTTTTCGTTCGTTTTGCGTCAAGATTTTCTCCGTCATTTTTTTTTTTTGCGTAACCGTCAAGATCCGAGTCCCCAGTTCCTTGCGCGGTTTCCCCCCACTTTTTTCACGCGAGCTTCCCGCGGGCCGCTAGCATTTCCACGAGAGCAAGGTCATTTGCTCACAGTCCACTCGGAACCCCTTTTTGAGCCCCTTTTTTTCCCTCCGCCCGGCTTCTGTTGTGTCACGCCCTGGCCTCTGGCCCCCATTCCGCTTTCTTCCACTGCGACGACCGGCGCTTTTTTACTGAGCCCTTTGTCCCTTTACATGAACTTTTTGGCGCAGGATACTTTTCCCACGTCCTTCGTTTTTTCCCCGAGCTTGGATGGTCTCCCACGTTCTGTCGGCCGGCGCTTTCCCCCTTTCGGAACCCTTTGGCTTCCTTTTATGGGGTCAACAGACCTCACTTTGTCCTGCGCTTTTTCTTTTTTTCCGAAAAACCTTTGTTTTTCGGGTCACACTGCTGTTTTCCCTTTCATTTTTTTTTAAGTCTTTTGAGTGGGGAACGTATCCAAACGTCGACTTTTCCCTCTTTTGAGACGATTTGTTAGGCTTCTTTTTTGCCACCAGTACTTGGGCCTCCCCAGGTTGCCGCATTTTGTCGGGGCTTCCCTTTTCCCCCCCCCCAAGCCTTTTTGGCAGACTTTCAGCGCCCAGCTTAGGATAGG
>Ga0179593_1303570_pt1 | contig 15194 bp, 13 predicted proteins | sample CZODoug2_1_08_16_FD_185931 | JGI IMG/M metagenome (GOLD analysis project Ga0179593, IMG submission 185931) | Vadose zone soil fungal communities from Angelo Coast Range Reserve, California, USA - CZODoug2_1_08_16fungal (PacBio error correction) | ecosystem: Environmental > Terrestrial > Soil >... | reverse complement strand
GTTGCTTTGTATACGTCGGCTCCGGTTTGATTTTTGCGCTAGACTTCCAATTTCGTCTTTCGCCAGGTTCTATCTTCTTTTCTTTCCCCGTCCCCCTGCAGTTCTTGAGATTTCTTTGGTGAGTGGTTCTGTCGTAGGTTGTGACGCCAGTGAGGCCACTTTCCCTTCGACATAAGCCACTATCCAACTAGGAGAGTTCTGCTCCCTCATAGCGTACCCGTTCGCATATCCATTGATTGATGGTGTCTCTTTCGTTCCTTCCATTTTCCTGAGCCTCCGCCTTTGCTCAAACCATCCATGAGTCATCTCTTCTTTTGCCGTTTCGGCGGCCGACCGTCGGTTTGTTTCAAAAATGGGCGATGAAGAGCCACTTTCACTCTTGTGTGCTTTCAGCCGTTCTCTTTTATACTCGCCTTTCCCTTCTTTCACCCGCCCCCCATAACTTTCTTTTGCTTTGATGTGGTGGAAATGTCTCCATTTCAGAATTACCCCCTTCTTTTTCCCCTTTTCCCTAGTTTCGTTCCCCAGCACCGTTTTCCCTTTTTTTTCCTTCCTTTGTCTAGAGAATGTCTCTTCTGCTCGCCATCCTGGTGGTGCTGCTTGAACGGCGCCTCAACGTCCTCCTCCGAAAGTTTGATGTTACCGCTATCATAGTACCAAAGTGATGACAAGTTTTCCTCTTCTTCCGCGCCGTCATAGGAGTGCCAGTGGTCGCGTCCTTCCTTCCCAAACCGTACCTTGGCCGTGTGTCTATTTCCCCTTTTTTTTCTGCGCTGGTGATGAGCGACAATTTGAATTCTTGCCTTCTTCAGAGCTTCCTTCCTTCTTTCGTCTATTTGTAGAAAAGTGCTTTTTTCTCCTCATCTTTTAGGATGAAATGCAGATGCTCTATGCCTTCTTTTTTCCGTCGTTAGATTGGGTTCAAGTTACAACATCGGGGCCCCCCTGAGTGGACCCCCCTTTTTACGTTCGATCCCCTTCTCCGATGTTACCCCCCCCTTTTTCTAACTGCGTAATTGTTTCATGGCACGCACCATGAACCGTAGATCGGTCCTCCCCCCTTTTGGCTCTCTTGCTTGCCTGTCTCCTTGAACATCCCCCCTGAGCGCGATTGACCATATATTCCCCCCCCCTTTTCCTCTCAATCGCCTCTTTATCTTACTTCTTTGATGTGGTTGAATTGCCCCTCATCGCCTACTTCCCCCCCACCTACCCTCGCATATTGCGTTCAGGCCTTCCCCCAAGATCTGCACCCCTCATGATCTTGCCCCTCGGATACCACTTTTCTGCAGCGGGGCTGATTGACTGTGATATGCTTCTCTTATCGGAAATTGTAAGAGGCGTCCTTTTCCTTTACGAGGTTGCCCAGTACCCCCGATGGAGGGCCCTCACACCCCTATGCGCTAATTCATTCCCTCCCAAGGTGAAGTGACATTTCCCTGGCCGAAGGCCGCTTTTTTCCTACCCCTACGCGCTGTTTTTTAGTATGTTCTCTTCCCTCACAGAGTTTAATGGGGGAGGGGGTCCCCCCCCCCTCCATCACTTCCATCGTTTTTTCGTGTCCCAGTACCGATTGCTTTTGGGCGTTTCGCCTCGGCGTGAAATATGAAATGAACAACCCTTCCTTTTTCTCTCCCACTTCGTTCTCTGATTTTTTTGTTTCGTCATCCGCCCTCTCCCCACACGCACCTCTTTTGTAAATTGCGTCTCATGGGATGGTCCTTCCCTGATCTCACGTAAGTGCCTCCGGATCAGCGATCCTTTTCTTTTATTCATCGAAACTCCGTCCGTTCTTATAATACAAGTACGAGATATAGGTTAGGTTTCCCTTCGACGCCGCTCGGTTTATTCAATACTCCCTTCCCTGTTGTTAGGAACTTGAGTTTTGCTTTACCCTCGAGTATATCATCTATTTCCTCATGTTTTTTGAACCTCTCCTCCAACGCACCACACCGGGCAAAAGCCCAGAACCTTAGCTTTTACTTCAGCGAAACAATCTTTTCCCTATAGTCCAGCAAGTAGCTTCTTTTTAAGGAGTAGCCGTAAGAACGGTTGCCCATGAGCTTCAGCTCCGACTACTTTCCCCTGATTTGATCAGTGCACTACTTTGTCCCCCTCCAGAACAGGCGTAGAATGTAAGTCTGGGGCTTTCTCTCTTTCCCTGCGGGCCGCTCCCAGTCCTGTCCTCCCCTTTTTTCTCCGGGAAAGTAAACTTTCGGCAGAAAAGTATCGGGGAAAAAGCCAAGCGCCCCGGTCTCCCTCAGCGTTTCTCTCCTTCCATCACCCGCTGTTCTTTTGGTGGCCACCCGAGACGCAAAGTGAACCGTCACGGTTTTTTTCTCCTATCCAGTTACCTCCCCCACGGAGTTATATGAGTTCGACCCTCCGGCGGAGACATGTCTTTCACACATGAAAATGCACTGCCCCCCGTGGTGGACCATGAATTACGAGACGGGGTGTCGTCCCCCCTATAGTGGGCCAGCCACAAGTGTTCCTTTCCCCACCCCCTCTCACTTGCCATGTTTGCGCCGATATAACTCCAGCTCCCTACCGCCGCCTAAAGTGTTTCCTGTCCATGTCTCGTTGATCGAATTTGGAAGCCGCGGAGTAGTTCACGATACTCGCGCTTTTGTGAAGTACGCTTTCCCCGTGCAATTCCCCGCCCACTCCTCCCCTACTGCCGATGCGATTCTGATGGTATACTTCTTCCGCTTGTGTTTTACCCGATCTTAATGCAGATACGAAACCCCGTCCCCTCTTCCCAGCCTATAACCGATGCATTTTGGAAGTTGTCTCCCCTCCCCCCCTCCTTTTTGAGTATGAGAATTTGCAATGGATCGAATGGCAAATCGCGTAGAAGGGGTAATCCTCTTCTTATTCCGTGTAGCTTGTGAAAGACCGCTCCCCTAATTCCCCAGAAAATCAGCGGCCTTCACTCTTCCCCTACCATCAATTGTCCCCAATCGCGACCAGAAGGTCCAACTTTGTTCTAAGTTTTTTCCTCCCGTAGATTTTGCACGGTCTCCCAAAAGAAGGAACTCCCATCCCCGCACAGGTGACTGTTTTTATGGGAGCCGGGCTCTGCTTAGGTTACCGCCTAGCGCTCCTCCGGGCCGGCAAGGCTGCAGGCAGCGGCACCCCAGTGTTGACCTTTTCTCTTCAGTTTTGGTATGGTTCGCGTTCCCTTTCACCATAACCCCGGATGGCTCTACGCAGCGTCCGATTCTTACTCCCCCTTCCGGTTGAGGAGGACCTACAAACACGAAACCTGCGGTTCATTTCGCCTTCTCTTGCTTTGTTATTTAAAGTTGTTCGCGCCTCAGAGATAAGTTCCCGACACCCATCCCCCCTCTTATGACGTTCTTGCGGTTTTTTTTTTTGTGAAAAACGAAGTCAATTCTGATTTTCTCCCCCGGATCACCTCAGTCTTATGCACCTCTATCCAGTGTCTCGCATCGGACCCCATTGGGTAAAGCCGATTGCTACCTAAGGTAGGGACCAGAAAAAGCCCCTTTCGCTGATTCTCTCCTTGAGCGGCTCTTTTTTTTATCCGCAGTATGGCTCCCCACGTTCTTCCCACCCTCCCTCAGCATGGATGAGCGTTAGAAGGGGATTCCTACCACCTCACGCGCCTTTGTTTGTTTGGGGATTCCTTTTTCCCTCTGCACCCCCCCCCCCCCCCCCCCACCCAACAATGTCGTTTCACCCCTCCTTCCTTCTTCCTCTATTTCGCTCATACACTACCACGATTCCCGCCAAGATCAACGTTTTGGTCCTTTCCAGAAGAGAAGGAGAATTTGGTTTAATAAATGGTGAGTTCGTCCTTTTCCTTTTCGAGTTTCCCTTTAAGGTGAAGAACTTTACCATGAACCAGACATTCTTTTTTTTTTTAATATTAAAGTGGGTGTTTGACTCTCTCTGCTGTTGCTGGTAACGTCTTCGGTCAATGTGCTTTTCTCCTTTTTTCATGTTCACTTTTCGTAGATGAGAAAGGACCAATGCTTCTTTCTCCGGCCCCTTTGCTGCCTCGGGAGGAGTGGCTTTCCCTTTTTCAGCGGTGGAATAGATCTACTTTTTTGTAAAGAACAGGCAGACACAGTCACCACACGGCTCGCATATTTTGGGGTGTATACCCCCCTACTTCCCTCGAAATTCGCATCAAATGCTTTTTTCTTCTAGTGGAGGCCATCTCCTTACAGACTCGCCCTCATGCAGCCGTTCATCGCAATGGCGTGCCCTTCTCCTCTCTTCGCAGTGCAAATGTTTGCGAGGAGTTCTTCCCTTGACACTGATTTTCCGAGGATTCCGATGTCGTTGCCTGTTTCATCCTCCCTTTTTACCTAATCTGTTTTGAGGCTCGCACCCTGCCGATGCTCTCCGAAGAATAAAATTAATCCCTCTTTCTTTTCTAGTATATACCCCGGTACAATAAACGGGCAGGTAGTTCCCCCCCCCCCCCCTTTTTTTAGCGTTACGTGCGATCGGTGCGAATAATTTTTTTTTTTGGAACGCTCGCAGCCACCAGTCCGAAGAATGAAAAAGAGAACGTCTTTAAAGAGAGAAAGTCCCCCACCGTGCTGATCATTTTTATGAACTTGTTGCCCCGTCATAGAGGTTCTGGCCTTCGTAGGAGGTGCGCTTTCTCCCTCTCCCTTCATCTTATGTTCGTATTACTTCGTTGTTAGCTATTGTGATGAAGCTCCTTATTTGCAGTTCGTACTCTTCCTCCTCCTTGTTAAAATTTTCAAGCTCTGGTATGAACCTTCAGGTCTTCATTAATAATATCAGGTCTCATCTTATCTTTAATAATGGGTAAGATCTCTTCTAGCCTTTTAGGGCAAGTATCACCTCTTCACATGAACATATGGGACCCAATCTCCCCCCATGCTTTTAAGATACAATAGATTTACACTTTCCTGCCTTCCTGTTTTGCTTGATCACAACTTATGAAGATGTTTTCTCGTGTTCCAAGCGTTTGGGCATGGTTCTTTCTACCTCGATTCTTTTAGCACGAGCCAGTATTGAGCTATATCTGTCCCCCCCATATCAAGGTCCTCAATCGCGCTCCTCTGCTCTTCTTTTTCTGACCGGGCTCACATAATTTTCCCCCCTAGAGATCCACGTACGAGTTAGCCCGCTTTTGTCTAAACCATTGCGACGCGACTTCACGGGCTGAGTACCCCTTTTTCTAGTTGTGGCGTGATCCCTCCCGTATTTGATTATTTCTGGATGGTTTTTTCCCCCAACAGGGTTCTAAGTGCCCTATGCACTCTTTTGCAAGACTCTTATGGAGTTCGTACCAAATGGCATAAGCTCCCTCCCCCCTGGTCCCTTTCCGGAATTTTAGGGTGGAATCCTTTTCGCCGCTTGTATTCGGGCTTAATCCTAACATAGATGTATATGTGTTTTCTCTGCTTCCCACATAGATTTTTGTCTGATCGGGGTATAACCCCAAAATCCCTCTTTTTAATCGATACTCCTCCCCTCCCAGCAGGATCCCCTTGCCGTGTTTCTTTGTCACAGTTGCCACTACTTTGCGTTTTTCATCCTTTCACCTGAGACCCATTTCCCAGTCTTACCCCTCCTTTTCCCTGCTCTTTACTAATAGCCCTTTCAACACTCTCAGGACGCCATCCTTTTTTCTTGGACACACGTTCAATGCCTATACCCAGTGCAATTCTTTTGCTTCTGGGCACTACTGCACCTTCTTATCATCGATTATCTAATTAAGGAGGAGTCATCAGCTTAGTAGTGCTTGCACCGTGGGATCTTCAGACCACTGAGTGAGTGTTGAGGTGTTAGTGACCGTCTTTAATCCCCCTGGTTTGAATCCGTTGATGCGTAGCGGATAACATCGCAATGATTGTGTGTTCGTTGTTAGTTGAGTAGATACAATTTTTTTGTTTTTTTGCTCTCTTATCATGTTCTTTTTTTTTTATGTTCTTTTTTTATTTTATTATTATCGGATTTTTTGCTCGTGTGTTGTGTCTTCTTGTAGTCCCCCTTCCTTTTGTTCGTGTTGTTTTTTTCTTTTCTCTTTTTTTTTTCCCTTTTTTTTGGTTTTTTTTTTTTTCTCTCACTCTCCTTCACAACACGATGCGGGGGCACGGGGAGACACGATTCGTACACCCATACAGTCTTTTTTTTTTTTCTCACAGGACCCCCTCTCCCTAGAGGCCAGCAAGGCACGTGTCAAGAAGGGTATAGCCGTATCTGGTCCCTAGACGCAGTAGAAAGAGGAGAATTCCCAGAGTGGCGCAGGTGGGAGGGAACCTGGGCCGAGGAAATAACTCTATGGAGCTGATCTACGGTTACAGTTTTCCGCGCCCCCGCCATTCGAGATCTCCAACTCTCCCTTTGTTCACAACCCGTGTCCTCCGCATGTACTTTCAAATTTCAGCACATGCTTCGCACATTTCCTTGAGTATGCAGGGCGATTTTCGAGCCGGCGGCGATTTAGTCCAGAAGTCTTTTCCCACGGTGGGTTTTTTTCCTAAGGTGATAGATTCCTCCGCACCTCTGCTGGAAACCTTACACCTTATCCCAGCTGAGAGAGGTCCTTTCTTGGAGCCCCCCCGATAGTATTGTCCTCTATAGAGAAACCCGGTGCGCCGATCCCGCACTTGCCCACCAGCGCTATACGTCTCCCCTTTTCCCTCCTTTTGCCAAAAATTCCGGCCTCAATGGTGCTGCACTTTGACTTGAGCGCCCTCTTTCGGTCCTTTCCCCCCTAGTCGTTTCATACCCCCCGGCACCTCAGCCCCCGAATTTACCCATGGATTTTTTCCTTTCATAAGCCTCTGCTTTTCTACCCTTAAGCCCGAAAACTTATCCTCCGTGTCTGATACGGGCATGAGCGTCTTGAGGATCTTGCTGACTCTTGCGGAACCTAGGGTATAGTGATTTTCTTCTTTTTGTGTCCAGACCCAGTCATTACATCCTGAGCCTCACTGTGCCACTTGATTGACTCTTAAGGTTGTATATTTTTCCCCCAGATCCTTTTTGGGTCTTGTCCAAAGTAATTCCTATCCGCAGCAACCTCACCAAAGTCCCCGCTTCAATCCTACGAACGCTGCGAAGTTTTTTATCCTTTCCCATCCCCTCGGGAGCCCATATGTTCTTCCCAGCTCGTTTTTCTCAAGGTTTTCCATCGCTAATCGCTATTTGGTTTGCCCCACAGCGACACGACGTCAAAACCGCATAATTCATTCAGTAACTGATTTCTTTCCCCTTTCCTACCGCCTCAACTCGTGAATTTTTTACACGGCGCGTTAGAGGAAAATACACCTTCTCCTTCTGAAAGCACACGAGCTACATCACCAGTACCCTTTTGCCCCAGTCCCGCTTGCTGTATGTTTCTCGGGGGCTCAGAGTTCGCTGCAATAAGCCCTCACTTTACCTCGCTTCTCCAGTAGGCTTGATACCCCTGACTCGTCGCTTTTCATTTCGAGTGTTAAGGTATATTTTGATGATGAGACTTTCCCTGAACAACAACCGGATGGATACTCCGATCGCCTTCATCTCACGCAGTCTCACGCGAGGATTGCAGAAAACTTCTTCTCTTGCCCTTGATTATGAGATACGATCCCCCCTTCGACTTTTTTTGCTGCGCCTCAGAGAGCAAGACCCTCAGTTATGTTCTGATTGTTGCTCACACGAAGGTTTTCCCTCAGAGTGAGTACCCCGACGACGCCACATCTGCATCTCTACTTTTCCGTCGATTACTTTTGACGATCTCAGCCTTGTCGGTAGACGAAGACCCGATGTAGCTCTGACGTCGATAGCCCCGGTTTTCTTAGATGGTGAGAGATTCCCTATCTCCAACCTCAGCACATGGATATTGAGTTTCTTTCAGCGTCTTTTTCAAGACCGGCGGAGTCGAGAGTGCTCCGTGCCCTGTTTTGTTGTTTTCACCCTGCGGTTCGGGATTCCGGCCTTCCCAACATCCTACCCCACTCCCCCCTCTCCAGATCCGCATTTCGTGAGGACACCCAGGCTCCGCGTTTTTCCATCACTGCGCAGCCGGTTGTTCATCCTCATCCCTGAACGTACCCGCAAATGACCGTCTTGACGTCTTAAACGAAACCCTCACCCTCCTGATACTTTACTCATCCGTGTTGTGAGAGCATTTTCTTCCCTTTCCTTGTCCTGGATGTTTTAAGATTCTCCGCCTTTTGAGCTGCTTTTCCCATGGAAAATGATTAGAATGGCCTTTTTTCGCTAAAGGCACTTTCCTTTGAATCGTGGGCCTGGGTATTGTCTGTTGTGACCTTCATTAACGAGGCGTCAACGTGGTACCTACCTCAACAACGATAGAAATATTGTTTCAAAAACGTCTTTCCTAGATCATTACCCTTGAACCTTCCAGTTGTTTGTTTCGGCGGCCCATCTCCTACTTCCCTGTTCCGAAAGGTCCTTAAAGGCAGAGACGTAAGCTCTTTTTCTGGCGGTGCTTTTTTTAAGAATAGTTCCCTTTTGACGCGGTTATTAAGTCCCAAATATCCCTTTGTCCATGATGAGCTGTAGGTTCTCACCCATTGGTAAAGGCGTTCCTCCCGCAAGAACTTTCCCTCCTTTTGTGGGTTTGGGTGTGCTTTTTCTGTGCTTTTAAATGATTTATGCCCGCCGTCAGAACTCCACCTTCTCTCTGAGTACTACATTAATTGTCAGGGTTTGTGGGAGGAATCAGTTTCAGCTTGCCGAACGTCTGATAGATCTTTTCCTTTGTGGGCTGCATGGCCTTTCTGGTAAAAAGTTCCTAACTTAACATGACCCTTACGACCGATGAGTACCCCCGTTTGATCATGCTGCGCTAGGGTCGTCATAGCGTTTTTCTCTTCTTGACTCTCGCAAGCATGATACAGTCTTTTTGGAGAGTTCATGCGTGTCTGTAGATCAGTTTTTTAATCTCTACGGGCCCTGTGACTTTTTCTCCCGTCCGCGATCAAATTGGTCACCGTATGGTTGCACATTGAGTTATTTCCGAAAGGATTCCCTCGCTGACCTTGAGTTTCCCTCTCTTATTTTCGCAGGGAACGTTACCATCGGCTTATGCAGATGAAGTCCCCCCTCCCGCTTTTTCCCCCTCGACCCAGATCGCTGATACACTGGACCGTCCATGCAGTTCCCTGTTCCTTAACCACAGTCATGCAGCTGTCTCTTCCCGTTAGGAAGCTTGTGGAGCATTCGTGCTCTCTATTCTTGAGATTTTAGGGTGGCAATCCGCCCTAGCTCGCATATTCACGAGAACCTTAATGAATGTCGATAAGAGGGCTATAGCTCTTCTGGGTTTTGAATGCAATGTATAAGTCCCAACCCCTCTCTCCCACTGACTTCGATATCACCGACGCCTCCCCCTTTGCCTCCCTTGCGGATCTCCATTTGACGTCGTGGTCCTCTGAAGATTCTTTCAATCCTTATTTATTCTGTTGCGCCATGGGCAAGTTGTGAATGGTTTTAACCTGGCGTCCTCTCGATGTCTTCCGAAACCCTTTAATTGAGAAAGACTGCCGTCATTTTTCATGGTGTTTCAAGAATTCGCCGCTGTTAGATACCCCGTAAGAGATGTAGGTTTATGGTGACCCTTCCACCCCCCCGTTTATTAATGGGGATTCGAGGTTTCGAACTACATCAAGAGGTTTCTCCGATGCGCTTCTAGACCTCTTGCTAAATGATGCTTTTGTTGATTCTCCACTTTTTCATGAGCCGGAAAAACGTTTCTTTTCCAAGTCATTTTTTTCTAAGGATACCTGCGTCTTTCCTTAGACCCCCCCCCGTTAGACCCTTCAGTATCCTGTTCAGGGTAGGTACTGCCGAGACCTCAGTTCTTGGATTTTCCTTTCTCTCTAGCACCTCCCCGCCCCCAGGTCTAGCGATCTCGAGTCTTAGGAGTCCCTCTGCGAGAAATACTTCACTTCCTTTTGCGTGATGTGAGGTTTTGGCGTGACCAGAGAGGTATCTTTTCCCCCCCCCCCCCTCCGTTTTGTCCCCCAGACCAGTTCACGCACCCCGCACCACCCTCCCCAAGGGTTCTTTTCCCCCCCCAGGTCTTTTCTGACTTTCTCGACAGACCTGGCCAATGTCCTTTTTATCCTTTCTCCTTGCAATTCCTCCGAGAGCCAACGGTACGTGTCCGCTATGTATTCAAGACCGCCCCTCCTTCGCATGTACCTTGGTCCTTTTATCATGTCTTTTCCCGTGGGGATTTCTAAAAGCCCGCGCCTTGCGAACGGGGGGTAATCCGCCCTTCTGCAATGTCTTCCCTTTTGCCATTGTAATTCTCTGAATCTGAGTCGAGTAGCTGACCCCCCTCATTTTTGACCACCCCGGCTCAACATGACTTTTAAAGGGGGTTTTCTCCGATAAAAACGGACACGTAAAGCGGGTATCTTTCCTCCCGAGGACATGAGTGCAAACATTTGACCGAATGGACCCCTTTTTGAGTCATTCATGTTTGCGGGGCTAGTTGAACCATGTTTTTCGTGTACCTCCGGAAGTGTCCCCACCTGAGACCATTTACCCCTCTCCAGTTTTCAAGTGCAGACAGCGCCCTCGGCAGTTCTTTTCTTCTCATGGCCTTTGTGATTACTGGTGGAGCTCGTCCCTGAGTCACGAGTCAGGCTTAGCGTAGCTGGCCTTTGAAGTGTACAGAGCGGACACCCCCAGCCCCCTAATAGACCTCGATACGGAGATTTGAAGTCTGGCCTTGAGATTGACAAGATTCTAAGGTGCTGGGCTCTTGTCCCTCCTCCGATCCCTTTAAATCTCCGGCAAGTTCCCACAAGGCCTTAACATTAAGATTCCTTTCACTTTGTTCGCATGGTACAATACTGCTGTTTTTAAGTTCCCCCCCTGCTATATGCGCTGAACCCCCGCGCTGTAGCGGGTCCCCGTCCTCCTGAGTGTAGTACTTTCACGCACAGCGACCCGAACTTACCACCCCCCCGCCCCTCATTAGAGTGTCAGCATGCGAGGAGCAGACCTCCCTTGTCCAACATTCGCCATTGTGTAAACCTTCCCTTTCCTTCTCCGCACTGGCCTGTCCCATATAATCTCTCTCTCCTGTCTACAGCCCCCGCTTACCTCGACAAAGCAAGCACGTCAAGGGATGGGATCAGGCTCCGCCCCGACGCCTCCGCCCTTCCCTTCCCCCGCGACGTTTCAATTGCACGGGGCACCCCTTATCACCGGGGGTTACTTTAGGACTGGTAAGAGGGTTTGACTGTCATTACGTGTGCCTCGTCTTTCCACCGCACCCACAGGATTTTCGAGAAGATCCTTGAGGCCCCCCGGCCCGGGCTGACTTGAACCTAAAATTAACACCTTACCGTTGATGCAGAGATTCCCTTTCGCGTCTCCGCCGATTCAGTTGAAGGTAGCGGGATTTGCAAGTCGTCACCGCCCCCCACAGCAGTATGACGTTATTCTGCTTCTACTGGAAACTCGAAACTGCTATGTTGGAGAGTAACACCCGTCTTTATATTTCCCCCCGAGTTATATGTTTTCTCTTTCCCGGACCTGGAACGGCCCTTAGGTCGGCGCGCCTTGCACCGCACTTTTACTTACGTCTGCTTTTGAGGCTGCGGAGGCGCAGGAGCGATTTCCCGCCACCGCGCCCCCCCCAGCAGCTTTTCTTCGGTTCTAGGTACGCTCGCCCCACCCACGTATATATTACGTTCGAGGATTCGCTGTAAGCTTCCTCCACGCCCACGAGTGGAGGTCCTATAACGATGGCTTCTTTGTACCCCGGAAAGGCTCGCACCTGACGGAGGCCCCCCGAGTTCACCTTCTCTGTCTGTTCTTGTTTTTGAAGGAGATCACCAAAAATCCCTCCAGCAAACCTCCACTCCAAAACAAACCGAACGACAGGCAGTGTACTTAAAGATCAATTTTGACAGGAAAGGGCCAGCGAATAGACCAACCGAGTTCACTTAGTTTCTTTTCCTCATTGAAAAACCGAACCGTACCATCACTGAAATACACTAATTTTAACAAGTCAACATCACATTAATTTCCTTTCCCTCCCGTTGTTGTTGTTGAGTCTCTCTTGTGCCTTGCTGTGCCCGTACGCCTGATTAATGTTTGTTTCACTGGTATGATTTCCCGTACCACCTGAGGGTTGTTCTTTTCTGACACATGGCCTGTGCTTCAAGGTCGTTGATCGTTTCTCTCGTGGATTTGTATGTTTGCGCAGTCCCCTTGGAGGCACGAATTCAGCCTTGTGAAAACTAACGGAGAACCAGTGTCCCCCCTCGCAGGACCCATTTTGCGTGACTGCCAGCACGCCAACCTTCGCCACACCCGCCATTTTCTGCTTTCTTTTTTTTTTCTCGACGGGCTGACAGTCCCCTCACCCAATGCTCCGACGTTGCCTCAAGAATAGCGTCCAGCTGCTCCGTAGGGGGGCTCCCCTCGACCGTTTTCTATGCAAATGAAGAGTTCCAGAGTCCCCCCATGATCAACTGAACAGCCCTGCTTACCATTTTATGGTATCTATCGCCCTAGTGCGTTTCCCCCGCCCTCCAATTAATACTGCGGGTGGGTGGCTTTTGTAACTGCTTCTTTGATAGCGCTCATTTTTAAATTCCATTCCTCCCCGTCATTCTCGGACCCCTCGTTTTTCAATCTACACTTCTTACTCTTGCGATCGTTCTTTCGAAATACTGTTGCTGTTAAGGGACCTTCTGACGCATCCGTATGCCCCATTTAAATTTCCAAGGCCCTGCCCCAGCAGTGGCTTTTCACACGTTTTTGTCTTAAGGTGTTGCCCGGTACTCTAGTGTGTCTCTCTTTTCTGATGGCTCACCTCGGGTCCTAATCGCACTTTACCTTAACATGGTCGAGGTCTTGCGGGGTCGCCCCTTGTGACCTCGGGGCCTATCTGTTTCAGGTTGGTGGCCCCTACGTACGCCGCGGTGTTCCACATAGTTTTTCCCCTCCTCATGCCCCTGAGGTAGGATCCATCTCCGACGTTTCAAGACCGATTTTTCTTTGGCGGTGGTCTTTTATTGTCGTGTGTCGTGCGCAAACATGCAATGATCCGCCCTTGAACATGATTTTTTCCCCGTAATCTTAACTTTGTTCAACCTTCCGTCCAGTTGTGCAAAATTCTCAGTCTTTTTCTTTCTTCATGGTACCAGTCGTGTCCTGGCTGGAGCCATCCTTCCTTATTTTCCCCCGCAAGAGCGCTCCTCTCTCCACCCTCAACGGTTATTTTTCAATCGCATAGGACGTTAGGATTGTGATTAAGGATGAACCCCCACAGGCTCCGCCCCCTTCTCGTTTTTTTCTGATGCCGCTACACCATATCTCTCACTAGACCTTAGCTCCACCTTGGGCTTACTGACTCTGTCTTATTCCGTCCAGGGAACGTGGTTAAGCTGCCCTCTTTCCCAGACTGAGGGTCCTCCCCAACTTTATTTCTTCAACCAGGGTCAGGAAGATTTCATGGTGGAAAGCCCTTTCTCCTCTGTTGACATACATCCGATAGCGTTTCCGTTCTTTTTTTTATAGGTGTCCCACCCACACCGCGTCATTTGCTCTTGGTAGGTAAACAAAGACCCGTGTTCTCTCTACTCCGCCTCTCGTCCTTGTTCTACCTGACCTGCCGTTTCCCTCCCCCCCTTTTTCCCCCCGCAATTCTGAGACCCCTTCCGGCGCTTGATTTTTTCCCTCTCTCGCTGGTCCTGCAGCGCCCCATGCCCCTCGCCTTTTTTTTTCATGTTTCGCAGCCTGGGCTTTTATGCAAAGGTACCTCCCTGATCAAGGACCGTTGACTGCTGCCTATTGAGAGATGGCTCGCACGGTTTTTTCCTTTCCTTTCCCCCCGTTACTTTCAAGACAGTAAGAGTCATACGAGGAGCGTTGCTTGCTTTTCTCACAGATGGTCGTAGTCCTACGACTTGTGCGTGCTTTTTGTGGTTAGACCACACCGTGCTAGATTGGGACCTCCTTCATCACATCTTGGTTTTAGCGCTAAACCGGAGGTTACGTAACCACCCCTCAAAAGCACCAGTTAGCTTGCGGGCCCAATCCTTGTTGATTTTTTCCTCCTTCCCCCGGCGTTCTTTTTCCGCGTCACTTGGTCGCAGGAGATCACGGTTTCTTTCCTTTCTTAGCGACAGCGCATTCTCCATAGGTCCCCTTCCTGTGAGCATGTCCATCCCAGGAAAGCAAAGTTTTTCTGCATGTGATTTTTTCAGGGCTTTCTGCACCGACCGGCGTCCAGGCAATTAGAATTTTAATAAAAGAGGGTGGTCTTTCCCTTCCCTGTGTTAAGATTGGTTTTTCCCGTAGCGCTTTTCCCCCCTGGCCAGCGCCCTTGGTTAATTTATCCCACTGATTGTAGTCCTTTCTATAACAAGACTGTCTTTGTTGCCCCCGAGCGAAAAATCAAAGCCAAGACGGTTGCTTATAAGTTAAAAAACGCAAAGAACCTTGCCCCCTTTTTTTCTGGGTTTTTCGAGGAGTACGTCCTAACCCCAGCGTAGACCTTGCCGTGACACGGTGAAATAATTTCCTGAACCCAGGTGTCGGCCGGTTTTTACTTGTTTTGAAGCCGAGAGGGGTTTGGGGACCTCCCTTCAGAGTGCGGCATTTCCAATTACTGTCCCAGACGGCAAGGTCCCCGCCCCCCCCTGGTCCAATCTTAAAACAGCAGATTTCAGAGAAGCGTCAGCGAAAACCCCTTTGAATTCGACTAAGTTCCTTAATGCGGTCCTTCTCTCCGTGGCTTTTCTATGTTTGAGCCTCGGCCGCCACCGTCCGAGTTTGAGAGATTTTGTGTGACCTTTATTCCGCTGCGAAGGCCCTCCAGCCCGATCTAAAGTAACTCAGCTTCTCTTTTGAGCTGAAAGTTGTCACCCCCTCCGCGCCTTTGCGGGAAGTGCCTACAGCAGTCGACACCCCCCCAGGTCCCTGCCCCAATCCCCCCTGAACATGCTGCTTATAAGTTTGTTCCTTTTTTACCTAACAGCCTTCTTCTCATTTATCCATAAACACTGTTTTCGTGAAAAAGCCCTTTTGAGCACTGGTTTACTCTTCCTGTAGAGATGTTCGTAGACGGCCCTCACAGCGCCCCCTCAAGCCAAAGACAATTTTCCCTCGTGTCCCCTCCCTTGTAGGACAATGCTCACCTTTTCCTCCATCTTTGACCAAGCAGGATGTAACCCGGCTGGCGGGGCGTTTAATACCCC
>Ga0179593_1463974_pt1 | contig 15195 bp, 17 predicted proteins | sample CZODoug2_1_08_16_FD_185931 | JGI IMG/M metagenome (GOLD analysis project Ga0179593, IMG submission 185931) | Vadose zone soil fungal communities from Angelo Coast Range Reserve, California, USA - CZODoug2_1_08_16fungal (PacBio error correction) | ecosystem: Environmental > Terrestrial > Soil >... | reverse complement strand
TTGTTCGATAGAGCGGACAGGCGATCGTTTGTTTTCTGCCTAGTCTCAATCATTTCCATTGAAACATGTTCCGCGCCAACACTGAGCGCGCCGCGTGAGTGCTTTATCTCCTCTGAACTACGTCTGCAAGGCCCTCCTTTACACCCTTTTTCCCTCTTTCCGTCGCCTCCTAAAAATCCCCTCAGCTTTGGTGCACCAAGGCCGCCCGATAACGCTTGCGCGAAAATTCTTGCTCCTCATATATCGTGAATTCACATGTCGATTGCCTTTTATAGTCTGAGTGGTATTTCTCTTTGGTTGTTCTTTCTACCTGTCTCCTGTATCCCTCTTTTCCCTTGAACGATCCTCCCCCTCGCTTGTGCCGGAGGGACTAAACCAAATATTGTTTTTTTTCACTCCGGACGTACAATACGATGTGAGTCGGTAGTTGTCTTTCTCACGAGGTCTTTCTTTCCTCTTACCTGCTCTTTCGTCCCCCTGCGCCTGTCATGCGCGTCCAAAAACATATCTGGGTCTTCTTCCCCCTCTCGGAGTTCGTCGCCGCTGAGGGACGAGCGCCTCTCCCCTCCGGAAGGGTTTCCTTCTCATTTTTTTTCTCGTTCTCCCCCCTCGCCTTCGAGATCCGACTCCGGCTCAGGTTAGATACGAATTTGATCTCAGTTCATTCGAGGAGGACTTGTTCAGCCCCGTCACGTCCTCCTCCCTCTTCCCCCTTCGGTTCCGACGCGGAAGCCAACCCCTCCACCTTTTTTCCCCGTGGTCGTTCCGGCTTTCCTCTCCCTCCTCCACCCTTTCCTCCCCCCCTCCGGCGAGGAGGGCGGCCACTTACCCAGGAATGACTCTATTTTCCGAAACTCATCCGGAACTGCGTCTCGAACAAAGAAAGCAAGTGCAAACTTCCCCTTTTCAATTTTTTCCCCCCCTGCAACCTCCCTCTCCTCCGCTGCGTCATTTAAGCCTGAAGATAAGTACCACTTTTACGTCCCTTACCATCCCCTCGATGCCTTTTGGCGAGTCCTCAGTTCCCCTTATTCCGTAAGTTTTCTTCCCCCCCCTCCGCCAGTTTTCTGGTTTCCGACTCGTATACCGTGCTAAAACTCTCCTTTAATTTAAGAGCCACCTGAACCTCTAATCTCTGATCACTAGCTGGAGTTAGGGGGCTGATGTTACTAGCCCCCCCTGGAGATCGGCGTTGAGCCCTTCGATTTAGTTCTCTTCCCCTCCCCTGTTCCGGGTCGAGCTCCTTCTTCATGCAATCTCCGACCTCCCCCTACGCCGGTTAGGATGGAGAAATCTGAAGAGGAGGAGTCTCTAGCCCCATATCGGTCGCGCGCTCCGTCTCGTATCGAATATTAATACGGTGTACCTTCTCTCTTCTCCCGGCGAGTTCTCTTCCCTTTTGCGGATTGATGGCTCCTCCGCCACCAAGCGCGTCCCGGGTCTTCGTCAGTTTTGCTATGGCGCTGCCGCTGCTTGAGGTACGTTGGAAATGAAGGATTGGTATTATGCTGTTTCCTCTTGTAATCCACTGATGCCGCGGTCCGGGACCCCTATGATTGCTTCACGCCTCCAGAGAGGTCTCAGCCCCTCCTTGTTTCTTTCTTCTGCCCACCTCTTCTTCCCCCTAGGCCAATTTTCCGCTCTCGGCACCCAAATCACGTCAGCGAAATTAAACCGCGGCTTCTTGATTTAAAAAGAATTTTTTCTTCCTTCTCTCTCTCCTCTTCATTTCCCCTGTTGCGCGGCGGACAGCTCTTATTGGCTCAGAAAACTCTCTCTCCGCGTTTTTCTCCTTTTTCTCCGGTGTTCTCCCCCCAAACCTCCTACTTTGATGCGGGCTTAAACAGGTGTCATGAAGAGTAAAAGCCCCCGCAGCGAGCCACCACATTAATCCGTATTTTTTCATACGCCGCTGCCTTCCTAAATCGTAAACCTCGCGCTACGACCGCTTCGAAGTCATCCCCCCCCTTCTTTTCCCGACTCCTTTCTGAGTCTCACTCTGATGGAATCTCTGTAAATTCCATGTACCACTGCCAAAGTCAACCCCCCACTGCTTTTCCCGCCCGCTTCTATTTTTGTTTTGGTTTAATGCAGAAGTGGTAACCGTCCTGCAATCTGTGCACCGCCTTTCTTTTACTTTTTTTCCCTGTCCATCCTCCCTTCCCCCCCCCCTTTTCCCGACACCATAAGATATCAGTAGTCTTACCGCCCGTAGGCACGTGCCTAACCATTCAATTCATTTGTGTACCCCTGTCTCAACCCTTAACTTCCTCCGCCCCCACGGTCCTCCTTTTCCTTTTTTTTTTAGCGAAGCTCAAACCAGGTGAACTTTCTGTTTTCGTTTCTGATCAGACATCTTGAATTTCGGCATCGCCTAAGTACAACCCCTTCCCTTTCTCGCCTCATCTGCTTTCCGATCACCCTCATCAAGGCTTCCTTGAAAATTGCCGAAGGAGTCTAAGGTTCAAGTCCCCTTACTAATAACTCCCTGTCCCCTCCTTTTGGATCGAGAATTATTTATTCATTCCCCCCCCCCGGTCACTTCTCCCTTTTTCCCCCCCCCGGACTCCCCCTTTCTTATTCCATCGTCTGCGGACAGATCTTGAGCTACCAGTCTCCTTTCATTCGTTTGTTTAGGTATAGTCCGACATCAGGATTTTGCTCAAACTTTAATAAAACACTTCCACCGCCTTTTCCTCCCTTCCCCTCACCCCCGCCCTATCCCTTCTTCCTTTTTTTCCCGCGACCGAATATGTTTACGGGAACCTACCTAACTTTAACCGCCTTACGGTTCGTCAAGTGCGAGGACGCTTCTTAAAAAACGGAGCTCCGTCCCCCTTCCTTCCGTCTCCTTTCCCTCAAAACCAGCGTAACCAGTCCCAGATCGCAGGAAACAGTACCTATTTTCCCCCGGCTTTACTGCATTCCTGTCCATTTAAACCTTTTTCCCATTTGCGCAACCGTTTTCAGTGCTCTTTTTCTTTGGGCACATGATCATTTTCCCCAAGTTAGACCCTTCTCCCTCTTGATCCTCGTCAATTCCTTCTCAACCCTTCATGGAGCAGTCTCCAAGTCCCAGGATATAGGTTTCCCCCCCAGATGACTCTTCCCCTTCGTCTTCCTACCTCTTCAATTGGTATGATGGAATATTCGGAGCCCCTGGCGTTACTTTTATCTGAATTCCACCTTTTTCAATCGTTCTTCCCCTCCTCAGTCCTCCTCTTAGCCAACACCTCTTCTGATAGATGAGTTTCATGTTCTAATCAACCCCAAAGATCTAGAAGAGAGCTTTCTTAATCAAGACTATCTATCTATAGGAGTCCCTAGGCGTGGTGCCTTGAGAAGAAGTCTTGGTTTGTCCCAACTGCTGCCCTTCTTTTTCCCCCTCCTTGACCGAGCCACACCTTTTGCTCATTGAAAGAGAGTCGTTCCTCCTAACATGAGTCTCTCCCTCCTTTTTGAGAGATTTACTCCCTTCCTTCGGTACCTTACTCGGTGAGCTTTCTTTAACTGCGCACAGAAGAGAACGGCACAATTCCATTAGAGTTTAACCACTTTGAAACCTTATTCATCTCCCCCTATAGTCTCCTCTCGACTTCCCTTTGAATTTTGTTTCTCCTCAACGGGCGCAGACTATACTGAGGAGCCCCGAAAAGAGTTAGTATATAAAGTTCTCACCGAATGGAACCCCAGATCCTATCTTCGGAGATCGCAGAAATTTTGGTCCTAAGTCCTCTCCGCGAGTTCTGCCTCTTCCTCCTTTCTCTTGACCCCCTTGCGTCGGCTGTTCGTAGAAGGGTACCCCCGTTCCTGTCGCTCTCTCATTCTATTGCGTACTCCCTCGCCTTCGACAGACATCGCTTTGTTTGGGGTCTTTCCCCCTCAAAGTCTTTCCCTCCCCCCCTCGTGTGAATTTCATCTCTCTCGGCAGACAGGTTGGGCCTGGACGACACTTTCTGATCGCTTGAGGTTGAGAGGGATCGTCTGAAACCATTCAACATTGCGTAGGGCAGGACCTTTTCCTATAGGAGACTTGTCATTTCCTTTTTTCCAACTTCCCTTCCTCCTTGACCCGAGGTATGGACCAGTACGTTCGTTTTTAGATAGAGTTTCTTTTTGCCTTTTCTTCGTCATGAGTTCATAGTATTTCATTTTTGCCTTTCCAAAGCCTTTCTCCTCTCGAAGGTTCGGACACGCTTCTTCAGGATATCTCGACGCATTGAAGATGCTCCAGAGTCCTCTTCGTTCTTTCCTTGCATTTGACGTGGAAGCCCCGGGCGCAAATCTGTACCTATGGCTACCCTTCTTCCCTCTTCCTTTTCCCCTCCCTGGAATTCTTTTTTCCTATTCTTGGCTTCAGCGCGGAGGTAACCAGTGAAGAGGGATTCCTTTTCGGATTTGCAAGTCCGCCTAGTCTTCGGTGACCAGTCCTATTCACAATTCGAACTCCTATGTCCTTCGTCTTTTTTTTCCGTCCCTCTGAACACAACTTTCCCCCGAATAGACATTAAGGGTGGCCCCCCCGGTCTTCCATCTCCGGTTTCTAATAAGAAGGTCGAGCAGTCAGACCGATGGTTTTTCCCTGCTGTTTTTTTCCCCATTTCGATCCTTGCCCAAAGAGGGCAAAACACTGATGATAGTGATGAAATAGATGAATACTGATTTCGTCGGAGGACAAACCGATGGTTTCCTTAGTTGGGCAACATCCCCTGAAGAAGACGTCTCAAGGTTCTTTTTAAGTCCCCTCTCTTTTCCGGATACCTGTCCCCCAGAGTCCCAGAACCCCTACCGCACGTCAAGATCTACTCTCTTCACGGTTGAACTATCGATTCTTATGCCCGAACTTTTCGCGGCTCTTCATTGCCTTTTCAGGATTTCCCTTTTTTTGCCTTCTTCAGCTCAAACCTCCCTTTCTCTGGGACTCTTACTGCTGAGAGAAACTGCAATACTCCTTGAAGGTCTGCTTGGCGAGTAAGTATTTTTTCCATGTATTCTTTAGCCTCGGCTCACCCTCGATAGCTCTTTTAAGAGGTTTCCTCTCCTTTTTTTTCTTTTTTCCTCCGTGTTTTTCTCGGATATGCGACTCTGAGATCTATTCTGCGTCGAGATGGTTTATTTTGATGTTAGGCTCAAAACGCATCATTTAACGCCGCAAATTCTTGGCGGACTCTTCTTCTCCTCCAATACGCTGCACTTCTCCCTTTTTTGCACGTTCCTCGCGCCACAGCGGCCAGTCTTTGGAGCGGGCAAGGCCGCGTCACCATTCCTGAGAAATTCTTGTCTCGCATTATTGAATTCACCGATTTGCATTGCCCATGATAGGAAGATGGGTTGGTTGGACCTTTTTTTTTCTTCACTGTCTTACTCCCTTCTTTTTTTTGACCCCCTATCCTCCCTTCGCTTGTCCGGTATGATGGTGCCCCTATTGGCTCATAGGTTTTAATACTGGACATTGATCTTCTTCGCGATTCATCCCTAGCTTCAGGTAGTTCGAACTGGCGAGATTCTTTTTCAGGGGCCCCCCCCCCTTCTCGTTTTGGACCTCCCCCTCCTCGAGGTAGTCTCCCTTATGTAATTTCAGCGCAGCTCCCAAATGAAGGGTTCGGTCTCTGTTTTTTCTATTCCTGCACCCTACCTTTACTTCTCTCCCGCTAAGGACGAGGGTTCTCCCCTGTATTTTTCCCCGCATTAGGCCCTGCCTTCATGCAGCCCAACGTCGACAGGCCTGGTAAATTCCGGTTATCCCGCCGCCGCTGACCGCCCATGAAACCGAAAAAAAAAATTTTCTTTTCCCCTTCCTTGAGCTTTCTCCCCCTTCCCTTGCAAACCTTCCCTCTCGACAGCCCTTGCTCGGACGGTCGAAAGTAACTGCCATCCTACTATCGTGAAAGATCCTCGGAAATTCTAGGTGTCAATTACTTCCTTTCGTCCCTTCTTTTCGCCCTTTGTTCAATGCACCTCAATGCAATTTTGAAGAGGGCTAGAAGCAGACGAACTTTCCCTAGCTCAAATAGACGTAGACCCTCTGGCCGCGATCTTTCACGAGATCCTCCGCCGCTTATCCCGAAGGTGCCCTGCCCGACGCATGTTGAGGTTTCTACTCCGAATCACGCCCCTAAATTGCTAAGAAGTCTGCCGCGATCTCTTTCCTTCCTATGGTTTTCTGCTTTTTTTTTATGTCCTACGGTCCCCCCCCCAAGGGCGATCTGCTGCTCGTCTTCGATTTCTCGCCAGCATAATGAGACTTCAGACGGAGGAAATGCTTTCCCCCCACCGCCTGCAGCCAATCTATGCTGCGATATGCAGACGGAAGGAGTTAGAATCGATCTCCCCCCTCGGTACCCCTCTCCTCCTTCCAAGTGCATGAATAGCGTTTTCCATTTCCTGTTTCATCCTTGAGAACTGACAGGAGGTTTTCTATAAGGATAGTCTGCCTTTTTCCCGTGGATGCTTGCGCCGCGCCACACTGAGCCGTTACACGCGTTCCGTATTATTTGGTCGTTTTCCCCCCTTTTTTTTCCTCCGGTGCGTTCAGACCCTCTTCCTGGACACGATACTTCATGATTAAGATATCTCAATAGTCTTTAAATGGTGAGGGTTGCACCGCCTCTTGTTCCACCACACGAGGGCCACTTGTCCCTTGTCATCGAACCCGCCGGCACGCCTCCTTCCACGCTTTTTTCCCCTGCCTCATTTCTCTTCTCTATTAGCTTTTTCCAGAGAGAGCTTGCCAGCTTGTTTGCGTCGTCGCTTTGCATCGCATACAATCCTCTCGGTCCGTTTGGTCCGCCTTATGGGTAGTCGTCCAGGCAAGATTCTCTCCCCCCCCCCTTCACGTCCCTCTTTTTTTTTACCCTTTTTTGAACTCCCCCTATCATTCAGCCCTAAGAGCTATGGGCCCCAACCAATGATCCTTATTTCATACAGACCGAATAATATAAGCGGTTCGCTCGCGTGACGTCCGAAGCCTCTCCTCTTTACTTTGTTTCTGTAATTGACTCTTCGAAATCCGAGAAGATATTCGAAATCAGTTCAGTATGTCCCACGATCAACACCCCCGGTTTCATTCGATTTGCTCCCCCAGCTTTCCACGTGTGAAGCCCCACCACCTTTCCTTTTCCTTTGCCCCTATCGTCTTTCCGTGGTTGTTGGCAACTGTCCCTAAGCGTAAAAGCGGTGTCCTTCCACCCATCTCGCTGTCTTTTAGCCGACGCGCCCCGAGTTCACCTTGCCGAACAATGTAGGCTTGGGTTAACGGGCTTTTTTGATTCCCCCCCTCCCCAGTTTTTTCTTTTCTCCCCCCCCAGTTTATCCGTGAAATCCGTTGTCCTCTGCCTGGCTGAACGCCGGGTCAAGTGGTATTCCGTTTATCTTTGAAGCCTCCCCCCTCCCCAACCCCACTCCCTTTACCTTCGCTTTAGTCTTCTCGTTCCTGCTACTCATTCAACTGTTTCGCGAGGTTGATGGCGACTTGAATGATAACCGGGGGGTCAGTCCCGTTCCTCAAGAATCTCTTCCCCTACTCTCCGTGTTTAGTCTCGCTTCTGTCCTTCCCAACGCATTCCTTCTCCGTCCCCCGGTAACGTCACCTTGAGGAGTAAATCGGGTTTTTACAGTTTATTCACCGCGACTTTGCCGTCGTTGGGTTTTAGTTCATAGATTTTGCCTGAAATACGGATCCTTCTCCCCACTTCAACTTACTCCCTCATCCCGCGTACAGATTGATCCAAGCCCTCCCCGTCTTCCTGGGTTCCCCTCGACGACTGTACGTTCTCAATCATTTGACCTTCCCCCCCTCCTACCGGTTTCGGCACCCTTTGCGCTCTGGCGTTTCTTTTTAAAAGAAGTGCGTTTTTTTGTACCTTCCCACCGTTCGGTTACGCTTACTGGGTTTCAAACCAGCGTAACCAGTAAAGATAGGGGCACCCCCCTCCACTTTCTTCTCCCTTCCTTTTTTCCAGGTCCAAGCTGCATGTACCCGCTTCCCACACCAAGGGCTGGACCTCCCTGTTTTTTTGATCTTTTTGTGGGTGGTTCATGGACGTCGTCTATCTAATCCGATTCTTGCCACCGCTTCAATTACGTTTTCACAAAAGTTTGCCATGGCGATTTCTTCGACCCGGTCCCTTCTATTGATTTTCCCCTCTTTTCCTACTCCTTCGCTCCCGGTCTTCAAATCTTTTTACTATTTCCTCGGCGGATCGGCATGATCTGATAGTTAAAATCCTGCCTTTTTTTTTTTTTTTGTCCTTCCCCTCGCCGTCCCCCCCTCTACAGTCGCGTCTCCCACAGCGTCGCATAGTTGTTTTCTTTCTTCCGGCAAAAGCGTACGCGCTGTTCCTCTTGCGTGGAAATCCGCGCGATCGTCTCACTCGTCTTTTTTCGTATCCTAGGCGGTTTTCGTTTCGGTTCCGGCTTGGTGAGAGAAGGCGACCCTTGCGTGAGTTTTCTCCGCTGGCGTTCCGACGATCTCCCAGGAGGGTATGAGAACTTGAATGAGCTTCCCTAACTTTCCTTGTCCGGACTCCCCCCGTTTGCAGCGTTCTTTACCCCCCGCTGAAAAGCGAGCTGGACACACGGCCACCGAACGTGTTTCTCCCCCCGGACCCGTTTCCTCTCTGCAGACTCCCCACCTCTTCTCCCGAACTCGGCGGAACGCGATGGTGGCGCTGTCGCAAGCAGAGGTGGACCTGATTCTCCTGTCGGCTGCCCGCCCCGCCCCCTTTTTCGTCTAATTGATTGAGACTTCGAAAAAGTCATTCGTCGCCTCCTCGCTGACTCCTGTGACGTGTGAATATCCTTTTCCCGGAGCATTCGCTTCAGATTCCTCCCTAACTACCCTGACCCTGCTGCTGAGCGTCTTGTCCCGCTTTCCTCGCGCCTTGGTTGAGGGAACGAAAATCCGTTCTTCCCCCCCCCCTTTGTTGGTTTTTTTTTCCTTTCTTCTGACTCCTCCACGATCCCGCCCCAGGCGGACTTAGATCGCGGGTAATGGTGTGTGACGGCAGTAACATTCTGATCACTGTTCGGTTGAGCACTTTTTGCGACGGACCCCTCATGGCGTTCTTTCCACTTAATCCGGTTCCTCTCGTCGAGTAATGTCTGGTCCTCTTTTGAAGTCGACTTTCGATGCCTGGGGAAATTTGAGGTGATCGTCCTCGCCACCTTGAGTTTCCCCGGTGGCCTTGACCTCTGGTCGACGTTGCGCCTGTAGGAAGGAGTCTTTAGATCATTGACGATGAGTGCTTACTCTCATTCTTTCATGCCTTTAAGTGGAAGCCCCCGGTGTTTATTCCTGATGCCCCTTAACCTTTCGACTTCTCGCCCGCGCCCCCGGTCCGAACTTGAAATGTAGTTGCCTCTTTCTTGCCGCGGCGGAGGTCATTCATGATTGTTTTTTAGACCGTTGACGTTTTTTTGCAATGCCCCCCGCCTCTCATTCGGAGTATCAGTTCGGATCGTAAGTCTCGGAGAGGATGAATTTTTGTTTTTCCCCTTTCGAAAAAACCTCAGCCTCCTCACTTCACCATTTCTTCGGGTTGGTCGGAAGTTTTCCCGAGGCCACTTCCCTTCCTCGAACTCCCCGTCCGAACGATAGTTGTCTCCCGCTGCTAGGAGCCCCGCCGCCGTAGCGGCCAAGCTTTAACTACCGACAGATTGATTATGAGGTTTCATGCGATGTGTCCCTTCTTCCCTTTTTTCCTTGACACTTTCGGTGGTGGAAAAACCTAAACGAAGCCCTTTTTTCCGAACTGAGTCAATTTGAGGATGTAGTTTTCCCCGCGAGAGTCTATAAGAGACTTCTACAAGAAGGACCTAAAATCAACCTCCACGATCATTCCACCTCGATGCCCCTAGGTGATTCCCTCTCCCCTGAGACCAGCACATTTCCAGCAGACCCTTCCTCGCCCCCTTAACTTTTTGGTTCGTCCTTGAGGAGAGGGCTGCCAAACTTGACTGTTTCAATTCTTTTTTTCCCTCCCCCTTTCTCCTTCCACTTTTTTTCTTTTTTAGGATTTTTTCCTCGCGATTGAGCATTCGGCAGCCACCAGGGCCTCGGTCCGCTCGTATATAAGAGGTAGTATATCCTCCCGTGTTGTTTACTATCTCTACCCTCTGAGACGATAGTTTACTTCCCTCTCGGGGGTGCCGCTGCTAAACGAAAATCAATCGCCGCACCCCCCCCTTATTCCGGATCTTCTTTCTCCTCTCTACCTCCTACCTTTCCCGCCGCCATGACGAACTACCCAGTTTTGGCGCTACGCGCATACTTGAAAGAATGGGTATCTGCAAGGTCCTCTATACCCTCTTCGCGAAAATTTGCTGTCTCCTCTCCATTTAACCCTCTTTTCACGATTTGCTATCTGTACGATCGGGAGGGTTAATGGCCCCCTTTTGGAGAATTTTTTTTGTTGCAAGGAGCCCCTCTCGGAAGTGAAGATTTAATTGCCTTTCTGCTTCCTGGTTCCCACCCCTCTGTTTGCAGTCAATCGTTTTTCCCTCCCCAGACGGAACGCCTCAGTCTCAGTTTCTCACATCGTTTCGTTTGCAATTTCTTTTGGTCCGCTCTTCGCCTGTTCGCAGACTTTTCTGCACATCCTAGGTCGGGACTCGCGAAGGGGAGTCTCCTTCCCTTTTTTTCTGACTCGCCCCCCCCACCTGGAAGGTTTCGTGGGGAAGGGGGAACCACGGAAACTGGGGTTTTGTAGGCCTCCACCTACTAATTTGTCAGATCCGCTCCGGCGACAAGGTCTCCGAAGGACTCCCTTCGCAGGCGCATTCTCCCCTCCCCAATCTCGTCCTTTTTCACTTCTGTCTTCCGCCGCTCGGCAGACCATCGGAAAAAGTACCATTTTTCTACCGTCTCTTGTGATCTTTCTCCCCCGGAATTCCCTTTAGTTGAGGTTTTCACCTTTCCCCCAGTAATGTCCGCCCTGAACTAAATCAGCCTTTCCAAGTCTCTAGAGACCTCAAGAACCCCGGAACCGCGCTTAGCCATTGGCTTGTCACTAACCTGACCTCGCATGACGTTGCTTCCGGCCCCTCCCGCCACCCGACTCGTTTTCGACCCTTCTTCCTTTTCCTCCCTTTTTCGACCGCCCGCATTTCTACTTTGAGATGAAGACGGTCCGGACGAAGCCCCTTTTTTCTGTTCAGACCGGCTCTTTTTCACCGTGATCCCCTTCCACTCGTGTATGAATTCGCGTCTTGTATGCGCCTTTCCTTTTTGCCGTGGTGTTTTTATGTTCTTCCTTTCCCCAACAACCTTTCTCTTCGTGCTCGACGTTAGATTTTCATCCTTCACATCATCCTCGGATGAGCCGGAGCCCTTTAACTCCCTACCGCATTCGAATTTGCGTCTCAATCTGAAGACGCTAAGGCGCTAGTGGTACATCCTGCCCCCTTCCTAACTACTCCCCTATATACTTCCTTTTTCCCTCCTTCGAGGGACGCACTGCGGGCTAATAAGGAAGAGTCTGAGTAGGTTAGCAGCGTCCACCACCTCCGAAGTTCCACCTCTTCTTTGACGAGCTATGCTTGTCCGACGCTGTACGGTTTCAGTGTTCCATGTTGGGGAACGGATATGAGGTCAGCGTAAGCTCTTCCGTCCAGTTCTTCCTTCTTTTCCTGATCTCCTTACCTTCTCCTCCCCCCCTTCATGGTTGAGTCAGCCCCCAGGAAAGCCGAGGTATCCCAACAAGAACCTTGTGTACTCGTTATGAACACAACAGAAGTGCACGAACCCTAAAAAGAATCTTCGGCGCCAGACTCCTTTCTATTCATTTTGTTCTTCGCTGCGCGTGGCCCTCCCCTTCGGTCGCTTTTTCCTTTCATTTTCCCTCCCCTCTCAGAGGGTCGCCAGCATGGTAGCGAAGGCAGGCGCCACCCAAAAAAGCCCCCTGTACGATTCCATTTCCCGTTTTTTCCATTTTTTGGAACTTTTAAGAAGCACCGACCTTCCGACCCCCTCCTTCTGAGTCCCTTTTTTTCTTCGATACTCTCCCCTCCCCCATCGCCGCCCCTCGTGCCCTCCTTTGGACACGAGCCCCCCCCCCCCCCCCACCCCCCCACAATCTCCACCCTTTTTCCCTACCCTCCGCGTCGAAATCGAGATTTTAAGCTTCGAACCCCTTTCCTTTTTGCCCCCCAATCTTCCCCCACCACCACCTTCTTCCATCCGCTTGCGTGTGTCCGCTGAGCGCTTCTTCACGTGGTGAAGGCCATCACATGTTACTGGTTACTCCTCCTGGCGGGAAACTTTGGTTGGTCTTTGGTGTCCCTTTCCTAAAGGTCTTCACCGCCGGTGCAAGTCAATCAGATGATGCGTGTAGCCGACGCGACCGCGCACGTCGAACCAAGTCATGCTCTTGGTCTCTCCCTTTCGTTCCGTATTTTAGTAGCGCAACCGGCTTGGCTTGGTGGTTTTAGCGTTTGACCGCACTTTTTTTTCTCGTTATTCCCCGAGCTCCCTCGGCCTCTCTACCCCCCAACCCCCCAACGCCTTGCCACTGCGCGTTCTAGACCCTAATCATGTACCAGTAGCTCCCCACGGTTGCTTCTTTTTTTGAATGGCGAATTTGAATGATAAACTTTGTGTAATGACAGGGATCTCTCTCGACTTTCCCTCCCTTTCCTGTTGTTTTTATTCTCTTTTTCCCTGTCCCTTCCCCCCCCCGTCTCCTTCCCCTTTCGACCTTCTAAGACCTTGATCTGCCTGCGGACATGACGGTATAATCTCATTCTTTCGTTGTTTAGGTATCGTTGCATTTTCGACATTGGCTTATTTCTCCTCCCTTTTTGACCTCCTTCCCAGCATTTTTCCCCCGCGTCAGATTTGATACCCACACGTCATACCCTGTGTTTCGCGCCCGCTGTTACGGGACCTCGAGTTTTACACGTTACCCTCCCGCTTGATTCGTTTCCTTTTCTGTCGTTCGCGTGATAAAAAGCAGGCGATCTGATGTGGCGATTTACCTGCCTTTACGCTTATGTCCAGTTCAACCCCCTGCGTACCCAGTACAAGCTCTGGCCTCCCCAGTACCTCTTCTTTCGGAACGTTAATCTCCCTGTAATTAATCACCAAAATCGCTACTTCATTGTTTTGGTGTTTGGATCCTCTTGGGGCACTTGGATCATGGCCCTTCAATCTTCATCTGATTCCCTACCCTGTTACTTATTAACCCAACTTTTTTGCGGACTGAGCGGCTTCGCCCCCCTTTCGTCACTGTTTTCGACGCGAGTGGGTAACGAGATCCTTTCGTGTGAAATACAGATCCTGGTTGGAATCTTCTTTTCTCGGTTGTTACTGATCTGAATTTCAACTTTAAAAAGCCCCCGGAATAGTCATTTTTTTGAAATCTTCGGCCGCTACCATGATCTTCGACAACCAGGTTCGCTGCGTTTTGCTGAATAACCTCTCTTTCTCGTTTTCGTTAATCCCCCTTTTTTTCGATCGAGGCCTTTCCCCCTTCTTGTGGCGCACGCTCCTTCCTCGGGGTTAAGTTAGCAGGTTTGGTGAGAATTACTGATCCCCTTGGCCTCGTTGTTCGAGAATCTCCTTGTTGTTTTCCCCTTTTATTTTCTCAGGAGATTCCTTTTTTTTTAATCTTTTGCCTTTCCTCTTTGGTGCAGCTTTCTTCCCAGTGGACACTCATAGCCCCGGTCACCAAATTGCCGAGGACCTTGACCTGCCCCTCCCGAGCCGCGCCATTCGCTCGTTCTCCGAAGCGCCGGAACGTTTGGCGATTCGCAGCATCAGGTTCCTGAGTTATTGAGTCCCCCTCCTCTTGTTGCGTCTCGCCTTCTTTAAGCCCCCGTGACACTGGATGACCAACCTCTATTTCGCTCCAATACGTCTCGAGTCTCCCATATCGTGGACCGTTTTGAGGCGAGCGCCAGGTCTTTCCTTTTTTGCAGCTCGCCACTTCTTTCCTTTCTGGTCGCTCCTTTCATTTCCGGGCCGCGCTCGATGCTGCGGGATACGACATTCTGCGCGACCGTTCCGTCCCCTTTTTTTTCTGACTCCATCCCCCAGACCCCTCCAGCCCCCACGCCCTTTCCATAGATCGGGACGCGGCCATTCATGATCCGCTTTGCGTTTCCACTTTGTTTTTTTTTTTTTTGAACCCCCCCCCTGCGTCGTGCCGTCCCCCTTTTCATATAGGACATGATAGCCCGAACTCCCGGCCCGGCCTCCGAGGTTCTGACTGTCGACCGTTGAGCTTCTCGGGAGGATTTGCGGCGGGACCTGCTCCTCCTTTTTTCTTTTTTGTTTTTTCCTTGAACAGCATCCCCTGAAGAGAGCCGGTGTTGCCACGGCTTTTCAGGACTCTGCGGCCGCTTTTCCGCTGAGTGACGATCCTTAATTTGGAACGTTTCTACTTCCCGCCTCCTTATGTCTTAAGGCCTGTGGCGCCCGTGAAGCACGCAACCGCAACAAGTGTACTTCCTTTTGCGATTATGTGCTGCGTTCCTTGGGATAACAGAGGTTGATCTTTTTCCCTCCGTTTGGCGCTGTCAAGGCCTCCTCGAGAGATCCGTTACGTCGCCTCAGGAGAGGTTATTTTCTAGAATTCTATTTTTCGTCCCCCCCCCCCTCGAAAAAAAAACGTTAGAAGAAACTTAAGGTTTCGTGCCCCGATCTTCCTCCCTTGCGTGTCCTTCCGCAGGTAGCTATCCTCCCGACCTGCACTTCCCCTTCTCTTCGCGCAGCGCTGCCTCTCTTTCCAAAGCAGTGCACCGACGGATAGTTCCCTAGAGAGACGCATGCGATGTCCGTGGTTTCAAATCTTTCCCCTCGGTGGTGTACCTATCCTCCCGGCAGCAAGTGCTTAGAAAGGAGGATCGTTAGCCCGCGAGGGACAGGATCCGGTCTAACCCCCCACCCGACGGTTCCCTAACCTTTCATCGCAAGATCAGGCACCATCCTCTTTCAATAAACTTTCAGCTAGTGAGACTAATTTTTCCTCTCTCTGTTCTCAGCTTCAACTCCGCTCCACCGGATCGTCCCTGGCTGGCGCGGCGCTTTATTGATGAACACACCCTTTGCAGGTGCCCCTGCTCCTTTCATTTGTGTGAGAGAAAGCATCCTCTTTCGTCCTGCCTCTTTGACCTTTTTGTGAGGATGTTTTCTGATGTGAGCATGGCAGTGCCCCCCCCTAGTTTCGTGTCAGTTTCTATCTTCTCCTATTTTCT
>Ga0179593_1583008_pt1 | contig 15197 bp, 16 predicted proteins | sample CZODoug2_1_08_16_FD_185931 | JGI IMG/M metagenome (GOLD analysis project Ga0179593, IMG submission 185931) | Vadose zone soil fungal communities from Angelo Coast Range Reserve, California, USA - CZODoug2_1_08_16fungal (PacBio error correction) | ecosystem: Environmental > Terrestrial > Soil >... | reverse complement strand
CATACTTTTTCGCTTTCCTGCAATCTTGAGGCGATTGCTGGCAACATCGCCATACTTTGGTAGCCGCACAACTTCCGGGACCGCGGTCGCTTTCCTATTGGATTTGATCCGTCTCGTCAGGCACTGGCTTCCCGTGGCTCCGAGCACTTTCATGTGGGCATTGCAGCCCTCTCAATTAACTCCGATGCCCCTTATTTCTCTTTCTTTTCTTGGGGTTGATATTGGTTGTCGGTGCTTTTGGCGTGACCCATATTAAGTAGCCGAGACTCCCTATCTTATCCCTCGTCTCCTGACCTTCTTTTGCGTGACCCCTTCTCCGTCGCGTTTTTGGCGGCATTCCGTAGGCGAAATTTGCTTTCCGGAGACTTTTCCCCCTGATTTTTCCTTTTTTTGGGACCCCTGCGTACGTGACCTCCTTATATTTACGACATCCGATGATGAGGCCGATTTCGGGCTTTGTTTCTTTTGCTCCTTTTCTTCTTCTTTTCCGACCCTGGTTCCTGTTGCGCCCATCTGAAGGCTCTAGGGCACACGACACCCGACATTGGCCGGCCCTCCCAATTTTTTTTGCTGGCTTTCTTTCTTCTTGGCTGCCCTTGACTTGTCCCAGGACGCGCTCTGGACGATTCTGGTGAACTTCCGACGTTGGTGTGTAGATTTCCTCGTCTCGCAAGCGATTCTCAAGAGAATACCCCGCCGATGTCCCTTCGTATGTCATGCTAGGATTTCTGATAATCGCACCCCATTGTCCTTTGACTCCTTTTCACTTTTACGTGAAAAAGACTAAGAACTGATTAGTACGTGGAATTGGGACATTCTTTCCCCTACGCTTAGTCCTTTCTATACCTTCTAGTGAGCATCCCGGATAAGGGATAATAGTGTGCCAGAAACTCTTTGGGCGGGGGTGTGTGACCCCCTTTTTCTTTGAAGGCTTTCCATGGTATCCTACACCACCTGTCCACTGTCTCCCTGTCAAATCTTGAATAGTCTTAACCACCCTTTTCCATCTCCCCCCAAGTTTTCCACCACAACGACCTTCCTAGCTACTCCAATTTATCCAACACTTAACCACAAAGGGTGTCTTGCTTCTTTCACCTCGGACCTTGTTCGAGCCCCCCTCCTTCGAAGCCCCTCCTCTCTACGTATCAGCGTGCCGTGCGCCTACGTAAGCGATACTCGATTCCCTTGTGCGTCCTCTTTGCTCCAACTCGACCAGCTTCGCCTAGCTGATTTTACTGGTTACTTCGGTCCTTTCGCCATTCCCGCGCGTATCCGGGAGGAAAATCCGAAGAGACATCGCCTATGAACCCCTTAAGATCCCGCCTGCGCCAAAAAATAGGCGAGACCGAGCGAGAATAATAAGGCCCCACATTCTGCAGAAGAATGTGATGACACGGTAGGCCCTCTCGATTCGTCGGTTTGACCGTGTCCTGCGACCTCACCATTGGTTAGAGTCGGGCCCTCCTCAAACCCGCATTGCGGTTTTTTCCCTCCCTCACGCTCGTATTCCTTCTCCCCGCCTGCGTCGCATTTCACACCCGACCCTTTCGTGCATGAAAGTATTCGCCGACAAAGACTAAAAATCCTAATAGTCTCCCTATTGTTGTAGATTTTCTTTATTTCGGTTCTGCTCGAAGAAGTCCCGTTTGCGGCTACCAGTTGCCGTTTCGGCACGCTTCGTCTTCCCTCTGTATTTTTAACCCTTAACTTATTTTTGCAGGATAAGGGTCCAGATCATAGTGGTAATTGGTTGAGGCGATTAGAAGAGGGATAAGAGCCACAAGTACCGCGAACATGCCTCTTCGGCGAGTTAAGAGTCTATCCTCTTCAGGACTTTTCGGAGGGTACCCTGTGGCAGGTCTCGCGTTATTGACCCCAACCGTGAAGAGCGGACTTGTCTCAGATTTGATTTGACGTAGGGAGACTGCGAGTCTTGGTTTTGCGATGACTCGCGCCTGGAACGACGGCCGTAGTTGTTTTCGTCGTCACTCGTGCGAAATATTGGTAGGATATCTTCAAATGCCCTTTTTCGTCATGCCTCGCCATCGCGGGAAGCGAGTGGCAGAAATGGCTATCGCCACGGCGAGTGTGCTGACGTTTGGAGCTTCGGTACCCCGTCCGAAGTGGAACCTCGAATGCCGTGTTCAGTTATGTTCCTTTCTTATCGGACGTCATTCTTTTGTGCCAAACAGGTGCCTTATGGCCGTGTTTTGGTCTTTAGTTCCGACTTCCTTCCCCAGATAGAGTTGTTCTTTGACAGGTTTTCCGTCGGCAACAATGAGAGCATTTTGACGTCGTTTTGTGGGTTTTTTTACTTCCTTTTTTTTTGGCGGTCTCATCCTTCTTTTCTCATTTGCTTCGCGGACGAGGGTCCTTTTAGCGATGCTGGGGATCCGCGTCCGCGGAGTCTTGTACTAATCTTAATTTTCCCCTAAGTTGAAAATGAGGAGGTTACTTCCTTACCCTTGCAACTGAAAAATGTTTGCAATATAAATCATAAGAGGAAAGCTCAAGGGGGAAATAAGGATTACTTTCGTCAATTGTTTCCGCTAACCCCAAAGGTTCCTGCAACCCCGCCCTCGCATGGCATCCTTTAAAATAGCAAAAGACAAATCGCAATCTCCACAACACATCCACCCCCCACTGCGCTCAGGCTGGTCTTAAGCCCCGTCTTGGTCGAAATAAGAAATGGAAAGGATGTGGAGGTATATGGTTCTGTTTCTCGCTCGTGCCTCCCGGTCATGCTCTCCCCCCCCAACACGGGAGACTAAACGAGATAGTTCCCCTTTCCCCCCCTTCTCCGCCCCCCCGTTCCCAAGCGCCTTCAGCCGCCCCGCCCAACGTACAAAACGGATGCCGGTACAGAAGGGATAGTTATACGCGGCCCTCCTTTCCTCTCCTCCCTCTTCGTCCAGTCCACCCCCCCCCCTTCCCCCTTCCTTTTCTCATCTTCTCCCCTCCTACTTCCCTCCCTCTGCCCCCCCCCCTTCCTTGTCTGCGTTCTGAGAGGGCAGCTTCGTGGAGCCAGAGACGTCCAGGATCGTGCATCCACCCCCGAGCGGCACGCCCAACTCACACTAGTCATCCCTACGTAAGGCTTCCTTGAGCGCGAAAGATGAGATCCGCTCAACATAGATTGGCATTAAAGGTATCTTGCACCCCCAACAAGGCCCTTGAAAATTTTCCCCATGCCCCACACCGCGAAGCATATTTTTAACAGCAAGACCAGACGATTGTCGCCGCCCGTGGTCCCGATTTCTCTTCATCCTCCTTAATAGGTCAGCCCCAGTCTATCTTCCCCCCCTCCCCCTGAAATCAGACCTCACGTAATAATGGAGCGTGGCTCGCACCTTTTCACCTCTGCCCTTCCTGCCCCGTTACTGCGGCTCCACGTTAAGCCCTTTGATGCAGGCGTCGGCGGCGTTCCAATGTAACTCGCCCCGCTTAAACGGAAGGCCCCTCGATCCTTCTTTTCTTTTGGCATCACCCTTCCGGAATTGTCTTTTCCCTGGAAAATACGCAAACTATGCCCACGATCTCCTCCAAGCTATATCTTTTTCCCCACCTGGTTTTTTATGCCTCGATCGTGTCCCTTTGATTTTCCGCATAAGGTCTCCTCTTGGAGCCATCGCATACCTTTCTTTTCGACAAAACTAAAGGGAAGATTTATCCTTCTTTCTTCTTGATTTTTTCTAACGTTAGACTCATCCCCGGACTTCTATAGCCCTCCCTTTACTGGTTGTGCGGAAGCCTTCGAAAGCAAGCTTCACTCAGTTATCTGGCTGCTCCCCCCTCTTTCACGTTCCTCTCGGACGGCGTCATGATATTGGCTAGTAGGTGCTACCCTTCTTCTTTCCCCACTTTGATTTTCTAGACGCATTCGGGGCCGGGTCCTCTCCAGCGCGGGGCTTCTTGAGTGGAAATCATTCGAGGGGCACTTTCATGGTCCTCTTGACCTTGAATCGGCTGGAGCGGTTTTCGGGAAGATTATATTGTATCGATCGCCTTACCTTCTCCCGCCGCTTGTCCTAGTTCAGGCGTTTTTTTCGAAGTCGGAGGGAAAGGACTGATATGGGCGACTGCGGCAACGATAAGAAGTCTCTTAAAAAACTTAAGACCCTGTTTTTAATTATTGGTTTTTTTTGATTTTTGGCCTGCCATTGGGCCGGGTGTTTTACGGAAGAGACATGAATTCTTTGGTTTTTTGCTCTGAGCCTTTTTCTGTGAGCTCATCCAGATCCCAAACAGTCACAAGCCTTCTTTCCGCGATGTAACCCCTTTTTTTCGAATTCTTCCCCCCACAAGGTCTTTTTAAATCAATGTACTGGAGGGAAATCCGGAATAAAGTGATTAGACATGCAGACTGTATCCAGATCTTCTAAACAGCTTTGCATGCGATAAGGCTTATCATAGGCCACAAGTAATGTTTTCTGTGAATCCCCGCCACCGGTTTAGCCGGTTTGGGGCAGGATTATATCTTCCCGATCCTGACTTTCCCTTCTCTTTTTACCAATACCATTCCTTCTACACTCAAGTTTTGAAACAAAAAGACTTAAGCCCCGCTAAGAACTCCCCCCTCCCTTGGGGTGTGACCTTCTGCCCCTTTCCCCAACGTTCATGACTTTGATTTCCTCTGTCCTGAAGCCGACTCCCCCTCCTTTGCCTCTAATTCCTGATGAACAGCGATCCAGGTGAAGACGAACTCCCTTCAGTCTGCCCTCTTTTAGCTCGACGAAATGAACGATCAGGTTGTATCACGCTTGCCCTTTCTAGACGGTCTCTGTCGGTTATACCTAAGCCTATCGATCATTCCTCCTATAGTCAATGACCCACCTAGGCTTCTCACTCCCTCGATACTCCTCCTGAGCAAACCCTTCGATCTACCCTTTTTACGTCCTTCAATGATCGCGTACAAATCCCGGCGAAAGGCTATCCTTTCCCAATTGAGGGTCCAAGCAGTATGTGAGGAATTCTACTTCACCACTTTTGACATTACCCTATACGAAGCTCTTCAGGGAAGCCCCTATGTGTAGCCACAACGCCTGTCACCCTCCCCCCCCCCCCCCTAGAAAAAATCCAATCTATACTTGTCCTCAATTCTCCTCTTGTTGTTGCAGGCGTTCCTTTTTCGCTTTTGATGCTCCTATCAGTTTTTTTTCCTGCTCCGGGTTTTTGAAGGAGACCCAGGCCGGGTCTTCTTCCAATCGAGATTTTCCGGAGCTATGAAATTTTATGGAAAAACGTACCTTACTACTCGACCCGGAATTCCGCTTGTGAACCACCTGGGAGGGAGTCAGATGGATCCATTCGCTTATTCCTCGACTTTTTCTAGGATTGACGCAGGGTGGTCACGGTCTGAGTGAGTGGCTTCGAGTTGTTTTGCCTTCGGAGGATTGGAATTTGGAGCTAGATTGAGAGTTCTTTTTCTAACATCCCTCTATTCTTTGCGAAACCGGCCCCTGCGGTGAGCAAACATTCCTTCGTCACTCTCTGGCGCTTGTTTCTCTCGTCGGTCATTTTTTTTGTCTCGCTTATCGCTGAATTAGATTCTCCTTCCGATTTTGGTCGTTGCGTCTTCATTTTATTTTATGAGGATTCAACCCGTAAGACCTTGTCCAAGGGCTCCCGAACATTGGAGTGTTCCAGGGTTATCTCTGACGTAAGGATTTTTTTTTCTTTGAAACAAAAGGGAGTATGATAAGTTTCCCGGTCAAGTAATTTTGGAAGTGAAATTTACCTTGGCTAAGCTCCAGTTAATAAATTGTGAGTATCTTTCTCTAACGACACATTGGGTCCGGTCCCCTGTTTACCCCATACGAATGCTCTGTAGCGGCCCGAATGTTGATAGAGAGTTCCAACCCGATATCCTTGTGATCCCCCTCATCAAGTTTCATTATTTTTCCTAAAAGTTTCATGCTCCCCATTTTCAATTCTCCCGTTGATACCCTTTCCCTCAGAAAGAGAAGAGGAAAACCTGAAGCGGGACATCTGGACTCAGTGATTTCTTGCCTCACAGAGAAAAGCCCGCAAGAACAGCCCAAAAACCTTTGCCTTTTCCCTTTTAAGGCCGTCGGGGCACCGCTAACGGCAGCACCCAAAGACGCAAATACAAGCCCCGGCCCCCCCAATGCTAGTGCCGTCCAAATGCTTACCCCATTGGAAGTGTTGTCCTCATTTTAGTTTCAAAGGCTAGGGCTCCACCTCTGGAAATATTTCCTTCACGCCACCCGACTGAAACTCACTCCCCCATTACCCCAGCGCCCTGCCCCCCTTAATGGCCTTTCCTACTCCCTTCGAGGAGTCAACGATCCGCCAGCAGATGTCGTAGGTCCCAGACTCGCTCACGTGAAAGGCCACGCCACCCCAAACGCGGAAGTGATCCCGCAGTCGCCCGTTCTTTCCTTTAGTGTGAGCGAAGGATCTCTCGTGGTGCGCCTGCGAAAGACTATTCTTCCAGACCTCCTTCCCTCTCAAAGACCTAAAGTAAGAATGTTTTTCGTTCGATTCCTTGATCCTTCATACTGACCCCCCCTTCCCATTAATTCAAGCTGGTTTCGCTCCACGGGTAGAAGACCCCTTTTTCTGCGACCCCAAACCCCCCTCCCTAGCCCTCCCGCGGTCTCCATGCTAAAGTTGTACTGTAGCTTGAGCTCACGGGATTGTGAATAAAATTTATCCACGTTTGACCAACTCTCCATATCTCTCTTTTCCTAACTATCCGGCTATATTGGTCTTGGAATCCTTCCTCGGACCTTTTTCCTTATTTGAGTCCCCCCCGCATAATTACTAGAGAAGATAAAGGGAGTTGATGGAGCTTTCCGAGAGACCGCATTCCACCTGGCTCCCCTTGGATCCTCAAGATTTACTTATGTGGACATTTCAGCCCGAACCTCCTACTCGTTGGTTCTCTTTCGGCTTTTTGCAACGTGCTTTGGTGTCGCGGGTTGTTGCTCCTCTACTCTACGAGATCTTCTCTCCGGATCGAACTACGCGGATAGTCTGGGTCCTTAACTAGGCTTTAGAGTTTGGGGGGTGCGTGCTTTTGCACTTTTTTGACGTCTGGACTCGGATGAGTTGAGAGGTCCTACGGCGTATCCTAACGGTAAAGCCATAGTTAAGGGCTGGTTGGATGGTGTGTGCTCTTTAAATTTCTTTCTAGAAATTTTTCCCTTTGCGCAACCCTAACGGTTCTAGATGGAAACCCCCTGACCTGCCGCGAAAGATTGGGCTGGGAGGGATTGGATACTTCTTTGGATTTTGTGCCATTGCTTCATCTTAACTTACCTCTTATTGGTGCCATGCAACCCCATTTGGTCGTCTCTTTCCTTTTATCTTCCTCAACGTCCACCCCCCAGTCACAGTCTTCAAAGGCTTAAACGTATTTCACTCGCTTTTGTTTCACATTTCCCCCCCCCCCCCTTAAAGGGACTATTTCCTCAGACAATTCTTTCCGTGACCCCCTCAATTCAACTTGCTTAGTTCACCTGCCTCTCTTTCTGCACTCCCATCTCAGGCCTTCGATAAGGTTATGTCTTCATAGTTTTCAAGTCTTTTGGGGTCCGCCCTTATTTGGGAGAATCCCTGTCCCAATGTCTCTTAACACTGACTGAAGTCCTTACCCCAGCTACGCACTTGCCCCCCCCAAAACTACGTTCCTCGTCCGCCTTAGATTGTGTCAACAATGCAACAATACAGTGGTGCTTCCAATTTGATCCTGCCCAATTCTACTTTTTTTTGACGTTACGAATTCTACCCCTCCGGAGAAGCCCAGAAAAGAATCTCAAACAACCCTAACCCCAACAAAATTTTCCTCCCCCCAAAGTGCTATCCTGATCCTTCCCCCTTCAAGGTTTACATATGAGAAAGGCCATTAAAGCCCACTTTGTTATGTCCTTTCCCAGATTTTTTAGTTGCCCCCCCCCTCTTCCGGCCCACGAAGGCCGGCGTTAGCCGGACTAGAGGACTTAGCTCGAACCCCTTAAACCCCCCCTATAGCTCCTTCCACAGCATAACGCGCTCTAATAACCCCTGCCCACCCCTCCTCCTCGTCCCAGACCTTTCCTTCAGCTCCACACGACTTCGACAGGATTTCAAGCTTCGCTCCCTCTTTGGATGCACAATTTTTAGTCCCCCCTATCCTCCCTAGTGGTACGGTCCTCCCCCGTACAATCTCCGGGCCGCCTCTAAGCGGGTTTTTTCGCTTTTCCCTCCGGATTCTTCACTTCCCTTCGCGCAACGAAAATAAAATTCGTACACTTGCCTAGTGTGTTGTTTTTTTGATTTTTTGTATCTCAGAGTTCACATGCATAGGAGGCGGGGTTGTTTTTCAGGAGCCAATCGGGACCTTCAACTTTCTCTTGAGGATCTGATGACGGATTTAAAAAATTTTAAAAGTATTTTGAGGAGAGAAGTGTATCGTTGGTCCCCCCCGGGGTCGCGGTCGGGAGAGGGACTTTTGATAAGAATAAGTATTATTTTCTTTTTTTTCTCCCCTTCCTCGACGGCAGCCGGAGATGCTGAGGGTAAAGGTGGCAGGTCGAGTCTCTTTGGAGTCTTGGAAGGCGGCAGATCCTCTTTTTGACGGATCAGATGGCTGATGGCGGGTTCTTCTCCGACCCTTGCAGTCAGTCCCTGCGAAGACGGCAAAAAGTCTTCGTCAAGAGAGCCCCTAAGAGTAGTATTGACTTTTTTTCCGCTCTTGCTTAGATGCATCAATTCACCCCTCTTCTCTCCCGGAGAGGTGCGGGCTTCGTATGGGGACGCGTCTGCGTCAATTTTTGTTACTTAGAAGCAGGGCCTTACCTGATTGTGTCCCCTTGTTGCTCATAAATAGCTATGATGTTTGTTTTCATGGTTCTTCCCACTTACCCCCCTTTCTTCCCTCCATTCTGACTCCCCTCGTGGGCAGTGAATGGAAAGGGTTTTTCACCACGGGATTTTGGAGTTTTTTTGTCACCTTCAAATTCGGGGCTGGTTGTGCACGATGAGTCTCCATTATCGCCTCTTTTGATGGCTCGAATTGCGACTTGTTTGCTTCAGGGTCTCAGCGTAAGGCCCAGGTTGAAAAACTTCTGTTTTTACTATTCTAAGTTTTTTTCCCCTCTTTGAACTTCTTCTTTTTCCCCCACGGCAATTTTGGAATTGGAAATTCTTAATGACCTTTTTTTTCTCTGAAAGATGAATTTCTTTCTTGTGTAATGTTCTGTCTGTGATTCAAAAGGAGAACCCGAGAAGAACAGCCAATAATCCCCCACATACCCCTTGCTCGAGTTGCAAAAGTCACCACTTGTCCGCCCCCTTCCCCTAACACAGAAAGACTCCTCCTCCCATTCGCCTTTCCGTTTCGTACCTTGGGTGTTGAAAAAAAGAGCCCATTCGTGTGAGACCCCAGAGAAAATGTTGAAGACCCGCCTCGTCTACCCCCCTCCTCCCTAACATCACGACTTCCGTCGAGCACGGCTGTACAGTACCCTTAAGGGCGTACGTTCGGGCTCCAAGTAACCTTGATCCCCCTCTCCCTAAATCGTCCCGGGAACCCTTCTTCCAATACCAATTTTAAAGTGCCCGGGCCCCCCCAAGCCCTCGTTTGATTCCCCTCAGCCCCTATTCTGAGCCCCTCACGATTCCTTGCGACGATCCTAGTGTTGCTCGGCGACGGTCGTCATAAAATTTTTTTTCCCCAAATTCCCGTAAATAAGTCTCCCCAAAGATAATGGTTTTTCGGCGCCCTTTCTCGGTTCTACTTTTATTGCCTCACCTTTTATAAATCGCTAAGCCAAGTTTGATGATGCGCTCTTGAGGAGTAAAAAATTTCCGAAGGACCCCCTTTCTCTGACCATGAGCCCTGTCAGGTTCTCGCTACGGGCCCTTGCGAGCTGGCCTCAACCTCTTTGGTGTTTTTTCTTGAAAACTCCCTCTCTTCCCCCCTTTTCCCCTTGTTTTTGAGTTTCGGATCGATGTTCTGATCAGTGGGAATAGTTTCCCGGCAGCGACAATACATTCTTGAGGCCAATGCTCATCCTCAACCCGGGCTTTTTTGAATTCTCTCCTCGTTCGGTCCTTATCTCCATTTGGAACTCGCAGGCGGAATCCGGAAATGTTACACGGATTTATGTGTGTCAGCCCCCTCCGCCCCCCTTCCTCAGGCTTTCTCCTACCCATTCTCCGTTGCTGTATCGCGGCTGGAACTTCCTTGTTTTTCGTCGGTGTTTTTACTCCGTGCTCTGCGATCCCCCCTTTCGAGCGCACTCTGGGAGGGTCATCCCATCTAGGGTCCTTTTCAATATTTCTTTTTGTTGGGCTCTTTTCAGTGGCCTTGTCGTTTCCCGCGACTTTTTTCCCTCCTGGCTTTCATCGGACTGGAGATGCTCTTAATCATTACTCTTCTCCTCTTTTTCGGTACCTCCCATCTTAGAAAGCTTGCTGACGAGTGTAGTGCTAAGCGGAGTGTGCGGCAAGGGCCCAAATCCGCCATTCTTTTGTCTCCAAGAATGGTAGGACTCTGCCATTCCGGTTCCAGGTTTCCCCTTCCTATTTCTTTTTTGAGTTTTCTTTTTGATTCCTTCTTCCCTGTCACGTGTGCCCACGGCAAGCTTTGAAGATTCTGCCCAATTTTGGTGCTTTTTTCTTCTTATCTCCCCCCCAGGCATTCGAGGACCTTTTTCTGAGGGCCTCTTTCCCCTTTTTTATTTAGGAGCATTAGGGCACCTTTTAGTTCAAAGTGCCCATTTCATGGCTACCCCATCCTTAATCCCTTTCTCCTTGACTGCCCCCTTTCTGCAGTGCCTTTTTCCCAGAAGCCCTCTTAAACATTCTTTTTCAGTTATTTTGGTCCCTTCCCCTAAACCCAAGATTTGTCGTTGAGCGTTCCCCAAAGGGATCCGAAGGATTACTATACGTATGCCCCCCTGTGTATTCACGTCCCCCCCCCACTATGTCTCTCCCAATGCTTTTTCCCCCCACAGGAATGAAGGCTTCTGATAACCCCCATCCCTTGGTTGTTCAATGATGTCCCTTTCCACAAAGTTCTGCGTTGTGCGTTACGATTTTCAACATTTTACTTTCCCTCGTGCTTCTTCTTTATTCCATATACTTCGCGATTAAGAGAGCACGAATGAAAGGGACCTTGGATGGCTCATTGATACTCTCTTGCGTCGCTGTTCTTGAAAGACCTCAGGTTGAGTCACTGGAGCTCCCTGCTTCGAGGTCGCAAAGCTCCGCCCTGCTGTCATCTCCCGAACCCCCATCTCGGCCTGCCCCACTCGGCCGCGCGCGCGCTCATTACGCCGTCATTTACCCCCCTCCGGTTTTGGCCGGAATTCGCGGACCCCCCAGTGTCGAAGGCATGTCCTCTTTGATGTCTTTATTGTGAGATCTTTCAATGTGCACGCGTTTTTCCCGTCAATCTTTAGCACGTCATTTCTTTTGGTTTCTAATGCCTTGCTGCTGAATTACTTTTTCTCCGTCCAACAGAAATCCAATTGTTTACCTTTGTTTGTTTGATTTTCCTCTATTTCGCTTCTTTTTGTGAGGCGAAAGTTCCATGCAGTTTTGTTAGGCTACTTAGTTTTTCTGAAGTTCTCTTCTAACGCTTTTCCTGGCTTAAAAACACCGTCCGTCTTTTGGGAGCCCAACTACCTTTCCCCTTTTGGTTCTTTATCGGATGAAGCTGGATAAGATTCTCCCGGCTCTTCAAGTTTTTTACTTCCAGGGAGGAGTTACTGCAGTTCTCCGCTTAGATCCTCGGATCTTCCTAATAGGTCTTTTTTTAAGGAGGCGATATTGCTTAGAGCTTCTTTGTTCTTGTTTTGGATCATCTCTTCCGTTCGAAAAAATGCCCGACGTTTTTCCAAAACCCTCCCCCCCTTCGTCACTCCCTTCTGCGAAATGGTTCCTCTGCTGGTGACGGTTTTCCTTCCGGTGCTCTCTTTCATCGTAGGAGAGGCAGCACCTTAGCCCGAGCTTTTCGTTGGTCCCTTTTCGGAAAAGGTTTTCCCCCAGTCGAACGTTTGGAACAGGAGGGCACTTCCCCTTCCTTCCGCACTCTTTATTTCTTTTAGTCATTCTTTTTTTTTGGCACACAGCGGGGAGATTCATGTATCAAGCTCCCCTTCCCCTTGGCATGTTCCGTTTCAGTTTCATCCCTTGTTCTGGGAACATTCGGATCCGGAATTTGGAGTTGACTCTTTCCCCCTTTATCCCTTCAGCTCTGAGCGGAGTGTTGCGTTTTTCGGTCGCACTTACGTCTATCGTAAAACTAAGCATGAATACTCATCTTTTTTTTAACTTTTTTTTTTTTTCCACTTGAGGTTTTTTAACCTTCCCTTTTTGGCCCCCTTGGCAATTAGAAGGTGAAATAATTCATCCCCACCTCAGACCTCTCCTTTCCTAGGTCCTCTTTGTCAATGAGGATGTGTACACGGGGTCTCTGATGAGCCGAGCGATCGTTTCTCTAACCCTTCTTTAGAAACTCCAACACCAAACGATTTGGTTTTCCTTCCCAAAACTACCTCCAGGGCGAGTAAGGTAAGTCACATCCTTACCTTATCCCGATGCCCGACATACCTTTCCTTTCCTGTGTACGCTGAGTTTTTTCTTATAGCTTCACGTGGCGCAATCATGTCTGGTCCCCCCCTCCGGTTCCCCCACCCTCGGCAGACCGACACTCCCCTGGTAAACCCCCCTGTCGGGACTCGATTGACGTCGAGAGATTAAAGATATATAATCCTCAGCCTTTTTTTTTTTAATTGACTCCGTGTTCAGAAAGGCCAGGGCCCCCCACAGCCCCCAACTCTCGTTTCGCCTTACGGCTCCCCCTCCGCACATTGATTGAGAATGAAGTTTGTCGTGTGCTATCCTATTTGTCCGCCAAAAAAGAAACGAAGACCCCCCCAATACTCTTTTTCCCACCCCCGCACTCCCTCCCAGTTGCCTTAATGTTTCTGTCGAAATGTCAGAGATCGAATAGGACTGTCTGCATCCCCCGTATTCCCGGCCCCTTTTTTTTGGGTCCCCCCTTTCGTCGGATCCAATGTCCTCCCGGACCCTTTTCGCCCTTAGCGTATTTCTGTTTGTCTTTCCTTATGCGCTTCCCCAAAATATTCCGGGATTGACGCTGCCGGAAATTAAAAACTATGCCCCTCTTATCATTCTTCCCTTTTTTTTATTCCCGTTGTTTTTTTTTGAAGATTCCCTCTTTCGGCCCCCCCCGGAGTCCTTCTCCCAATAGCATATTCCCGTGGATAGAAACCGCTACAGGGTTTCTTTTTAGCATGGGCCCCCTCTTCCTTCTTTGAACTTTCTCGCCCCCCCAGAACCCCTTCACTGTGGACCCTGCGGGACTGGCTTTTCCTGTATGAGCAGCAGTTTTCCCAGATTCTGACTCCCTCTTTTGAGCTTTCCCTTGAGTTTTTCCATGTTTCCACTTTTTGAGGATTGCGTTTGGTGGACCCTCTTCTTGCCTCCCCGATTTTCTTCTTTCCCCCCTTATCCTAGACCTTCAGGGGCATAGTCTGCGTGACTCCTAGGAGTGTTTTTGGTGATGTGCAGTGAGGTTTTTTTCGTCCTTCTTGTACAGGAGGAATGGCTGAGCGGCCTTTTTGATTTTTCTACCCTGTTTGATTTCATCTTTTTCCCTTCATCCCTCTGATTCGGACGAGTGTAGTTTGCCGGTAGTGGGCTCTTCTGAGTTCGTCCTGTTTGCCCGAAACTCTCCGGAGCCTTCCAAAAACTAAGGTACGGAAGTCCGGCCCTTCGACTTTCTGGAGCTTTTCTTTTTTCCTTGCTGGGATGATTTAAGGTGCCCGGAAGAGAGCTTCCCCTATACCCGTCCTTTGGGGTTTCCGTGAGATCTAGAACCCCCCTCCCTGCTAAGGCTTTCCTTCGTCTTGAATCCCTCTGCTTAAGGAGCCCTTTTTCTTGAACTTTTTCCAGTTTCCCTGACGTCAATTTTTCTGACAACCTAATTAGAATTTGATCCCCTGATCCCTCTTCCCCTACGCTGGACGAACCCATGGGATCCCCCTGAACCTCTCAAGGCTTGAAGCTTGCCAGAAAGACTTGGTTTTTCACCCGGGTCGCAGAAGGATTCCCCCGAGCCTCCTCTCGTCATCCTTTCCAAAGGACTGACACAACTCCGGATTCCCCCCCCCTCACACCCCTCTTTAACGTTTTTTGAAACACAAGGACTTAAGTCCCTCCTCATTTTAGATCAACCAAAGGGGTTTTCTTTCCTTATTTTTCCAAACTTTGAAGTTTTCCCTCTTTCGGAATTTTCCACATTCAGGCGAATTCTCCCCTATAAATTTCTATTGCATCTTCCCCGTAGCTTCTCTCTCGAGGCCATTTTCCTATGGTCATCGAATACTCGAAAAGATTTTCTCTTCGACTCCCCCCTGTTTCCGCCGTGAGCCAAAGGTCTTGTTCCCGGAATATTCTTGTACATCCCCTAACCTGACTAAAATAAACTCTCCAGCCAACCTTGCTCTACATAGAACTATACTTCCCTTGAACCACTTCCCCCTCCTCTCTTCTTAGTACCAATGAATTAAGACTCTACCTTTCGTCCTCTTCAATTCCCACTTCTGCTCTTCTTTAGATTGCAAAAGCCTGCGGTATTTTCACCCCCTTTCCTCAGCTCAGTTTTTAAAGTTTTTGAATGCCAACCTCCGGAGCTGGACATTATGACTCATCCTACTCCCGAAGATCTTATACTTTTGTTTGGAGGTTTGCGTGAGAGATTCATTTTGTTTTTCGTCGCCCCCGTTTTCCCCCAGTCCGCGCTTTTCCCAATCGGGGACACTCTGAAGCGTCGGCTTAGCTGTACTTTTCCCCAAAATTCCCCCTTTTTTCTCCAGGCTCTTACTAAGATTCCTTCCACCTGGTTGCGTTCGGTTAAGAGACCTTGGCTCCCTTCGTACTTCTTGTTTCTTTTTTTTTCCGCTTGATAGGTATTCGGGCTCTTCTGATTGTTGGGGTTTACTTTTTAAGGATCTGATTGGCGGAGTCGTCGTTAAGAGACTCATCGTTTGGTCTTACTGAGTCCCGTTCTTAGTAGATTTCCGTTTTTTCTTTTCCTACGAGACAGCCTAGTCTGGGTTAAATTCCCCCTTCCCTCACCCGTTTTTTTTTTACAAGGGTACGGTATCAAGATGCGGCGAAATATTTCTGTTACCTTCTGTCCAACTTTGTGGATGGTC
>Ga0179593_1543093_pt1 | contig 15197 bp, 18 predicted proteins | sample CZODoug2_1_08_16_FD_185931 | JGI IMG/M metagenome (GOLD analysis project Ga0179593, IMG submission 185931) | Vadose zone soil fungal communities from Angelo Coast Range Reserve, California, USA - CZODoug2_1_08_16fungal (PacBio error correction) | ecosystem: Environmental > Terrestrial > Soil >... | reverse complement strand
GCCCCGCACCCCCCTTTCCTCTGTTCTACCTTTCTCATTTTTTCTGGAAGATCCTACTGCGGCCTTTCTCGGCTTCCCCCCCCCCCGGATGTTCCTTTCTCTTATTCTGGGAAATTTTTCCATCCCCATTTCCCCATCTCTCCCGACGATGGTGAACCCTTTTTTTCTGCTTTTCTCTTTCTTTATTTTTTGAACCTCAAATCACCTACCTTTCTGTCCAGTTCGCCAGCAATTTATTCCAAGACCCCCAATTTTCTTGAATGGAGGCTTACCCCTTTCCGCGCCTAAGCATTCCTCCCCTCCCCCTGCGTTTAGATACTCCATCCGCGTCTCTAACTTTTACCCCGACTGGTGACCATTTCGGTCTCTTTTCCCAAGATCGGAAAGCGCTCTTACCCTTCTACCCCCTCCTCTTCTGGGGAATATCTTCAGTAGCCTTGTCTTTTCCCTACCTTCCTACTGAACAAACCCCTAACATTGGCTCGACGAACCTACCTTCATCAAAGTTTTTCTATAGCTTTCCCCCCTCCTTCCGTGAATCACTTTCTTATTTTCCATGCCCTCTTCGTTGCAATGTTTACGGGAATTTTTACTGGACTCTGTTCTCTTTGTTCTTTTCGGAATTGGAAGGGCAATACACTTGGACTTTCCTGAAGGACCCCTTCCCCTGTTGATTTTCCCCCTCCTTTTTTTCTTCTTTCGCTCTTTCTGGACGGGCGGACATTCTTTTGGGAAGCCCTTCTTGAGCACTTTAAAACTGCTTCTTAGTCCTCCCCCCCCTTATCTCTTTTTTTTTTATCCTTGTTTCCAGTTTTCCGCCCCCCCCCACCAAGAATCAAGTTTTTCCCATGATTTTGCTCTGATTCCCCAAACTGGTCTTGCCCCCCTTCGTAGAGGGCGTCCACATCCCCCCGGATGTCCTTTGTTTCCTAGGGCTCCATTTCTCCCCTCCGAAGCCTTTTTTTTTTTGTCCTCCTTCCCCCTTCGTTACGATCGGAGCCATACCCCTCCCCCTGTCGCCCCCCCCCACCCCCCAACCTCCCCCCCGCCTTTCGTTTTCCCATCCAGTCCCCGTGCATATTTGTCTCATTCCCCGTCCTGGATCCTCCCAAAGGGCCACAAGGGTTTTTTTTTCCACTCTCGCCCTTTCCGGCATTGTCCATCCTTTTTTCTGTGCTCCCCCCCCTTTTATCTCTGTCCCAAATCGCGTTCCCCATTCTCACTCTTTCCCGGAACCGTTCCCCCCCTCTTCTGATGCCTTCCTCTGCGCCCTAGATGTTCCCGATTTGTTTTTTTCCCAAACCGAAGCAACAGCGCTCTTCCCCCCTTGAGGTTCCTTTCCCTCCCCATCCCCCTCCGCGCCGAGAAGTGCTTTTGAAGTTTTCCGGCAGGCCTTTTTCCTCCTCCTATGTGCACCCTTGTTGATTTGGCCCCCAGCCCTCCCCCCCCCCTTTGATTACTCCCTTCTTAGTGTCCGGTTCCGGTCCCCCTCCGGAGACTACTACTGGACGACTCTGGCGAACCAAACGGTCTATCTTCCCCTTTCTTCACCAGTGTCCTTCGTTAAAGCCCTCCAGCCCTGGTTTGTTCCGCGTGTGATGTTTTGTTATCCTCTTTTTTTCTTTCTTTTGAACCCCTCTTGAGATCCGAATTTTTCCTTTTTCGAATTTTTTAAGCTTTTCTTTTCTAATGATTTACCGTCATAATACAAGTTGCCAAGACATTCCCTTTCTTGAGTTCTTTTTTCCCGTGTGTCACGCAGATGCAGAGCACATAGGCAGCTTGTCCAAATTCCAACCTCCCTTTAAATCCGGAACTTGATAGAATACCCCAGTCCCCACTATGCAAGATCTTTTAGACCCTATCTTATCTTTCATTCTTCTTATCCCCTCTTTTGGAGCACTCCACCCTCTGTTTCTCTTCCCCTCTTAGTAAATCACCACTCTCCCGTCCAAATTTTTCCTTCCCCTCAAGCGTGCTTTTGATGAACGGCTCTTTTTATAGAGCCCTCTTTGGCCCCGAGGCCCGGATCTTATAAATTCTGCTTCCGTTTTCTACTCCCTAACCCTTATAAACTGTGAGTGGTACCTTCTCTGCCCCCCTTATAGACAAGGCAATTTCTGTGCTTGTTCCTCACCACGCTATTGATGATCCCTTCAGGTGGTTTGCTTCCTCCGTCCAACCTTTTCCAGTCTCCGATCTCAATTTTTCTGCGCTGTTTGTTTGTCTTTTCCCTTCGACCAGACGAACCCCAAGACCGGAGTTCGTTGTCTGGTTTCCCAATCCTTCTCAGATTTTGGTCTTTCTTCATCTGATGATGCGCGATCTTTTTCCCCACACATTTTCGGTGTGATTTTCTACTCCCCAAGTCGGTCATTTTAAGAGCTCCTCGTTTCTTCCCCCGGAGTTGATTGCTGTTGTGATTCCTTTCCGTGTCCCCTGACCCTTTTGAACACCCTTTCTTGGGTTTCTCCCTTGACCCCTTTAGATCCCTCTTGGCGTTTTGCGCGCTTTCTTATTGACATTAGCAGAAGCGTCCCCCCTTATTTTTCTCCGCCTGCGAATCCTTTCGGCCCTTTTTCCCCCAACCACCTTCCAGCCCCTTTGCCCCGCGGTAGATTTTGAGATCCCTTTTTATCCCCCCTTGAACCAACCCTTTTCTCCGTGATGCTCAATTCTGGGCGCCGATTCACTCGGTCATCAGATATCCCGTGCCAGTCTTTTCTGCACTTTCCCCTCTCAGTCCCTTCCCTCTTGAAGTCGTCCTATCTTCCACCTTAGGCGGCACTTTCAGTCTTTGGAAACTTATAGTTTCCAGTTCCGCGTTTTTTCCCTTAATGTCCCCCTTTCTTTGATTGTTTTTTTTTCCTGATCTTACTTTCTTTTTCTACCTTTCAAGGCTTCCCCCTTTCCTGCTTTCTCGGCTGCTCCAGCTTTACCGTCAGAGTTTTTCTCTCCTTTAGTTCTCCCCCCATCTTCCTTTCCTATTTCGAAAGACTCACTCTAAGACTCTCTAATGACTTTATCTCCTTCCTTCATCATCCTGTTATCTTCTTGGATCTTTTTTTTTTCTTTTTTCTTTCCCTTTATTTTCGTAAGAATGTTCTCGAAGGCAGATTCCTCTCCTCTAGTTGGTAGCTGACTCCCCTCTTTCCCCGAGTCTCTCCCAATTCTCCTTTGCTGAAAACAACGTCTTCAGATTTCAGGAATGAGACCACCCTCCATTTTTCCTTCCCCCCTCTTTTTCTGGACGACCACCTCTTACGATTCCAATGCCCCCCTCCCTCGTCGTACTGGTCTTACCTTCGTCCTTCCTTCGGGTCCTGAATCGGTTTCTGCTCGACAAGACGACCGCCTCCCAGTGTCCTCTTCGTTGCCCCCCCGAGCCCCTCAACCTTTGTCCCTTCAAGGTCTTTCCCAGTTCTCCCAAGTCCCCCTCATGTGGCAGGCTTGCCTTTTTTTTCCATCTCCCTGCTTCGATGCACTAAAGTTTGTTTTTTGGTTTTCCTCCCCTTCCACCCCTACCCCTCCCCTCGCCCTTTCCCCCTTCTCCTCCCTTGACCCCCTCTTACATTCTCCTACCTCACCTAGCCTTCCCGCTCCCCAATATCTTTTTCTCAGTTTCGTTGACCACCTGAACCTCTTGGACACAAGTATCGTCCCCCCATCACGCGCCCCCGCCAAGCCGTAGCCGATCTAGATAGCTTTGGCCCTTTTCAGGAAGTATCTCCTTCTTTAGGTTTTCACTTCCTCGAGAATCCCTTTCTAGGACCTCCCCCTCCTCTCCTGGAGCTTCCCCTACCCCCCCGCAGATGGTAGACCCTTTCCCCTAGTTTCTTATGTCCTGAAATATCACTCCCGTCGATTTTATCCTAGTCTTTTGCCCCCTGGCTCCCAGCACCCTTTTTCTTCCGGTCCCTGACGGAGTGGGGTTATAACAGCCCCAAGCTGACTTGGTTTCTTCCTCGGTGTCGATCAGGCCCCTACAGAGTTGATGTCCTTGACCCTTTTTTCCTCACTTTCCTCCCCTGAATGAATGCTCCTCCTTCCAGACGCTGGCCATATTGTCTTCTTCAACCCACGACCTTTTTGCATCATGCCACGAGGGCTGTCTCATCCGAAAATGTGATTCTCCAATTCCATCGAGCACTCCCCGGACTTTTTCCCCCAGCCTGAGTCCCCAGAACCTTGTTTTTAGACATTCGAATGGCCCTCCCTCTATCGTGTCTCCCCCCTTTCTTTTGAGGAGTGGTGCGGCTTTATCCGCGCGAAGGATCTTTTCCTTCGGCCTTTTTCCCCCGACTGATTTGATTCAAGGACCCCCCCCCCTCGCCAACGCGTATTTTTATAGTAGTTTTTGTCTTTTCTTGAACATTTCCCCTACTTCTCCTACCCCCCTCACCCCAACCCCCCCCCCCCCCCCCCCCCCCCCCCCCCCCGATCCCTTTTCTAAAATGACTTGGATTTTTTTCTTCGCGTATCGTTCGACAACTCCCCAGCCTATTCTTCTCACCCGCGGGAGTCTTCCAAATTCCGTTCCTATCCCTTTCCCCTCCTTCACCGTTGACTCTTTCCTACCGTGAATTTTTCGCCTTTTCGTTTTTCCCCCCCTTCTGAAGTCTTTGATTTGGCCTCCCTCCGAAGCCTGTCGTCTCCTCTCGTGGGTAGCTGTTCTTAGACACCCTTTAACTCTCTGTTACCTACTTTTCACCCCTTTACAAAGCTCCCTAATTTGGTCGCCCCCCCAATGTCCGGGCCCGTGAACAGCCATCTTTTTACGAGACTTTTTTTTTTTTTTATTCCGTCGTTGTTTGAGAATCCCCCCATGAGTTCCCCCCCTCCTCCCTTGGCTTTCACTTTCCTCTTCATACCTCGCACGGTTCCCCTTTGGACCTAGTCGTTTTTTCAAATTTTCCTTTTTTTTAGAATCACGGTTCTTTTCCCCCCAGCCCCCCTCCCTCGGTGGGAGGTTCCCCCCTTCCCCCTCCCAAGGCTTGATCTCCCTTTGCCGTCTCTGGTCATGCTTGATTACTTCCGTCCGGCTCGTTTTCTGCTCCCACTTCTCTTTCTGTTCGAGTGGCGTCCCCCCCTATTTTAAGTCTATTTTTTTTTTCATTTGCGGACCTTTTTTCTTCGCTGAACCTTTTCTCGGTTTCCCTTCTTCCCCCCTTTTTTTTCCCCACCTCCTGACTTCTTCTCCTGCCTCTCGACGTCAAATTTACCTTCCCACGCCCCTTCCAGGGCAGGCCCTTCTGGATTTTTCCCCCAAACTTTTTCCTGGGAGGCAAAATTTCGCTTCCTCCAACCCTTCGGGTCCTTGCGGCCCGTCCCACTGATCACGAGCACCCCCCGGTTTCAGTTTATCCCAGAGCCTTTCACCAGCATGAAGGGTTCGTTCCACCCTTTCCACGAGCAGACTCCCCCTATCTTTTTCCCGACCCGCGAGGGTCCGGTCCAAAATTCGATTTGGTTTCTACCTGCCCTTTTCCAAGCCCCCTTTCCTTTTTTTTAACTGCCCCCTTCTGGAAAAGCATCTTCTTTCCCTCGACTTCCCCTCTTTGGGTTCCTTGAAACCTTCCAACAACAAGGGTTTCTTTGCTTCTCCCCAATGTTCGCTTTTGTCCTAGGAATTCTGTTCTCTCCCTAACTTACTGATCTTTCTTCCCAATATCCCTCCTTTCTGTCCTTCTCTCAGCCCCTTTCGCGTTCCTTTACTCAGCCTCCTTTGGAAGGAGCTACCCCTTCGGACCCCTCTTCCTTAGAGTATTCTCCGTTTCCCCTATGCTGCGCCCCGGTCCCTCGAGTATGGAAGACCTCGGCCCGGTCGACATAATCGTCCTGATGCTCAATGTCGGGTCCTTCCAGGTCTTTCCTCCCTAATTAGCACCTCTTATCGATAGTGGCTGGTACTTTTTCATCAGGTCTCCCGCTCCCCCGAGAGAGTTTTCCCCATGAATCCCTTCTGGGAATCTCAACTTGCCCCCCAGGCAGTAGAACCACGCCCCTCACCGCCAGTTTTTTCTTTCGCGATTCTGCTTCCCTATTACTCCTCCCGTCGCGAAGGTCCATTCTGAAGGTGGACCGGCCTTTACTTTTCTCAATCCTTCCCTTTGTGTTTTTTTGATGGAGATCCCCGATGACAACCCTGCAACCCTTTCCACTTTCCCTCCTCGATTTTATTTCCTAGAGGTTCTTACACCCCACGAGGAGGCGCCCCCAAAACGGGCGCCCCGAGGTGGTACTCTCTTTTTTCAATTTGACGCCACCTTCCGCAGTCTTTTTAAGATTGGCCCCCGTATCGTGGGATCTTTCCTTCTCCCTTTGAAACCGAGACCCTAGATTTCTATTTTTTCTCTCGGCGAAAGACCCAGGGTTCCCTTCCCCCCCTCCGCAGATCAGATTCGGTTTTCGTTTTACACTTTCCCAGCTTCTGTTTACCGAAGAATTTTGTCCCAGTCCATCCCTCAATCCCTCTGGTTGGACCAATCCGGTGTTTCAAGCCTGGTGGACATTCCTGCTCTCCCCCCTTCTCCAGCTCTCCGCTCCCCTATAGAAATTTCCCTCTCTTTTTCTCGTGGGGGACTTTAAGTGAGTGATTTCCCCCTTTCCCTTATTCGTTCTCCAAAAGCTACATTGTTATCCCCCCCGATGACACTTTGTTTTCTTCACGCTTCGCCCCTTCTTTCAGACCGTTTCCCCTTCCATGAAAGCCGAGGCTTTTATTGTCCCCTTTTGCGTTTCACGAATGGTCTTTCACCCGGGACGGGAAGAACCGCAACTTTACCCCCACTTCCACGCCTTACCCCTTGGGGGACATGATTTGATCTCTTTCTTTTTGGCCTTTCCTTACCTTCCAAGTGCTTTTTTTTCCCAGGGAAGGACTCTAAATTTTTTCCCACCCTCGTGACTTCCTTTTCCCTAAGCACAAGTCCCCCCCTCCTGAGCGTTGCATCTCCTTTCCCTTTTTGACCCTTCAAAGACTCCCTGTCACGCCTGTTCTCTGATGAGGAGGTTCTACCCCTCGCACCTCTTCTCTTGCCGAGCCCCATTTCGGTCCCTTAGGGAGGAGGCAGTTCGGTTCCTTGCATGATGTGAGAAAAAGTTTTTTGATTCACGATCTGCGCATTTCCAGACCGACCAGTCCTTTCCGAACAAAGAGACTTCCTCGTCGGCCACGAGCCGCCGCCCTCTTAATCCGACCCTTCTGCATTAACTTTTTTGTTTCCCCCAGTCTCCTCTCTTTGGTCTCCCTCCTTTCTGTTCTTTTACCCCCCACGTCCATCGAGGTCCCACCTTTCCCTTTCTTGATATCCTTCGGGGGAAACCTCTCTCCGGTTCTCATCCCTTCTCTATGTCCCGGACCCCTTGTCCTAACCTTCCCCCACCGAGCCAGACCTCGCTCAGTAGGCGTTATTCAGTCCGAAATGCCTCTCCTTTTTTCTCTGCTTTTTGAAACTGTTCCCCCTTAAGGAAGTTCCCTCCGCAAAAAGGATTTTCTTGGCATCCCAACCACCCCTTCCTTTCTTGATACTCCCTCTTACTTTCCTTTCTTACGACGTGCTCTTACGAACTTTACTCCTTTTTGGTTTTTTTTTCCCATGCGCGTTCCCTTCCCCATTGTACTGATGTCCCTCCCTTGATCGTCAACGTCTTCGGAGCCCTGGTGATGTCTTCTCTTGCGTCTTTTGTTCGACCCCTGCTCGTCTCTCCCCCGTTTCCCCTCTCACTTATGAGTCTAAGGCTCATGCATCCTTCCCCTCTCCCCCAATCGACCAAGACAGTTCCTCCCCGTTCTGGTTTCTGTACTTTCCTCTTTTTACCCTGACTCCCTGCTTCGAGGACGCTCGACCTCTTTCCCTCAACAACTCCGTCTGGTTTCCCTCCTCTTGTCTATTGCTCGCTGCGATTTTCTAGTCTGCCGGCTGCCCACCCTTTTATTTTTCTCGCTCCAATGTGCCCCGAAGCCCCACCAAATTTTTCGAGACCTCCCCCGTGCTCCCTGCGCAACAGTTTCCCGCTTCCTCGGTTTTCACTGCTCGGCTGCGCCGGCAGGAACCATTTCTTTAATTTTCCCCTTTGGTTCCGTACCTTCCAACCTTTTCCGGTACAATGAGATTACCCCTGTTGACAGCGGTTCTCAAACAAAAGAGATTTGATTTTTCCCTATGTTCTCTGAGGGACCCCCCCCCCTAAGACTCCTCTTTCCCTTTTCGTCGTCTTTTTGAGTGATTATTGCTTCTCCCTTACCTTTCATCCGAAGCGACTTCTCTTTAACATAGGCCTGTTTTTTAGTTTCTCCCGCATCGGCTTCTTTGGCGTCTCTTTGTAGATTCGGCGGATTTTTTTGCTAACCCTAAGACGTTCCCCGTCAGGACTACCCTGTGGCCGCAACTTTTTTCTTTCCTCTCCTGACTTGGTGATAGAACTATCCTCTCTACCTCCAGTGGTTTCCAAGTCTTCCTTGGTTTGTAGCCCTCCTCTTCTCTCCTCTTTCTTTTGCGCGCATTCGCTGGGCTTTCTTATCTTTGACCGCAGGACCTCTTGGGCAACCTTCGAACTCCTTTTCTTCCTGTTTTTTTTTCCTCCCGAAACCAAACGGTCCCCCCCCAACCTTTTCAGCCCCCCTTTAGAGGCATCTGAAGTTCTTTAAGCGGGCCTTGTCCCCCAATTTTTCCTGGCCTTTTTTTTTCCTCCCCTTTTTCTCGGAAAGGTTTTAGATGGGGTTTCAACGTGAAGCGATTTCCTTTTTTTCATTTTCGGTCTTTACAATCAGCACCTTTAGTTCATGTCCCCTCTAGGTCCTTCCTGTTTCTCCCCTCTTTTCTCTTGGAACTCCTTTTTACCTGGAGGCCCGGTCATCTTTTTTTCCGTAACCATTCCAAACTCTGTTCTTTCATTGAAACCAAAAACTCCTCCGTTTTTGAGTAGAGCCTTTCCCCCTTCCCCAGTTAAGGCTTTTAACTTTCCTCCCTCTTCTTCCCTTCATCTTTTCGGCAGCTACCCGATTCTCTCATCGACTGCGAGAGGTCTGCCCCCTCTCTTCCCCCTTTAGTGCGAAAGAATCAAAAGTCTCCTTGAAGATCCATAAGATCCTTTTTCCTCCTCCCCCTTTTTGTTTCTGCTATCTCAGTCGTATGTCTTTCCCTACCCTTTTTTTTTTATTTTCTTTTCGCCACTCTTTTACGTTAAGATGGTTTTATCCCTCAATTTCCTTCCTGCCGCGTCCCATCGTGGTAGCTGCCTCTTCTCTTCCGAGACGCCGCATCCCTGTACCTATCCTTTTCCTTTTCTATAAGAAACAACACCCGTTTCCGGATTTCCTTGTCACATTCTGCCCACGACTCTGAACTGAACCCCCTTCTGATTTTTCGCCAAGCATACCTCCCAAAAGATCCCATCGGTCGTACTGTTAATAATCAGCATCCAATTCTTTTCTCCGCCTTTTCTTCGGTTCTCCGGATCACCAGACTCTTTGCACTTTTTAGAGCCTTGTTCGAGAACAATATCCTCCATCTCTCCATTTAAGTTCCTGCCCTCCGCCACATATTTGGTACACGCTTCTCGTGCCTCTCCCCTGCGAATCCCTTACACCCCTTAATTACAAGTTTTTGGACTTTTTTTTCGGGCAAAAAACCGCTCAGTTTTTTTTCCTTTCCTCCATGGTCCCTCATCCCTGCCTCTTCCTTCATTTAAAATTCTTCTACCACTAGCCTCCCTCTCCACCCCCTCGCGGCCCCTTTTTTTCTTGACCCGGACTTTTGCAAGTATTGAGGACTTCTTTCCAAAGAAACCCCCGATCACCTTTTCGAGGCCTTTCGGATTGCTTCCCTTCCGACAGCGCCTTAATCCTTTTAAGCCTCCTTTAAATACTGTCTTTTTTTACCCCTCTAATCCAAAATCTCTCATCTCGGGAGATCTGACACCTTTTCAAAGAATTCAGCCCCCCCTGCCCGAATGCGCGTCTCCTCTCGCAAAGCAAGCCTCCCTCCCCCTCCCTTTTTTCTCGAGTTCTCCTTTTCCCCCTCCCCACCTCCAGCACCCTTTTTTACTTCGCCATTTTTTTTTTAGAAATGAATCCCCCCCTCTTCCTGGCGATCACCTCGTTTTCAGTTTCTTCCAGGGGGTACTCTTTCCATAAACTGCCGCCTGAAGAATGGCCTATTAATATCCCACTTGATGGGCCACTCTTTCTATAGTCCAACCAAATTGCCGCCCCTCTTTTCGAAAGCATCGCAAAGGTCGGGATCTGGTCTCGTACTTCCTTTGATCTGAATGACCCCCTATCCTGGTTCCGAAGGCGCACTTTCAAGGTGTTCCTTCAATCGAGAGCCTCCCTAGAACATTCCCTATCGTTTCACTCTCTGAGTCTGAGGACTCTCGCTTGTACGCGATTGAGTTCTAGGAATTGTACGATTTCAGGAGGACACCTCCTACTCCAGTAGTTTGCGTTTGTGATCGGGAACGTTTAATCATCTCTGACCCCTATTCCCCGAAAATGCTTCTCTTTTCCTAGTCGCCTGTCCATCGTTCTAAACACTATCCTATTGCTCTCCTGAACACGTTTTTTTTAACTGTGTTCGTCCCCCCTAAGGACAACAGATTCCGATTTTTCCCCCCCTTCCCCTTTTTCGCCCGCCACGTAGTCCAGTGTCTGCTGGTGTTTTGGTTTTTCCCCGGTCCCCCTCCGCCTTTGTATCAAGAACGCTTGTGTGCTGTTCTCCTCCGCACCCCCCTTGGACCAATCCTGCTGTACGTCCGGTCGGTGGAAAAGCATGCTCTTTTAGTCCCATTTCCGGTCTTGTTCCCCCCTCAAAGCCGACATTTTTGAGAGCTTTCTTTTGCGGTTGGGGAAAGTTACAAACCTTGGAGTTGCCAACTTAAGGATGAATTACCTAGCTGCATCACTCGTCCCCATTTGCCTAGTTTTTTTTCACTAAAGATTTTTGGTCCTACGACGACGGTTATGGTACGGGCAGACTCAAGGTGTGGTACGAACCTCTTAAGACGGATTTTTCTTCCCAACCCACCCCCCTTTTCCCCCTCTCTGGTCATGATTTAGCACGCCGAGATTAGAGCTCTCCCCTCTTATTCTTGCGTTTCTTGGTTTTTCCCTGTTCTTTCTTTCTATTTTTTTCCTTACTCTTTCCTGGGAAATCCGGCTCTTGAGGAAATCCATTTTCACATTTCGGCCCTTCACAACCTTTCAACCCTTTTTTCCTGCATGGGCGCGCGGACGACTTTTTTCCACTTTTTTCTTTTCCCCTCCCCCCCCTCAGTTGCAGACATGCGGCACCACCCTGTCCAAGGTCCAGATGGGCGGTTCCAATAATGATGTACGCGCACAACTCTCACCTTGTGCTGGCCCGCGCAAGGGATTCCCCACCTTTTTCCACTTGCTCACATCCGCGTCCTTTAAAAATTGAAGGTTTCCTCAGTCCGTCTCAACGAGCATCATCGACTGTCCATCCCTGGAGCTTTTCGGATTTCCCTTTTTCGCTTTTGGGGTCGGCCCTTTCCAAGGCTGCCAACAGAATGTGCACCGCCAAGGGACACCTTTTCCCAATTCCCCCCTTTAGGAGACTCTTCCCTAGCCTTCTCAAGAATGGTCGAGCTGACAAGCGATCCCCGGGCTGAATTCTTTTTTCTCTCCCGCCCAATTTGTTGGGTAATCATCGGACTTCTTTCCCCTTCCAATCACCGTCAGATCTTCCCCAACTCCACGATTGCCCCGAGGTTTCCGTTTGACTTTTGATTGCTCATCCCTTAAGTGGTCCTGGCTTTTTCCACGGGATTTTTATGGGCCACCTCTAAGCCCGATGACGATGGAGCTGCTTAATCTTGGCCACTTACCCCTTACCCCCTTCCAGAAAACGGCCATCCTAATGGAGTCAATTCTGGAATCCCTTTTTCCCAGCGAATTCCCCCCCCCAATCGCACGCTCCTTTGTTGCTCAGATATCACCGCACTCTTCTTGTTCCCTCATGACCGACGCGCTGGTCTTGGTCGTCAAAATTTTCAACAGGCGCCCCACCTTTGATCCCCCTACCGTTTGGTTCTCCTCTCCGCTGCCGCCCCTATCTTAAAAGTACTCTTCACGGAAGGTAACCTCCTTTCCAGTTTGGATCTCCCTTCAGACATACTACGTTTGAGAGGCCTTTCTACCCGGTCCGTAGGTTAACTTTCAGTGACCCCTCCTCCCTCTGTAGGGGAATCTTAGAGGTCGGCATTCTCCGAGCGGTCCAACAACGTTTTTGATCGATTTAGGAGTCCTTCCTTTCAATTTACGACACTAGTAACACTCTTCAGTATCGATTTCTCTACACACAAAGATCCGCGAGGCCTTCTAAAAATGATAACAGCTGCCTCACCTATCTCTCTAGTCCCATGAGCCCCCCCGAACGTACCCCTTTTCATACATTCCCCTTTTTTATGTCTTCCTTTTTTTTTTTGGACTGCTTTTATTCCAATTTTTGACTTGCCCTTTTTTCGCCGTGTTTTTCCTTTTTTTTTCCTATTTCTTATCTTCCAATATTTTTTTTATGACCGTTTTTCCCCTCGGACACCTCTCTGAGTTCCCAAGACCGGACGAAATTTCCGCTGCTCTTTTTTGCCGCCTTTTTACTGTTTTATTTTTCGTCGCCGACCTCCCTGAGTCTGACCCCCCCCACGAGGAAAAACTTAGGGTCGCAGCATCCACCTGAAGACAAGGGTAGTATCAGCTTTTTTTCACATGGTGAAGCCGTTTTTCATGCCTGATGCCTTTGGTTCCTGGTCCTTTCATTGCCCGTCGGGTTCTGTGAAGTTGCCGAACCGCCCTTCGCATTGAGTCCCCTCTGTTGATTCCTTCAGCAGATTCTGTATTATCGTGTATCTTGATTTTTTTACGTGATTTGGACTTCCCCTGGACGCGTGATTTTAGCTTTTTGCAAACCTTGTCTTCTCTCTCGTGCGCGGACGGCAAATTGATTTGTGTTTTTTTGCCGCCCCCCCCCCCTGAAATTGAACAAGACTCCAGGTTTTCCTGATTTCGCTTTGATGGGTATCAAAAGGTTAAATTAGTCTCGTCCGGTCGTCCCCCATGCAGTCTGCTTGAACTCTTGCCTTTTCCGGGCCGAACTTCTTAGCGAAGACTTGACCAGACCTTCTCCTTCCCAAACGATAGGTCATTTTGAACATCGACCCAAACTAGAACCAGCTCCCATTGCCACACCGAGCCGCGTCTTTTTTTTCAGACATGATAACTCCATTTTCACTTTGGTTCTTCCAGAAGGTTCATACTTCTTGCTGACCTTCCTTGTGTTTTTTGCCCCAATAACACGTTATGCTTCCACAGAGGAGACCACTCTTTTTTTCACTAGGGCACTTACAAGTTCGATGATAAGGGAGCCGATGCCCTTCGTCCTTCATTTGGTAGGCTCTGAACCACCCTCCTGAACCCCAGCGCTGTCCCACCTGGCTGTTAAGGTGGAAATTTGCTAAAACGATCCTCGAGTCCCTTCTTTTTTTTTGCCAATGTGCCCGCAGGCCTTACCCTCCGATATTTGGGCACATGTGCGATCTCCTGACAACATTGTATTGATACCTTCTTTGGACTTTAAGGATTACTCAGACGTCCCCCCTACGCACTTCCCTGTGCGGGCTAAAAAGGCAACTTTACTTTTTCTATGTTTTTGCACCCTCTTATTCCCCCCCTTTTGCCAGACCCGCCTGGTTTCGCCTCCCCGCGTGCTTCCGGAGGATAGGGCGGACTTCTAACCCGATGGTGCATCTTTTCCCGAATCCCCCCCTCATTTTCATATGAAGCTTTTTTTTTTTTTTACGAATTTTAACGGATTCTTTTCCCGGTCCATATCCCCGAAGAGACCCGACAGTTTGTGTTTGCGGTATGTATGCTTCTTAGGTTACACTTACTTACAGATCACCTTTTCGCATTTTCTCTCCGACTCCGACACACAAAACTCGCGCGGTGGCGGCTCGAGGGCCCTTTCGCGGATAAAACATGTTTGGGAGAAGGTTCCCCAAAGGCGTCTTTTTCCGATAAATTTCAGGAAGAATCAATCTACCCAACCTGCACCTTTTTCCCCAAAGACTTGGCATCTTTTGTCCCTTTTCGTTTGACTAGCGTTTTCGGTCGGAGGGCTTGGCCCTTGACAGCCCCTGGACCTTCTGCTTCTTTCCCTCTGGTTCAATTGCCCTACCCCGGTTTCACACGTTACCCTGAGCGGAACCCAGTCAAAGGAGCGGTTCTAACCCCACGTCCCCGGGCATCGTTTGCTGTCCTCCCTTTAGGACCAATGAGTACCCCGCGATATCCTCTCCAGCTCTTCGAGTGCTCTGCTTCGCGCGCCCCCAGAAGCCCTTTATACCATTCGTTTGTTTCCTCTAACGCATAGGAGCGTTGCGTCTCTTTCTGCAGGAATGTCTCCCCCTGGAGCTCTTTTTTCCCCTAAACATGACTCTTGAGGCGCTCGTTAAACTAATAGTCTCTCCTTTCGTGGTTTCGACTATTCTTTGTCTTTTTTGCATTTACGTCCCGAACTTTTTGAACTGTAAAAATGCCCTATTGTGTCCCCCTTGGAACGACCCATTTTATTTTGCGAGAGGCTCCTTTTTTGGCTCCGTTATCCTACTTACCCGCAGGAAGATCCACCGTGTCCCTCCGAAGGGCGACTGCTGCCCCCTTACTCAAACACCTTTCACCCCCCCTTAGCACCTTTGATCTTTTTTCCCTGAAATTGGCATGTCTCTCGGCTTCCGTTTAACATTAATTGGTGTGTCCCCCCGATGTCACCCTGGGCGCGATTCCGGTTAGATGGTCCAAACTTTTGCTAGTCATTTTCCCGTCGTCGTCTTCCCTTCAGAACCGTGTTTGTACTCCCCAGTCCGAGACTCATTCTCCGTCGATTAGGAATCGCCCGACTCGCTTCAAGTGAAATCTTTGTCCTTAAAAAATTCTGTTTTTTTGTCGGCCCGTTCCCTTTTTTCCAGTAAAAAGGACACCTCTTGGTGCAATGTCCTGGAAGGAAATCCTCCCCTCCGTTGTGTTCTTTTCTTTCAAATTGATCACAGTTCATCTTCGGAGTATAGTCCTCTTCTTGCGGCAGCTCCCACCTTCCGCGTCTCGCATTCGCCCCCCCTTAGAAACACCATCTTCCCGGGCCATGAACTCCACCGAATGGCAAGCATCCTCCCCCTTG
>Ga0179593_1488142_pt1 | contig 15197 bp, 14 predicted proteins | sample CZODoug2_1_08_16_FD_185931 | JGI IMG/M metagenome (GOLD analysis project Ga0179593, IMG submission 185931) | Vadose zone soil fungal communities from Angelo Coast Range Reserve, California, USA - CZODoug2_1_08_16fungal (PacBio error correction) | ecosystem: Environmental > Terrestrial > Soil >... | reverse complement strand
TTCTAATGCATTCGGCTCTGTTATCTCGGTCTTTTCCTTTTGTGCAAGGAGACTAATACCTTCGCTAATCCCGTTTTTCCCCTTCTATGGGAGCCGGAGGTACCCTTCCGATCTTGTCTCTAAATGTGACCCTTTTTTTTTTTTCCCTTTTACACCTTAATAGTTCCCCAGTTGAAAATCTCGCTGCCCCCTCGACGGTAGTCCCCCCCCATTTCTCAGGTCCCACTTCTTAGGCTTTCCATAAATGGAAGTTGGCTGAACAGATAGGTCTTTTCCCCTTTCCGAATTCGACATTAACCTATATCCTGTCCCCTTTGATCTCCTTTGTTCTTTCATGTTCGGTGTTTGATGATTTCAGCCTCTCCCTGCCCCCCCGCGCTCAATGAAGACAGTACTCCCTTTCCCTCCCCGGACCCCCCTGGGAGAGCCTTTCCTTCCTTTTACCTATCAAACCATGGTGCTAGTATTTTCGCCTTGTGTCAACTGTTGGGTTTTTGGTCATGCCCAAATGGCGCTAGATTACCCCCAGGTTGGAATCGTTCCCCCCCCTCTCCCCTTGACGCGCTTCACCGTACCTTCTCCTCTTAGTGTTTTTTTTTTTCCGTTACCGTCCGCCCCCCCCCTCGCCTGTATTCACGAACATTGCTCCCTTTCGGCCAGAGATAACGGTTCCTTTCTCTCCTTCTTGCCCTCCCCAATTCCCCCAAGTCCGCCCTGACAGCGGCACGAAAGTAAAGCCTTCTTCCCCTGGTAGTCAAGGTCAGCATTTTGTCCCCTACCCAGAAAGAAGTTCCTTTTTTTCCTCAGCTTGACCTCCCCTGTCTCCCCATTTCACCCCAACGAGGCAATTTTTCTTCCGTTCGTACTGTGTACGCGTACTAAACTTTCGACATTCTTCTTCTTACTCTAAAAGGAAAATTGTTAGTTTGTTTTTATTTTTTTTGCTTTGATTTCCTTGCGGATTCTCGCGTACATTCCTTGGTCCTGCATCCGACTTCGACCTTTACGTGACTCCTTGAAATAGTTGCTCTTCGCCAGTCCTTCTTCGTTCCCGTATGTGGTCCCAATAGCTTAGAGTGAGGAGAATGTATTCGAGTTGCCTCATAAAGTTTTCTTTGACCCGAGTTTTTTGTAAGAGACCCGCCTCCGCCTATATGAGTACCTTTATCCCCGTATTCACTGCTTTAGCCTCTCCATCGCTCCACCGCAAGTCACTCCCGTTAGAATATCCTCCAAAGCCCTTCGCTTTCGTCCCGACCGTGTCCTCCGTTTGCTTCAATTCAGATATTGCCCGGGACTGCCTTTCTTCACTTTTGCGTTGAAGAGAGGGTCTCTTCCCCCCCCCCCTTCTCTTCTTCCCCGCGAAAGAATTTTTCTCCTTTGGCGAGCTCAGCTGATGTACTCCAGTCCTCCCTGGATTGACATCTCATGAGTTCTAAAGACAGTTGAGCACCTTTGGCGCGAGTTTCCGCTCTTTTCCGCCTTTTCGCCTGAAGGCTATTTTTTTTCCCTCCCTCTCCCTGATTAGTCTCGAATCCTCCCTATTCCCTGTCCATTAATGCAGCGTCATCACCCTCTCAATGAATTAGAGATTCGGCCAATTATTCAGCGAACTTTCAGGAATGAAGAGAGATGAATTCGCATTTCTCTTTTTCAAATGGCCCAGAGAGCTATTGTTGAGTCACACCAACCCCCAAAACCCCAACCCCCACCCCCAAACCCCCCCCCTTTTCCTGTGCTCATGTTCTTTTCTTTTTATCTGGACCCCCTGCAGCTCCAACTTTGTTCCTCTCTCAAGCCTACGAAATGACTCCAAACTTCCCATGCAGCTTTCCCCCCCCCTCCTATTTCTTTTTGCTACAATCTCCGCGCTTAAACTTTTCTGAAATCCCGTACTCTTTTAATAAAACAACCTGTACGCCACACAAAAACCCTCTCCCCCCTCCAGCACGATACCCTTTCCAGCCCTCCCTATAAGACAAGTCCTTGTTTGGATCATACCGCTTGGCCCTCTCTAATATCTTCCCCTGATGAAGAGGTTTTGATTCTCTTTCTTTCCTCCTTTTCTGGACCCTTGATCCCTTCTTACTTTCTGATTTTGCCATACGTTGGTATCTCCCGGCCCTGACCTCTAATGTGGCTGTGTTCGTATGATGTCCTCATTCTACTTCTCCAGCAAAGCCACAGCCCTCTTCTAGCAATTTTCATGACTTCTTTTTTCGCACCACCTGCAGCCCGCCTTATTTCCTCTTCTCTCCTGGAATCTGCGATCTTTTTGTCCCCAATTTCTCCCGTTTCCTCTTGGATTTGATTTTACAAGTCCCCTGCCTTCCCCGCGAGTATCTATCCTTAGGAGGCTCACACTTCCTTCCACTCTCTCAATTTTTTTGCAGACCCGGGTTTTTTCCCTACAAATTTTTCTCCTTCCTCCTCCTTTAATCCCCCGCTTTTTCCGCCCTATCGTTACCCCCTCTTTTTTACTACTAATATGTTGTTTGATCGAGCTTAATATTAACTCGCGTTTCCCCCCCTTTCCAACCAATTTTCCCTGGAGTGCTTTCATTTCTCAGGGATTGGTTGTTGGTGGGTTTGAGCGGCCGCTCGGAGAACTATGGTTTCACCCCCTTTTTCGCTTGGCTGTTGGACTCCGGTTTATACCGTTTTTCCCCAGAATCTCCCTCTATTTCCTCGCGGTGAGCGACCTCTTCCTGGGCTCCCACTTCCATGCCTCTTTCTACAAGACATTTTTCCTCCGAGAGAGGTAACCTTTAGGACGCCTTCTCCTTGACTACTTTTTCTCTCTTACCCCTTTTTGGAGATTTCTCACAGCTTACACTGCTTGGCGTTGGGGATCGAATGCAGAGGAGTAAAGTCGTCTCTACCCCACCCTTTGCTCTTGATTTGAACATACCCACTTTGAGAGTACCGTATCCCTTGGTCCCCTGTGAAAGTGACAGGCCTACTTTCCCTACGACCAACCCCTCACCTCCTCAGGCCGTTGTCAATATTATCCCGCCCACAGTTTTCCGCAGTTTATCCGACCCGAATTTTGGTACCAGAGTTCCCGGGTTTTTCCTTTTATTACGGTCTGTAGTTTGCCCTAAAAACCTTTTGTGCAGAAGACGGTTCAGGCCCTGAAACTGGGTTCGGGGGTGTACTTTTTTCGACCAGGTTGAAGCCCCTTTTTCCAGCTTGTCTAGCTTTCCTTTCCCATCTCCCTACCTGCGTTTCATGCGCTTTGTCTGACGATGACTTTGCGTCGAGTTCTTCGTATCATCTCTTTCCCTTTCCGGAGCCACTTTTCCCATCTTTGCTCCCCTGATGCCATAAACTTTACGGATCCCTACATTCCCCCGGCGGAAAGCTCTTCTTGATACTGGTTCGCCGTGTCTCCCCAGTCGAGCGAGCAGGTCGAAAACGTTTGTAGCGTGGCCGCTCGCTAGAGGAAGTCTTGGCTCCTGATTTCGACCCCCCTTTTTCCCGTTGCCTGGTACTGTAGTACCCTTTCATCCGTTTCCTCGTCTCTCGGAAACAGTTCCGGAATTTAGATGCGGTCCCCCCCCTCTTTAACAGCGCATGAGCCTGATCTTCTTAGGTTTAACTCATGATATTCACACCGACGTAGGATTATTTTCAACCCTCCTTTCTTCCGTCCTTCCGTGAACAAGCGGAAGTTTTTTTTTAATTTTTCTGACTCTCCTTTGACTCTAACGGGGCATCGGGGCAGATTTATTGATCTCCTTTTTCCCCTGTAAAACTTTCAACGTTTTTTTTCCGCGAAAGCGCTTTCGTCAACTTTTCTCCTCTCGATGGCCGGGAACTTGATGCGTATCGATTTCCCTGTTCCCCCCGAAAGCCCGGTTTTCCCTCCTTTCTTTCTCGCTATTTAGTCAACCCCGCTTTGCTTTACTTCACACACTATGATTTGCACCTCGAATACATGCACGATCGGGCGGGAAACAACTTTTTTTCTCCCCCAAGGTCTCTTTCCTGATCGAATTGCGCTCGTATCTTTTTTCCCTCTTGTCTTTTTCCTCCGCGCCAAAGTGCACATGAAACCTGTTCCCCCTCCCTGGTGCGATCCCCTTTTCTAACTCCTATTCATTCGCATGACGAAAACCCCCCCCAGCCAAGGTCTCCCTCAGAATAGAGCACTTCTTAACCGTATAGATTTTCTGGCCTCTTGAACCCAGCTTCCTTTCGGGCATAATTTTTGCTAGGCTTCTAGGCCTCCTTCTTCCTCCCTCCTTAAGCTGATGAATCTTGGTTCCCTGCCGGTAGTGTCTGGTTTCTTAAAGATGCTCCTTCCAGCTACTCTACCCGCCTATTTTTTGCAACTTTTTCCCTTTTTGCATAAGATTGAATTGTTTCCCCACTGTAACACCAAAATCCTTCCTGATACGACCTTTTTCCCCGGCCAGTGGTTTACCTTGCTTTTCTCCAAGGATATGTTTCCCCGGCCTTTGGGCCCTTATCCCCCCCGGTCAAACCCCTTTTGAGAGTAAGAGGGGGTTTTTCTCTTCCCCGAACCACTTGACGCGTCTTCCAAACCTTCAAGATCGAGCGCTTCTTTTTTTTTAACAACACCCCGTTTATATATACGTCGGCCTTCATCTTTTTTTTTTGGTGAGGGAAAAAATCATTCTTTCTTGTCGATGGCGGCCGCCGCTGCGCGTACTTTCTCCCTTGCTCTTCCCTTATGATCTCCCCCCCCCCACGCCCCCGACCTCAAGTCCGGCCCATTCCCGACGATACCGTGACTTTTCCTCTCCTTCCTGCAAACGCAGTTCCCCGTGCCGCCAAGGTGCATGTATGGGCCTTTCTCCATTTTTCTCCCCCTTCAAAATGAAGGGAGAATCTCCGGCCGCAGCCCCCCCTCCCTTTTTTCAAGGGGTGCTTGATCTCTCAGGACCCTTTCCGAACATCCTACATTTCGAACGTCGTCAGATCCTGTTCGCTTTCTCCCTTCTCGCTTCTTCACGGGATTTCCACCCTGAAGGAGCTTGTCAAAAGCCGGACCGAGACCTAGTTTTTCCCCAGTTCTGGATTTGTACCCCTTCCTTTTTTTTTTGTCTCGCGCTTCCTCGAGCTTCATTGAATCGCGGCACCCCTTTCTGTTTCTCTTTGTTCCCTTTCCTCCCTCCTAATAGGAGATCCCTTGATGTCCCTCGAAGGATTCAATCTTCGCGGAGAACAGGCTCTTGTCTTCCTCCTTCACTGACTTTCTTCCCTTTTCAAGGTTTTTCGGCCGGTGACACAGAGAGTCACGCCTTGTTTTGAAAACCCTCTCCCTTTTGAGACAGAGAGTTCACCTTTTTCACTTGTTCCTGAGACATGTTTGGTGACCATGAATTCGCCCTTTCCCGGTGACTTTCAAGTGCCGTACTTCTTGACCTTATGTCTTTGTGCATCAGTTTTCGCCTTTTTTTCTGCTCTGTGCTCATAATTATTGAACTTGCGAGCCAGATGCTCATATGTCCCCCTGCACGATTCCCCCTCCTTTTTCTTTTCCCCGAAATATACCTCCGTCCTTAAGTTACCCCCCCACTCCGTCTCTTTCGGTCCTATTATAGATTGCTCTTACCACAACGATTTTTGGGTTAAGAAATATTCTCCCTTCTTCATTTTTTGAAGCGCCCACCAAGTTCGGGACGCTGAGTCCCTTACCTTCTTCGCTCAGTCCATTTTTTTTTCCCCCCTCCCTGCTAAAATGCGTGGTCCATAGCCTAGGAACAAAGAAAATGGTTCCCATTTTTTTTCCTAAACGAGTATTGTTTTTTTTCTTCCCATACAATCTCTTTGCTGTCAAAGCTAGGACGTTTCCGTTTCCAGCCTATGGGAATCTGTTTCTTTTTTCGGGATAGACCTACCCCCCCATATTACCCTTCCCTCTCACTTTCCCCTCTTTAGAAGAACTGTTCCATATCCTACAAGAGAAAATTTCTTTTTTCCTCCCTTAAGGGGTATTTTTTATCGATACGGTCGCAGTGCTCTCTATTCTTGATAGGACAGTTTCTTATTTTTTTTTTTGCTTGACCGATTCGGCTGGATTAGCGGTTTTCCCTTTTCCCCCTCTTATCACATTCTTGGGCGTCACTGCCTTCTCCGGGTACTCGCGCGCCTCGAGTCCGTCTGTGAGCTGATAGCCTTGTCTTTTCTTTCCCAGTGGTCAGGAAGATATCTTTCTTTGAGCTTTATTTAGAGTTTCAACTTAAGTTTTCTTGGAGCGGCACCTTTTTTTCTCAGTTCAAGAACCTTCCTTACCATTATCCCGATGCCCCTTTGCGGAGCCCTATGCGATACCCCTTTCCTGACGTGCTTTTTCCCCACAATATTGATACGGACACCTCTTACTCGCGTAGCTTCATTAGATGCGCCCTTCTTTGGCACGATCTTCTGCTTCCTTGTCCCTGGGTTGATCTATTTGGATCAGCACAGGACGACTCCACTACTCCAAGACTTTTGGAATTTTTTCTTCCCCACCCCTTTTCTGTAGTTCCCCCCCCCCCCCCCCGCCGCGTTTTGGGAAATCAGTTTTTCATCAGCCTTGATCAGCCCAGTTTTTTTCCCTTTTTTTTTCCTATAGTTACCCTTAAATTCCGGGGGCGGGGGAACGTCTTCTCGACTTCAAAGTTTTTCCCTTCAGGACAGCTTTCCAGTAACGTCCCCCCTGAAGCCTGATGTCCTCTCTGTCCTCTGAGAGAGTCCCCCTCAAGTGTTATAATGCATAAGAGCTAAGGGCATCTTTTTCCCCCTCTATTATACCTTTTCTTCTTGCCTGGACCCCAATGGTTATGCAGCTACTTCTTTCCTTATGGTTAATTTGCGCTTTGCCGAACTTAGAACTATAGTAACGAGAAAGCTCTTTCAGCAAGAGGAAACCCCGTCCGTCCAACGGCCCCAGATATAAAAGAGAGTTTTCTGCTACTTAGTGTTCCCTCTTGTATTATTCCCCTTTTCCGAACCACTTTCCCCCCACGAGTTTTCTCCAAAAGTATGATGAACCCAAAACAAACACGCTTTCTCCTTTCCCCAATCTGAATTCTCCCCTCCTGAATTTCATCACTGTGCAAAGTCTAAAGACTGTGATGATCTCCTTCTGAAGCCCAGTCCCCGTCCTGTGACTTTCAGATTTTGATTGGATTCGCTGGGAAAATATGCATTGTCCAGCGGGGCCCCTTCTTCATTTTTTCATCGACCCATTTATGCTCTAAACATCGCACTCTCCTGGTGTGCGTCTATCCTATCTACTCCCTGACCTCCCCAAAGAAAGAAGTTGATTTCAATGAGAAGGATCGCCACAGCATCGAAGCCCCTCCCTGTTATCTCTCACTGTGCCTCTGCGGATATTGTGTAACCCCCCTATCCAAAATTTCCTTTCAATCTTTCGATGGATAGTTAGCCCAAGGAAGTTCGTTAGAGTAATCTCTCTCCTCCCTCTTGTTATGTATTAATTGTCATCATCCCCCATCCCCCTCCCCCAGCTCCTCCCAACTTTTTTGGAAGCCCCCGAGGGCCGCTCCCCCCCCTCATAACTTCCCCCATATCAAGAAACGAATCTTTCCGGGAGCCCGGCAACTTTTCACGCGTGGAAGCGATCGGTGAAAGTTTATCCCATATCTTCTTGTTGGTTGTTTATATAAGTATCTCCCCCCCCCCCCTCTATTCACCACCCCCCCGCCCCGACACAAAGTGCCGCCGAGGAGCGTTCATGGATTTCTTTCCTTTCTCTTCCAGTGGTGTCTTCCCTAGACCTATGGGTTGCCCCAATTTTTGGTCTCCGGGGCGTGGATGAACCAATGATCCGGGTGTTACCCTTCCAGCCATTTCTTTGAGATTCTCGGCCGCTGAACCGTTTTTCTCAAAACCCGAGCATCGCCTCATCGTTAGAAAGCGGGGGAGAAATCCTCCCCTGTTTGCCACTGAGTGCCAGAGAAGCCGAGTTGACAGTTCTTGTTTCTCGCGGAAAAACGTTTCGATCCTTATCACTGTCTAACCCCGGTTGGTGCGGGAGCGTAAAGAACGCAATCACTTGTCTCCTCCCCAAGAACAATGAGAGTGCGATGGTACAAACGACTGACCAACGGCTTTTGTAGGGATGTGCTGAGTCCCCTTCAAAACCCACGGCAAGACGCCAGGCACCAATGGGCAAGTTCCTTTTGCGAATCCACTCCCCTCTCCGCAGACAGGGGCCTAGTCCGTCGTCCCCCTCAGCTTTAATGCCCTCAGGCGGGTCTTTATCACGCTGCTCCGGTGTTGGACACGGTTTCCTTACCTCTTGGGTCGGCTAGGAAAGCCAGGTTTTTTTTTGTTCCCTCCCATCCCCTTGGTTACCCTTTGCAGGAAACTCGGGTTGAGTCTTGACAGTTGGCCCCAGTCGGTGAAGTTGCGTAGTCCTGAAGAGCAAAACCGTTTTTCTCTCCCTGATTTTGAAGAGTTTTTGTCGCGTGCTGGAGGATATGGTGCTTTACGCGAGTTCCCTCCTCCCCTCTTGCCCCCGAGGTCCCCCTCTGAAACGCTCTGCGCCTTTACTCACCCCTTCCCTACGACTCACCCAACGTTTCTCGAAGTGAGGAAACAGAGAATATAATGTCTCCGGCTACAGTATAACACGTTCTCTCGGGTGCGCAGTTTCGCATGCGCTAGGATCGGTGACTGATCCGCTTCTTGACCTGGGAAAAATGGATGGACGGAAGCCCCAATGAAGTCCCTCCCTTTTCGAAGCTCAGAGCACCACTCCGCCCTTTTAGGCAATGCGGACGCGAAGGGCCCCCCCCCTCTACGATTTTTTTCACGAGCTGATGGTATCTTATTCCCCGCGGCGGGAATTGATTAAAAACGAAGTTCTCCTAGCGCGCCCATTCGCAAGGAATTCCCCTCGCGGAATTCTCTTTTTCCCTCTCAAATTTTCTTTCCTCAGCTACTATAGGCAGCACAGGTATACGAAGCCTGGCACCATTCTCCCCCTTTTAGTAATTCCTCCCCGCCCGCCCTCCGGTTTGTCGATCAATGAACCGCGCTGTTCTTTTTAGTGGAATATACATCTGCTATCTTCTTTTTTTGCAAAGAAGCACGTCTAATTGAGATATTGTCTTTGCTGATGCCTTTCCCCCCTCTTGACTTTCCCCTCTCCCAAGAACATCCAAACTTTTTTTGAGTTGCAACTCGAATGACATTTCCCTAACTTTGAGATCGCTTAACTCATCGCCCCAGACTACGGCCTCGCCTTTCTCCTTTACCCCTTTCAGTGACCGCACCCATCCAGCGACACCCAAAACGTGCCCATGCAGAAATTTTTTTCATACTACGCTTGAACCCCTGATTCAGTTTTCTCCAAAACACCAACGGACAGTATCTTTATTATTTCATCCTCTGACGCCATGACCTTATCATCTTCCTGAACACTAGTACACCAGTTGCGAAGGGCAGACCAATCGGTTCGTTCTTGGCTCCTTTTTTCTTCGGACTCCTCTCACGCTATGAAAGAGTGGAAGGTAGAAGGTCTTTTTGGTCCCAAGATTGTCTTCCAGAGCTACCCTAGCAGGTGCCACTTTTTTTTTCCCTCTCCTCCCTTCCCCTGTTTAGCCCTCTGATTTGTATGTCCCCAATGTAACAAAATTGGAAGACAGACCCCCGTTCTATAGTACTCTGAGCATGGTGCGTTGTCTACACGGATTCGGACCACATATTTTCGCCCTTTTCTCTGTTTTTTTTTTTTTTTTTCCCCAATTGGCTGAGCGAGTACTTTACCTAGCTGCCCCCTTTCGATACCACCCCCAAGATCCTGCTCTTGCTGCCCCCCCCCCCCCTTTTTTTTCTTTACCGAAGAAGACCGGCATACTCCTTCCCCCTGGAGGGTTTCTCTTCCCTCGGTAGGCTATTCTTCCTTCGCTGCAGAGTACGCTGCAGTGAGCGATTCAGCGGCTCGCAATTCTCCCATCCCCCTAACATTCCCTCCCCCCCCAGTCATCATCCTTCGAACCTGAGCAAACGATCCTATCCCTTTGCAGTACCGACTAGTCCCTTTCAAGTTTCTTTTTGCAAACGGCGATTTCATGTCCCGCTACTTTTTTGTTTCCTTTTTTAACAGTTTCCAGGGCCCGTAGAACGCCCGCATCATCCCTTTCATTGTATTGACCCTGGTTTCCCGCAAACCTTCCCGCAGCAATCCATTGCTCTCCACTCTTCGCTGAAATTTTCCTACTCCCCAGTTTCTCTTCTATTCATCCCGGGATTGAGCAGTCTCTGAGTTCTTGTAAATCTCCTTATCCACCCAGAGTTCAGCGAAAATGAAGGCTCTTTTGGACTTCCTCTCTTTTCCTCCCCGTTTTTTTTTTCTTCTTCAATCCCTTTCCTTTTCGCTGCATTTCTCTCTCGGATCTTTGACAGCGCTTAATCATACTGCGATAATACATTTCGGTAACTTCTGTTTGAACCCAGCTCTTCATTCCATGGATCTTGATTTCTTCCTTTCCCTTTTTGTGTGCCAATCCCGCTTCAAGCCCAGGGAAAAAACCCCTTGCGGACTCTCTGGCTTTTTCACTCTAGTTGGGCCCAGACATTTCTTTTTTTCCTACGCCGTTCTTTTTTTTCTTCTTGTTTCCCAGTCCGTCCTTCCTATCGCGGAGGTGAAGCATATGTAGACTTTTATGTTAGGTTTAGTTTAGACTAATGGCGCTGCAAGTTCTGCTTTCTCATTTCCTCGTCTCGGACTCTCCAGACATAGAGCAGCTGAAGGCTTCCATCTAAATCCCCTTTTCTTGGTAGCGGATTCCAGTCCGATCACCCACGCTGTGGGTTGGCATCAATCCATCCGTTTAGCTCTTTCCTTTTGATCTCTTCAAAAGTTAGGGAAGTATCTTTTCTTCCTTCTTTTCTGGTTTTTACGCCCAATGACCGGGTCTATCACCCTCCCCTTTCTCCGTTCTCGTCTCACCGGGTCATTCGTATTCTGCCGCTTTTACCATTTTTCATCTACCAACAAAGCGGGCACTACGGTTCCAAGCCTTGCGCTTGTTTTTTCATTTTTTTCCCCCCCCAGATTCTGGACCTGAAACTACCGCAGTCAACCTTTCATCAGACGGAATCTTCAGCCCCCTTGTAGCCATATTCAAGTAACTCCCATCTTCACGTTAATGGGGTTACGTGTTTCGCACTCGATACTTTTCCATTTTTTTCTTTTTCAAAGGAACTGTCCTCTTTTTTGGTGGTCTCTATTCATAAGGTTTTTCTTCTCTCTTATTCCTCTTTCACGTTTGGTCCTCTTGATGGGGGTAGACTTACGAGCGCCCTTCTAGCGTTTTCTGGTCGATTTGGTCCAGCCCCCTTTTCAGCGGCGATGTATTCGCTCAGAAAGTTCCTTTTCCCCTCCCTTGAGCGTTTTCTCTCCCACCCAGAACTTTCCCTGACCCCAACATTTTTAGCCCGTATGCTCCTGCGGGCATTCATATGAACTCCATTTCTCTATCGTTCTCCTGCAGTCACAACCGACGAAGCGCTTTAGCAACTGAGAGCTTTTCCTTTTTCATTGGTCCTACTCTCTTTTGATGGCCGTTCTTCTTTTTATCGAGGGATGGATGACTTTCCCTATTCCTCTCCTTTTCCTCTCTTGATTTGAGTTTCCTCCAGCGCGCGGATTCTAATATAAGGAGTTACAGAAACGTTCTCTTCTTTCAATCCCCTTGCCCGATTAGTAACTAAATCGGTTGGCTCTGTTTAGCGATGATTAGCCTCCTTCTTTCCTCCATTTTTTCCTGTAAATTCAATGTCTCCAACTGGATCCGATCACTGACCGCAGTACTCTTCCAAACCTTTTTTTTCTGCAGTTCATCCTCTCTAATGCGCATTCTTTTCCTCCCTTCTTTCCTCTCACCCTGATTCTTCTGTGAGGAAGTTTCATTAGTCTCGCAGTTGAAGGACCTTTTTCTCCTCGGGAAGTCCCCCTTTCATCGATCATTTTTAGCGCCTCCAGAGTCAAAAGTTCCCTTCTTTCACGTAGCTCCTCCACTATTTATTCTCTTCGGCTTCAACGCCCCCCTCTTTCACATATGTTTTTCAACCCTCCCTGAGCCACCCTAAGTAACCCTTTGAAAACCCCCCCCACCGCCTCCCCCTACCTATCATGCATTTCATACCCGGTTGTACGCAACCGTAGGAGGTCCCCTACCTTTTTGTCTAGGAAGCATCGTCCCCTTCTGCCATGAGTGGGATTGGTGATGTGGCTCCTTTCTCCCTGTGCCAAGTGCGTTATCTCCTGCGCTCTCCCCTTGGATCCGGTTCCACCATAGAAATATACATCTGTCTTTTTCAGATCCAGTTACTCCCTCCCCCCCTGACCTAATTTCCTTCCTATGCAACCATTTTCATAGAATTCTCCTTTACCCACCAATTATATGACCCCTCTCCAAATACGCGATCTTGTACCCGTCTTCTACGATTCATGGCGATGACCTTGTGTTTTTTTTTTCTCATCATATATCGCTCGTTTAGGTCGCCCGCTCCTTCCCCTTTCCTTACCGAGCTCCATTTTTGTCACTAATAGTTTCTCTCCCCCTCCCCCCGGACCTCTAAAAATGTGAGCACGGACTTCGTGCCCCTCCCCCCCTATAGGTGAATATGTCCCTTCCCCTCTATACCTTTAATACTTTTGGTGATCTCACTCCCCCCCTTCTTTTCACCTCGCTTGCCAACGCGGAAACGTTCCTTTTCCCGTTTCGCGTATGGCCAATGGACTGAGTGGTTGGAGCGCCCCCCTTTTCCCCAAAAATTTTGCAATGTATGGGTGCCTGATGACACCCTTTTTTCTAGAAAACTTCCCCTACGACTTTCCCTTCTTTGAAGTTAAAGCGTTCGGGCGCAAACGATCATAGCCATGAATCGTAACATTTCCTCTCTGTGTACCAAATATGCAGATTCCCCTCTTTCAGATCAGATGGACAGTATGCCGGGCTTCGATGTTTCCCCGATGTTTCCTGATCCTATACAGGCTTTGATCACAGTTTTTTTTTCCCTTGAGTGCCAGGACAATCCTCTGAGGCACGCGGTCTAACAGAAATTCAGAGTCCCGCTTTTACCTTCTAACCACGTTGTATCTCCTCATTTTTCCAATGCGAATGGTCGAAATGGACACTGGACAAGTTCTCAGATTGCCAGGTAATCCAACCTCAGGAATGTTGGTCTCTTTCTTGTCCGGGAACCACGAACTCGTCCCCTCTCATGCTTTTAGAATCGACGGTGGCGTCACGTGGGCTCCTCGAGGATTCTCCTCCGGACTTCCCCCTAAGGTTTTTTGTGCAACTTTCAGTCGGCAACTCGGGTTGTCCTTGCAAGGTTTTCGGAAATTTACTTGCGGAGAGTGACTTTTCCTTCCAAGAGCCCGTGTTTATGTTTGCCTCTGGCTTTTTCCCGTTTGAGTTTTTTCCCATTATATTTTAAAGCGCTTCGACTTGGCTCCACTGCAAGATGCACGGCCCTTGCGGCCTCCCCTTCCCCGGCCCCTGAATCCGACGTGCTCTTCTAGAAGTTGGAAGCAGAACTTTTTATGGCGGGAGCATGCGAATGAACAGCCCCTTTTTTTTGACGAGTTTCCTTTCCTGACGCTGGACAAGTGGATTTTTTCTCCCTTGTCCTATCCCCGTTGCGACATTGGCAGGTGAACCTGGTACCTTTTTTTCCGTAGGCATGCCCTCTTGTCCGCCCTCTTCCCTTCCCAGAGACCTTTATTTGCGGACCGTCTTTAAAATCGCGCAAATTTTTTTCTGCGCTCGGGCCATGATATTTCCAAAGCGCTTTTGCCTTTTCACAAAATACGATGTGAGGTCCCTTTTCTTTTCCCCCGGTTCTTTAGAATAGCGGTCAGGCCGATCCCCTCTCTTCATCCACCCGGAAATATTAATGCCCTCCTTTCATATATCCCTAAACAACTGGTCGCTCCTCAGTTGACGCACTCTTTTTTTTCCGGTTGTCACCTAGAACCGGCTCGTATTGGGAAGTTGGAAGACCCCCCTCTTCTTTAACCTCTCCCTCATTTCTCCTTACGCCGTGATATGGAATATTTCCCCCGTTTCTGTTCTTTTTCCCTTCCCTTGACTCTTGGTGCACATCTATTACTCGCCGCCGAGAGCGTATCCCCCCCCCCCTCTCCTAATGAAGTGCCTAGACGGGTCCATATAAAAGGAGAGTTCCTCCCGCCCCTTCCCCCCAACTTACCATGCCAGAAAGTCCCCTTCCGCTGAGACCCACCTCCCCAACTCCCTGATTCATTTTTCCCGCCCCCCAAACCCCGACACTTTTGCATGGTATCCCTCCCTGACAATGCACCCCCGTTCGTCGTTCGAAACCCACTCCCTAGCGTTGACGGCATCTGTACGGTTTAGGCCTTTTTGAAAGTTGTCGACAGTTCTTCCTCTGATTGCAAAGATGTGGACTGTAGCTTTTGGGCGGTCTCCCCTGCATTGCTGTCCCTTCCCTCTCTCTTAGAGGAGACGTGGCTTTCCGTGTTGCCCTCTTTTATTTTTGCCCCCAATAAAAAAAGAGGAAGAGTCCCCTTTTGGAGCTCGTCCTAGGTGCACTTTCCCCAAGGTCTACACTCTTGGGTTTACCCGTTAGTTCAAACCACCGGCTGAAGATCTTCTTTCCCCTCGCGTGACGCGCTTCCCCCAGCGTCCGCGCCTCCTTGCTTTTCCCCCACCCCCACCCCCCCTCGTGTGTACTTCTCCTCGAAGTTCAGACCGTGCCTCTACTACCACTGGAGTTGTTCTGTGACCGCTCTTCTCGCTGCGGCCATGCTCGTTTTTATTTGCATCATTCTTTTTCCGGACTTTCGAGAGTCTGCACTATGAGAAACTTCCCTCACCCTTGCGGGCTTTAACTTCTCTCCCCCCTCCCGCCTGATCCCTACCACTTACTTTGGCACGCCCCCTTACCTTTGCCTTTCCTTCCGTGCAACAAATGTTCCTTCCTCTCTACCTGTCTTTTTTCAAAAGTTCGCGTCTTTCTCAGCGATATTTTTTTTTCCTTGCTTGCTCTATGAGTTTTTCCCCCCCTCTTTCTAACATCACTTACATTCTTCCCCCCTTTCTTCCCATTTAATACCCCGTTCCTCTCCGAGCTCCTCTCTTTCATACCAGCCCCGGAATTTCTCTTCCAATGATTCCGACCAGAGATTACCCCCTTTCTTCCTTGAAATGCCGGGATTG
>Ga0179593_1527252_pt1 | contig 15198 bp, 6 predicted proteins | sample CZODoug2_1_08_16_FD_185931 | JGI IMG/M metagenome (GOLD analysis project Ga0179593, IMG submission 185931) | Vadose zone soil fungal communities from Angelo Coast Range Reserve, California, USA - CZODoug2_1_08_16fungal (PacBio error correction) | ecosystem: Environmental > Terrestrial > Soil >... | reverse complement strand
GTATTCCCTCCGGACCCCCCCGATCTGGGAGGGAAGTCTTACTGCCTTCATTCCCTCCCCGATTTCTTTTTAGATTGCATTTTCTTATTCCCAATAACCCCCCTAACGCCTTCTGGCCCCCGGCATTGGTAAGGCCCGGGACCCTTCCTCCACTGTTCTTTGGACTACCCCTCCTACACGAACCCGGAGGCTTTTTTTTTGACAAGAATAAGCGATTAGTTTAACCTCCCCACCATCATGAACTTTTTGAGTTTCCCCCTACCCCTTTTTCTCTTTCCCCCCCTCCTTTTATTGACCTATGATAACTCCCTTGGTTTTTTTTTGAGGATGTGTCCGAATGTGAGGTGTTTTTCGTTTGCTCCTCGGACCGACAAAATGTGTTTGTTCTTGACCCCCCCCCCCCGAAATTTCCTTCTCCACAACAAAAAACACTTCCAACTCCCGGATTGTACTTCGTGTAAAGCCCTCCCCCTGCCCATTCTTGTCCCCCCCAAATGCTTAGTCCTGGGGTCCCCTCTGGCGGCGCTTGCTCCCCTTTCACATATTCCCCTTTTTCCCTTTTATAGGGGTTGTCGACAGAGGGAGTAACCTTTTCGTGACTATCGCGGACCGCGATGTTTCGTTCTTCGCTTCCCTTCTTGTCACCGTGATCACGCCATTCCCCGTCCTTAACTTGAGGACTCCATTTAAATCATCGGGGGCCTGATCCCTCGCTCGGTATAGACGAGAATTGGCATAGTCTCTTAGTCCATTTTCGGATTTAGACCCTCTCCCGAAGTTTTTCCCGTTGACTCCACGACGAAACGAACCTACACTGTTGCCCTCAAGTCCTTTTCTTTGACCGACCTTCCTTCCCCCTCCTAATTATGCAAATTTCAAGTCCTCTTTCTTTCCCCTCTTTTTTTGTTGCTCCCCTTTTCTAGAAATTTCGAGTGCCGGCGGCCCCTTGCTTGAGCAGAAGAAGCCGAACCTTCAGAATTTGGAGGATCACCCGATTAGGAGCTGTCCTGACTATGTTACCACGGCTTGGCACGCGCGTGTTTTTTGCGGATTTCGACATTCCGCTCCTCTTTGGAGTTCTGCTCTCACTTTTTAGTTCTGGAGCCCGAACCTCGATCTGGCTCACAGGTGGAGTTAAAAACTTTGATACCACCCACGGGCGATGATGACCCAGACGGTCCCCCGGCCTTCATGTTTTTTCATCCGCCCCCCCCCCCCTTCTCTATCCCCCCCCCCCTCTCTTAAGTTACCTCCCCCCCCCCCCCCCTTGTGCGGTGATTCTTCGACTGATGCGCAGACTGTCTCTTCACGGCCATTGCCCCATCCTGATACAAGAGGCCTGCGTTAGGGCACGTCCACCTCCCTCTTTTGGACCAGAACCCCCCAAGCGTTCGACTCTACCCTTGTGCGACCTGAAATCGCCACACCACACCCCCCACAGTTTCTTTACACCCCTCCCCCCCAAGGCAATTTCAATACTTCCCCTCTACTCTGCTGAAAATGACCAGGCTATACCGAACTAACCCGACAAGTCCGCTTTTTTTCTGGGTAGCAGAAGACCGGCCCCTGCCCCGTTCCCCCCGTCCCTTTTGCCGTCCCCCGGCATTTTATGAAGCACGAACCGATTCACTTGGCCGCATTGTGTGGCCCCCCCACGGCCCCTCCCGGCAAGCAGTTCTAGAGGATTTTGCACGCAGCTAATTTCCTCCGTCTTTGTAGTCTTTTCCCCCCCCTTTTATCTTCCCCCCCCCCCCCGGACTCTCCTCCTGAAGGGATTAGAGAAAAACGTGTCTTGGCTAGTTTACCCACTCAGGATTGTGATCTATGAGTTCCCGTTTTTTTCCTCCTCTTCTGTACTCCTTTCTTTTTTTGACTTTTGCCCCGGTATTCCCCCCTTTTTCAGCACTGTGCTCTATGCCTACGGTAAATTTCGCCCCTTCCCCCTGCCCCATCATGATCCCTGCTCCCCCCCCTCTTTCAATCTCTTCCCCCTTCATAGTCGACCCCCTTCCTATTTGACGGCTTCCAGACTTCCTAAGACTCATGCCGACGGATAATCTACGACTTCATGCCCCCCCTTCTCATTTCACCGGTCCCCCCTATCGTTCCAGAAGACCGGCTGGCAACAGGCACTGCGCGGCGGAGATCAGTTATAGTTTTTGCAGAAACCTGTCCGGTATTCCCTCCTCCCCCTCCCCTTTTTCACCCGGCCAGGCTCCCCAACAAGGGTAAGCGTAGACGTCGCCCATTGTCGTTCTGATGACCTCCGGAATTTTTTTGACGGTGATGGTCACGATGACCTCGACGGCTCGCCTGGGTTGAATGCGGTTCACCTCTCCCTTTTCGCCCGCTCCCCCCCCCCGACATTGTTTTTATTTCCCTTTCCCTCCCCTTGTCTTCAACTCGAAGTCCCCTCCCCTGGTCACCGCTGGCATTCTTACCTTTATACTTTGCACTACTCCCCTTTGTTGGAGTCGCCTCCCCCCCCCTGTTCCTACGCCGTTCTGCTCTTCTTTTTCTGTGTCGCCTGCTCCAAGCTTCTTTTTTTTGTGCAGGGCCGAGGAGCTTTGAGATCGGTGAGCCTTACTCCCATGGGTTCTCAGTTTGCTCCTTGACCCAGAGGTTTACCCTTTCTAAGTCTGTAATCGAAAGACCGAGTTGGAGGTCTGATATCGTCGAGACAAGGCGTGGGGGCATGGCCGTTACAAAATGGTTCGCGTCTTTTCGACCACTTCCCCTGGAAGGGTAGCTTTTTCTCTCAACTCTCAGAAGCCGATCCAGTCTTTTTTTTAGAAATGCCTTCTTCTTTCCCCTATCTTTCCCCTTTTTTTTCTTTATTCTGCGGTGAGTCGAGGTCAGGCGGACTCCTCCCGTGCGAAACCATTTCGGCTTGTTTTTTTCGGTCTCTCTTTTTTAGCAGAAGGGTTCTCTCTTGTTCGGTGGCTGGATTGAGGGATAAAGGCGGATTTGACGTGCTCCTTTTTCGTAGCGCTCTGCACATGCGTTAATCGCAAGACCGTTTACCCACCCCCCCCCTGCCAGGGCCCCTGCCTTCGTCCCCCCCTTCTGCCCCCGTTCCCCTCCCTTACCCCGGCCGCATCCGGCTGGTACCCTCCAGCCAAGGCCAGTTAGGTCTGCTCGGTCTGCCTCTTCCCTCCGTAGATTAGTCCGACCGTAAGTCCGACTTTACTTGTCCCACTCCTCTAGTCCGGGATCTGTTTTTACGTGCAGGTACATAATACTTAGACAAAATGCTGACTAGGCCTGGGACTTGCGTTTTTTTTCTTGAACCCCCCCCTATGTTTTGCTAGGCACCGGCAACGACCCGCTCTGATCTAATCATTATTTCATTGGTATAGTTCCCAGTTTCCCTTTTTCCTTTGCCCAATCCACGTGCCTTTTTGTCGTTGGCTAGGAGTTTGAGACCCTAGTTTTTCCTTCCTTTCTTCATTTTTGCCTTAACTTGAGTTCCTGGAAGTTGACCTGGGAGATCGAAGAATGGATTTTGGTGTTCCTGCCGTCTTCCCTCCTTCCTTTGGTTCTTTCTAGGCTTGCCATCGTTAACCCGCAGAGAGGACTCGTTTTAGCTTGTGGGCCGTGAAGTATAGGCTGTGTTATCCCTTTTTTAGATCCCCCTTTTGGGTTCCTTTTTCCTTCTTGCGCGTGCTCTTTGCGTTGAGTCTCTTTTTTTTCTGGTACCATGCCGGTTTGACGGAAGATGGCGAGCGTTGCAGTTTTTCCGCACCCCATTCTTCCCTTTTCTTTTGAGGTTAGGGTGCGATGCCCCCGTAGCAGCCCCTCTCCCGGCCGGAAGTCCTCGGGATGCTACCTCTGTTAGGAGCTAAGAGCGCGGCACGGAGGATGGCTTTCAAATAGGGTTGATTGTAACATGCTAATCTTTTTTTGGTTTCTCTTCCCCTTTTAGGGGTAATCGGTTCGGCTCTATAAGATCCTCCCCCCTGCCCTCTAACATGCGGGCGTGGTCCTTCCACTTATGAGCTGCGCCAACTCCCTTACAGTAAATGCCAGACTTATGTGTTTAAGTGCAAAGGTTTCGGCCTCCTTCCTTTTCCCTAATTCTCCTACTTCGAGTGGCACCGGTTCTTTTTCCCCCAGTTTGTTCGGCCGTGGAGTCCTGAGTTCAAAACTCGGAGGTGCTCTGCGATCTTTCCTCCAGTATTGTAGACCTTTCCCTCCTCTTCCCCCCCATTGTATCAGTTTGGACTTTCTCCCTTTTTTTCCCCCGAGAGACACCTGGAGCTAACGTGTATGTCTTACAATCGCTTTATGCTGAGTGAGCCAGACCCGCGCCTTTTCCCGTCACGAAGCCCCCCCCCAACCCGCGTCCTCGTTCCTTCTTCCCCCCCGAGCGTTTTTCCTCATCTCGAACTACACTCCCCAACGTTAACGAATTGATAGTTTTGATGGCATTCGGATCGTTTTTTTCCGCCCTGCCTCCTGTTGGTCTTTTCTCCTTTTTTTCTTCGCGATTTTCGGGCGAGGGGCTTTCCCCAGAAGCCTACGGGTTAGGCCGTTCCTCCTCCCCCTACCAGTTTGATGTGTTTTTTTCGCGCTACTCCTTTCCTCTTGATTTCCCCACGCCCCTTTCCCCCCCTCGAACGCCGACAAAACCGATTACACCAACCCAATTCAGATCGTTTTCCTTCCTGAAATTTTGCTTTTTTCGCCCCCCCCTAACTACTTCCCCCCCCTCCCCTCCCTCACCTAACCCTTTCTCGAAGATCTTCAGGGCTCCCACCCCCCGAAGTGAGGTTTCGTTGTGCGCATTCCACTAAAGAATAGCTTTCACTTGCCCTTCCCTTTTTTTTTAAATGCTTTTTTCCGGTGATGGCCTCATGTGGCCTACCCCTACAAAGGCCACAATATCGGCCCAGGGGGTTTTCCAGGTCTTTTCCCTTGCTACCCGACGTTCGGAATCTTTTTTTTCTTTCCCTTTTGAACCTGACCCATCTATCTCTTTAATAATCATTTTTTTTTTTTTCTTTTCTTTCCTTTTTCAACTTCACCGGTCTCTCTGAGGAGGGCCGAAGGTACCAGGCGTAGCTGTCACTCCTCTGTCGACCACCCCTTTCCAATTCCTGAGCTGTTTAACCATAGTGGTGACCCCCTCCCTCAGCCATTTCTGATTTAAGGGGGCGTTCCCCCTTTCCTCTTCTGACGATTCGTTCGGGGATACCTCCCCCGAACCCGGTTTGTTCGTTTGGGGTGCCCCGCTGAACAGTCCTATGAACTTTTCAACCCACCCCTCCCTGGCTTTTCGTTTTTCAAGTTTGTTCGCCCGCTTTTTGACCCACTCCGATCATTTGGGGGTTCGTTAATCGGGTTGTTCGGACATGTTCGTGGGTACCTTCTTGGCGAAGCCCCTCGTACCCTTCTTTCGCTGTTTTTCGGACAAAAACATCTACTTTATGTCTTCGTTCGGGTGAACGACCACCTTCCCCCGGATTGCTTCCTTTGTTTTTCCCGAATCATTGGTCTCTCTTTTCTTTTCCCCCTCAACTGGATCAGTTCCACCCCCCTCTTCGGCGCTCGCCTGCTTTCACATCCCCCGATCATGCACCTTCGGTTCGTTGGAAGGTTGTGACCTCGCCGCTTTTTCCAAATTGTTCGACTGATCCCCTCGTTTCGATTCTTCTTTAACCTGGCGGTGCCCTTTCTTTCGTCCCCGTAGTCGATCCAGACATTGTAAAGAGAAGACGTAGGGACTACAGTTCCTTGTGTGACAAGGTGGGTTTGGGGTTCCCGGGCATTTCAGAAGAGCATTTTCGCGGTCGAATAGGGCCCGCTTTCGCCCTCGCAACCTCTTCTTTTTTATATTTTTCCTTCCCCCCCGCAACACCGAACCTCCCGGGACCTCCTTTCCCTTAGTATGTCTTCTGCGTCGCCTTCTGATTCCCACGTCGTTGATCACAGCAGAGTTGTAGGTTCCTGAGTCCAGGTTCGTATCCCCCCCCCCTCCTTTGTGACTGCCCCCGAGTTCCTCCCCGAACGATGAATGCCCCTCCTTGAGTATACCCCCCCCCTATGAGGATGCAATCGTCACCCTTATCATTAGTCCTCGAGTGGGGAGGGTAATCCCCTACTTCTTCTTCCCCTACTTTAGACTTTGGGCCTTTGGTGGAAGGCCTTCTCCCGTTTTCTTCCACCTAACTCGACCGACTGGCAAGGGGTCAGTTACATCACACCACGGTGTTTTTCTTGAAAGGTCCATGGTTCCCGGCATTCCCCCTCCCCAACCCCTGCGCACCATAGAAAGCTCTGTCAGCTACCTCCCCCCAAAGGGGTGGGTGATCAGTAAGGATGAGAGAGCCCTCACATTAAAGGTCCCCCAAGCTCCCGGCCTGGTTTCCTTTTCCTGCCCACGACCCTCTTTAGCCAACCCCTTTCTCCTCGACTCCGAACGTGGGTCGCCTGATCGCAAGCCCTTTGCCCAGTTCCCCCCGTTGACTCGCCCAACAGCTAGAGGAGGCCGACCCGACCCCCTTTTTTCCTCTCATCCCCAAAAAGAAACAAGGTCCTCCGTGCGTTTTTTGTCGCCTTACTGGACCGGCCCTCTCCGAGAGCCTTAAATTTTTTATGCCCCACTGATTTCAGTGAAGACGCCCGAATCTTGTCCTCCCACAACTCTTTTTTGTTACAACTCTACCCACGAAGGCACAACTGCAGACTGCCACAGAAGGGCTTAATCTTTGAGGGGAGGAAGGCTCGTAGTAGAGAATACCAGCACCCTGGGGCAAGAAAGCTTGGAGGATTAAGAAAAATTTCCTGATCTTCCCCATTTCACATTTCTCCTTCCTTCCCTTTCCTTTTTGCTGTTCTGTCACCACACCACGGCCTCCGCCTCCCCCCCCCCTTTCAACAACAACCACACTACCTCCCTCCCCCCCCCCACACCACACCTCCTCTCTCCACACCCTTCTCCCAAACAAAACAACCCCCCACACCCCCCCCACCCCCTCCCCCCCCCCTCCCCCCCCCCCCCCACACCCCCCACCCCCCCCCCCCCCCCCCCCCAAACCCCCCCCCCTCCCACCACCCCCCCCACCACCCTCGTTGCCTTCCCCAAGGGACTTCGGAAGCTCGCATCGAGATAGACTAGCGCACCTTCCGCCTTTTTTTGATTCTTGATGGGCTGTCATTTTTTTGCTTCCTGTGGGTCTCTACCCCCGCGCTCTTACGAAGGAGGGCCGGGGGTTTCTTCTGAAGTGTTTCCCGTTCTTCCTCTTTTCCGCTCGTTTCCCATCCTCCCCTTCCCTCCGCCGGCCGTTCCTTAGAAGGCTACCAGCCCCTCGCACCGTTTTTGATCAAGTCCCCCTTTTTTTTCCCAGTTTGGCTCCACCTCCCTTTCTCCCGCTAGATGCTAGTCGAACTTCTATCCCCCCTCGCTCCTACGACCTTTCCAACCCTAATTACTTCCGGAAGAGAGAGAGAACAGCTTTTCTCTTCTTTTTCTTTCGAGGTTTGGCCAACCTACAAAGGCCATTCACGGGTTTTTGATATAGCCCTTAAGACCCTTTTTTTTTTTACCCGGGCCAGCCTACCCAAGACGTTCGAGTCTACTCGGCTCCGCCCAACTTCGTAGTAATAAGCTATGACTCCTAAGATAGGTTCCGCTCACCCTTTCCAAGACCTCACCGGTCGACCATGAGGCATGCGGTTAACTGTCTAACTCAAATAGGAAGTTTAATCAACGATACGCCTTATTACGCCATTCGCATGGCAGAAACCCACCCCGCCGAGCAGAAATAGTAGTCGACGTTTTTGACACTTAGTCTCTTTAATACCTTTTTGTTGTTCGAGTCTTTCCTCCTTTTGATCCCCTCCCCTCAGGATCTGCGCGAGTTGGGTTGGCGGCACTTGCGGTCGGCACTCCTTCACTTCAGTTTTATTAGGTCGGGGATGCATCCTGCCTGAGAAACTTTTTTAGAAGATTTCCCCCATCCCTGGCTCTCCCCGTTTAGAGGGTCGTGTCCTTGACCGGTCAGCCGTAGCACCATCCACGTAGCGAGGTCATCACCAGTTTTGACTCCTTCAGTTGTTATCGCTCGCTCCCCTGTCGTCGTTGGGGTTCGTACATGGATTTAAAATGGGTTGATCTGTTTCCGTCCCGGCTACTCGGCCCCTTTTTCCTCTTTTTCCGAGCAAAGATAAATCACGCGGGCGGAGGCTGGGCCTCCTTCCTTCTGGCCTCTTTCTTGTGACCATTCGTTGTGAAGTTCAGGGGTAGGTCGAGGCGTTATTCCTTTCAAGGCCTTCGTCTGTTCGGTGCCACTTTATGGAATGGGGTTTCTTTTCCAGGCATGGTGCATTTCCCCTCTTGTTTCTCCCGTTGTGTTAGGGAGGAAATGAAGGAGGCGAAGTTCCTCCCTTAGTTTTTAGCGTCATCGAGCAAGTTGAAGCGGACCGCAACCACCGGGCCTCGTCGTACTGAGATCTGTTCAGAGCGGTAGACCCGGAATGACCGAACACAATAGACTTGTACCGCCAGCAATCCCCAGTGGAGCTGCATGGCATCTCCCAGGCGAGATTCCGATGCCCGTGCTTAAGTCGGGGGAGATGATAAGACTTAGTGGTGCATGTAGCTTTCCTTGCATGCAACTGCCTCTCCGACCTGAGTTCCCGTGGTGGCTTGCCGTGACTTGTTGAAAACAACGATCGTGGTTGTCGTCCGTGCGCGAGATGGAAACCTAAACCTGAGGGAGCAGATGGACGGGTACTGGCCAAAAAGAAGAGTTGACCTTTTCGCGGGTTAGCGTTTACGACCTTGTCGTGTTGGCTATTTCCTCCCCGTCCTGGAATTACTCTATTTTCCTTTTCTTTGCGCCTATTTTTCTTCCTTAGGTCGTACCTGTCGACGGCTCCCCTTGGGCGACAGTTCAAACTCTCTTCAAGTCGCCCTGAGACCCAGAAAGGGCTAGACCAGCATTTTCCTTTTCTAGCCGTCCAGGAGTCTCAGCCCCCCCTTTTTTTTTTCATGGTATCCGTCATCGCCTTTGAGAGCGTTTCGGCCAGGTGTATACTTGGCCGAAGGAACCGGGAGACCTGACGTGGCGTCAGTGTTATTTCATGACTTTTTACGTCACCCTGGGGCGGCATAGGTCGGGGGTCAGACCTTCTAGTTCGTAGTTTTTTTCTTTTTTTTTTATATGACGGGTCCCAGAAGGAGTCCTCACAGTGACTTTAGGGACTCCAGGTCACCCCCGTTTTGTAGGGGTTTTCCCTATTCGATTGTCAGCATCCGGTTTGTGTCCCAAAGGCGGGGAACTTCTTATTTAGCCGCCTGCCTAGAAGGTACTTCTTTTTTTTCCCCCGAAAACTACCCCCCCCTAGCTTTCTCACTATCCGCAAGGTGGAAGGCTGACGGCCAGATAGAATGCGCCCAACCCGACTCCTGTATTGAGGGTACCAAGGTTTTTTTTTTGTTACGCGCGTAAACCGAGTTTTTCCCCACCTTATGGAGTTTTTTCGGCTAAGTCTCCCTCGTAGGTGGCCGCGAACACTTCTCTTCGGCTCCTTTTCCCCCGCAGGAGGATTGATTTTCACCTTTAGTCCTCCTTGACTGTCTTTGAAAATTCCTTGCTCTCAGCCGTGCCCCAGACCCTCACTTCCGTTTTAACCGGACCGAAAACAATCGTTTTTTTTCCCCTCGGCCTTTTCCCGAACGCTCCGACAGTTCTCCTAACTATTCTTCTCCACCTATACCCAAACGAAACCCCCAGCATGCAGAGGGGGGGGGTTCCCCGAAAGAGGAGAGAATTCGTCCCTTTTTTCCACCTACCGCCAATACAGTTTCTTGGCACGATCTCTCCGCTTCTCGGGCAGGGGCTTGAAACCAACCCGCCATTATTCGTTTGCCGTTTCGTCCCTCTAGTTTTTCGTTCCTCCCCCCCGCGGATGCTCGGTCCCCACCCGGTTGACAGAACCCAAACCGCCCGGCCTTCCCCCTTTTTCCACCCTAACCCTCCCCCCCCCATCGTGGGACCAAGAGAATTGCGAGATCGCCCCTCTTGCCTCCCGACACGAAAAACCATCAAAGTTATGATTTTTCGTCCGGCCTAGCGATGCTTCATTCTGGCTTCCCCAAAGAAGCCCCAAGCCGGGTAGTGGAGTCTTATCCCGTACCTCATCTTCATCCCCCACGTAAGGGGGCCCCCGTCCCCCCTTTGGCCCGACGCGTGCTCCTTTCTCCTATTTGAGCCCTCCCCTCCTCTGAATTGAAACAATTTTTCGAGGCTGCAGGGACAGGCTTGTACTCCCGCACTCCTCTGTTTTTTTTTTTTTTTTGAAGTTAAAAACCCTCTTCATTCCGTTTTTGTTTTTTTGCTTTTTCAATTTTCACCGTCCCCCCCCCGCCGAACTTTTCTTTTTTGTTTTGTTTTTTTTTTTTTTTTTTTTTTTTTATTTTTTTTTTTTTTTTATCGGGTGGTCCCTCCCCTTAGAATTCCCTGCAGCCCTGTTCGTCACCGATTTTTCAATTCCGAGATGCCTGCTTTTCTGAAAATAGGGGGACACCATCTGCATAACGCCGTGATGGACCTTTCCCCTGTTTTTGTTTTGGGGACCCCTATCTTTTGGGATACGCCTCTTCCCGGATTGCTTCTTTTTTTTTCACCTCATGAAGCATCTCCTTCGGAAATCAACAATCCGGTAGCTCGTTTGGAACTTTCGGTGCCGCTCCGCCGTTCATACCGAGATCATGCCATTTGGTTCTTTTTTCTCGGGGTCAGGGAGGTTGCGAGGGGGAGCACGGCTTCGGGAGTGGAAAGCCAAACCGCCCGCGCGTCTCTTGGGTTACCCCCCAGTCCCCCTTGGTCGTGCTTTTTTTAAACGCCCATACGAACGATTGGTTTGTGGGAACCTCAGATACCTCTCATGGTAATTCGGCACCCCCCTCAAAACCATCCCCCTGTATTGTTCCTTTCTTTGCACATGTCTGATTCCGAATGCTTTTGTCACCACCCCGTATCATCCTCTTGAAATAGGTCTATGCTGCTGAACGAACTGGCTTCGTTTTTTAGCGGATAACTCTACTCGTTTTCGGTCGGTCCAAAAGTGAGTTTCTTTTTTTTCTCCAATCTAATACGTAAGTACCAGATTCAGTTACACGTGAGGACTCCGTTCATCATCGGGGTGATCAGGCTCGTCCTGCTAAGTGTTCTCGACCCTCTTTCGCACCCCACATCTGTCCGCATGGCGACCATTCTTTCGAACAGAGCACCAATCGTTTTAAGACTCGTTGGGACTACGTCACAGACCAAACGCATTGGTTCCCCCTCCTGAGTATGTTTTTCTGTAGGCGATCTTCGCCACCGTGGGTTCTATTTTTCTCAAGCCAGTTCTTGTATTTAATTTGAAGCTCCCTTTTCTTCCGCAACTACAGGTTCGCTCATTCTTCTGTCTTACGTGGAAGAAGAAGAAGCTATGAATCCCTCCTTTGGATAACATCCTTTTTCGGTGAACCATCTCCCCCTTCACTAGTCTTTCCCTATTTGTTCTTGATTTTCCGAAACTATTGCTACATAGCAGAGGACTTTCCCGGATCCTGGGCAAGCTTAATTTTAGATCGACCCCCCGATTTTCAAGTCTCCCCAAGTTCTTACCCCACTCCTCTTATCAGGCTTTGGAATGCAGGACCTGATGTTACAGACCACATTTTGGGAAACACCTGCTCGTCTTCATGACGGATAACTGCCCCACAGGTGCGTTCTCTGCTCGACGGCTTCTCCCAACCCGCTGGCTAAGTCCCTGGCCACCGTCTTTGTACACCAGGCCTTCTGGTTCTCCGTGGAATCTCCCGATTGTCTTCCACACCCGTTAAGACGTCGACTTCCAGATACCTTTACCATTATTTCCCTTCACCCCCCTTCCCGCCCGGTAAAGTTCAATGCGATGAATTTACCACTGTAGTCACTGACCTTCCACACCCTTCATCGGCTCTTGGCAGCAGAGATTCGGCAGAAGCATCAGCGTCGCCTTGTCACTCAGCACGAATGGCATGGAGACCCCACGATTTTTCACAGCTCCACGGCCAGGCCGTCCGAGGCACTCATGATATGATTGAGCGGTTCCCCTTCCACCGACTTACTCTTGCCGAACTTATGAGAAAGAAAAATGGCTAATGGCTCGGGAGAATCTAAGCGAATATCAGAAATCGAAAAAAGGGCCTGTTCCGGGAGGTTTGGGAACCCATCGGGTATGCATGGGGGTTTCTTCCAACGAGGCGCCGCCCTAAAACTCGTCTCCTCGGGGTCCCGTGATGATCGGTTCGTCCGCTTCACTGTGTTTCTCTTCCCCGCTACCGTACATTCGCCCTTCTCCCTATCTCCATGCCTCCTACACTGGTAGGGCTACCCCGTCTAATCTGGCTCTTCACTACGCTGGAACGAGCCCCTCCCTAAGTTACCGCCCTCCTCACGCGGCGGCCCTATTCCCTCGATCCGACCCCTACTCCATTAACAACCTCCGGCTCCTCCTTTGCTGGTCCCTCCTCGCCGGGTGCTGGAGCTGGATAGAACCGTTCCCAGCGGTTTCCCCTCTTCCGCGCTGCCAAGGTGAACAGACCGGCTCGACCCCCAAAACCGGCGTGAAGGCTGCCCACACCAAATTCGTACCTTTCCGATGGATACCGTGCCCCGGGTGATACGGAGAGCACTTGTTCACGCCGAAACCGTGGCCGCCTTTTTTGACTTCGGCAACTAAGACAGACATGGCCGTCTGAACATGACCCCCTCCGCCGATGACAGGCCCCCCTTTTGGTCGACACCGCCGGTAGTTTAGCTGCGTCGCACCGCGTGCCATTAATCGCTTAATCCTCCGTGGTGGGGTTTTTTCTCTCCGCCTGCGTTGGATGATAGCGCGGCGGGGTGTAGCTTCATAATTTGTACCGGGTGGGTTTTTAAAACGGCCGCGAGCGTGCTTTTTGAATCATAAGTCTTGCAGCCCTTAAGTCTTCCGTCTCCCCTGGTGACCGTCTCAACCTCTCACGTAGCGAGTAATAGGTTCTTTTCTTGCGAAATGGAGTCTTAGACTCGTACCCGAGTCTAGACTGGCCGGGTCACTTGGCGGAGGCGAGATTCCCCTGGTTGGGCTGGACTGTTTTTACACTTACCACGGGCAAGCCGGGCTGTGGTGCGCCCCCGTCTTCTATCTCTGACGAAAATGTTTTTTTTTTTTTTTCAATTTCGCGGTTTTCTGGGGTAGATTGTATTTTACTTCCCTGCATCGTCGGGTGATTCAGGTTTGCGAAGATGAAGGCGTACTTTAGCCATTTGGGGAGCTATCTCCTTGTGTTCGGCTGGGAAGGCCTTGTCGCGTGAAGTTTTGGAAGTACCGGTCGCCATCTAGCCAGTGCGGAATGGCAGCTTTTATCATCACCCCCTCGGGCCAAGAATGAGCGTTTTAGCCTCCAGGCGGTTATCGACCAGGAAGACCCTACCGTGCAATCCATCCGTTGGTTAACGAGAATCACTTGGCTCGTTCGATCGCTTCTATTCACTTCGAAGGACCATGCCTGACGTAAGGAAGTGGTTTGCTTCTCAGCGTTAGGCCCTTTGATGGAGTCCCCTCCTCATAGCAGACTCTAATCGGAAGTTTGCGTTGGCGCTTGTGAACCAAACGATAGTGGTGTCCCGGTATTTTTTTAGTAGTTTCCCTCTCCGGAGACCTTAGGTACCTGAGGTTTGGATCTACCAAGGGTGACAATCCTGCCGCGTTTTTCCTGGTGGTCGGGGGGCCTTTAGGGTACTAATTGGTCGTTTCTTCTCGGCGATTGGAAGTAAGTGACGTCTTTACTTTTCCCTTGAAGAGGAATCCCGGTTCCCGTCAACGTGGCTACCCGTTGGCGTCCTGCAATCGGCTCCCCGTGCGAGAGGCCAAGCTTTCATCGTTTTTATCTCCTGAAATTTGACGAGTTGACCCGCGTTGATACCGCACCTTTGGTGTAATCATCGCGGTGCTTCGGTTGGTTTGAGCGCTGGTTGGTCGGGTAAATGCTTTTTCCTTTTATCATCCCAGGAGGGCATCTAACGACGTGCTTTTGTTGTAAGCACGGGTGCCGGAACCCTGGGCTTTTTATGTTTCTAGGTTCGGGCTACAATAGGGAACTGTTCTTCCCTCCTTCTCCCCCCCTTCCGTCGCGATGACGTTAGGAACCCCGCCCACGCGTTAAAGCCCCGACTTTGAGGGGAATGTTTCGGGGTAATTTTTTTCGCTAATCGTGTTTTCCCATATTGAGGGACCCTTACGTTCTTTTTTCTTTCTCCGATTCCGCCTCGGAAATAATCCACGGTCCTTCCCCTGTTCGGCCAAATTTCCCTACCACGCTGTGGGTTTGTGCTCCACGAGGCCCTGAAGAGGATTATCTGACCTACTCCAGGGTTTAAGTGATTTTCGTTCGCCCGCGTGTAAAAGGCAAAAAATTCTGGCTTTTCTTTCCCTAAAGCCCTATGCCCCCATGTCGACGGCGCCACTTACGATTCCCGGGATGCTAGGGAAGATGATTAACCTGGTAGGTTCCTCTTTGACATTGTATCACGCGTGCTTTCCAAGGACGCACCGTTTCGTTCCTTTTACGCACTGGCAATTCCGGTCCCCACGAAGCCTTTTCATCGCGAATTCCTCCACCCCCTATATGCCCCCATGGAATGTTTTTTTTTGGAAGACGAAGGAGAGAATCGCGCGAATGTTTCCCCGCCTCAGCCACGAGTTTTCGTTCGAAATCAGCGCTGGCTTAGGGCGCGGGACCCCCCAAACGACATTGGTTTCGTGGTGGGCCCTTTTCCAAGAAAGCCCAGGTCCACAGTTTTTGATTTTTTTTCTTTTCCGAAAAAGTTGATTCCCTTTTCCCCCCTCCAATCTCCCCCAGATCCAACACGATTTCCCCCAAAAACGAACAATGTCATTCTTTTGAGATCTGCACGCCCCGAAGACTTCCCGAGACCTGTGTTGAGTTCCGAAAGGCGTTAATCTTTTCTTTCCCCCCCCCCACCCCCCCTCCTGGCATGGGTCGTGGAGTAGTATAAACCTCGACCTCGGGGGATTTAACAGGTCCCCTTCTTCCAGACTGCGTGATGCCTTGATGGCCCCCTTGTAGACAACTCCCCTAATATTTCCTTTCCGTGTCAGCATCGGTAAGGATGACCCAGGAGGCACCCGCAGATTTCCCCGGTGGCCTTTCTG
>Ga0179593_1441402_pt1 | contig 15198 bp, 19 predicted proteins | sample CZODoug2_1_08_16_FD_185931 | JGI IMG/M metagenome (GOLD analysis project Ga0179593, IMG submission 185931) | Vadose zone soil fungal communities from Angelo Coast Range Reserve, California, USA - CZODoug2_1_08_16fungal (PacBio error correction) | ecosystem: Environmental > Terrestrial > Soil >... | reverse complement strand
TTCCTTCTCAGGGTCTCGCTACCGGATTCGGTTTCCGTCTGAACCTTTTTTTAAGCCTGTGGCAGTTTCAAGGGTTCGAAGCCCATATTTTTATGCCCTTCCTTGGAGCCTGTTTGTCGCCGTCGAGTTGATAGGGTAGTTCTTGACGGCAGGTGCGGTGGTTTATCGTTCCGCAGATAACACATCATGCCAGTTTTTCGACGTGCAATCCCCATGGATGGTTCTCCCTGAACAAAACTGCATCTTCCTCTTCTAAGATACTATTTTGCCCCCTTTCTGCCCCCCCCCCGTTTTCCCTGGAGGTTTTCTAACGGCCCTGAACGTATAATGACATTCCTTTCCTCCTTTCTTTCTTTCACATTCTGGTCGGCGAACAGTTGCCGTTGATCCCACCCCCTCCCGTTCCCCGGAGAGAACGATCTATACCCGCACCCCCCCAGGTTTTTCGATCATCATTTAAACCGACCGATTCTCCTCGAAGCGAAATCTTTGCCTGAAACGGCCCCTGCCTCCCCTTTTCTGTTGTCGTTGGCCAATTTTTCCCATCTTCTCCGCTAATGGAGAGGACTAACAAAAGTAGTCCCTCTAAATGAACCCCTTTTCCAGATTCTTGAATTTGTCACAGACGACGGATGAAGCCCCCCTAGCTTTCTAAGCCCGGGTCGTCGACGGCTTACTTACTTTGTCCAATTGACCGGATCCCGAAATGGGAATTGGTTGCTTTCTCTTCGGCCTTTACAAGGGTCATTTTGTCCTTTCGTTCCTTAATAGAGCTCTCCATGTCCCTTCTTCCGAGTTCTCCCTCCTTGGAGTCATTCTTCAGAATAGACCTGCTGACCAGTCGTAAAGAAATTTTTCTTCGGAAGACCTTAGGATGTAAAACGGTTGCCCTCCCCTCTTTAGGAAGATCATCTCTTGAAACGTGCACTTTTTTTTCCCTTTCACTTCTTCTTTAGTCGGTCCCCATGTTACTCGACATCACGTTGACTTCGTTGTGCGCAGGTTCGTCTTCTTTTCCCACCCTTCCTTCACTACGATACAGAATCCCGTCTTTTCCGATGAAGGACACCCCAACGACTTTACTGGGAACCCTCCCTTCTTAGTCCCCCCCCAACCCCCCCCCCCCCTTCCGTTCAGAAGAATTTCTATTTGCCTTCGTTCGTGAAGTTTCTCTTAGCAAGCGTCCATGATAGAGATTCCATGCGTCCACAAGAAGTAACAACTTAAGCACCAGACCTCTTATCTTTTCGTGGATGCCATCGATTTCGTTATGCTTAGCAATAGGTGTCCTTCTTATTGACCCATGCGGTTCCTCGGCCTATAGGACTGTCCCTTATTCGTCCAGAAGCAAAGGCCCCTCTTCATATGATTCCTTGATTATCCCTCGAAAGCCAAATTTTGTTATAAGTTTCTTCCCATAGCTACATTAATAACATCCGATTCCTTAAGGAGCACCCTTCCCTTCTGAATTCCCAGCGATCTATTCCCCCTCCCCATAACGTCGCTTTCGACTTATTTTTTCTTTCCGATTTCGACTAGGTCGGCTAGGGCCCCCCTGCCCCGTCAGTACCATGCCCGCATCTGGACGTTTTACTTCTCCTCACTGGGCACGTCCCATTCAGTTCGAAACCCCCGCCCTCCGTTTTTCGCCTTTTTTTCACAAGCTTCTAGATGACTAGGGCGCACACAGCTCTTTTTCCCCTGGTACATGAACAATTTCTAGAAACTTCTCCCCCTTCAGAACCTTCGTACGAGGCAGACCCCTTTCCTCATTTTTTTTTCTCTCTTTTCCTCCCAAGTTTTTTTTGATTCTCTCCAGTCCGAATAGAGTAAGGGCGCTGACGAGACCCCACTTTCCCTCAAGGCTCCAATTTCGACTGTTGGATCTGTACGACCCCCATTTTTAATGGCAACGCTACTCTCGTTGTCGGCCCCCCTCTAAGATGTTAATTGTAGAGAACCCCCCCGCTCCGTTGGCTGATTTTTTTCGAAGGCTGGGCCCCATGTTAAGTGCTACTCTTTCCGGTTTTTGGTATGAGGAAGTCAGCGCAACGAAACTACTTACTTTTAACGATGCTCCTCCCTTCAGATCCTCTCCAGTCAGCGAGTTCTTCCGTCCTCAAGACGTATTGGCCTTTCTAAGAAGGTTTCCATGCTGACTTCGTGTTTCTAACGTTGACGACACGGTTCGCTCCCCCTTGTTTTCCCCCTTTCTTCTTATTTAAGCAGCTACTTCCCTTTTCTTTTTTTCCGATTAAAGTGCGGCCTATTATTCTGACTTTCCGTCCCCCTTCAGACTCTTAAAGTTTATATCTCAAGCCCTATGGCATCTTTCCCTCCCCCCTTTGCAGGGTCTTCTTGGGAAGGAGCTTTTTTTCCTTTCTCAGCAGTCGGTCCCATCTATCATGACCTTGGCTTCAAGGCGCCCGAACCACTTCTCGTTCGATCGGCACCCGCCAATGCTCCGATCCCGCTTGTGGTTCCTGATTCATGGCCTTTTCCACCTTTTTTCTCCCCCCCCCTGCATGCCGACATTCGTTTATCTCCCGTCAGGCGTGGTCCACAATGAATCCATCCCCCCCGGCCTTTTATGACGTTCTCTTTTTGACTTTTCGGGCCTCCCTTTCCTCCCCAGATTCCCTCCCAAGCCGAGCCACCTACGGTGCTTTCCCCCTCAATTTTCGAGGTTTTTCTCTCCTCTTTTTTCCCCTCGTGGGGGACCTCCGCCGATTCCCAACGGACCCCCGGCCGACTGGTCCCTCCTCGTCAAACCCTATTGACCGAGTTTCCTTATTCCGCTCCCCTCCGATTTTTCGTTTCGACTCAATTTCTTCCTGTCACAAGACCCCTTGCCTTCCCTCGTCCATATGCCCTTCCCCCCCTTTTTTTGATATCTCCTTTTCTTTCAATCCACTGGTTGCGGTTTAGACTGGTACATTCCCGCGTCCAAGTTCTCACCCCACTTTTTCACGCCTCCTTCGGATGAGAGCTTCCCTTCGCTCTGATTTCCACGCCCTCAGGAGAAAGGATCTGACTCCCGCCCTCTTCGCGGTCAATGTATGGTAGGACCCTTCTGAGCGCACCTTAACCCTCTTCTTACTTTTTCAAAGAACCCATCATCTCTGATTTGTTTGTCTGCCCGTTGAAGGAGATAGATCCTTCAGATTCGGCTCTGGACAGGTGGCATTCTGCTGATCGCAGGATTAAGTCTCCCTCCTCCCCTTCTTGCGGAGATCCTTTTTCCCTCCCCTAGTCATCTTTCCCTGTCTTCCACGGCACCCCTTTAGAAGAAACTTTTTCCCCTCCTTTACTCCTCCCTTCATTTTTCTTCCTCTTGCCTCTTCTTCGGGCCGGCGCGAGCCTCCCTCACCCTCCTCCAACGTTGTGGAGCTTCTTTTGACAGTCTCTTCCTCTGCCCCTTCCCCCTTGATCGCTGTTTTTTTTTTTTCGAGACCAGCCATTGATTGTAGATAGTTAGGATTACTTCTTTCATAATAAACAGCACCTTTCCTGTCGAGTACACACGGACCCTCCTTTAATGGCAGACCGGACGTCTTTTTTTTTTTTTTTTTTTTCTTTTTTTTTTTTTTTTTTTTCCTGGTTGGCCTAAAGCCATTAGTCCTTTTTCGACCTTCACGGTGTTTAGTTAGGTTTCTCCCCCCGCAGTCGGTCTCTCTTTTTGACGCTTAACCCCCTCTCTTTCCTCCTCACCCTTTTTTGATTTTTTTTTTCTTCGGCAAGGTAGATAACCCCGTAGCTACCGGAATGCGGGTGTGCAGTCCCCTCCAATTCAAACACTCGCTTTGCCACCCCCCCCCTTTCCTCCCCGATACGAGACGGCCTGTTCGTCCTAAATTTTTGACAACGGTTCCTGTTTTTCCTTTTTCTCTTCAGTTCTTTCCTATCGGCAGAGTTACCCCCCTCCTTTCAGCGAGTTGACAGGTTTTGTCATTACAGCAATTTCCTTTTGCAGCCTGCTCCGGTGCGCCCCGGTCGAATGGCTTTCGGTGCCCTTCTGTTTCCCCCCCGTTCGCACCTCCGGCGCGAACGCTTAATTTTTCCTCCCTAATTTTCATGAATTTTCTTATTGATTTTTGGCCCCTGAGCTTTTGACTTCGCCCAGAAGTTGAACTTGGTCACGAAATCTTCTCTCGTGAACATCCCAGTCCCCCTTTTTCTCCTCATTCGTGCTCTCCCCTTCGATCAGCAGGATGCCTCCCTTCTAAGGCAGAATGCGTCCGACGCCTCCCCTTCCCGTCCAGCCTTGATCAATGGCGTAATTTTTCCTGGCGTCTCTTTTGCTGATGACTTTTTCTGTCCCCTCATTCAGCGCCCCCCCCTTTCCTGGCCCCGAGAGTATCCTTCTTCGATGAATCCTTGCTTTGATTTTTTTTCTGAACCCCCCCCGCCGGAGCCTCAGAGGATGACCCCATCCCCCCCTCAATCAAGGCGGATGTTTCCTTTTTTTCCTCCCCCTTCGTCGATGCCGTTTTTTAACTCCCCCCCCCCCTTCCTAGTTCTAATCGAGGTGCTGAGATAGAATAAGAACCGTTTTTCTTTTTTGCCAGTATTCTCACAAGGAGGAGTCGCCCCTCTGATCCGTGGATATGACAGTATATTGAAAGAGACCCCCCCCCTTCATGCTGGTTAAGTATCTCTTGAAGTAGTTCCAAGACGTCCTTCCTTCTCTGAACTCTTCCCCCCCCCCCCCCTGAGCAAGATTGCTGAGAGTTTCCATCCAGTCCCGACTCTTCGCCCATTTATGCTTTCTTCAACGTAGTTTGCCTCTGTGCTTTTTTCCTTACTGGTCCCTAACATGGATTCGCCCCTTCCGGTCTTGCGGTGACTTTTATCATTTTTTTTTTGAAAGCTTGCTTGAAAATATTACCCGATCTCCCCCTTATTTGTGCAGGCCAACCTCGTTGCCTTTTTCCCCCCTTTAGTCGGTCAAGCCCCCCCCAATTGCTCTTGCGTTTATTGGCTTTTTTTTGAATTCGTGAGACGTCTACTTGGGTGCGCCCCTTTATCCCATCCCTTTTTTCCCGTGATCGATGTTTTTTTCCCCCTACCTTCGCCCCTTTCTCAGTCTTTCTCGAGCACCCCCCGATGGAGTGAATCTTTAAGCGGACCCTCTTTTATGATTGCCTGACCTTTTGTCATTTTTTTTGCTATTACCTTCGCGCTCCCGCCGCACGTTTTTTATTTCTTCTTTCTTCCCACTTCCGCCGTACGACTTTTCCTCCCTTTCCCCTAGTCCATTCATACCCAAGGTTGTAATGAGAAAAGTATTTCTTCCCTTTTCCCAGCGTCTTCGCGAGAACTTCTCTCTCGTCTGGCTCGAGTTTGCCATCTTCTCCTTAGTTTATCGAGGCGGGCGTTTTCTCAGAAGACCCTCCCTCATCTTGACGAGAACTTCGACGACATTTTTTTCAACCTCCCCTCTCCCAAAAGAGCAGACAACGACTTCCTCCCCTTATTAAGAAAAGTGACTGCCTGCCTGTCGTTTTCGACCCCGTCATTCTTTCCGGATGCCATGGCACTTCTCACTCCCCTTTTTTAATGAATGACATACCATGTTTTCCTCGGCGGACATTACTTCTATTTCTTCCTTTACTCCTTTCCCTACTACTCAGTTGTTGGTTGTTGATCTCGATACTCTGAGTCGGTAGTTCCCTCCTGACTCATGTTCGATCCAGGTCCGGTCTTGTCTCCTCTGATTGTACCTTTTTTTTTAAAAGCTGATTTCCACGATCGTGTCGTCGGCTCGAGTCCGAGATATGGAATTTCGGGACATTTTCGACAGCCTGTCTCCTTTCTATTGATATGAAGGGGTTGTTCAATTTCGGAGCGCGTCCTAAGTAAGCTCCTGTTTTTCTTCGGTCTAAGACTCCCTCCTCATCAATTTCTTTCTTATAGCGTCTCCTTCCTTCTCTTCCCCAGCCCTCAAGCGAATTGTGATTTTCCTTCTCTGACGATTATGGATCAGTCCTTACTTTTTCCATGGGAATCCTTCTGAGGAATTTTTTCCGTTCCTGCAACGTCCCTTTTCTGAAGGATTCTTTCGTATCCTCTTCCTATCCTTGACGGCTCCCGAATAAAGCGCTCCCCCGTCTTTTTCTTCCCGAATAGCCGCCTGTCCCCCCCCCCCCCTCCCCTTTTCACTATTATTTTCTCCGACCTCTCCCCCTCTTTCAATTCCATTTTTCTAGTGTCTAGCTCTTGGGTACGGCTATTTGCAGCTCCTTGCAGGATCCCCGCTCGATCAATTTACTCTTCCACCGCTCGCAACAAAATTCGTTTTCCCTCTACTTTGCAACCTCGAAAATGCCTGCTCGGCTCTTGGTTTCTTTACCGACTCGTGCCCTTGCATCGCCCCCTTCACCCTAATTTCTGGAGTTTCGTCCGTAGTGTTTACCCAATACTACAGTCACCGGCAACTTTTCATCCCCCCGTCGCGTCTAATGGATGAGAGAACCTTGTCATCAATTTTCGTAGCACACCCTAGGTGATACCTGATCCCCAGATTTCCATATCTTTTGCCTTCCTGTCTCCCGGCGGACACACCGAATTGGACATCCCCTATTCAATAAGCCTAATGGTAGAATGGTCACCCTTGGAGATACCCTGGCAGTAAGAATGAGTTTCTTTACTTCCTGAGCCAGACACCCAGGCTACTGAGCGCCCTTTCCTTTTCCGGCCTGTCACACCAGCGGCTTTTACCTTCCTGCTCTCGCCATGTTTCCCCTTTAGTGCAACTAGTCCCCCCTGAACGGGTAGGTTATCTCCCTGAACTCCCCGCTTTTCTCCAACCGTGATACCTTAACGGTCCTCTTGTGAGGAGGTTTTTCCTCATCCCCTTGATTTTCCCAAGAAGAAAGGACACTTCCCCTTACTAAGCCCGTCTCTCCCTTGTTTCTGACACGACCTGTTGGGCTCCTTCCAATTAGCCAGATCCTCATTGCCCCCATTTTCATTTGCCCCAAAGTTCTCCCGATCGGGGTTCCAGTTTCCTTCGATTTCCGTTTCGGCCAGTAGCAGTTCTTTGCATGTGAATTCTGCTTTCCCTTCCCCTTTCTCCTTCTCCCCTTTTTTTTTCTGACGCTGTTCAACGTTCATCCTCTTAGTGTCGTTCCAGACAATTAGCCGTCACCACCCCAATTCTTTAACTCAGTCTGGTTCGCTGCCGAATCCCTCCCCCCCCCCCCCCCCCCCCCCCCCCCCCCCCCCCCCCCCCCCCCCCCCCCCCCCCCCCCCCCCCCCCCCCCCCCCCCCCCCCCCCCCCCCCCCCCCCCCCCCCCCCCCCCCCCCCCCCCCCCCCCCCCCCCCCCCCCCCCCCCCCCCCCCCCCCCCCCCCTCTCGGACGCCGTTTTTTCATAATCTTGAAAAAAGCCCCCCTCCCTTGTGGAAGCACCCTCTCCCCTCGGTCGACGTCACCTTTTCCTTCTCCTCTTTTTGCTTTGTGATCCTTTCCTATGGCTTTTCAATAAGAGGTTTGCCTGTCACCCTCTCTTTTCCCCCAAGGTTCCACAGAACGATAACTCTCTTTTTTCCCCAGCATCGACGACCTGATGCCTGGCTCAAGCGTCTTCCCTTCTCCCCTCTTCCTCCAAGGGGTCCTCGTTTTGTCCCCCAGTTTTTCTTACCCCTGCACCTTCCGGTATCGCGATTGAAATAATTCCCGAAAATCTTCTATCCTCCTTCCTGTTGTCTCTCGATTTCCCTTCGTGCCTTTTATTCACCCCCTCGATAAACCGTTCCTTCTTGGCAGCCACCTCCCCTCGCGGCCCCCCCATTGTAGAAGAGAAGTCGACTCCTGTGGTCTTTTCTCATTTCACCCGGTCGCTTTTTGCTTTTCCCTTCTCTTCCCTTTTTCTCTCTCTTCTCTGATGAGCCGCTCAGAGATCCCCCGCCCAGAGAGACTTTCACCTTTTTACTTATCAAAGCAACTCTGCCCCCCCATTCCTGCGCCGCGTTTTCTAGGTCGACTGTGCCCTGCGGCTTGTTGTCGATGACTGAAATTGACGCCAGCCCTCTTCCGGCAGGCAGTTCCGCCTGCAATTCTTTTCCCCATCTGGTCTGGTCGGCTTTCGAGCCCACCGCCGCCTTCCCTCTCATTTGAAAAGCGATCCGCTTCAACGGGCTCCTTTCCAAGCCTTCCTCTTTCCCCCAATCAGTCCCCCGCAGCTCTAAGGACGACTGGCGTTTCTTCCCCTTCCGGACCCTTCCTCACGAGCATATACATTCTTTCCTGTTTTCCCATTCTTTGTCTTAGTTAAGATTTACTCTATTTCAGGCGACCCCCCACATTTCCTTCTCCTTTAAGAAATCGTTTTTCTCTAATGAGACTTTTCTGTGAACGCCAGAGAACGACTAGGGACCTCCTCCGCGTGATTTTCCTAGTTCAGCGGCGAGATGCCGTATCCTACCGCCCACCATACGATTATCAAGACTTTTATCTGTGTTGGAGAATATGTGACCTCTGACTTTTTGTTGACCCCCCCGCTCCGCGCCCCTTTCTTTTAGAGATTTCCGTCGGTCTATCAGAAGCGTAATAGGATTCATGAGTTTGTTTACGCTCGACAGATGACCCCGTCCCCCCCGGTCGGTTCATTTCCTCGGCGCTCCCAACAGCGGTTTTTTTCAAGACGTGATCTTACCCAGCCAGACTGGAAAGAATGTGCGTTTTTCTCCCCCGCTAGTGTCATTTTGTTCCTTCCCTCCTCCCTTCTTTCTCCTCCCCCGAGTATGGCCCCCCCTTTTTGTGATGTCCTTATTGTGATGACTCACATCCTAACGCTTATACTTCGCCCTTCTCAAGCCACCTTTTCCCCTTTTCCATCTCTTCTTTCGATTCCAGACCACATTAGAGGTTTCGGCCTTGGCGTGTGCCCTCGTAGAGGACTTCTTCCAGTGTGTTGCCTTTGAGCCGCCGTTTTTTTCCTGATCGATTTTTTCCCGCGCTTCGCCCGTCCCCTAGTAAAGAGCCTCCGGACTCTTTTGAAGTCTTCCTTCCTGAGCATTTTCTTCTATAATATGGGTGGAAAACTTTTTTTTTTTTTTTCCCCTGAATAATCCTCAGCGCGTCCCTTTCTTCTTGACCAGCAGCAAGGCCCCTCTTTTTTTTTTTCATTATTTTTTTCCCCCAAGGAAGTCCCGCCTCCGCCTGTAGTCAAAGTTCCTTCAACTAACCCTTTTTGAGTAAGTACTGTTCTCTCCTCCGTCTTCGGCGACTGAATAACAGTTAGTGCTGGCGCGCGACTCGAAGACGTTCTTTCTCTTTTTTCCCGTCTTCTAGCGCGTGAAGCAGAATCTCCATATGTCAGGCCCCGATCCCCCCCTTTCCATGGGCCACGCCCCGCCCTTTAGACACAGCCCAACGTTGTAGAAGAAAGTGACCTCCAATGAGCTCTCTGTCCTCCCCCCTACCCCTCTTTGCTCCCTTCCTGCCATGGAAACCATCGATCCCTCACCCCCTCCTTATACAATTTGCGCCCCGTCGGCCGTCCCCCTTTTCCCTCCCTTGGAACTATCTTTTCAATAATAATCAGTTTTTTGAGTAGAGATCCCATTGCCCTCTGTCCTTCTTCCTCGCCACATGGTACCAGGCCTCCCTTTCTCTAGTACCCAATTGTAACTTGTCCTTTCCAGATCGTTTGCGTCGGAAACGTATCCGCTGATCAGTGGTAGCGAATCCCTCGCTTTCGAGACTTTTTTTGTTTTTCTTTCGCCAGGGTGAAATGGCTTCGCCCGTTCCCTCCTCCCTCTTCGGCCCATGTCTGAGCTCCGACCTCCCGAACGAGCTCATAGCGCTTCAGGTTTTACTTTCCCTCTCTCCTTGCTCCTGGTCCGAAGGACGCGGCCTTTTTCCTTTTGATTTGAAGAGATTGTCGTGTAGTCATGTCCCGCTAAGAGCGATCCGTCCTTTGTCGAGGCACGGATTTCACTTTCCTACTTCCCTCCTATGTAATATTCCCCCCTTTCTGGATTTTCCCCAAAAGGCGTCCGGCCCCTAGCGCAAGGCCCATTAAAGAATATCCCCCTTTACGATCTATCTTCTTCCTTCTTTCCTCCCTCTGAGATCGACGAGTTTACCTTCCTGTTTGGAAGCCTTCGATCGAAAAGCCATCTCCTTTTGTCCCTTTCTAAAGGCCGCCCCCTTCCTTTTTTCGTCATACCTCTGGTCAAAACCCCCTGAGCCGACTCCTCCTTGTGGTCCTTTCCACTCGACGCTTCACGTTTTCCTCAATTCCTTTGATCCCTGGAGATCTTTTTATTCGTAAGTTCGTGGCACCTCCCTCCCCCGACATTAGTTTGGCCCCCCCCCCGACCCTTTTTGAGACCGTCCATTGATTCGCTTTCCCCGGTACAGGTATCCAGCACGCCTATCCCAATACGGTGATGCACCCTCCCTGGTCCGATATATCCTCCATTCCTACCCCTTCCTTAAACGCGTGGGAACCGACTATTACCGTGCCAGATTTTCACTTTCGTTCTCTTTTCACGCTGGCAGAGAGGCTCCTTTCCCTAGCGCTGAGGACACCGTTAAGAAATTCTCATGGATTCACTCTTGAAGGAACCTTGCCGAACCTGTGTTTCACGTTTCGGCCTGCATATATAGATGCCCTTTCCTCTCCTTCGTATGCCGGACCTTGGTGACCCCGTGGTCCTTCTCGCCTCCTTCTCGAACCTTGCTCCCCCACTTCTTTCTTCTGCGTCGTTACTAGGCCTCCCGTCTTTCCCATCTTTTCCCCCTAAGAAGCTGAACTTCTCCACCTCCTTTATCCTTAAGTTCGAAGACTGTTGGTAGGCCTTTTCCCCGTGCCTCAGAAAAATAGTCTGGGCAAAATCCCCCCTTCTCGGCCGGTGTCTGACATTCCTCTTTTCGAGACCCCTTTCAAGTAGCCGTGGGTGTGCATTTTCTTTTTCCTAGAGCTTCTCTCCTTCGTGCCCTATTTTTTCTTTTTCACAATACAGGTTTTGTTTTCCCTTTCGCACTTCTCATTCCGACCCATCTGTCCCCTTCCTAAAGAACGTCATTTTTCTTTTTTGACGCAGATCGACCGCGTTCGGACCCCCGGCGCTTTTCCCTCTCAAAAAAAGCTACAGCGTTTTTGCGCTGCCAAGAGTACTTCCCCTTTCGCTCGATTGTGTTTTATCATTCTCCCAGCCTTTTTTTTAGATTTGAGAACTTTTTCTTCGTACGTCCTCCCACCGCCTATGCCGATCCACCTCACTCGCCTGCTGCCCTTTTCCCGGTTGTCCGCCAGTTTAACCTCTTCGACCCCCGGTTTCCTCCCTTTTTCAAGTCGGACGGTCTTTTTTTACAAACATTTCCGTTATCGGACGTTCCCTCCCATTCTCCATCTCTTTTTCCAATAACATAAGTTTGTTTTTTTTTTTCTCGAGATTTCTCCCCCTTTTTCTTTCCGTCGCGCCCCTTCCTGTGCAGTAAGACCTTTTTCCACTCTCTGCCCCTTGCCCTAGGTCACGAGTCCTACCGGCTTGCTCACCGACACCGGCCTCCTTTTGGGTTTCGGTTGTGTGTCTCGCCCCCCCCCCCCCCCCTGGGCCGGACTTTAGGCCTAGACGCAAGATTCACCCCCTTTTAACCTTTTTTTCATCCCTGGAGGGTTCCTTTACCCACAATCAAGCTTCCCTCGCCTCTTGCCAGTCGTTTGCGCCTTAGAATCACACGGTGCTTCTGGTTGTCGATGTCAACGCGCCCTCTTGTTCCCCGTCGATCGGCCATTTAAGTTCGCAATGACGTTCTTGAGGTCCGTGTCCACATCTTCGTCAGTTGCCGTTCCCCGAAGATTATCTGAAAAGCGCCGCACGGGCGACTCCTGATGTCCCTCCCCTGCCTCCTTCCTCTCCTGCCCCCCAGAAACCTCTTAGGCGACTGCGATGGCCTCCCTCCAGCGCCCGGTTTAAACGCATCCTGATCATATGTTCTTTCCCATAGGCTCCGAGTTTGCTTCCTCCTGGCGAAGTAATGCGACCCAGTCCCCTTCAACGCGAATTCTTCCCCCCGGCGGTCCTTGATCATTGACTCCTCTTTTTACGGGAGCAGACTTCGGACTCAATCTCCGCCTTCCGTATGGTGAGCACGGGTTTTGCGTTTTTCTCCCCCCTAAACCCGTTGCCCCTTCCTATTTTATAAAGCCCTGTTCGGTCATGCCGACACTTTTCCAGTTTTTCTCACAGTGTTCCCCTCCGGAGATCGCCTCTTTTCCCATGTTCGGGAGGAGCCTTCAATCTATCGTCGTTACTTCGTGGTCCTCAGATTGACAAAGTAGCCCGTACCTTAGGCTTCTGCATCGATTCTTCCCCCCCGCGGTGTTTCCGCCGCTACTGCGTCTCCGATTCCACTTAGAGGGCTTAAAGTAGTTGTTCCCTTGCGTGGCAGATTTCCCTTTTTTTTTCCCCTCCTTACCCGGAGTAGAAAGCCTTTCAGTTTTTAACCCGTTTCCGTTTATTAATTGTTAAACCCCTTTCCGGCCATAATTAACGCTCTCCCTTATTTGAATGCGTTTCCTGCAAAGACCCGGTGCAGGGTTTCATTTATAGTCAGGCCTAACCCCCAATGTAGACTTCTCAGGATCGTGATCTTTTTGCCCGGTTTTCTACTGCCCTGCTACCCCATACTTTTGCTCCTCCCTTTTATTCGAAGTTTTTTTTCTCCCCTCCTTTCAAACCCGTGATCTAGTCGTTTACCTTCCTCGACTGCAAAACTAGACGTAACCCCCCTTCCTTATCCACCTCTTTTCTTCGATGGAGCATCTTCCCCCTTAGAGCTTCTCTCCTTTTGCCTTTTCCTGAAGTTGGGATATATCATTCCCGGCCTAGTCTCTTTCTTCGTGATCAGCAAGGCTATTAAAGTCTTTCTCCGTCATAAGTAAAACCCCTTTTTTTTTTCCCCCGCTACTTTCACGTCTTTTCAATTTCCCTACTTTTCCCCCTTCATGTTTCCCCTTCCTTCTTCGCTCTTCGGCTCGTCACCATTCGTCTTTTTTTGGCGTGCGTTTGCTGGCTATTTCTGTTCGTTTCCCCGGGCGCTTTCGCAGAACATCCTTCATTTTTCCTGCGAGACCTTTTTCTTACCCGCCCGTGCTCATATCCCCAGTTTTCTCCGACGACCTGACGATTTTTACACGGATCCCAAGATCGATTCCTCCTCTCCCCGAGTGGCGTCCCCTTTCCAATTTCGATACCCTAGACTAATTCCTTGATTTCCCTTGCCGTCCCCTCGCGGCTTGACCTCCTCCCCGGACCTCTCCTTTTTAATACTACCCCTTTTTTGTCTCTCGGATACAACTCCTGAATAAGCGGAAGGCTTTCCCCACGCCGACGCCCAAATTCGACCCCCCCCCCCTTCTTCACCTTTCGAGTTAGAAAGAATTGCCACGTCTCTCCCTCTGTAGTCAGTCTCGAGATCCGTCCTCCACCCCCAGCCGCGGCGTTTTTGACCCTTGGGCCTGTTGTTTTTTTCTGCAGCCCCCATGGAGGCGCATTCTCCCGTCCTATGCGGCCTTTTTCTCGGTCAGCGCTTTCCTATGGGACGATCCAACCGATGTCTCCCTTTCCGCTAGTCTGAAATCGCTTCATTTTTTTAGTCGCAGCAGTAGGTACCCCATTTTTCATTACCGGAGTTTTCTACCTAATAAGATGTCATGTCTTCCCGATCTTACGGACTCGTGTAGTTGCTTGCCTCATCCTCCGGATTTTGTCCCCCTTTTTCTTCCCCTTCATGATCCTCCCCTTGAATAATTCTTTTCGTTCCTTTTGCTTCTCGGAAAAGGCTGTGTTATTATTAAGACTCTCCTCCAAGCGACATACCCTCTCTACTCAATCCTCCTCTTTAATCTCGCCATCTATATCGGGTGCTCGTCGAAGCTTTTTTTTTTGGCGTACTTTGCAGATTTTTGCCGCCTGTCGTTAACGTCTCGAGAATGTTACAGCTTTATTTGATCCCTGCGCGCCAATTTCCGTCGTCTCGAATCAGTGGCCCCCCAACCCCTCTGCTTTAACATTCTTTCCCTTTTTCACGACGTCAGAGCTATTCTTCCCGGACTGTCTTTTTTACTTCCCCCGTCATGGTTCCCTTACGTATGTACGTCCCCCCTTCTCCCAATTTAATGTACCCGGAACCTTGGAACCGTCTCTTTTTTTTCCTTAACATTGATACGCACTCCTTTTGAGGACCCGCCCTCCACAACTACGGTTCCTTTTTTTCCTTAGCTGTTCAAGATATGGCTGCTTCCCTCCCGCTCGAGGACCCTCTCCACGCAGATTCCCCCTAACGCCGCAGGGCTGCCTAGTTCACGCGGCCCGCTCAACCCAACTTTTTAGAGTACGCTAGGTATCCCTTTTTTCTGACCCCCCTTCTCATGGGGAGCGGACTCTCCCTTTCAAAGGCTTTTTTTAACCTGGACCTTTTTCCGTCCTCCATGCATTGAGTTCTCCCTTACCCTGTCAACGGGTATTCTTCACCTTCCCGCGTTCTCCCGGAACAGTGCCCTTAAAGGAAGAGTGGCTGCGGAGTTCCATCATGTTTCTTCCTCCCTGTCTGATAGCAAGTGAGCACAGGACATTTCCTCCTCCTTATCTTCGTGCTGGCAGAAATGTCTTTTTCCCTGTCTTGCGTAAATCATTTTGAAATAGGAGCCCTCTTTGGCCCCATATTATCTCGCCCTTTTTCTCGTTTCCGCGCGGGCTTTCTCTTCTTCGACGCGCTGTCTTCTTATGATTTGCAGGATTTCTTTCGGAGATGTCCTCCCCTTCGTTTCTTTTCTCTGTTTCAGGGTATTTCCTTTCACAAAATTCTCTCCATACCTAGTCTTTCCCAACTAAGTCTTTTTTCATGTTCCTTCTTCTTAAGATAGGAGCCTTCGCGCCCAGCTCACCCCCCACTCCGCCCCTTTTTCCCAGGCTCCGATGCACTTTTCCTAATTTGCACTTTATCGATTCATCTTTGTTCTGTTCCCTCCCATGGATCCGTCTCCTTCCCTTCTTTTTCCTTCATGTCCGACATCCCCCCCCCGCAAATTCCGGCGAGCAACGCCCTGTCCCTTTCTCCCCTTTTCAGCCCGGCGAAGCTGATGGCTTCAAGTTCTTTTCTCTCGAAATATTCCTTCAAGTTCCGTTAGTTCCGGTTTCGGCCATTCCTTTATCCGCTTTCCCCTCCTTGCCCCGAAGGAA
>Ga0179593_1423240_pt1 | contig 15198 bp, 18 predicted proteins | sample CZODoug2_1_08_16_FD_185931 | JGI IMG/M metagenome (GOLD analysis project Ga0179593, IMG submission 185931) | Vadose zone soil fungal communities from Angelo Coast Range Reserve, California, USA - CZODoug2_1_08_16fungal (PacBio error correction) | ecosystem: Environmental > Terrestrial > Soil >... | reverse complement strand
CGCTTTCCCCCCCCTCCTTTACTCCCACACCAGCGCTTGACATCTGCCCTTTTGTTGCCATCAGAAAGTTCCTGGCCATCTTCCTTTCGTTTCCACTCTTGAGGGGACTATGTCGGCTGAAACAACTTGTTCCTTCTTTTTCTGTGGCCGGAATTCCTTGCCGGACTTTTCTCCTATCTGCCAAAAGCCTTTAGGGTTTTCCGAGTCCTGTGGAGATTTACAGGGCATCGTCTTTACCACACGTCCCCTATGTGGCTTTTCAAAAAAGACCCAGGTATGACTCCACGCCTTCTCAGTATTGACAATTCTCTGGCTCATCGACTCCTTTTCTTTATTTCGTCATCCCAATTTGAAGCTGAACACCCAGTGGATTACGAGGTACCAACCCTAGTTTGTCCCTCCCCCCCCTTTCCTTTCTTGATAGGGACTTCCTCTGTCTTTCGATTTTTTACTGATGGTTGCCCGTTTTCCTTCAAGAAGCAGAGTGTCCATGTGAGACACAGCCCCCCCCTCTCACATTCTTCCCTTAGTTTGTGTTAGGACGTCCGCAGTCCCCCCACTGCGTCCACTTTCACGCTCTTTTACCTACACCGGCGTAACTCCCTCTGCTCGCTAGGTCGAAAAAGGTCAAGCACACGTTTTTTCCTCCCCAACTAAGGCTGGGTTCGTTGTCTTTCCCCCATTCGGACCGTGTGAACACTTTTTTTCCAAATAGCTTTTCTGCTGCGAACGGGTACCGCGCGGCTGTAATTACCTTTATGAACAAAGCCATTCTAGGACACAGCTTTTGGGTCCCGACTCCCTTTCGACCGGATGAAGTGGCAGGTTTTTCCTGTACCTTTTGCACATTTCCTTAGCATTGTACGTTTATTTTCGCGTCACTATTATGCGTCCCATCAGTACTTCTTGTTTTCTTGGAGCGGTTCTTGTCGGGAGGACTTGATTACCTGCGTTCTCTTTTCCCCGTTTCTTGTCTTTTCCTTTACGCTTGCTCTCCCCACCCTCGAGAGAAACACTTGGCCTTTAAACCCTCCCCGGTGATCATCGACGGCACGTAACGGACTTTCAAATGACCCACTAGCTTTGGTTTTTTCATTGGTGTTTCCGATTTCCCCTTTGGGGAATCTGTCCAGTGCATGCTGGCCGGAATCTTTATTGATCAATGCCCGAAAGTATCCTGCGCGCAAACACCCGGTCCCCCCAGGTGTTTCCCGCCATGCTCTTTTTCGAATGCCACTGCCACCATGTACCCGGTACTCCTTTCCCCCCCGCCTTGTTTGTTCAAAAGCCTGTGTCTGATGCTCAAATCCTTTTGTCACCGGCAGGATCAGAGATACTTCCGTGTACTTTGTTCTTTGTTTGCCCCCCCGCGCTGTTTCGAGACCGAAACCTTTCGCCCTCTGCGAAATTTCTCCGTGAGCCGACTTGTCTGCAACGAGTTTTCATCGACAACCCCTTTTGGCTGGGCTCGGAGTTCCTAGATATTGTCTCCCTGCCAAGTCCTGCAGCCCCCGAAGGATACTCAGAACCATCTTTGGGCGGTCGGATCGCTCGTTCCCGTTGTTTCCCCCCGTTTTTCCGTCGAGTGTGGGTTTCTGTCGTATTAAACCCTCCTTTTTGCTTTCCACGTGACTGACCCAGTTTGCATGTTCTTTTATCTTTTCTTTTCCTTGACTTTTTGTTCCGAACTGTTGGAAGCTGCCGTCTGTCTTTCGAGTGCCTTGTCTGCGGACTCTCCGTCCGGGAGACAGTTGGTAATACCCGCCTTTACTGACTTCATCTCCGGGCTTCCGTTTTCTTTTCCCTTTCCGTTGCTTAGATAGAACAGTTGGACCACCTTTAGAGGTCCCCTTTCTTTCTTTTTTTTTAAATTACTACAACCGTCGAACCGTTGCGGTTTGGTTTATTTCCACGACAGCTGTCCCCTCCCCCAGCCTTGTGGCGTTACCCTCCCCGTGTCTCATGTAGGAATTCCCCTCCTGACGATGTACTTAAACGCATTTGCGCCCTCTCAGGAGTCACGTAACTGTTACACTTGAACCCCCAGTATCGTGTGACGATAGCGACTTCTGGCCCATACCGACATTTCTGTTCTGCACTCTTTAGTGAGCTGACTAGTTTTTTTTGAGCCTTTATTCACTCGCGATGAATTTCTAGTTTTTCCCCAGTGAAGAGCTGAGCATTCCGTCCCCTTCCTTCATGTGTTGAATTCGGTGACTTTGCCAGAACCTTTCTCCCGCCTTCCCCCCCGGACTTCCCCAAAGAGCTTTCCGCTCGTTGGCAAACTGCTCCAGCAGCCCCTCTCGTCAGACTGTCCTATTTTTATCGTCCCCCCTTTTTTTTTTGACAGACTCTTCTGCCCCTCCTTAGCTTTTATCCAGGTATATCAACGCCGCAGAGTTTGCCGAGTTTTCATTACACGGTTCCTTCTAACCCGAGTCATTCCAATTTCCTCAGCAACCTCCACTGCGGATCGACTTCGGAGAGATAGCTTTTTACTTCATGTACAACGTGCACTCTCGCAATTCCCTTTTTTCAGTCGCCCCCCCAGAGACTTCCTCTCCCTGGGACCCTTTCCACCTTGGGCAGCCCCTCGCCTCACTTTTTTCCCAGTCTAGACCGGAATTTCCCCCCCCCCTGAGGCTTCGTGTGGCTTCATCCCTCGTTACCTTCGTCGTTAATCCCCTTCCTTGGCCTAACCCCCTTTCCCCCCTTTCCTTTCCCACCCATCGGGACGGGCAACGCTTTGTCACGGTAACCCTTTTTGCGGTTTTCACCACTCACTCCCTTTATAGGCACATTGGGGTGGATAGACGTCCTTCCGGTACCCCCCCCTCCCCCCTTCCGCCCTTTTTTTCTGTATCTGCGCCCGACACACAAGTAGAGTATACGCCCTTTCGCCCCCTGCCGTTACATTCCTAACCCCCTTTTGACGTCCCAACATTGCGTAGACTAAGTTCTTCACCTCACATAGCCCCTCTCCCCTTTTCGTCCTCCCCCTGAGCTCCCCCTTTGTGTTCCTACACCGCCCTCCTTTCTCGCAACTTCCGGTACCCCATTTTCCTCTAAGCCCCCCCCCATCTTCTCTTGCTTATCCTTTCTTGTGCAGGATGTGTCTTCTAATGATCTTCGATTACGCACATCGCCTCCCCGCTGGATATCTGTCGTAAATGGCACGTCACCATGGTCGTTCTCCCTTCCTTCTCCCCCCCCCCCGTGCGCAAATGAGACTTACTCACCCTTGTCCCCAAACTATTTTCGTTGACATGGTTTCATTCACCCTACCAGCGCGATCCCAATGTTATCCTTCCCGATAATGTATGGATTTCTTTGCGCTTCTACCCGTGGTACCCCTGAAGCCCCTCCCATTTCTGCATTCCTTCTTTTTTCTTCACCCTGTGACATCCCAGGCCATTGCGTAACCTCGACCGATTGAGTTTTCCTGGTGGGAAGTTGCTCGTTCACAACCCTCCCCCCGTATTTCGACGAGCGAACCAACGGTCCCTGAGCGTTTCCCCCTTCATTGTCTGATAAGGATGATTCGCCCCCCTTCCCTGACCGTGCCCACAGGATGCAGTATATTTCCCACCTGGCCCAGTGGCATCTGGCAACCCGCGCCTTTTCACCAAATCTCGTGAGATTCGCCTTTGGGTACGCCGTCCTTTTTACTTGTTGTCTTCCCCCTGGCCGCCCACTTTGGTGCACTTACCCCTTGGTTCTCCTCGTTCGCTGAGCGGACCCAAACCCTCTTTCACAGTGGCTGCAAACCAGCAATATCTTCTCTCAGCCCTCTCCATCCAATTCCAGCTAGGTGTTTTTTGTTTTGTGTTTTGATTGTTACTTTGTCATTATGTTTTTTTGTTTTTTTTTTTTTGACTTTTTTCTTCCTTCGTACCTTCTTTTTGTGGCTTTCCAGTACTTTTCGTGTCCTTTCCTCCCCCCTACCGGGCCCCAGTCTTTTGCCAAGGGCCCGTTTGTCTCACCGTTCCTTTTTTCCCCACTCCTTTTGTATAGCACAAGGATCGTGGTCCCCAGCAAGCGTTCCCGCCTCCTGCTTTTCCTCTGTCTCCGGCTTTGCACTCCCGGCCCCGTTCTTTGAAGTGGCTAGATGCTACATTGAAGTTCACAATGGTTTTCCTGCCGTGTAATATCGGAACCAAGCCGTATTGAGATTTTTGTGAGTGAACTTTTTTTTCCCCTTCCCTCCCCCTGGTCCACGTTCGCGCCCTTAGTCCTGTAACTTGGTAAATTTTCGTTTCTCCTTTGATGGAGGCCCTTTCGCCGTAACCACCAAACTCAAGTCATGATCCATCTTGTTCTTTTGCTCCAAGGGCGTCTTATGTTTTTCCCAGCCCTCCCTCATCCTTCCCCTGCGCCCTACCTTACACACAGGCCGCCCATTAATCTCACCTCCCTAAGTTGATTCGCCCCATCAATATGTTAATGAGTGTTTCCCACTCGTCCCCCTGTTTGTAAGTCAGCTTTTCTTTCCAGTCTCCTATTCGTTGAGGCCCTCCTCGACTCTCGTCCAATTTTCGAGTAGTCCCGACCTCTTTCATTTTGTGTGACCTCCCCCCCCTGCGTTGAAACTCTTGGCCCCTGAAACAATTGTATTTTTAACTCATAGATGAAGCTTTGGCGACTCTGGCGCGCCCCAGGCTCCTTTTCACCCTCCCCCAACACGCCCAGAACCATTTGATTTTCTCCTAGTTACAACGTCGCTTTTCTGACCACTCCTCAGTTCCCCCCTCCATTTTCCCTTTGTTGAGATCCGACACTCTGACTCGTGAGGCAGTTGTGGTTTTTTTTTATTTCGTGTCGTTTCCCCCGATCCGTTATCTTTCCTCCCTCCTCCTTGTTCTTGAGTTTTCTATATCCTGATTTGGCATCATTTCACCCGTCACCAAACATCTCCTCCCCCATGAATAGTGCTGTTTCCCGTTTTGCTTCCAGCCTAAATCAACTCCCGGTTGTTTAGTGCTTATCGTCAACGTTAACCTTTGAACCAAGATTTCTTCTGCCCCCAGGTTTATCTCTGACCCCGTTTGCCATGTCTGCCGGTGGCCCTTTTTGTTCTATTCGCTTCGCAAAGCATTCATGCGCGTACTTCTTGATCGTTTTTTGTCTTACGTCCCCCCCCTTCTCCCGTTCCGCCAACCCCCTAGGTTGTCTGCCCCTTTTCTGAGTCACCCCCCCCCCCATTTGGCCTACCTTGCGGCCGTGAAGCAGTCTTGAATATTTCGTTCCTGGTCACCTTGATCATGGGCCGTATAGTTCATGACCCTTACCTCCACAAACCTTTGACCGCGACCAAGCAGGACCGCATTCTTTTTTCTCCCCCCCCACCCCCTACTATCTTTCGTATCTTGACTTTCCGAGCGTCTGCCCATTTTGTACTTCGTCTGGTGGCCAAGCTCGCAGTCCGCTATCTGTTCCCCCTCCCCCCAGCTTTCGGCATTGACTTGTTGTGGTTCCTTGTTACGGCTTCCTTCATCCCCTCCTCTCGACATTCCCTCTTCCCCCGATTCTTTTTTTCCTTATAGCGCTGCCTTTGGTATAGAGGCGACACAACCTTCTCTCACGGGCAGTTCTCCTTATGCTTGGTGCACTGAGCACCATTTGCCGTAAATTCCCTTCCCACTTTTAGGTTGTCTTGGACTCCGAAGTGGCTAGCCTGAAAGACGCTTGAGTACTTCCCCCTGCTGTTTTTCACCTAACTTGTCTCTTTTTCCCCTTGCGTCCTTTGATTTGGTTTTTCATGACACTAGACCATGGAAGTTTTTTTGACCTCCCCTTATTACGTGTTGGATTTTCTTTCCGATAGGCCTCCGCCCTACTGGGCTGGATTTGATGTTGCTGAGGACGTGACTCACTTTCCGTTATTCCTTTTCAGTTCTTGTCTCGTATGCACTTGTTCCGTCCAGACCACATCCGGCCGGATCAACTACTTTCCCGCCCTTCCCGTGAATTTTTGACCGCTGCCATCAGCCTTTGACCTCAGGCCTCAATTCTTGTTATTTTATTTGTCCATCTTGTTGCCATTTGGTGAAAATATTCCTGGCCGTGGCTTTCCCTTGTTTCTGTGCTGATTCAATTTACCACATACTGAGCGCCCGGTATTCCAGCGCCCATGTCCCGCGTATGCAATAGTTTTTTGCCCCCTCCTTCGCCGTCCCTTCACCGACGCCTCCCCTGCTCAACTACTTTTTTGGGGCCCCCTTATTCTAGATATTGTTGTCCAGATTGCTTCCCACTTCTTCTGAGCAATCTGGTGTCATACTCCTGCCCCCTCCCTCCGAAGCCTCTTGTTCCTCTTCGAGGTCCCGTGGCTTGTTGTGTTGACTATTTTGCCGTTTTCCCAGTTTTCTCACCCCTTTTCCCCCTCATGTTTTCACACAATTCATGCCCTCGCGCCTCATCTTTTTGACCTCCCCCCTGATGAAACACCGCCCGTTGCCAATCCTTTCCCCATACGGTGTTTTCCGCGTCCTCGCGATGTAGACCATTTGAGCCTCAACCCCGACTTCCAGACCTCAGACTTTTTCTTGTTATGCTCGAGACTTCATATCTTTCCCAGTTTCTGACCTATTCTTGTCATCTGTGTGTTTTCGTTTTCTTCCCCCACGACAACCCTCCTCTGCCTGCTCTCACGTCAAAATACGCCTGTTTTTCCTTTATCCGTTTTCGAAGGCCCCTTCCCCCTCGTCGACCCTCGGGCGCGCGTTCTATCTTCGATAGTTCGTCCTTAAGACTGGCCTTGTAAATATGAAGCGTCACCTTCGTTCTTTTTGATACAGTCCCCGCCTAATTTCTTTACATAAGCCCTTTTCCCTTTCTATGTAACCGTCCAGACCTGCAGAAATCCCTCAACCTGAGCCCTGGTTGACCGCCACGCGATGTATGCCCAGCCACTCTTTTTTGCTTTTTACGCCCTTCCTCCCCCTTTTTGATTTGACACTCCTTTCCCTCTTGTTAAATCACTGCCTCTTCTTGAATGTTCGAGGAGAAAGACCCCTTTTTGTCCAGCATCCAGACATGTCTCGCGATACTCACCCCCCCCCGGCCCATTAAACCATTTTCCCATTTAGCAGGAGACAGCGGTCAGCTTTTGATTTGCTCTGTGTCCACTCTTGAATTTGTCAGCATTCCCTCTTTTACAATTGTGAAACGCTGGTTGCGTCTCCCTCGGAAGTTACATCCGTTTCTTTGACTCTTTCCTTCAAGACCGCCTTGTAGTCCTGAACAGGCAGTATAATTCTGTCCCCCCTCCCCCCCGACGTAGGTGGCACTGGCTGCCCAATCCTTCAAGAGCGATGATCCTCTCTTGGCAGAATCCTTTGTTGTGAGACTAGACATCTGCCCCTTTTGCGGTTTGGATACAACACCAATAAGTCCCCGGCATATCCCCCCGATGCTGAGTTCATAAGAGGTTGGCTCTTTTATTCATTGTTTTTACATGTATATCCCTTTTTCTTTCCAGTCTCTTATAAATACACGGCGGCTATCACGTACTTTTATCTCTTAAATAATTGTACACAACTTCCTTTCCCCTCCCTCTCTGACTTCCTGCCAGAGTTTCTCCCCCGTCGTCCTGTCCCTTCCTCTCGACATACCCTTAGACGACCAAGTGCGTTATAATCACGTGCGCACGTAGGCAATATCGTTCGTAATCCTGGTTTTTCCTTGTCTGTAATTGACCGTTGGCCTCCCCCATTCTGTTTGTCCTAAATCTGCGGTATCCTTTAGTTAGGCCTATTTACTCCAAGTTTTCCCCCCGTCCCATGGTCTCTGTAACCCTGCTGAAAGACAACATTTTCCCGTGAGTGTGACACGAGGTGGAGCTCACGGGCTCACATATCAAGACCCTGGGTCGGACCCTCCTGCGTGGGCTTCCTACCCCAATAATCATTTCCTCTCAATGTTCCCCCACCCGTTACCCTCAATTCCCTCCCGCAGAAAGCTAACCCCCTTCCCATACTTTCTCGTCATTCCCCCCCTTTTTGCCATCGTAGGGCACCTCTCCCCTGGGAATCGTCAGCCCGTAATGACCCCGCCATTTTCTCGTGGGTGAATGGTCTCCGAAACACATTCTCAAACATGTTCACCGACACTCTTTTTTTCTACTCCTTCCTGACGCGAGCTCTTGTTTTCCCGCCTGTACAACAAAAACACCCCCTTTTAACCTGTGAACATGGACACTACACCTCTCTCTTATTCTCTATGCAAGGTGTGGTGTGAGTTTGTCTCTTTTATAATTCGGTTCGTTTCTCCGGAGTCGCTTCCCCCCCCCGTTAGTTCTCCAGCTCCAATCCTTGCAGCCTTTCCCCCAAACAGGCGTCCCAACCTTCCCTGACTTTTCCCCCCCTTTAGAGCGAATGCGGGGAATCCCTTTTTCCATCCCCAGTTTTTCTCTAAACCCGTTATGACACATGTTTTTCCCCCCGTTGCCACCGCTGTAACGCCCTTTAAGACCAGTCACCAGTAACGCGCCCGCTTCCTGCGTCCGAGCCCTAGGTATCCACCCTCCGCGCGTGAGCATCGAGCCCTATTTTCCCCGCTGGTTCCAAACCAAACCTTACCGGATGTTCCTTCCATGTGAAGACGCAGGCGTCCCCCACCAGATTTTTTTATCGGACACCTGTGCCTGCTCCGCGGCTCCGTGATTCCTTCTCTTCGATCCCCCCAGGCCCTGCCCCGTTGGTCAGGACAACGGGCCCCTGCATCATTGTTTTTCCACCAAACCCCCCTCCCCTCGCCCTTTTTTTTCTGTATGCCGGTGTGGCACGATCTTTTCCTCCACTTCCCCACTTCAAGGCCACTGTTTCCTTACTTTCTAAGTTTTTGGGGTCGGAGGACAACAACGCTGATCTTCTCAAAATCACTTGTTAACTCTCACTTCTGCCTCCAGACCCTTCATCCCCATACCTTGGTAGGTTTTTCCGTTGTCACCGGAAAACGCTCATTGAATTCAACCCACTTCCCCCTCGTCCTCATCCACCTTCTTTGTATTTTTTTACCCCCCGGGCACCGACACTTTTTTCTTCTACCCTTCCTTGTTTTCGACGGACATTCCGTTACTCTTTTCCCGTGTTAGAACATTCTAGCTCGTGTATTCCCCGGGCTGGGCAGTCTATCCACTTTTTCACGTCCTCTTTTTTCCCCTTGTAAGGAAAACAATCCCTATTTTATCTTTGAGTTTCCCTTGTCGCCCTTCTCCCTCGGCAAGCTGACTCATGTCCACCCAGATGCGTGGTAAGATTGTTTCGTCCAGAGGATTCCTGCACGTTCCCTCCTCACAAACTTCCCCTTCCACTGCCCCCAGCCCTCTTGTCTTCCAATGGCACCTCTCGTTGCTGACGCTTCGTCCCCTCTGTGAAGTTCCCTAATTACCCACACAATCGTCTTTTTGCAGTCTCCTATCTCGGTCGGTCGCCTCTTTGGTTCACGCTCCAAAAGACCCAATAGGGTGTTCATCTCGTCGGAGACCCCGTATTTCTCCTTTTACTCCTGGCTTCCAGTTCTCGGCGATTTTCCCCCTTCCCCTTTCATTGTCTCTCCTGTGTTAGTTTTTCCCGCTCAACTATGAGGCTTTTTTTACCGCATAACCCCCCCATAGTACCCCCCTCTTATGTGTGCCAGAGAACCTATAAGTTGCCCACTGCCCTGTAAAGCTCCACGTACTCTTCCAGCGTCTTGCAACTACTCTTCCACCCCCCCCCCTCTTGTCGGCCGACTGCTTGCCTCTAAAATTACTCAACATCCTTAATCCCTTTTTTTAAGTCATCTTTACACCCTCTTTGACTGCTCACACTCGGCAAAATTAAGGGTCCTTTTGTTCTTAGCCCTTCACGATGGCCGTTAATGGGAGGCGCATTGTTTTTTCGTTTCTAATCAATCCTCCTTTTCTCCCCTTTTTCCCCTCCCCTTTTGTTTGTTTCTAGATTCCAGGATTCGTTTTTCCCCCCCTCCTGTGACTCCCCCACCCCCTCTAATTTCTGATGTCGTTCATACTGGGTCCTGACACCCAGTACCCTTGGCATGCCTAGTATATTCACAGCGCTTTGGAATCTTCTTCTCCTTCCTGCTGTTGTGCGGACTTTTTCGAAGGCCCTTGTCATATCTCTAGCCAACGCCTGGAACGAGGTGAGTAGTTTTTCATTGCCTTTTACCCCCGGGTAGCCCCCCCTGCCCCCACCCTTCAGGTTAACTCTTTGTCTTTCCAACACTTCCTTTTCTCGACCTAACACTACCTGCAGTTTTTCATTGCTTTATCTTTTTTCCAGCCCTTCTAGCACCTCCTTCTCTCAGCCATCCTTTGACTCGGTGTGCCTACCAACCGTCAATTTTTAACATTACGCCAAGCAGTAACCCCACTTTCGTCTTTGACCCCCACCCACTCTTCCTGTCGAAGTATACTGCCCCCTGCCGACCGAGTTGTTTAATTCGAGCAGTGGTTTCCCTGAACTCTTCTCCTATCTTTTCCCTCGCCCTGTCCCTGAGCATTTCTGAAACGTCTTCGGCATTTACTTTCGTTGTATTTTGGGCATGTCACGACTGTCAAGTTTTCATTAGGAAGCCCCCAACCCCAGCCTCTACTTTTTTGACTTAGTTCGTAAGCTCAGCTTTCTCTTCAACCCCCCGTCTCCTCCCCACCCCTGGGTGAAAAATCTCAACTACGGATACCGGGTTTTCACATGATTTCCACACTAATTTAACGTTTCAACTTTTAGGTGAGCTGCACCTTCCCGGTGAATCCTATTCTTTCCGACATATGCCCCCTAAAGTACTTAGGAAACTTGTCAGTTTTCTTGAAGTACCCCCAATCTCCTTGCGGAAAGTACGGTTGAGAGGTCACTTGTAGTACAAATTTTCCACTTTGGCTCGACTAGTGCTATTTTGTGGTCAGCGGATGGGGTTTCCCCAGAATAGCGTTCCGTTCACAAGGACCTTTTAAGCTTTCGAAGTTTTTGTTGGGATTCTGCAGAAGTGAGTCCGTGTCCCATCCGATGATTTTTTTTATACGTAATGAGAGCTTGTTTTTCTTCCGCTACCAGGCCTGCGAATGATAAACCTGGAGGAACTTTAGCGGTTCTTCTCGGTTCACCTGCTTCCATCTCCTTTCCCTCCAATTTTGGGAAGAACCTAACAGTTTAGAAGTTTTGGGATTCCATGCCGTTACGTATCCATTGGTTAAGGTCCATTACAATCCTTGCCACTGTTTCGTCTTTCTTGTGTCTTCATTTCCGCCTCCGCAGGAAGCCGGCTCTCAAGGCGTTCTTTTTTTCCACAATGCGGTTGTCCTCCCGTCTCCTCACAGTTAACTGTAAACTGTCGGTCCCCCTCTTCGTATTTTTTCCCATCCCCTTCGCCTCATTGTCTATATCACTTCTTGTCTAGCGTTTCACCTTATGTTTTCAGTCCCCTCACCTTTTCAGTGAGTTGGACCCTTCGACGGCGTTATATTTTGAGCTAGTTGTCGTGCCTCATCATTTTTTTTCCCCCGATCACCATGAGCCGTCTCTCCTCGCTCCTTCTCCAAGGTTCTCCTCTTCGTACAAACGCCTTTTTTTTTATGAAATGACAATGACTACCCCCTAGCTTGGATGGGCTTTTCATGTGAATAGGCTTCATTATCATGTCTTTTCTGAGCTCCGTTCCCCAGGTTGTTCTTTCTGTTATACGATTTTGATTGTAAGCCCGTTTTCTTTTTTGTCCCCATTTCGTTTCCCGGGTTTTCTCGGCTTGCGACGACCGCAACGTAATGTTGGTCCCCCTAGGCGGTCTCCACTCGTCCTTTAACTAAAATTGCTGCACTTTGTTTATCCTCTGTGAATACCTTCACTCTTATGCTCTGGGGAGCTCTTTCTTGTCGCTTAGAGAGGTTATAGTGTCCTGCCCCTCCCTGTCACTCATTCCTCCCGTTTTGGTGATTGACAGTTATCTTCCTTTCCACTTTGATTGACATTATCGTCCGACTCAGTTGTCCTATCGGAGGAAGTTTTTTGCAAAGTCCTCCAACTCATTTCTCTGACGTAACTGTTTCTGTTACGACGTACATATGACGGGCCCCAGAGCTCAATTTTTTCGCACAGAGAATGTTGCTCTCAAGACCCCTGGCATTCAACCAGGTGTGATGCAGTACGACTAAATTGTAACCTTGAAAGTGCTTGAAGGTTAGGTCCATAGTAATTTTTGAGACAAAAATTTAAGACGTCACATACTTTGGACCAGGAGCATCTCTCTAGGTCCTTCTTTCCCTCCTTTTTCTCTTCCAAGTTGTCGCCTTTTTGAAGTCGCATAGTTTTTCTATCTTTTCTTTTTTTCTTTTTTCAAGTCCTTGAATAGGAGAGCACGATTGTACATAGATTGTTTCCATGATCCTTCTAAATCCCAGAATCCCTCTCTTTAATTTCCCATTCACCGTTTGCTTACCATCAATTTCGTGCTAAACTCCCCTTTATTTCCCACCCATGAGATTGAAAAATCTTTCCCCCTGCCCGCTTGCGGTCTCCATGGTTCTGGCTGGAAATTATGTCGTCAGATAGGAATTCCTCATTTTGTCTAGTCTCTAATAGGTGTTTTTGAGATCTGACTATGGTGTTCAGCCCAGTTTAAAACAGCTGCCCTCGCGTGGTGCCCTATTTTACTTCTTTTTTCCTTGTGAGCACGTTTATTTCAGTTCTATACCCCCCCCTACCTTCAATCCATTCGTTATTCCTACTTCTCCTGGTCTCGTCCCTTTCATGTAATCTTCGGCAATATATTAATCGAAACTTTCCCTTGCTGTTTTCCCCACCCAGCCTTGTTACTGCTCCTCCAATTTTCCTTCTACAGTTATTCACTTAACACCAATGCGACATACATTATCTAGTCTTCCTTTATCGATGGAAAAGCTTTACGCCAGTCGAATCCCTTGACTGTGCTCTTTTATTCGGCCCTCGTTCCTGTGTTACCTTTCGTCGTTGACCCTGCAACCTCCATGGTGGTCCGGACCTTTTTTCCCCACTGGGCGTTGCTTGCCCAACGAGGGATCTGTTTAACCCGTTGCCCCCCCGACCCAAGTTTCTGGTACATATGCTTGTTGGTATGTCTCAAACCTCCCCTACTTCCCCTCAATTTTATACATGATCGGCTATTACGCTCCCCTCCCCAATTCCCTGTGTGTACCCTCCTAAAACTTGTTCCCCTGCACCACAAAGGGTCTTTATCTTCCCTTTTCCATGCAGCGTTTAGAAATTCGCGGCGCTCGTATCCGACATTCACATAACGCCCCCTCTCCCTACTGTCTCACTCCTCGGAAGGGCTCCAGACACCCAGAAGACCAAATTGCAACCCAAAAGATTTTCTTTCTGACACTCCGTTCTTTTCGTCACCCCCCCTTTGTGTTTCGTCTTCTCTCCCCACCGCCCCCACAACCTCTTCCCACGTCATACCAAATGAGAACCCTCCCCTCATATCATTCTAGTTCCTACCCCAAATGCTTTCTCTCTGGATTATTCTGTCGCCCATTATGTTGCGTGGAATGGACTTGCTCCCCTCTTTCCGATTCCCCTATCCCCCATTCCCTGGAATGCTTTTCTGTATTTCAATTAACCGTCTTTTCCCTTCCTGCCACGAGTTCCGCCCCCACTTTTTTGCCCATTCTCAGCTGTCGCCGACATGTCCTCCTTTTTTCTCGTCAAAACACTCTTGACCTTGGTTGCGGATTTTCCCACCGTTTCACGAGCTACACACTACGCCCGGAGCTTCCCCGTCTCCTTCATGCGGCTACGGTCCCTTTTTTGGAGGTTTGGCAACAGGACCAAGCTTTGGATACTCGACACTAGCCTCTTTCACCCCCCCCGTACCGTTCTTTCTTATATAACCCTTTTTCAGGGCTGTTTCTTGCTCATGCTTAAACCTCTCTTCCTTGACTTTTTAACTGGTGTCCGTCGACCATCCGGTCTCCTATCGATCATGATTTTTTACTCCGCCCCCTTTCTGCCCGGCCGACGTTGAGTAGGATTTCGTCCCCCAAACGTTCCTGGGACGGCTGGACACCCCTTTCCCCCAGACCCTCCTTTTTGCACTCCCCGAGTTATTGTATGCGGAATGGAAGCGCTGTCCTGAGAATCCCTTTACCAATTGTTTCCCCTTTCTTCGGATGCGGGGCTTATGACAACAAGCCTGACCTCTCCCCAATCCCTGAACCGCTCCAATGGTATCCCCCGTCCCGCACACTCCGTCCACTTACCAGCCTGCCTCGGTTTACCGTGATTGTTGTCACACGGAAGACCTCTTCGGTCATGCCCCATTGAACCCGCTATTCGAGATGCGAACCACTGAATGTGTATCCCCCCGTACCAACCCGGCAACTCCCATTTTTTTTCCAAAAGTTAGGGTTTTAGCCTAACCGTACCTTTCCTATGCTCTGTTAATCTGGATAGACTTCTTTATGCCCGTGGACCCCCTACCCCACCTTTTTTACCTCAAAATTGGTTCCTCTTCCATTTTTTTCCGCAACGTCACTACCCCCCCCTTGCGAGTATTGATCTTGAACACCCCCGGTGTTAGTTATTCTGTCTCTCATCACTACGGGTAGACGGCGCCCCCATTAGTTGGCCCCCAGTATCGTGGTTACTTGTGCGTCTCTAGGCTGAGAAGTGCCGTCGACCCCCCCCAAACTAAAAATTGCGAAGCTGGGTATGCTTTTCCCAGATATTGTTCTGGTCCCTGCCCCCCCTTTCTTCCCCTGCTCCTCGAAGACCCATCTTACGTCCTTGCATTCAATAGCGCCCTCGATACTCCTTCTTTTTATTACACAAGACTATGGTTTTCTCCTCATTTTTTCCCCGTTTTTTGTTCATTTTAGAAGGGCTTTGCCTGAGATTCGGACTATTTCTGGACAGTGAAAAATCTGTCATCTTCCTTTCCTACGGTTAGGGCGACCCCGAATGGCCTTGTTTTCCACGCTCCCCCCCATGTGGTCCCACAGGTTGCCGCGACACCCCTTCACCTTTAACCGAATCCACCTCTAGATCTCGGCTTTTCTACTCTATGACCCCCCCGGGTCTTCCGAGAAATGCCTCCCCCACGAATAAGCCATGGTTTTTTCTCCTCATCACACTCCCCCTCTTGTTAGATACTCCTAGTCAACCAACGGGTCTTTCTGAGCCGCCCACGGCGGGATCCTCCTTTGTTTGCGTTTCCATTGATGTT
>Ga0179593_1401018_pt1 | contig 15198 bp, 20 predicted proteins | sample CZODoug2_1_08_16_FD_185931 | JGI IMG/M metagenome (GOLD analysis project Ga0179593, IMG submission 185931) | Vadose zone soil fungal communities from Angelo Coast Range Reserve, California, USA - CZODoug2_1_08_16fungal (PacBio error correction) | ecosystem: Environmental > Terrestrial > Soil >... | reverse complement strand
GCCCTTTTGTTTTCATCTCCCTTTCTATTCTGAGCCCGTTTGGTTGGGATGCACTTCGCATTCCCCCTTTTTCTTGTCCAATGCTTAACGGTAAACCTCCTTCTTGGCTTTCTCGTTTCTCGAATGGCAGAGACCCTTCTCCCTTTGTTTTTCGGATGCACCAGTTTGATTGTTGCTCAAGCTTTTTGTCTTGCCTCCGTTTTTTGCTCGGACAATGTGCTTTCGCGCTTTCTCACGTGCCTGCCTCCCAAAGCCAAAGTCGTAAATGACATGACATGTTTCTTCCAGATGAAGGTCACAAGCTCTGTTTCCCCTCCCTCCACGATCCATGGCTCTTTTCCCACCATGCTTTTTTTGCCTTTGCCCAATTCGGCCTCGCCCCTTTTTTTTCTCGGTTGCCTTGGCTATCAATGCGGCTTGCTGTATTTTTGGTTTTCCGTGCGTCTCCCTTTTTTTTCCTCTTTTCGGAGAAGCACCACCATTCGCAGATAAGCGGGCCCCCTCTACTTCAAAGTATTTTTTCTTTTTTTCACCAACGGATTCTGCTCCCCCATTACCGTTTTCTCGCACTACGTGCATATCCGTGGGTCCCGGTGTTACTTTTCTGCCACTAATACGCCCCCTCCTTTTGAGTATTGGGACATCATTTACCCCCGCCGCCTCGTGGGCATTTGGCGTTTGGTTTTCCTTTTTATTTGCAGCGTTCTGCGCCCCCTCAGACCACCGATTTCCTTCTTCTCGAAGTTTGTTGAGTGTAAACGGTTAGTGCCAGTCATTCAATAAGTTCTTCCAATTCTCCCCCGGCCTCGATGTCTTACGAGCCCCCCTTAGAGATTACGGCCTCTTTCCCTTGACGGTTTCTTTTAAGTCAGCCCCACCAAATGAAATCTTTGTCCTTATAATCTGGTCGGTCTCCCCCCCTTTTTCCATAATGATCTTTCTTTTCTCCCCGCTCTGGATTTCTCGCCTATCCCACTAGGTCTTCTTGGAAAAAAAATCGACGGTTCTTTTTCTTTTATTCCCTGCGCTAGACGATTTTGCTGACTCTACTGATGGTATCTCTAAGGAGGGCGATGATCGTGTTTCCGTGCTCACGCTTTTTGTATTTTGTGTTTCCTTCCTTTTCTTTTCATTTTTTTCTTCCTCCTATCCCGCGGCTCTATAAGAATAACACTGTTCTTCATATTTCCGAAGAAGATTAGAGTCCCGTTAACCAGTTTCTGGCCTTCTTCTCCCTTGTTCTTTTTTCTGTTTGGTTTAAGCTCTTTCCAACTGACTCCGACTGACCCTCTTTTTCTGTTCCCTTGTTATTTTGGGATTGGACTAGGATTACTGCCATACTTCTTTATGTCCAATAGTCCCCTTTTTCTCTGGTAAAAGGTCATCCCCCCAAATCTTTTCTTTTCATTCCCAGTGAACTGCCTAGCGGTGCTATTCCCCCTTCCGGCCCTGGCTTTCCTACTCTTGAGGGAATTTTGACGACTTCTTCTTTCTAATAATGAACGTTGTTGGAGTCTCCCTTCCCGCCCATTGCGGCAGTAGGTTATACCGGAATTCTTTTTTGTGGCTTAGGGCATTCCTCCATCTTTTTTTCCCCCAATTCACACCGACTTTTTTTTTTGGAGGAACCTGAGGCTAATCTTTTTTCTCTTTTAAGGTCGTTTCGACTCGTCAATACCCGTTCCGCCCTCCCCCCATCTCTGTTTTCCTTTTGCTATTCACCGTATTTCCCACCAAGAAAAGAGAGAGCGTCCTGTTTGCTGGACGTTTTCATTGTTGACCTTGTTCTTGCTCAACTTTTTTTTGTCGTCTTCCAATCATTTCTTTCAATTTGTCCCTATTATCTAGCTCGCTGTTTGTCGAAGTTTCCCCCTCCCCACTTGAATCGGAATATTCGACCCCTCCCTTCCCCCTTCCGAACCATCACGTCTTTGGCGGATTTCCTGCCATCTACCTCCTTCTCTCTTCCATACACTAGTATACTCCCACAACTCTTCCCGAGATTGCCCCGAACTCCCCCTTCTTTTTCGCCTCTTAATTTCTTACTTCCTCCTCCCCCTTCTGACTGCTGTCAATTTTGCCACAGTTCATTATATTGTCCTTGTGATACCCCCTTATGGGTCTTCGAATAATCTTATTTCTTTTTCTTGTTTTTGCGCTTCGCCTCATCGCCCCCCCCCCAAAAACCTCCTCTTTCCTTGTTCTCGCCCGAAAATACTGGGTTGTAGCATTCCTAAATCGAGCGGAGGTCTACTTTTGTGGTCCTTAGATTCGATATCCCCCCCTTTACCCACTCCAGTCCGGCTCTATCTTAATGAGTCGGTCAGATTCTAGACTCCTCCATTCCAAAAGCAATCCCTTCTCTGGACAAATTTAAAGTCCCCCCCCCCTTTTCCGTCGTGGGACCCCCGACTTCCCCCACCAACTTATTTTTTCGATGTCCCACTTCCCCCTTCTCGTTGATTCTTTCTTTTCCTTCATTTCTCGTAATGTGATGATTGATAACTTCTCCTTATCTGCTTGTGTACCCTTTTTTCCCATAATGAAGTGCCCTTCTCTGTCTCAGGTTGCTCCCGCCCCTTGCTTCGCCCCTGACCAGACTCGTTTATTTCATCGAGAATAACCCCCCCCCTGTTTCTCAAGCACCATTTGGTGGCCCCAGCCCAAAAACTATTGCGTCCCGAGTTTTTTTTTTCTGATTTTTCACAAAGACTTGGTGTGGGGTCTGACCTTGCTGTTTCGTTTCCGTGATCTTTTTGGAGCCGAAAAGCGGGAAAGCGGCCACATGTCATCTGGCAGACGCACCGTTCAATTTGGCACCCACCTCTGTTTATGCAATGACCATGGCGAGGGCTAGTAGCCGCCTGCTCCTTTTCTGCCCCTTCTCTGAACGAGGATTCTCTCATGATGATTGAAAGTTTCCTCCAGCCATTTTGTGCCTGCTTTTCTTTTGCTCAGACCCCCCCCCCTTCGTGCTTTGACCCCTAGGTTCAATGACCAAGTGCCATCTCTTTTCTTTTAAAAGTTTTTGTTCTCTTTAGAGTTTAGTTTCATGGATATTAGATATTCATTCTCCCTCTTTGTTGTTGTTTTATTGCCCCCTTCTGCGTTTGCCGTCATGTCCCCCCGTCTTGTCTTGTCCCTGTCCGGATATTTCCATAAGAATATGGGATTACTCCTCTCCGATGAATGGGCAAATCAGGCTCTTCTTCTTCATTGTTATTGTTGCCCAGCTTTGGTTTCCTCCGCGTTTTTTGGCATTTTCACCAGCGTTTTTTTCTCCCCGGCGAATCCCCTTCATTTGAAGTACCCCCTTTTCAGATTGAATCTCTTCGACTCCTTGGCCACGTTAAACCGTTTGTTTTTGGGTCCAAAAAGTGGAGGAGAGGGTTTGATCTCGGTTTGGCTGGTATAGAAGGAGGCTGGCTTGTGGCCTTTTTCTTTTCTTTTCCCTTTTCGGTGATCTTGCTAACCCCCCTTTTTTCTGACTGCTCCTCTTCGCTCTTGTTCCCTTTTTTTTCCTTGGAAAAAAGCCTGGAGCTCTCCTTGCGTATATCAAATCCCTTTTCGCAATCTTCACCGGGCCAGACCCTGGAAACTATCCCCGTTTTCCGAAGTGTCGACCTTTCCTCGAACCCTCCTGTGCTTTTTCCCCAATTCCCTTAATTTGGGTCTTAAAGTTTTCAGGGTCTTTAGTGGCTTTTTTGCAAAGTGTCCCTCTCCTACATAAAAGAACCTTTAACTGATTTCTCGTCCTTTTTGGGGTAAACCTGTGTGAGTGTGCATCGTCCCCCCCCCCCCCGTATCTTCCTGAGGACCGTCTCTGACAAACAGGTTCTTCCCCCTTGGCCGTGGCCGGTTTTTCTTTTGCTTAAGTTTTTTGACAGCTGGTCAGCAAATAACCGCCCCAATCTCACATACCAAAATGATTCTATCTTTCGGTTCTCTGGCGGGTCTCACAACGGGCCTTTATCTCCCTTTTCTATTAATGTTATTCTGTGTATCGCCGTAGAGAATATTCGTTATTCCCCACTCTCTGTTTTCCCAGCTGAGGGCGATCTTCTTGCGAGCTTTCCTCCTTATGTATCGCCCCCCCTCATTCTTGGTCGCGATGCGTGCTTTCCCTGTTAGGTTTTTCTTTGTTCTTTGATGAATGATTAAAGTTTTCTTAAAGTTCTACAGCCACATCTCTTTTTCTTCCAGGGGAATACACCTTTCATTACTATTGGGATCCCGCCTCTTCTTGAGACCCGTAACGGTTCAACCCTTAGGGCTGATCCCAACCTTTCTCTTTTTCCTTCCGTTCGTTTGGTCTTTATTGTCCAAATGATCAGGAAGATCTGATTTGATGTTCAGCGGTGGATTGTTTGCTGTTTTTTTTTTTTTTCAGTTCTCCCCCCTCGTGCCTTACCCCCTCGACGTTTTGGTCCTCCCTGGTTCCTCCACCCCTTTCGACCCAACAAAAGTTTGGTGTTGATGATTGGTGAACCCGGCTCGAGTTTCTTATTAATCCCCCAACCGCGGTACGACCGTTCCACTTTCTTGTTCCCCTTGCTCTCCTCTTAATCTCCCTTTTGCGATAGCCCTCCATCCCCCCTGAGCAAGATAGTGGGAAATTGCCTTTGAGTTTGGGATTAGGAATAATCCCTCTTCGTTTTTCACACAACATCGACTCATTTCTTTTACCTTGGTACCAGGAAGTTTCCTTCGTCGGGTGTAAGGCCATTCGTTCTTCAGCTTTCGAGACGGCCATCCCAACAAGAGACGCAATCCCTCCTCTGATTTGTCTGATCATTGTCACTACATTATTTCCCCCGCCTTTTTGAGACGTGTCTGTTGCTGGCTCCTCTGGCCTGGTTGGGGCTTTTTTTTCCTTTCCAATCATGTTTGTCTCCTATCTTTCTCTCTCGTTTACTCTTCGTCCCACTTTGCCCAATTTGAATCTCCTACACACGTTTTTCTCCAGACTTCCATCTCCCCCCCCTGTACCCGTCTTTCCAGCACTCCTCATTTCTCCTTCTTTCATCAGCCTAACCACTCGCGGAGAGATACTGATCTTCCCCCCGAACATGCGAGGTTGTCCCTCCTTTCCTCTAGGCTCAAGGTCTCCCTCCCTACCCTCGTGATTCCAATTGTCCCCCCAGTCAATTTTTATTAACTGACCTTTCCTTCCCCGGAACGATTAAAAACGAACTTATTTTACGTCCTTTTGGATATTTCTTTTGTACTGTGCCTCATACAAGCCCCCTCCAACACTTCCAGTGACTCTGTCGTGTCCCCGACGTTTTTCTTCCCAGGCCTCATCCGATGATCGACGTGGTTGTTTGTGGAATTAGAACTAGCTTCTTGCACTACACCTTAAATCAACGCATTTTTTTTGATCCGATTCCTTTTCTGCTCGCTTTCTTCGAACTTCCTTTTATTCCCTCCCGCGGCCCCCCACACAAGCTGCTACCGGGGGTTTTTTAAACAAGATGTCACATCAACTGCCCGGTTAGATGTCAGAATCATGACCGTGATTCTTCTTTATTTCTGTTCCTTTTCTTTCCCTCATTGCTCTGCCCGTTTCCTTGTTCATTTCAACGATTAGATCCCAGTTATAGGCGAAGTCCATCCGTCCCTAAACATGATTCCCATGATTTCCACTCAACCCTCCGGATTTTTCTTCCCAAGCCCCCCTGATCCCCTCTCGTTGGTTGTTTGCCCCCAACAAACGGAGAGAAAGGGATCTTCCTTCTAGGAAACAGAATGTTCCTTTTCGGCGTCCCATTCGTAGTTTCCTGACGTTGTTTTACCCAACGCGCCGTCCTCGTCCTTGTGCCCTCCCCCTCCTCACCGTGCCCTTCCCCCCCCTCTTGCTACAATGAAAATTGAGAGGTACCGTCCGCATCTTGATCAAGGGTATAAATTCCCCCCTAGTTGTGACACAGTCATCTTTTATTTCTCTACTCCGGCGCTTCCTCTGCCACGGTTTTCACAATGCCGGCCGTTCCCCTCTCCCGCCCATCACCCCACCGTGCTCAATATCTATCTAGGATTTCCTTTCGCGATGACATCTTAGTCCTTTTTTTGTTTGATCGTCCCGTTCGCTTTGCCCCGGGATATTCTTCCTTTACGATGTTGTGTTTTCCTTTCTGCACGTTCTCTTTGCTGGCGCTTGTCCCCCAAACTTTGTTTCTTCCCACCTGCCTTCCCCCGCAATTCCTTTTTTCTCATAGTATAGATGAAATAACTTTCTTCTTCCTCTTGCTTGATCCTCTTAAGGCCTTTTCTTTTTTTCTGGCCGCGGTTCGTTGGCAGTTTGTGACGATTTTCGGCGCGTTGCTGTACTCCCTCCCCTTCCCGTCTTTCCCACTCACCTCTTCCCCTGAAGCCCAGTCATTAGACGGAAAGTCCCCTGGATCTCTTTCCCAATGCCCCCTTTTTTGCTCATTTTGCTCTCGATGGCTTAATCCCTTTTAGTTGGCTTGGGCCTTTTCCCCTGGACTCCCCTTTGCGGGACCCTTTATTCTCTACCTCACCTTCGCCAGATACGCGGGTTAATGCAACTTCCCTTTTATGGTAACCAATCTCCCGCATGGAATCACATTCCCGTGAGCACTCAATTCATGCCCATCTCCCGTAATCAGTGGATATGGACATCCCTCCACCCCCTATGTGTTATCCTAACCACCCGAGCAGTAGAAGTTGGTATTCAAGTGTAGGTAGGTAGTGTCTTTTTTTTAATCCTGAAGGCTACTCGCGTTTTATCCGAACTATTAAGGATCTCGCTTACTTGCAGGTACGTGTTCGTTGCCCTCGCCCTTGCCTCCGTCGATCCGGAGCTCTTCTCTGATGGATCCTAGCGACCACCGTCGTTTTTCGCGCCCTCCCCCAGCTTCATTTTGCCTTTTTTTTATGAGGCGCAGGCCTTAACAAAATCCTTCCTCCAAACTTAATATTCGTTTTCTCTTCCTTCTTGTCCTCCTTTTTAACTCTACTACTTGTAATTTCTCTTTGTTTAATCTCATGTCTTTTTCATATGTTTATTTTGGACCCCCACGCCGGTTCTGTCTTTTTGCGCGTTCTCCTTCTTTTTTTCTTGAGATTCGCCTAAGGCGTTGTCTTTGATGCCTTTTCCGCCTTCCTTGCATCCGCTTTTTGCGTCTGTTTTTTTTATTATGTGCGATTCCCCTTTTTTCCCTTTCACACGACTTCCCCGAGAGTATACCCCACCCGGTTCCTTAAATAAAGTACGAAGACCGTTGGCTTAGTTCACTTTTCGACAGGTTTTTGTTCGTGTTGTTGGTTTCATGCAATGCATTTCCTCTCCTTCTGCCATATGGATGGTGCGCTGAAGGTTGATTTGCGCACGCGGGCTGTACCACCTTTTTTCCTCGACTAAGTCTTCCTGTGTTGGTTGGGTGGGTTTTTTGTTTTTTTTTTGTTTTTTTTGGTTTTTTGTTTTGCGAAAAAAAAAGGTTACTCCCCCCACCCCCCTTTTTCGCGACTTGGTCTTCTTGGTGCTGAGTTACCAAAATTTTTTTGTGCAAGGCTTTATACCTATTTCTTTTAGCGGGTCGGCGATCTTCTCCTTTTCCCCTCCCTCCCGTTGTAAGCTACGCCGCCTCAGCAAACAGGCACCTCTTGATAACATTGCCGGACGTTTTTTTCTAGTCCTACCTACCCTTCTCTCTTTTTTCAATTCATCCAGTCGCGAATGTTTGATTAATTTCCCGGACTTTTTGCTTTCTTTTTCCTGGCCCGTTTATGTTTTTTGGAATCATCCCCTCAAGTCCCTAAAAAAACGCCCCTCCCTCTCTTGTCATTCTTGACCATTTGCACTAATCCGTCCAACCAGTTTGCCCGAGATTTTCTTTTGCGGATCCGCCATGAGTCCTGTGGATTCTTTTTCCGGTCTCCCCCTTGTCCCTCTTTATTACTATTTAATACGTCTTGTGAAGTATTAATTCCCCTCCCCACTTGAATAGGTCAAACTCTTTCACTTCCTCACCCCACACCCCCTTCTTGTATAAGCCGGCGGAACCCCCCCGCCCATTTTCTCCCCTCATTATGCTATACTGTATAACTAACAACTGCGGATAGATAGTTACTCTCCCCCCCCGGTCAGTGTTTTCTAAGAAACTTCATATTCCTTCAGCATCGTTCTGAGAATGCTTGCCCCGCCCCGTTTATTATAAATGCCTTGCTTGAATAAATCCCCAGATATGAACAGCCCTCCTTCTCAAGTCATTTTTCTCTCGATTTGTTCCCTTCCTTTTCATAAGCAATCCCCCCTTTGATGCTGGCGTGACGAGATTTTTTGCTCTGACTATCGAGCTGGGAGATGTGTTCCTTAGCCTCAGGATCTTTGCCCCCACTTTTTTACCATCAATCCTCCTTCTGATTTCTGTTAAATTCTAGAGCGTCAGAGATCGAGACTTAAGTCTTTTCCCCAAAAGCCACTATCTCCCCCCCCCCCCTTCGACCCCCACTCCGGTCTTGTTCTACGAGTCACAATAACGATTTTCCCCCCTCTTCCCCCTTTACACCCCCTTTCACGTCCACCTGCCTTTTTGTGATCTTGAGTTGAATTTTGCTTTGCCCCCCTTGCGTTATGTAATCTTTCTCTTTATGGTCCCTACCCTTTGAAGTAGCTCCTTCGTATCGGCTAAGGTTTTTTAGTCAGTTCCACATTGCTTCTCCTTCGACACGCCCTTCCTCTTCCTCATTTATATTCCCTCAAAAAATTGATCAATGCCTCCCCCTCCCCGTTGCGCCCCAAAACAAGCCTGGGTCCGAGAGCCTTTTTTCAACAGTTTATTTTTTTCTCGCGCTTACGGTTTTTTGACTCCGTTCACTTCTTCTCATTTCGCCCCCTGGCAATTGCACCATTTTTTCCTCTACAATGCCGGAAACAGTTCCCTTCCCCCCCCCCTCTGAGCACAATGAACCTCGAGGTGGCCTCCTCTCTCTAGGCTCTGCAATTCATTACCGACGAGGTCTTTCCATTCTTCTGATTTCTCTGGACTGCTCGGCTTTTACAGGTTTCTACCAATCCCTGGAGGCACGATATTTGCCCATTACTTCAACCACCAAGCGCTCGAATCTCTTTCTTTGTGCGACTTGCCTCTCTTTCTTTTTCCCTCTTCCGTTTTTTTCTGTTTCTCTCTGGGATGGCATTTTCGCGACATGGATTAGTGAGATCTTTCATGAGCGAGTTTGTTGTTCGTCTTCCCCTGGCGGGGTTTTTTCTGCCCCTTTTGTTTTAAAAGCGGTTGTCCCTCCTAAAGTCATCTTCTTCCTCTATCCCGCTCAACCTGGAAGGCGTATTTTTTTTCCACCGTTAATTGTTCTCACCATCTTTGGTTGAATTGAGGTTTTTTCCTTTTTTCCTTATTCTCGCGTGCTGTCGCGACTTTTTGAATCCACTTTTTCAAACGTCGTCCCCTCGCCCCCCCAGGTCTACTCGGACTGTCTTGTTGCATGGCCATACCTGGCCTCTTTTCAGTCTTTTTTTTTGGGCCAACACGTGGCGGCGCAGTTGTGGTGAGCGTTTCTTTGGAGATTTGGGCTGTGGCATCGTTGCGACCCTCTGTGGCTGGGTTCTCCCCAACCCCGCCGCTAGTTCCTCCTACTCCAGTCTTTTTTTTAACCATGAGGCCTCTCTTTCTGATCATTTCACAATTTGCTCCCCTCATTCCAAGGCAGATGGAATATCCGTGGCTTTTAAGTTTCCTTGACTCAGTTTGTGACCTTGGGTCCCCGCTCCGTAGCCTCGTCCTTTGGGCCGTTCTGTGGTTCTTTTTTTTTTGTTCCGCTGTTCATTGCTATACTCCCACTAGTAAGGATCTCGGCTTGCTTTTCTTTTCCCACCTGTTTAGTGCAAGATCCTTCCTTTTCCTTACACCCATCGCCGATTCTTCCCCATCTTCTGACACCCATTTTCTTTTTCCCCCGTCCCTTTCTTTCTTTTTTCTTTTTGCTACTGGGCAGTCCCTTCCCAAAAAATATACTGACGTCCTCTTCTTTTTTTCCTCTCGTTCCTTATGGGCATGGGGTATAACCACTTGCCTTTAATGTGCCTTTGCTTTCCCTGTTAGGCGTATCCCGTAGAGTTCTCTTCCCCCCTCTGTTCTAGGAAAAATTCCTTGTCGTGATGGCGGGCTCTCTCATTTTTGCTTCCTTCTCCCTGATGTAATGCCTCCTTTTGTCGTGATTCGTGCTTTCCGCCTTCCTAGACGGCGGTTTCGTGTTCTGTCTCTTTCTCCCCCCTTTGTCTACTATTCAGTTGCGGAACTTGTCTCCTTCCGTCACCCGCGGAGATCTATAAGTCCTCCCCCCTTTTTATTGTACATATTGGATACCTCTCCCCTCGTAAGCGTTCACCCCCCTTCTCCCCGATTTCCTCCACCTCTTCTTTTTTCTTGGGTTGAATTGGGTGACCTTCCTCAGTCCTATAAGATTTCTGCGTCGTCGAGGGTGGTTATGCAGGTTTGGAGATTTTCCCATCCCTAACACCGTGCCTTACACCCTCCGACGCATTTTTTCTTTTCCGCCAGTTTTTTTCCTTCCAAAAAAACTTGTTGAGATTTGGTTCCCAAGGCCTCGCGGTGTTCTTTTTTCCTCCCCACCGTGGCCTGGCCGGTATACTTGCTATCTCGATATCTCTTCTTTTTCTCCTCCCTGGGTTGTTATCCGATAGCCCCCTCTTCAACTTCCATACCGCTCGATTTTTGGTCCTCTTGGGAATAATAAAGAGCGTTTTTCCCCCCAAATTCCTCCACTTCTTCGATGGTTTGATTCTTCCATTGCGTCACTAAGACTGTTTCTTGGTGTACTTGACGGTCGTCCGTCTTCCCCCCTCATGTCAATTTTCAGATCTATCCCCCCTCTCTGTTTCTTTTGATTCAGTCACTGCTTCACCCACCGCAATTCCGGTTGCTTCTGGTTTGTTGCTGGTCGCCTTTTCTCTTCCTTTACGTGCTTCTAGTTTTCCGATTAAAGGGTTGTCTGTCCTTATATAGCTTCGGTTCGTCTGCCCGTTTTCAGCCTCATCGGCATTACCCCCCCCTGGGCTTTCGAAGATCACACCCATACGCACCATCCTTTAGCACGTTTCCCTCCGCCCGCCCCTTTCTTCTCTTTTTTTTTCATTCAGTAGTCTTAGCAAACCCATCGCTCTGCGAGCTCGCCTCTTCTCGCCCCGTGATTTTTCCCTTTCAGTATTCTAGTTCTAATTTTTTCCAGAAGACTAAAGGTTATATGCCTTCGCCCTTAGACACCTTTATATTCCTCGTTTTATTCCCGCATCTTCCCCAACGAAACGTTTTTTCAATATTAAGTCATTTTTATGGTTTGTCCTTTTTTTCTGTCTGGCTCTCCCCCCCCCAAAAGTCACCTCCCTTCCTCTGGTCCGTGTGCGCTCGCCCCACGAGGGTGTCGCTTCAGGTCCTTTCCATTGCGGGTTGTGTGGACTTTAGAAACTATTCAGTTTCGCTTTCCCCTTTCCCTCAACGCCAGTTTTTCGTCCCCCGCCTAGTTCTTTAGAGAGTCTATGCACTTCAGTAGAGTTCACAAGACACTCCTTCCTGTCCCCCACTTTTCAACGATTCTACGTTCTGGGTGTACCCCCGATGTAACCCATCCCCTTTTTCGATGTCCTCACCTCCGGAATACGTGATCTTTTTTTTTTGAATTGAGTGCGAACAAGTTGATGATATCTGATCTTCTCCCGTCGTGGTAACCTAACGCATTTTCCTCTAGTGTCCGGTATCTTCCCCTCTTGGTGGTATTTCCCCTAAGTCCCAGCCCCATTGTCTTTTTGCCCCGTCCCTCCTTCCCCGCCCTTGATGAAACAAACCGAGATCACCCCCCACCTTTTGTCACCTTCCAAAACAAGCTTTTTGAAAGATTTTTTGTGTGGCATTTTCATGCTTGAACTCATGGTAGTCCGTTGTCTCCCTTATTTCTCACCGTTTTGGGAGTCGCGGGCGCCCCGCCCACCGCGTCCTTGCTTCAAACCTTTCTGCAGGACAGCCGTTCGTTCCAGTCACCAAATTTTGAGCCATGCCACCTGGTTTTCTCCCTGAGACGAATGTCAGTCTTAATGAGTGTCTCCCCGTAGAAGCCTCCGTCCTCTTTTACTCCTGACACTGAAAATTCGCCCTTTAGCTTCCCGTTTCCACCAAAACACGTGGCATGAATCTAATAGGAGTCGCTTTTCCATCTTCTCTTTTTTTCCCTCCTCCTCTTGTCTTTTTTTTTCGCTTGAAAAGTTAGCGATAATTCCTTCTGATATTGCAAAGTTTTGTAAGGTGATTTCCTTTAGCTGGTTCGGGGCCCCCCTTTCGGTTCTTACCCAAATCGGAGGACTTTTTTTTCCTCTTCTTCTTATCTGGGCTTTTACATGGCCTTTTCTTAGCGTCTTTTTCTGTTGCGCTTTCTTTGCTTGAGGTGCTTCTTGATTGCTCAATTCCTCTTCCCTTCGGGGCTCCCCCTTCTAATAAATTTACGTCACTCATGCTGCGCTGCCTTTCCATTGTGCCAGCCTCTATCCTCTATTCAAAGTTTTTGTGCCACACGTGGTGCAGTTTTTTTTATCTGTTTGTCTTTGGCATATCCTTCGGTCGTCTGGACTTGCGTGGCCTCAGGCGACTCACTGTTTCTGGGTTTTTAGCCCTCACCAACCCTTGCTGCCCGCGCGATCTTCCTTCTCTTTATCTACAGGCTTTCATGAGATCTCACCATTCCTTTGCCCCTTCCAATTCCCGATCCTTCCTTCTCCTTTTTTCTTAAGTTATTGACATCGAAAACCCGCTTGCTGGATGGTACCCCCGCTCCCTTCTTGAATCGTGTCTAGTTGTGGGTTGTGTTGACCTTCTTTGAATTCTCATGCGACTTCCAGGACCCTCCGCCGGGATGTCAGTTGAGTAAAATTTTGATTGCCCTCCGTTGAACTTAAGGTCCACACCCCCCTTTCTCTTTCTATTCGACACCGTTTTTTTTTTTTTTTTTTTTGGCCAGTCCCCCTTGACGTTTGTTATGATGCTAGCAATAACACCTGATATAAAAATGACCTTCTTTTTTCCGATGTTCCTTGCAGAATGAGTACACCCCCCTTTTTTCCCTAATGTCATGCCTGCGTATTTCTGTTCTTCCTTAGAGCCTATTCACTTTCTTTGGTCTTGTTCTGTCCCTTGCTTAGCCGATTTGCTTGAACAATAATGCTGTAATCGGACTAAGGGGAGCTGTCTTCTTTCTTTTAAGCTTGCATACCGTTTTTCTGTGCGTGTTTTCCCCCCTTTTTGTAGCCGATTCAAGTTTTTTTTTCTGAAATCTTCCGTCCCGTTCGCTTATCGGTCCCACCCTTTTTAATTAACTCTGTCGTCCTCGGGGAGAACTGCCGTCTCCTTCTTGCCAAAAAACAGTCGCTTTTTCGTTCTGGTCGATGTAGTGACAGTATGATAGTGTCAGACTTCTGACTCTTGCTTTTTGTCCCCCTAGCTTGGGGGTTCTTGATTTTGAGTTTGTTCCCCTAGATTAAGACAGATTTTTGTCCTTTACCCCCCTGAGAATTCTTTCTCGCCAGTTATCCCCCTTCGTTGAACGGTTGATTATTTGTGAAACGTGTTCTACTCCACCTCTACCCCACTTCAGCCGCAAGGAAGGTTATCCCCATCTGAAGAATGGGCATCTCTGTCTCTCTCATCTTTTCTCCTCGTCTTTTGAGAGCTCTGCCCGGCGGCAGATTTCTTGTAAACCCTTCTAGTTTTTCCTTCACAATTCCAGGCAGGGTGCCCACCATCGTCGCGGCAATTGTTTTTTGTGTACCCCAGGCACGTTGTCAATTCTTCACGCTGTTATGAGTCTGCCTACTTTCCCCCCGGTACCACCTCAAATAGATTTTCTTATGTCTGGATCCCCCTTTTCCTACATCCTCCCAAAACCCCCCTCCCAGACCCCGAGTCTGCTGTGGAGACGCGATTTATTTTTCACCTTACGGTTCCCTTTTCTTCTTTTTGAAAACCGTTTGTAGTCTCTATAGATCTTTGCCCGTCGTTTCGGACCAATTTCCTCCCTTATTTTGGTTCGAGAATCCCCTGTCAACACACCGACAACAATTCCCGTTGTCTTCCGCAGAATTACCTTCTCCATAAGTAGTCCCTCACAAATCGAGGCGCCTTCATTTCCGCTGGACAGCAACCGTCGAGTTTTTTTCCCTCAGATTCTCTAAGGCGCATATACCTTTTCTTTTCTTGTTCTAGTTTGATGCTTCTTTCCCCCCGACATCGGAATACTTCAGATTCCCCTTCAACGTCCATATAATGTATTTATATGATTTTGTTTCTTCTTTTCCCTGGAAACCCGGGCAGTGAAGTCTGGCTTTTGATTTTAGCGCGTCCAACCCCCTTGTTCCCCGACTCAGGGCGAGGAGGGTTTCTTTGGGGATGTCTTTCACTCTCCGTAATGAAACATTTTACACTAAACGCCGCCTGCGGCTCTCAATAGTTTAGAAGCGTCGCTTTGACTGGCTCCCTACCTCCCTTCTCACACGATTCAGGCGCTTGTGGTTACAGATGTAACAATACCCGGGTTTTTTTCTCTGTCCCCTTCGCCCCACTCGCCATTATAATTTTCCTTCTTCAGTGAGTTCATTTTTATGCTCTCTCGGCTCCTGATGTCAAAATTTTCCGTAGCGATTTCTTTATCTGTTTGTGTCTTTCCTCCCTTCCCGACCCCCTTTCGCCTGAGGACAGGCCCAATTCCGCCATTTCTTTTCAACGCTCTCCCCACACTTTGTTCTCCCCCCGGACAACCCTGGTCCTAGAGTCCCTTATCCTGTTCTCCTTTTTGGGTTCACTCATCTTTTTCCCAGTTGATGCTTTCCGTTTTGGATCAACTCTTTATTCGTGTACCTCCCTGCCCCCTGAAACACCTTGTCGGCCCTAGACAAGTCAACCCATCTGTGAGCCATGACTTCGGGTACTGCGTTTTCTTCCAGGTATTGCCAATTTTTTTTGAGGAGCTCCATTCCTCGCTGATCTCGGGTCGCTCTTTCCTCCGCCCCGTTGCCCCAATTGATGTCCTCCCTCCGGCCCAATCTTTCAGGAATATCTCCAGTATTGCTCAGCTTTTTCTCTTTCTCTTTTCCTTTTTTTGTTTTTTGAGAGATAACCACCCCCCCCACCAAAAAACCCATTCGCGCCCTGTCCTCCC
>Ga0179593_1291388_pt1 | contig 15200 bp, 10 predicted proteins | sample CZODoug2_1_08_16_FD_185931 | JGI IMG/M metagenome (GOLD analysis project Ga0179593, IMG submission 185931) | Vadose zone soil fungal communities from Angelo Coast Range Reserve, California, USA - CZODoug2_1_08_16fungal (PacBio error correction) | ecosystem: Environmental > Terrestrial > Soil >... | reverse complement strand
ATTTTTTTCCCCTTTAAAGTCGGCCTTTCGCTTCCTTCGACTGTCGCTCTCACGCCGTTTTATTGGGTATCATAGATTGCGAGGAGGCGTTCTTTCCCCGGTGCAGTGCTCAGGGTGTGAAATCTTTGAAGTGGTTTTGGATCTGTTTTTTTTTTATCCCGCATTGAGCAATCTCCCCATATTCTTTGCCTTACGATGGCGAAAGGTTGTCAACGACTTGAGCTTGTCAATTCTTTTAGAGGCCAAGCATGCCTCTTTGTCTTTATCACTTCCTTAGGAATTTCAATCGTGAAACCAGTAAAGGGTGTGTCCAGAATTAGGATTCCATAGAGATCTGTTGGTAACGACCGCGTCCCTTTCCCAATCAACGTTTTTTATATTATTCGTAGCGGAGAAGGTCTCTTTCCCCTCCGTGCCCGTTACCTGTGTCTGCGTTCTTTATCGTGTAGCGTTTTGATCAGAAGGTCTAGGCCCTGGGATGTACCGGCACATCATCTGTGACCCTACCTCATACGGGGCTTTGTCAGCACGCGTTCCCTGTGCACTTCACTCTAGTAAACCCCCAATATGCCTCTCGACACCCTCCCATCCCCTTGGCTGACCTTATTGTTCCATAAAAGAGGATTGGTCATGAGATGTAAGCGCACACTGGTTTAGAGAGGCCCCTTTTTCCGAAACCAATTTCGGCGGCTATTTGGTGTTGATTTGAACCCCGACGTGTCTTCCCGTCCGCCTCAGCACCTAACCCGGACGTTTTTAGTGGGTGTTTTTAGACCATGATCTTTTTCAGGCCCCATGGCTCTCTTTTGTAATTTGTGTCTTTCAAGAACATTTTGTATGGTAGTCCATGACCGGCGGTTTCGTCGCTGCTTTTTTTTTCAGAGGGCGCAAAAAGTTATTTTCTTTGTCTCATGTAGAAGGACTCTTTTCTCCAACACACTAGCGCTTTCGGCTTTTTTCTCCATGGAGTACATTCTGGGTACTTCCGTCTCCCAGATAGGCGTTTTACTTTTAAGGCTTCGCAGGCTGAGCTGACGCTTAATCTTGTCGCCTTGATCTTTATCGTTCTTTCATTACCCCTCGGCTATAGAAAGTTCATTTTTTTTTCGGCAGGCTTACGGTAGAAGAGTGCCCCGAGCCTTTTCTCTCGGGTACGGCGACAAGGGACCCTGAACTCCATGACGACTGTCTTCCCTCCCCCCGCTCAGAGAGGACAAGCCTCCCTTCACATTTTTTGATTTTATCGTAAGCCTTTAGAGATCTTTCCCCACTTCTTTCAATCCGGTTACTTGGTTCTCTCTTTTCTTTGTAGGAAATTGGGTGTAAGATCGGGCCTTTTTCCGCCGTGTGCCCCCGGAGGGCTTCGACAACCCAATCTCCGATTCCCCAACACGCCTTACGCGCCCACCCTCCCCAGCTGACCGCGTCCATGCCTTTCATAAAGAGATTAAAGCCCCTTCGTAAATTTTTTGGGACCCATCTTGTGCCTTCACGCTTTTACCTCCCCACCCACCATCTATGTCTTCGGAGTCGAGCTGCATCTGCTTCGTCTATTCATTCCGCTCTCGTGTTCTTGGGGAGCCCCTGCTCCCCTCATGTGCAACGGTTCCGGTGCCAAAACGGCCTATGTCGATTTTCTGCCCCTCCCCCAACCCCCCCCATTTCTCTGAACAAGCCTCAGGACCGGAAAGCGGCTCAAGGAATGGATATCGGAAATGTCCCGGCACTCCCGGGCGTTGTTTCATCCAGCTATCTCGGTTCAGCTTTAAGACGGTTCCTTTTTCACTTTTTTTTGTTTTCCCCCTTATCCTCTTTTGTTTTTGTTTCTTTTCATACCCATCGGGCCCGCGATTTTTTTTAGCTATTTGTATAGTCTTTTTTCCCCCATCACCTATCGGATTTTTCCCCTCCAGTTCTTAGCTGATCGCGATGGTACAATTCTCTTTTTTGTTGAACACCCAGTGAATTCCCGATTTTTTCCCCCCCAAAACATGCTTTGAGGGACCTATTTCCTTCCCTTCACTTCCTGGCATCGTCTCTTTGAGGTGTCGTTTTGGGCGTTTTTCTCCCTGGCTTAAGGTTTGGGTGTCGTAGTCCAACGTCCACGCTAAAGTTTTTTAGTTTTCCGACCAAAACACCTTTTTTTGACCGCTGATAACCCGTTCTCCGTTCTTAGCCCTCGGTTGCAAGCAAGAAGCTGTGACTGCAGCTGTTCAGACCTGAGGACTACTCCTCTATTTGCGAGTTTGTTTTGCAGGATTTCTTCGTTGCTCATCCTTTATCATTCCCAGAGATGCTGGCAGAACCTTGATAGCCCCAACCTCTTTGACAACTCCCCTTTCTGATTCCCAGTAGACACACACGGACATCCTTCGCGTTGCGGTGGACCCTCTCGGTGGTTACGATAAGGACAGACCCCCTCCGATCATCTGCAACCCCCCTCCCCTACATTAAAGATCCCCTGAGGGTCCTTCCGTACCCATTGCGCAGCATGTGCTCGCAGCCTCACCGTGAGCGCTGGTGATTCACGCTGCTCACGACAACTACGCGTCGGCTTTCGAATGCCCCGCCCCTTTTTCCCTCATCTACTGTCCCGCTTAACTTTTTTTTCCCTCTTCCCGTGACGCTATCCCCCCCCTCCCCCTCCCCCACCTTCTAGTCGTGCTGTTTCCCTTCCCACTCCCCGGCTCTGTTTCAACTCACCTTACCATAGCGCTGTTCAGCCGCTCAATGTCACACCGGCCACCTCGGCCTTCTCTGCTGTGTCACCTCCCCCTTCCCTTTTTCAGGCCCACCTAAACACCATGCCCGCAGCGGTTCGGAGTCGCCCTACAGGGCGGTCACAGGGGCTGACACACATCCGCTTTTTAGGCCAATAATTTAGCCTAGTGTTATTTCTGGGTTGCAGGAGCACGGGCATCGGTTGGATTACATTTCTGCCTTGTAAAGCTGTGTTGGAACCTACTGTTCCCTCTTCGTGGCCGATGATGCTTTATGAAGATATCCCTTAATCGGAAAGCTTCGTGGGACGTCACCAGAGAGCCCCGCTTTCCGTCGCCTGTGTTATTGGAATGAGAGGCCGTACCTCACGCACCTAGGCATTCCTAGTTTCTGGCGACCCCCTCCCCTGTCGTTTCTTTTCAATCAATGTAGAAACCCCCACAGATTTTCAAGGCTTTACTACCACATGATAAGTCCCCCCGCGCAGGACTGAGTCCCCTCAGCGGCCCCCATCCCCTATTGCCTCCGACCTCCAACCTTTGACCCGCAGTGGCCAACATTTTTATCCTACTTATGTCCCACTTTCTATTTGTCCTTGATCCGCCCCCCCCTATGTTCTCCCGCGACCAAGTCTCCACCCCTCGCCAGGACTAGTTCCCCCGAGTGCCATTTGTCAAGAGATTATCCTTCCATATATAGACAAAATAACGTTTTAGCATATTTGCGCCGCCGCCCTGTCTCCCTCCGACTTTTCTGCCTTTTCCTAGCTAGAACTTTAAAAGGTCCTTGGCATTACGAAGGGGTCCCCCAAAGCAATTCCCTCCCACCAAAACAACAAAAACTCCCCCCCCCCCCCAGTCTGTTCCCTACATAGCGATGAAAATAGACCCCCTGCGTTTTCTTTCTCTGTTTCCCTCTCATCGTTGTGTTCATGCCGTGCTTTCCTTTAGAAGGTAGTCTCTCTTTTCTTCTCCTCCCGGTTTTTTTCTCTCGTATCCAGTCTACCCAGATCGGACCCTACGAGCGAGTGTTTTTTTATGAATGTTTTTTGCGCGTTGTACCTTCTCTATTTCTGGTCCCAGGATTTTTTTTCTTTGGGTTTTTGCTGTGGAGTGAATTTTTGGTCCTCCTTTTGCCTTTTCTTTCATATGTTTCCCCAGTTTAAGGTTGTTCACCAGTGCCCCGACAGAAAGGTAACAGTTCGGCCTCCTTATTCGGCTCAGGCTCTGATCCCATAGTGTTTTTCCCTCTACTTTTATTCGGGAGTCTTTTTCTTGACCCTTTTTTATTCTGTTCCTGGGTGGTGAACTCTTCAGTTTCCGGTGGTTGCGTTCTTTTGATGCCCCTTTTTTCCCTAAGAGCTAGCATTATTTCAATAGCGCAAGTGTGCAGGGCGTCTGGTGGCCAGCGTCTGTTTCACATTTTTTCGGTTTAGTGAGTCAAGCTGGTTTGTGCGTCTTCTTACCGTATCGGCAATTTCAAGTTTCCGGAAAGTACAGTTGTTTTCTTTTCCACACCAGCGTCCCCTTGACTGACCCTTTTTGGTCACGCAATAGCTTTATTCAATCTCTTTTGGCCTCGATTTGCTGTGCGTCCAAAGCTCGCGGTTGCAAGTCCCAGGGGTAAGTGGGTTCTATGCCTTTTTTCGCGGCGCACAACCTTTTTCACCCGTTTTCGTTTTTTCCGGAGGTACCCGACCCTCCCCCTGATTAGCTCGAAAAGTGGTCCATACTTTCCTTTAAAAGGTCTGAAATGTAACACCCCGCTTCTTCTCCCCCCCGCCAGAAACTAGTTTTCCTTTCAGTAGTGGCATCACTTTGTTTGTCAGGTTTGGGTTATTTGTTCTTGGATATCCGCACCAGGCCTTCATTCTTGTGTGAGTGATTGATGACGAAGGCTCTTTTCCCTTCCTGAAGAAACACTAACTTCCTGCCCCCCTTGTCTTTTTGTCGCTTGGATCGGCTGAATTCCCCGCCTAGTTGATTTTGCTTTACCCAGGATTTTTTTCTGACAGGAACGAAATGCTGTGTTTCTTCGATAGCTTCACCCTGGCATAGTGGACTCCACGAGTAGATGGAGCCTTAGCGCGACCCTTTAGTTAGTTTCATTCGCACACCTTGCTTGATTTTTTCAGTCTCGCCACTTCCCGGCTGTTCCCCGATCCCACTATTACGCAGCTGAAGGGCTCCCCATAAGTGTCCCAGAGCTTGACAGGCTTATATTTGGCGAAGATGATCGAGGTTTTCTTCTTCGTCCCTACGTAACCGCACAGCCCCGAATCGGGCGCTCCGTCTTTCCCTTGACCCTACTCCTTGAACTCCCGAAGGTAATCGGTTTTTTCGCGATTCAAGGTTAGGAACCGATTTTTTCTCACCTTAAGATTTCCTCTCTCCTTCTTCAGCAGTTCCCTTCACGACCCCTTGAGTTTCGGCCTCCGTCTGTGAATCGTCTGTCAGCTGCATTCGCCCCAGTCGCAGCCGAATGCTCGCCGTATTATCTTTTTTGCCAGTTTTGGCGGCGCGTTCTTTTGTGTGGGTTTTTCCCCATGATTTCCTGACGAAACCCCATCCTTCTCCCGCTACCCCCTCCCTTCCGTGCGAACAAGTCTTACCCTCTGGCATGCCTGAAAAAGAGGTGGCTGTCACTCTTATCAAATGTTTGCCCATGGATTCATCGTTCATAAACCCCCCCCAAAAATAGATCCCCATGGTTACGAGAATGACAGCGATTACACTGTCTATTTCCCGACTCTCTCCCTTTGATGGGGTGATCTCTTCAATGTACTGATTTGAAGACGCCTCGCCCCCACTTTTTCGAACGGTGCCACAAAAATCCCCACCCGATCGTGGAGCTGTGAAACCAAGCCTTTTTTCAATTTCCAAGACAGCGGCTCAGGCAGTTCTGACCCTGGGAAGCTGCCGAAATTATTTTAGGTTTTTTTTCCCCCCTCTTATTCCTTCTGCAGCATCACCCCTCTACGAACTAGTTCACGCCGTTGTTCGTTTCCATTCATCTTTGGTCTTTGTCCCCATAATCGGCGCCATTTCTGTGCTTTTGTCTTTCCTGTAGTGCACTTTTTTTTATAGTCTTTCCTAAAGCCCTTATAGAGCCGTGTTCAAGGACATACAGTATTTTCTCTGCTTCATCTCCGCAAATAGTTCCAACATCTGATGTTGTTTTACACCGATAATTGGTTCCAAAATTATCCCTCGTTTCAATCTCCGTTTCTTAGTAGGTGCTCCTTTCTATGGCTGGGTGAGGTAGTTTATCAGGGTTCTCAGGCTTTTGTTTTTCGAAGCCAGGATTACCCCCTGCGAAACCGGTAGCTACACCCCCTCCATGTCGCCGATAGACGAGCGTTCCGGTTATTTGAAAATTGGGCCTCAGAGATTACAGTTCGCCGGCTTAATCAATAACAGATGGTTGCATTCATGCTTGCTGGCCCCGCGGCTGAGTTTTTTAAATCGTCTTTTACTTTTTTCTCCACTTGATTCCAGACTCTCTTGTGCGTTCACAGGTTTTGCCAGTCTCCTTACTCCTGAAGTTTTGTTATGTCCTTCGCATGATTTTTCTTCCTTTTCCGGACCCCTCGATACTTGTCAGATACCCCCCCCCTCCCTTGGAGACATGTCATTTCAGCGGCGGCTCTTTTCCTTTTCTTAGAAGAGACCGTTGTCGCGATGGGATGCAACTCTCTCCAATGCAGCGATTTTTTCCTGTCCTCTTGCCGACATTTACTGAGCCGCTACGTTGGTCGCCCGTCTGACGACTTCCTCCCCCGCCCGCCCCCGTCGCTGTCGTGTTCTGGCAGAAAAGCCAAATCGCGCTGTTCAAACACCCCCCCCTTTTCCCCACTCGCTTAAAGACAGCATGTCTACGAAAGCACCGAGCGGGGGCTCTTAAGGGCAGAACGCCTACGTGTTCCCAGAACAGACCCACACGTCCCTCCGCCTGGTGCGGCTAGCCCTTCCTTTTCCCATTCAGTACAAGCCTGATTTGACAATATTTTTTGATTTGCAAATACGGTCGCAGTATGATGCGTGGTGGATGGAAATCGGTGTGGACTCAGTAATGTTGTTTTAAACGAGCTGGTGGAATCCTGGTCTGGGTAGGATGATGTGGGTGTACACTTCGCCGGAAGGGTGGGGATTTTTTTTTTTCCGGCATTTTTCAGTTGAGCCCCACTCATCGTATACGCGCCCCAGGTTCTTTCACCGATTGCTTCCTCTTACCAGCCCAGAGGTCAAAGCGGGGAGATTGTAAATCCTGCTATGTTTTTTTCCCCAATTTAGACACGGAACTGTCCTAATGGATGTACATGCCATTTCAACGGGGCCGTGAAGTCAAGCGGCCCCTTGATCAATGCTGCAACCGCAACCCGTGCTTACTCCCAGCACCAAAAAGGGTCGTATTTTAGCTGTTGTCCCACCATGTGTACTTTTTTCCCTTAACCTTGGCGATTTCTGGGCTATTGCTTCCTCTGCGTGATCCTGTAACGCCCTCACCCTCGCCATTCCGCCCACCCAACATTCACCCAGTTTTCCCCTATCTCAGTAAGAACTCAGAGACCTTTTTTTTTTTTTTCAAGAGTCTTAGACCTTCGCCGCGCCTTTTCCCTCCTGACACCCCGGTCTCTCCGTCTCTCCTTCCCTGCAGGACATGGAAAGGGACAACGCCCGCACCCCCATGTCCGCAAACCAACCCTACAACCACGTTCGTAACTAGCTATTAAATATGACTCTCAGTTTCAAATACGTGAGTACTACAGGGTGCAGGTCGTTCCCTGTTCTCCCCCTTTGAATAGGACGGGCTCTCTATCCTAAAATCCATTTTGTTGAGAGATCTAATATAGAAGACCGTGCCTCCGTTCCTTCAATACCGGCTGCGCGGTGAAATCGTTCCTCCTGATTTATTTGACGGCTTCTTTACTTTTTTCTCCCCCCCTTCTTTCTTACAGACGTGGTTTTTCTTTTTTTTGCCTTAACTTTTTCCTCTTTCTTTTTCCGTCTAATGGCTTTATTTCTGCTTCGCTCGTCTCCTTCAGAACTTTTCCTGAGTGTGCCCGGCGGCGTGTCGTAAGGAGTTCCGGATTTTCCTGTTAGTTTTTTCTATGCTGAGTTTCGGCGATTGACATTTTCATGGTCCAGTGTTTTTTTTTTGAACAGCGTTTCGATGGTTGCTCTTGGGCTCTAGTCAGCACTCCGAGTCGCAATAGCCCATACTCTAACCAGTGTTTTCAGGACGAGTCTGCCCCCTGTTGTTGTAAGATGAAGAGCTTCAAATGGTGCTGTCGTTCCTTTTCAAGCTTTTTATGTTCAGCTTTCCCATCACCCTTTTCTCGGCCTGACTCGTTGCCAGTCCCTTTTTCTCCCTTTCAGTTGCGTGACAGTGACAGTGGTAAAACATACTAATTTACCAATCCCCGTTCTTACATAGCTGCTAGGAGCACTGCTTCATCTTCTCGTTGTTGACCGGCTTCTTCTCGGGTTCTCTGTAGCGGTCCTTTCAAGAAAGGGCTGTTTTCTTCTCTGCGTAAAGTCACGCCTTCCCACTACCATGCGGTCAAGCCCCCGGAGTGGACGGCGGCTATCATCCAAACCGCTTCCTTTTCCGCACAAAATCCTTTTAGCCACGTATGCCCCCCCCGCTTATGGTCATTTCCGATTGATGTCGTCGGGTTTGCTTTCGCCGAACATTCTTCGCCTTGGTTGGCGGATCTTTTACCCCCAGTTGTTTCTTTTTCTTACGAACCCTGCAGCAGTTCATTCCCCCGGCCCGAGTTTGCTGTGTACTGAATCCTTGTCTCTTCCTTGAATTTCACGCTCCCTTTTCAGCTTGAAAAGAGATGTTTTGGTTTCCCTTAACCTCCCCCCTGACCCCCGGTGTCGTAATTTTCTTTGACGAGTCGCAACAGAGCCTCTTGCGGCCCTATTTCTACCAGGGCGTAGTACACCATGAATTTCTGCGCTTTCCCACCCCCAGCTCTCCCCTTGTATTCTTCTTATCCACATCCCTTGAGCCCCTTTTTCTTCCTTTCCCTTCCCTCCCTGATGCCCCAGCTGAGACCCATTGCGTGGAGCAGCTCTTGGTCTCTTCGTCATAGTTTCCCCATAGTTTTCGCACCGTTCTCTGCCATGGCTGTCTTACGCTGTGATTACCCAGATCGTGTCATAGCCTGTGTCGGAGGAAATTCTGTGAGACTCGTTTCCTATGACCTTTCGCGCTCAGTCTCCGCTCCGACCTTACCCACCCTCGTGAGGTTCTCTTAAGACCAGGAACGCGTCTTTTTCCTTTTTCCTTTCTTGCCAGGCTTTGAACCCCTCTCCCCGGGGATTTTCGCTTTTCCTTGGACCCTGGCTGTTTCTTCGTGCTTTTGTGAGTTCTGATGTTAGAAACCCCCCAATCCTTAATCCTATAAAGCCTCCGAGACCGAAGTTAATACTTCCCATGGCGTTTTTCTGTCCTAAGGACTTTCTATTCCCGAGACGATTAGAACTTTTTTTTGCCCAGAGGAAATTCCATCTGTCCCCACCAACCATCGATGTTAACCCTGAGCATCCCTCTCTATGACCCTTATTTTTCCTAAGATATTTGGTCTGAAGAGACTAAACCCTTCCGTCGCCCCTAACTCCTCACTTTTTTTGACCGATTCCCACCCACCAAAACCCCCCGATAGTGTGCAGATGTCACAACAGCAGACTGCTGAAATCTGACCCGTCCTTTAAGAATGTTTTCCTCGCCGTCATACTGGGCGTTTAATTTTTTTTCCCCTCTCCTTTGGCAGATTCCCAACTTAATTCGCCGCTTTCCCCCCCCAAGGAGGGGTTTCAGATCCAGTCCTTTTTGTTTCATTTGGGCAGCCAATTATTTTTTTTTTTCCATGTTTTAGGTGCTTTCTTTAAGAAGGTCCCCAGTTTCATCTTTCTCTTTAAATCCCCGATCGTTAATATACAGTGTTCATCTCTATTCATTCAGAGAATTTTTCTATTTCCTTCTCTGTTTTGTGTCCCCAAACGTGATCCGATGCGTCAAACCCCCGTTCTCGTGCGCGTGACAAGCAGATCCACTTCATTTTCCTCTCTTCATATGTGGTTGTCGGTCGTTTCCTGCATTTCTTGTTTGATTACTGATGGGTGTAATCACCCCTGTAAACGCTACCACACGCGCCAGGATAACCACGCCATGTCACCCCCTGACCCCCTTACGACGCCGTTCTTTTATTCAGATTGGCCGCCACTTTTTTTTTTTTTTTTTTTTTTTTTTTTTTTTGTTTCTCCTTCCCAGTCCGTAGAAGGCGGACGTCCCCTCAACTACGTTTTTTGAATGATGCTGTTCCCTCGGCGGTCTCAATAAATCAAGCCGGTCTGGAGCAATTGATCCCCTCCCGTACCGACTCACTTTTTTCTCTATTCACGTCGTACGCCTAAATATCGCACCGTTATTTTCTTGCGATCGAATCCCCATGTTAGATTAGAAGACCCCCCCCCCGTATAACCTCTCCACGCTAACCAGGAATCAAGATAGCATTCGTGAGCAGGGTAAGAGAGCCCCCGAGGTGGCATCAAGTCTTGTTCGAGTTTTCTCCCTCGCAGACATTTCGGTTTTGGGGAGTTTTTTCCGCCATGGTTCTGACATCTTACTGCTAGCTCTATTGTTGATTCCCAGATGATTACCCCCTGTTGACCAAGACTACAAGTATTGTTTTGCATGGTTTCACCATGAAACTCTCGATGTTCAACCTCCACCATCAACAGAGTGGTTACCCTCTCCTCCATGTATAGCCAAAGTCCGTTTGGCCTATTTATGTCCGGTTTCTTCACATTTCCTCCATTGGGTACCCTGGAACTAACTCAAAAACTATAGAAGAATTTGTGGAGAGAACCTCCTCCCCCACTTTCCTCCTTTTTATGTAAAATAGATTTTGTGAGGCCCCAGGTGAGTGCTGTTGGTGGGCGACGAGCAGCCCGGTTTTGGATTCCATCTCCTTTGGGTAACAGCCAGTTTTGGACCGTCTTTGAGTAGAGCGGCTTTCCTTGCGATTTCGTCGCCGACGCCTACAGCCAGGCCAACGTTCTTTCCATCCCCCCTTAGACCTTTCATTGGTTAATGCTCACCTCGGAGCTGAGATTTTCCTCCCCCTAATCGATTTTGCCACGTCGGATTTTTGACATCCCGTCAGTGAAACACTGCCTCACGGATCCGAAGTTCCATTTCTGTTATTTCACCCCCCCGTGAGTTTCACGGCGTTTATTCAGGTTCTGAATTTTCCACCTTGCACCCCATACCAAGATTCTCCTTGCCCCCCCGTTTATCTCGCCTGCGGACAAAAACCGTCGAATAGAAGTTTCAACTGGCGGCTTATTGGCTTTATTATAGACCCTTTCTTGACCGATACCCAGACCTCAAACCCCTCAAAGCCTAGTTCCCAAGCCCACTTGGCAATCTACTCAGAAGAAGTCATACGAGAACAAACTAAACGCAGGTTAACCATCTTCCCTTCCTCACGCTCCTTCCAGCCCCGTACATGTTTATCCGGTCTCTGGTAGAATGCTATTGACCTTTTGATGAACTGCGATTCAAAGCATCATTTTCCCGTACCCACCCCCCAACGCCAAACCCCCTTCTTTTCCTCCTTTCCGCTGATGAAAGACGTTGCCATTCAGTCGCAGAAGTTTCCCCCCTTCTCATCTTCGGTTTATTGCCTAGGGAGGCGACCCCTCTTTTCCTTTCCCCCCCTTCCTTTTGGTGAGAGTATAGCCAGTCACACGCGATGCACCCGACCCCTCTTCCTCGTGCACTTGGAAGAGGATTTGCGCCTGTCATTCCCTCCCGATCGGAACTCCTTTGGTTTCTTGGTTTCTTTCACATTTTGCTCGGAGTTTCTTCTTCCCCGTTCGGAATGGTTCAGGTTGCATGCTGCATCGCAGAGTTTGAGACAGTCTGACCAGTTCCCGGCTTAGGTCCACGGTCGGAGACTTGCTCGTCCCCTCTTTTAGATTGTCGATTGCGGAGGCTCTCACCCCGGGCAGTCGCATTGGTGGTGACTAGGCCGTGGCGAGGAGTTTCTGTTTGGGGGGCTCGCGAACCCTCCAGAGCTAGAATAAGCCAATCCCGCGCCAGTGTGGGACTTTCCTGCCCCCTGGTTTGGCACCTTGGTTCAGCCCTTCAAACTTTTTGTGAGGTCTCAGGCACTGTGTTATTTTGGTGAGTATTGATCCCCCATTTCCTGAACCTTTTGCCCCCCCCCCGGGAAAAAAGTTTGTTCGTAATCAATCGGCCCCTTTTAATTTCTTTGGTAACTACCTCTTCCTTTTGTCAATAACTAGCCCTACTCATGCTTGATAAGACGCTAAGAGCAGCCTTTCCCTGGAGACCTGATTTTTTTTATATTGTTTCTCCGTTTTCAGCACCCGGTCATCCGGCTTCGGCTTTCTTCCCCTAAAGGAAGACATTATTTTTACCCAGGCTTTCCAGCACGGTCCCCCTTCCTTTAAGATTTCATCACCCCCCCCCACTATGATATAGCACACGACTACCTCTTTCCCCAACGCGGATTTTAAGCCTCTTTTCAAGTTGTCTTCTTGCTGACGACAAAGCCGGCCCCCTCTATTGTTGCGGATTATTTAAAAAGACTTCCCCCCCCGGCCTCTTTCTCAACAGGAATTTTGGATGTGTTGGACAGGTCCTCGGCTGGAAGCAGTTTATTCTTTGTAGGTGAGTTGAACAATCCCTCGGATGTTGGTGCATTTTCATCCCATCTATTTTTTCTCCCCCAGATGTCGAGCGTCACGGCATCGGGTTGTCCCCCCCCTCGGCGTGTAGAAAAGTAGATTCTCTTGCTTATACTCCTCACAAACCCCCCCCCCCCATTTCAGTGTCGGCGCGTTCTAACAGCGCCCTTTTCCACTTAGGATGAGAGAAAAGCCTGTAAGTCGCTTCCTGAGACCGCCTGGCTCTGTTGATTCGTCTACTTAGTCCAGCTGATAGAGTCTTCGGTCTCCTCCTTCCCCCGTCAGGAGTCGAAGCATCCTTTCGAGCGGTTTTTTTTTTTCCGCTTTGCCTTAAAGCCTTTTTCTGAGGGCGTCATTTTGCCCCTTTTCTGCATTATTCCGGAATTGCCCCCGTCCCAGCAGATTCCCGCCCCCCCTCTTCGTGATGCGCCTTCAGTAAACGCCCCCCTTTTGCGGGAGTCTCTTGCGGCCCACGGCTGGCAACTCCGTCTATCTTTTTTATTTGACAGTTTGTGTATGCAGGCCTTTGACCTCTACTGCGGCTTCGACACCCCCCCTTCCTCCTCGAGACAGTAGAGCCACAGCCATGAGAACTCCTTCCCGTGTCCTCCTCTTTCTCTCGACTTGAGGATCCATCCGGGACTCAGCGTGTTCTCCCCCAACCCTCTATGAGGACTATGTCGTCTTCTGCTTTAATCCTCTTCCCCTGCTCTTTTCCTCCCCTCCTGTTTTTACTTATGATTTCCGTCTGAAAGCACTTTTCCTAGAATGGAGAAGATTTTCCCCCCAACCCACACCCCTACTTTAGCTGGTACCTCCCCACGACTTTTTTTACCGAACATTTGGCTACGGCAGTTACTCCCCCTGCTACCGCTCCTTCCATGACGAGGTAATCGCTATATGCTTCTGATTTCCCCAAGGCTTCTTTTCAATGTTTTTTTCTACCCCTATCTTTGTTGGTTTTTTTTGTTAGTGAAATCGGCGCCATGGTGAGGCTTTCTTTTTCTCTTGGTACAGTGGTAAGTATATTATAAAAAGACCTGCCCCTTTTCCGGAAATAGACTTTCCCTTGCTTTCCTTTCCCCTTCATCCATACCACCAGATTGTGTCCCCAAAGTTTGATTTCCGTTTTCCCCCCCCCCTAGAGTGTCTCTCTGAATAGACTATATTATTCTTCTTGTCAGCTTTTCTATTTTAGGGGTTATGAGAGCGTTTGATGGCTTCCGTCTTTTTGTCCGTCCTTTCCATCCTGTCAGCTAACTCGGCCTGAGCTACACCCCTCCCCGTGACGGATAGATAGAGGCCTTCCGTTCCCTTTAATCTTTTCCCCCCCCTCCCAATAAGCTTCCCCTGACGCTGTTCAGTAAGAGGTACCTTTCCCCCCTCCTTAGCATGATGTTGAGTATTGCTAATCGGGCACGCGGGCCCCCATAGATTTCTACTGATTGTGAAAGAGAGTGCCACTTTTGGTTGAGTGACAAGCGAGACACCTTTCCCCCGCCCTTCGTCTGATGGAGAACTGGTTTACCTATGACGCCCTTTAATCCCCCCCCTCACATATGAGATTTGATAACCCCCAAAGCTACGCGGTCGCCTGCCAGTCAGCTTAGAAGATGACTTTTCGCAGCCGACGTGTCGCTTTTTGTCTCCTGAGAATTAGACCCTGTCGCTAATTTCTTTAGCCTGGACAATCCGCTTGTCGAAACTACTTTTTGCCCTTCCGCTGTTTAGCGCCGTGTTCTACCTCCGAATTCCCCGTCGATGTGTGACTCAAAGAAAGATAGCTGTCAAAGAACATACCAGCCCCGCTGCTTCCCGCCTATCAGGTATAAGAAAATTCAACCTAGTTTTTGTTGATGCTGCTTCTCAAGTTACAATCTTGTTCCCGACCCTTTCCTCAACCATTGCGCCAGCGGTGTTTGCCTTTCCCCCCCCTTTCCACCAGAAGGGACCCCAGCTATGAACCCCCCTCGGTTGATTTTACTCCTTTCTAAAGTGGATGTTCCCCTTGTTCGCTATAGCCCTTTTGTGGAAAACTATAGGAATGCATTTAACCACCTTTTGATTTAAACTATTTTCAGCGAATGGCGGCTGCCAGGCTTTTTTTGTCCGCAGCTAACTGACTCCTAGGCACCGGTCCGTGCTCCTCTTCCCTCCTAAAAGCAGGAGCACTCTCATGGCAACCTCTAAGAGAAGTAGCCCCTGACCGCATCCTTCAAGCAAGAGTTTTATTCCCACAGAATGGAGTGACAAACCCTTTTCGCGGCTTTCCCCCTGGATTTTTTTACCGACCCCAATGTACTTTGAAAAATTGGATCAATGCGCACACTAAATAGTTAATAGACAAAAGGAAGATGCCCGCTTACAACCATTTTTGCTCTTTCCTGCCCATTTTGTATTTTCTCCCTCCCTCTTGACCTATACCAGACCGCAACCCTCTAAAAGTTGCTGAAACCCGCCCTTCTGCACCTGTTCCGCTCCCCCCATCAGTACCGCCTCCCGTTTTTTTCCCAATTGAGTTGATTTTGATAGAGTCCTGTTTTTCAGAACTCCAGAAATGTTCGCGTGGTTCTCTCCCAGATTACTTGCACCCGCCTTTTTTCCCCTGACGAACTGGAAAAGACATTTCTCCTATGTCCGCCCCCAACACCCCCTCCCACCAACGTGCTTGGCGACGCACATAGCCGCGCGCAAATCGCTTCCGCAGCCCCCTCTGAACAGTCGAATGAGAGGTTGCCTCTGACGGCT
>Ga0179593_1521989_pt1 | contig 15201 bp, 23 predicted proteins | sample CZODoug2_1_08_16_FD_185931 | JGI IMG/M metagenome (GOLD analysis project Ga0179593, IMG submission 185931) | Vadose zone soil fungal communities from Angelo Coast Range Reserve, California, USA - CZODoug2_1_08_16fungal (PacBio error correction) | ecosystem: Environmental > Terrestrial > Soil >... | reverse complement strand
GTTGAGTCTTTTTTTCTTTTCCTCGGAGCCCTCGTGATCTCCTTTTCGCTTACCCCCCCTCCCTTCACCAAACACATCTTTTTTGCTTTGGCGTGATTGTGTGGGACCTTAGGGGTTTTTTTGCTAGTTTTTTTTCCTGGGAGGAATTTGTTCTCCCTTCCCAGAGTTTTTTTCCCTTTGGGAGATAAGTTCTTTTTTTGGTAAGTGTGTAGGTCCCTCCAGTAAGGGCTTCTTTTGTGGTGTGACTTCCTTTTTTTTCCCCGGATCGAAAATCCTTTACTAAAGCATAATGCTTTGAGACTAGGTTTTTTTTTTACTAGGGAGATTGTTAGAGGGGCTTCTCTCTTCCCGACGCGAGAACCCTTGTGGTCTGGTCCTTTAGTTTCCCAAACAGCCCCCCACTAGCAAGAGAACGTGGGGTGTTTTGTAGGTTTCTCCTCTTTTTTCAGTTGTTTTGGTAATCTTTTCCGTATTTTTTTTCGGAAACAGGCTCTTAGCCATTGTGGTTGGGTTTTTTTCCCTCGTTTCAATTTACCGTCAGATGACTCTTTCTTTTTTGGATAGGGCCTGTGATCCATGCGGAGGATTTTTTGTGATGGAGGCTTCTTTCCTTTTTATACGTTTGGGCTTTTGTGGCTTTTTCTCCTTTCTCCTTACTTGGGACTCTTTTTTTTTTATTGCAGGGCGCCTGCTCCCCCAAAGAAAGATCCCTTTTTCTTCTTGTTGGGGTTCCCCCCCTTTCCCCTTTTTTACGAGCTCTTGTGCTCGAGTGTTCCCCCCTTTTTCCTTCACCATCAGCAGCATCCCTTTTTTTCAGATCCCTTGCACGGCCTTATAATTCTCTCCCTTCCCGGCTTCACAGCGTTTTTGCACCCTCAACTCCGCCGCTCAGCGAGGGCTTTCCCTCCTTCGCTGTTGAAGTATTACGTAGGAAGAAGTCTCCCCCTTTCTATTTCGTGAGATTTGGTGGGGTTTCTCCTCTTTTCCCGCTTTCCGTTTTGAAGGGGTTGAAACGTTCTCCTTTTTTGTCTTTTTGGTCGGGGAACTGGGAGGGTTTCGGGGGGGGCTCGGAGTTGAGTTCCTCCGTCGGGGTACGGTTCTCCCCTTCCCAGTATCCTTTTTCCCCCCTTTATTCCCGTTGAAGAAACTATTTTGGTGAAGCAGGACCTTCCCCCCTTGTTTTGATTCTCCTCTTTCCCTAAAGAAGAGTCTGTTTTCCTGAAAGAAGAGGAGCCGAAGGAATTCCCCCTCTTTTTTTCTGTCAAGATCTTCCCTCTGTCCCTTCTTACCGTTTCCTCCCTAGAGTTGCATTGGGTAATGGTTCTCCACCTTTTTTAGGCGCGTCAAGTCCGAGGCTCCCCTTTTTGAGTTCTACGGATCTTTTTTCTTTCCCTGCTCCGGGGCGTTGGCCCTTTTCCTTTCCTTACGTCTTTGAGATGAGGCCCTTTTTTCGAATCCCCTCCCAGCCGACCAGCCTCTTTTTCATTCCCTCCAGAAGCCCCCCCTCCCAGCTGTGACGTCCGCAGATGTGGTTTCCTTTCCTTCCGCCAAGATGCGGTTCTTTCCTTTTTTCCCCTTCTTGTGCTGAAGGTTCAGCACCTTTTTTCTTCCCCCCTCGAGGCGCCAGCCGAGGTTTTTTTTTTGACGAAGATCTGTATCCCCCCCTTTTCTCTGTCGTTAGACATTTCGCTTTTTCCCCCCCTTGGGGTAGTTGAACCTTTTTACGCTACCGGGCCAGGTTAGGCTCCCCCTTCTCCCGCCGGTTCTTCCCTTTTCCTTTTTCCCCCCCCCCTCCTCGGAGGGGTTGATTTTTTCCCCTGTGTATTGTAGACGGTCCTGGAGATAGACACCGCTCCCTCTTCTACCCAGGAACTTTTTTCCCACTTCTGAGCAGAGGGTAGTGTTGGGCCCTTCACGTACTTTCTCGGGCGGTTATAGGTACTTCCCTTCGGATCCTTCCCCTTTTTCCTCATTGAATCTCTCGAACACTAACGGCCTTTTTCCCTCTCCATGAGGCCTTTAGTTCGCCATTTTCCCACGATTTAAGCCGTCTTGACGTAGAACTCTCCTCTTCCAGTAGTGCCCTGTCTTGTTTTTTTCCTTTCCCTTGTTAGTTGACGATCTTCCTCCCTTCCCCCCTCTCCCCGTTTGAGGAAACCCTTTTTTCCAGGGCTGGTTAACCCCCCCCCTTCGCCCCATTACGTCCTTTTTTTTTTAAACATCTTTCCATGTTTCACCTCCCGAAAGTCCCCGCGTTCGAACCGCTTTCCGTCCCCTCTTGAATTTCCCAACTCGAGGATTTTAATTCTTCTTTTTTTACCCTTTTTTTTTCGAGGGGACGGTCATCCATAGTTCTTTTTTATTTTCCCCATGGATTTTCCCTTCCCCTCTTAACTCCTTGTCGGGATGGCCCCCTGTAAAAGACCGTTGGGGATAGTTTCTTCTCCCTTTTGTGTGACCCCCCCTCCCTTCTTTAATAATCCTCCCTTTCTCTTTTAGAGCATTTCCCCCAAAGGGGCAATTCTTTCCCCCCCACCCTTTCTTTGGACTTTCTCTTCCCCGCCACGGATTAAGGTTGATTTTTTTTTCCCCCAAGACCCCCTTCACGGAATCTTTTCCGTGGTCTCCCAGATTTACAAAAATGCTGTCCCTCCCCCTCAGGAAATTTCACGGGACCTCCCTGTTCCTGACTTCCCGACTTCCAAAGATTTTCTCATAGTCGCCCTTTCCTTTTGAGATGGGGGTTATGGTCCCCATTGGCCTCCTCAGGGTGAGAATTTTGTGACACCCCCCCAGCCAGGGATACGCATCGTCGATTGGGTTTCCGCCCACTTCTCCCTCTTCCTCTCCCCCCCCTACACAAATTTCACCGTCACCCAACCACAAGTCCCTTTTTTCCCTTTCCAAGGTGAGAGGGTCTACTCCCGGGACTTTGTCATCGTCGGGATTCTTTCCCTCCTTCTTAAGAGAGGGCACCCCTTTCCCTCTTCCTTTGAGCGCTGACCTCTCCCCTTTTTTCTCCTTGGCCTTTTCAATATAAGTACCCTCCTTTTTTTCTTCCTTCCAGTAACGTAGAGTTCCACGAAAACTTCTCGATTCGTGAAGATTCCTTTTTTTTTTCCCCCCTGCGTTCATAGGGGTCTCCCCCCCCCCCCCCCTTGGCACTCTACAAGGAACCTTAAGTTCAGGGTACAACCCCTCGCGTTCGTTTCTTCCCCCCTCCGAATTACTTTTTTCTTTTTTTTTCCCGAATACATTGCCCGAGGGAGTTTCCTTTTTTTCCCCACGAAACCCCACTTTTCCTATCGAAGGTCGACCGATTTTTCCCTTCCCTTCGATAGGCGCCCTTAAACCACCTCGGCTTCGGACAGCCCCCGCTTCTGGGTCCCCTACTTTTTCTTCTTTCCCCCTTCCGAAACCAGCGGGCCCCCCTTTTCCCCCTCCCCATCCTGTTGCGGCTCAATCAAACCAAAGAGGCCTTTTCCACCTTTTCTCCCCCGCTTCCTCCTTTTCCCCTCCCTGACACTGGTCCTGCTGTCGCTGAGTTCCTTTTTCATCTCCAACTCCCCTCCTCAGCTCCCATTTCTTTCTGCAACTTTTTCGGCACCCACCTTTTCCACTCGAAGGTTGTTTTTCCGTATCCTTTCGGAGGCGGGAAATCCCTTTTTTTTTTCTTTGACTCGCTTCCCCCGTGGTTCCCCCCCCCCCCCCCTTCTTCCCACCAGGAACTTTCAACTTGCTCGGCTCCCCTTTGCAGCCGTGATCCCCCCCCTTCTTTTCCCTTATTTTTTCGTTTCCCCCTCGGAAGTGGGTTTCTATTGTGCTTCGAGGGCCCTTTTCCCCATCGACGGAGCGGTCGCCAAGGTGGGCTGGAAAAACTTCCTTTTTTTTTCAAGTTCCTTTCTCTAGTGTTTTCCCCCTTTCTTCCCTTTTGTGAAAAGGATAAGTGATTTCCCCTTGTCCTTTTCCTTTTTTCAACCTCACCTTTTTCCTTCTTTTCTGTCCCGGAATGCAAACAAAGCCCTTCTTTTTTCCCCAAACCCGAAGAGGGCCAAGTCTTTCCCCCCCCCCCGTCAGACCATCCCCTTTTTCCTTCCCCGGAAGGTATGCCCCCTTGCTCTGACGGCAAAAGCTCTTCCCTTCAGCAGACGCTTCCTCTTCGACTTTATTCACCCCGTGCAGATGACGGTCTTCATTGCTCGAGGAAGAGTTTCTTTTTTTTCTCCCGGTCCCCTTTTTCTTTTTTCTCTTCATTGTCTTTCGCAACAGATTCGGGTAACCCGTTTGCCGTGCCCCCCCCCCCCGCCGATTTCTTTTGATTTTCAGCTTTCCTTCCCCTTCCGCGGACGCTCTCCTTTTTTCCCTCCAACAAAGGCAAAGTCGATCTCAGCAGAGGTTCCTTCTCCCCCAGCGCGGCATTCCTTTTCGGCACAAGGTATCCCCCCCCTGGTCAGCGCTGTAATAGACCCCTAGCAAAACCAACTTTCTCTCTACCCCCTCGCCTTTTCTTTCCAGAAAGTTTCTCCCCCCTGAAGCTGGAAGGCCCCCCCCCCTTCCTTCTCTACCAAACCCCACCCTCCGACTCCCCTTCGTGTTTGTTGTGTTTTTCACTCTTCTCCGAACATCTCCTTTCCCCCCCGCGACGTCCGCGGCTTTTACCCTTTTCTTTCCCCCCTCAGTGAGCGTTCTTTCTTTCATGCTGTGGTATGCGGATCGGATCCCCCCTTGGAAAGGGCCTTTTTTTTTATCAACCCCACGATCGGGCCCCCCCCTTTTTTTTTCCCACTATTTCCCTGTACAGTCACCTCTTTTTCCCCCGAAAAACGGATTCAACCACCCAAAGTAAAGCCCCCCCCCTCCCCTTCCAGCATGTGATGGGTTTTTTTTTCCCCTTTGTTTTCTGGGTTCTGGGGTGGGATTGGGATGTATTGGCTTTTTGGTGGGCGAAAAGGCTCTTTTTTTCCTTTCCTTTTCGTCGATGAGAAAAGAGGAGTTTTCCATATATATATCCCCTTTCCCTTTGTGTTGGTTTTCTGCTTCTGTTTGCCTTTTGAGCAGGAGCTATTTTTGATTCGGACCGTTTTCTACCCCCGCCTTCCCCCCCTTTTTTCCCCCCCTGCTGCGCTTTTTGTCTTGATGATTGTGCTTTTCCGGTTTTTTTGGTTGTATCCCCTTTTTTGGAGAATTTGTCCATGGGGTAAAGGCCTCTGGAAGTTTTTCCTTCCTTTTTCTTTCCCTCCAGGAAGGTTAATTTTGTTTCATCATAGCTAAAGGCTGACCCCCCTTATTTCCTACGAGATTCAACTTCGGTTCCTCGGTTTATTCTCCAGCCTCGTTTTTTTTACCCCCTTTGTCGGGCGATGGTCGGCCCCTCTTTCCTTTTTTCCCCCCCCCCCAGCAAACGCTCAATCTCGAAGCTTTTTTTTTTTTTCTCAGGCCCTTTCTTTTTTTGTTCAGCTTAGGCGGAAATTTTTCCTGGGAAAATTCTACCGAGGGTAATCCCCTTTGTTTTGGATAGTTTTTCTTTTCCTACCATAGATGAACTCCTTTTTTTTTTTCTTCTCCGGCGGCATTGGTCGGTCTCTTTTTTCTTCCCTTCCTGGCAGCTTTGCCTCATACCGGTTGGCATTTGGTTGAGTTTTTTCTTTTTATTTCCCCCCGCGTCAGGGGATTTTCTCCATTCCGCGATGAGTTCCCCTCCTCATCGGGGAGGGTTGGGGGGAAAATTCCCCTCTCTCTTTTCTGAGCGAACTTTTTTCCCTCTCTTTTTCCCCCCCCATTCAACGAGGAAACCTCCTTATTTTTTTGCCGGAGAAGGTTTTTTTCTCCCCGTAATCTATGTATGCATTCGGTCCTTTGACGACGTGAGTTTCTCCTCCTCTTCTTTGGTCTGCAATAAAAATGTCTCTCAGCGCGGGATTGGCCTTTCCCCCTCTCCCTTTCCGTCTGAGCCAGAGGCCATTAAGGAGCTCTTTTGTTCCGCAAAGTGTCCTTTCTCTTCCTCAGTGGAAGATTGAAGTTTTTCTTTCTCCCCCTTTTCACCTGGCTTGTTGAAGGTCTTCCCCGGTGGAGCTCACTTTTTTCTCTTCTTGAAGTTGAGGGTGCCTCTCCCCCTCCACTTGGAAGGCGTTCCTGTTCTCCCCTTGGCAGTTCTTCTTTTCGAGCAGCTACAGGTGGACAAAACGGGAGGCCTTTTTTCTTCCACTCTGGGGGAAGACAGGACCCTCCCCTCCCGTTGGCGTTTCGACGCCTTTTTTCCCCCTCCTCTTCGATTTCTGACGGCCGCAGGAGGACCCCCCCTTTCCCAAACCCTCCCCACGTAGATTTTTTTCCCGATAGTCCCTCTTGGAACGTTTGCCGGTGTTTTCTTTTCCCTCGCGTTTGAAGGTACCGTGGGGAAGGTTCTTAAAAAACGTTTCTTTTTGTGGCAGAGTTCGTAGAAGAGGAGGGCCCTTCCCCCCCCTTTATCGTAGGGATTTTTTTCCCCCCCCCTCTTCGAGACCCTTTTTATTTTTCCCCCTTCTGTGAATGACGTCGCTGTGACTTTCTTTCCTTTCAAGTTGAGCCTGCGATAAAGTCCTTTTTCCCCCCTCCCCCGACACTCCCCTTCTTTTTCCTAAGAATAACACGTCCTCTCAAAGATGTAGACCTCCTATTTTTTTTATTTTTGTTGCCCGCCCCCCTACTTTCTTTTTCTCTTTGGTTTTTTTTTTCTTTTCTTTGGGTAGATGTTCTTCTTTACGTTCAAGCATTCCTTCTGCCAGACCTCTTTTTTCTCCTTAGGTTCTTGAAGTCCTCCCTATAACTTCTTTTTTTTTTTCAGGTCTTCGGAAATTCTTCCCTCTTTCCCCTTTTGGGGGTAGTTCCCCTTACTTCCCCTTCCAGGGGTAGGCGGACTCTTTCTTCGGTTGGTTGAAGCCTTTCCCTGCCAATTTACACCCCCTCCCCTCTTTCGGGGTTCTCTTCCCTCCCCTTCTTTTTCTTTTCCTCGATTCTTTATGATCGCCACGGATTCCCCCCTCTTGCGAAAACCTTCCCCCCTTCAAGCTCGATGCGGTGTTCGTGGGATTGGGGAACTCTACTCCCTTCTTCTCGATTTTTTTGGTACTGATAGGAGGCCTCCTTTCAGTCGCTCGAACACCCTTCCCCTTTTTTTTTCCCTTTTTTCCCTCGCCTTGCTTTTCTTCTCCCCGTGAGCACAGGCCTCTCAGCCAGGTTACTTTCCCCTTTCCTTCCAGTCCTTTCTTTTTCGTGCACTCCCCTTTTTTTTTTTTTCCGGTGACATTTTTGTTATTTGGCAGAGCTGCTTTTTCTTCCTCCCCCAAAGTTTTTTCTTCTTTTCCGGCCACAAATTCCGTTCTTTTCCCAAACCCAGTAGACACCCCTTTCGGCTTTTCTTCCCCAATTTCCCCCTCCCTTTTGCAACGGATGTCCTCACCCTTTTTCCCCCTGTTTCAAAGAGTCAGGAACAGCTGAGGGCGTGGCAAACTTTTTCCTTCCTTCCCCCCCTGTTTCGAGGTTTTCCTTACTCCCTAGATGCCTTTTCACCCTAAAAATGAAAGCCTGGAGGAATGAGAAATTTCCCCTCCAGGGGTCTTTCTTCCTTCTTCGATTCTATATATGTTTCCCTTTTTCCTTTTTTTTGTTGAGAGAGAGTCCACCTTTTCCTCTCCCCAACGATTGGTACTGGGTCTCCTTTTTCCCCCCCCTTTTTTCCAGTGGTGAGGTCAAGACATTTTTTACGGCATCAGAGGGGCTGGCTTTTCCCCTCCGAAGATTTTCCCCCCCTCCCTCTCTTTTCCGGAACGCCTTTTCCCTTCCCTTTTTTTTTCTCCTTTTTCGTGGCCAGTCGGGCTATTGTCTGGAAAGGTGGGGGACCCCTTCCTTTTTTTTTGCTGGAAGGTGGTTAAAACAGCCCTTCCCTTTTTTTTCAGTTTTCGATGGAAGTCTCTCCCCTCTTTCTTCCCACCTACCAGGTACACCGCCACCAACCCCCCCCCCCTTTCCCGGGACGAGTCCCCCCCTTTGCGCGGTCTTCCCTTTTCCCTGGGGGCTTCCTCGTCGGGCTCGGCGTCTCCCCCTTCCAGGGCCGGGGCAAACCCTCCCTTTTTTCCCTCTTTTGCAGCGCTTGCAAATCTCCAGTCCTTTTTCCTCCTAATCAAGTAACTAAGCTCAGTACGTAGGAGTTTCCCCTCCTCCTCCCCTTGAGGAGTTCCTTTTTTTTTTCTTGTGGCTCGGGGGAGATCATTCCCTTCTTTTTCCCCCCCCCCTGAAAAGATAACAGTTTGGAAAAACAACTACGCTTTTTTTTTTTTCCCCCCCCGCAGAATTCCCCCCTCCTTTTTTCCCTACCCTGACGAAGAGTCATCCCTCCCCCCCCCCCCACAGGGGAAAGATTTTCATGTTTAGAAAGCGATCTTCTTTTCTTTCCCCCCTGGTCTTCCTGGCCAGCTTTTTTTTCCTCCTTTTTGGCTGAACTTCTTCCCCGGGACCCCTGCCACCTTCCTTCTGCCGACCCATTTCTTTCCCCCCCAGCGGCGGACCTGTCGACCCTCCTGCTCGTATTTCGTCCCCCTTTCTCTCTGTTAGATGCCCTTGACTGGATAGCAAAGGCCCCCTCCTCAGCTCCCAAGAGGACGTACCTTCCCCCGCCTCGAAACGCCCTTTTTTTTTTTTTTTTTTTCTCCGCTGAGGAACCTCGAACTGAGGAAGGGCTTCTTCTTGAAGCTCCTCCCCCCTTCTTTTGTTTATTAAACCCTTCTTCTTTCTTTTCCACGCGCAGTAGACACAAAGGGTTTTTCTTTTTTTTTTGACGATAGGGCCTCCTTTCTCCCTTTTTCCCCGTTGGGCTCGAGGCTGGGGCTTTCCCCCCCCCATTCCTTCTTTAGAAAAGGCTTTCGACAGCAAACGGTTTTTTTTTTCTTTTTTTCCTGCTTCCACCTTTTATTTTCCTTGTCCGTCACGTTGTCCATTACCTTCTTCGAAATTTCCTAAGTAGTAAACCCCTTCCCCTTGGGCTTTCTGCGAAGGAACCCCTCCCATTTCTCACCCCAAAGGCCTCTTCCTTCCTTCCCCACCTGTGTGAGAAAGAATCTCAGGTTTCCCTGACAGTTATGAGGGTTCTTTTTTTTCTTTTCAAACGCGAAGTGTGACTTCAGTTTCCCCCCTCTTCTTGAGGCGGCGCTGTTTAGGCACCAGACTTCTTTTCTCTTTCCCCCCCCTGCTCGGAAGAAGGATTGCATGAGGAGGAAAAGTCTCTTTTCTTTTTTTGCCCGTTGAACTCCTTTCTTTCCCTCTTCGGTAGTAAGTTTCCCTTTTTCCCTCCCCCCTCTCTTCTTTGATAAGGCGCCTTGTTTTTCAGGGAAATACCCCCTTTTTTTTCGAGTCTTCCCCAAAGCCAACGTATGGAGAGCTCCCCCCTTCTCACCAAGACGGCCCGCACTTGCCGCCGGGAAAGCTCCTTTGCGAACCAGATGACGCTCCCTTTCTGCACGGCTCCCCCCCCCCCCTTTCTACCCCCTTTTCTGGCTGTAACGACATGTTCCCAGCTTGCACAAAACAACGGTTTTCCCCCCCCCCCCACACCACGGAGAGATTTTTTCTTTTTTGTTAAACGTATCTCCCTCCCCTTCTCCCGACCCGAGACTTCGCGATTAAACGAGGCGCCCCCTTTCTTCTCCCGCGCTTAGGAATTTTTTTTGGATCCTTTTTTCTTCACACAAAACACCCCCCAAGGAAAGGTTTTTTCTCACGATCGCCAAACTCCCCCCCCTCCTGCCTTGACCATGAACCTTCTTTTTTTTCCCCCTCCTTTATTCAACCACAACCGTCCAGCAAAATTTCCTCCAGCAGGTGATGTTTTTTTTCCGTCGGTGTAGTCTCCCCTTCCCTCATGCTTCTTTTTTTTCGTGCTCAAGGGAGCAACCCCCTCCCCTCTCCTTAACGTTGTTTTTTTTCTCGAGATGTGAGATTTCTTCGATCTACATTTAAGGACTCTTTTTTCTTCGACTCCCTTTTCCTTTCTAACCCCCCCCCCCCCCATCAAACTGGATGGGAGTGATTTTTTTCTACTTTTCTTGGTGATAGTGGTTTTTTTCTGAGAGAATTGGCCCAGGGTCCCAGGCCTCAGTTGGATTTTTTTTTTTCCTTGGGGGTATCTCCTTCTTTTCCTTGGTTTCTCCTCGTTCCCGTCTGACGAATCCTTTTGCGGTGCGCCTCCTCTTCGCGGCAGTTCCAAGGTCGCCTCTTTTCTTTTTGGTTCGACTTCCCGTTCAACAGCCCCCTTACCCCCAATTTATCCGAGGGGGGGCGTGGTTAGAGACTTTTTTTTTTGTAAGATTGTAGGTTTTCTCTACTGTAAGGAACCCCCCCTTCCCTCAGACTGGTCGCCGTGTTTTTTTTTTTTTTTCGGGAGATACAGGAGATGAATTATGTGTTATCTTGGCTTCTTTCTTCCGAATCCTTCGCAGGATTTTTTTGTCGGTGAAGGATTTGATGATATCCCCCCCCTTCTTGGCTTTTGTTGCGTTATATTTTTCTCTCTGAAGGGTCTTTCTCCCTCCTTTCGCGGCGCTGAGTCCCCACAAGGAGAATCGGCTTTTGGGGAAACTTTTTCCCTTTACGCCGATATTGTTTACAGTCTTTGTCCCCCCACCGGCCAACGCTGTCCCCCCCCCCTCCTTTCCTTTTGCGCTCCGGTTCTTCACGTTCCTCTCTTCGAGGCTTTTGGCAAGCGGTAGTTTTTTCCCACTAACAGCCCCTTCTCCCCTGCTTGGGCCGTCACACTTCGCCCTTAGTAGAACTTTTTCCCCCTCTTTTCCCCGTCCCCGGCCTCTTCTCTTCCCCCTTTGTGACGAAGTGGGTTTTCTCTTGCGTTGGGGTGAAACTTCTCCTCTCTCCCTCGTTGCAGGGATTCCCTAGAGGAGTGAGTTCGTACGGGAACTTTCTCCTCAGTATCCGTGGACAAAAGAGTTCGTGAAAAAGGTGGAAAGTACCCTCTCAGGAAGGGAAGAAAGAACTTTTTTCCCTGCCGCCTGGGAGACCCTCTTCCCCTGTTAGACAGGAGGACTACTCCCTTCTCCCCCCAGAAAGAAAATCCTTCTGGGCTCACGATAGGAAGATTTCCCCCCTTCGTTGCCCCGAAGAGAGGTGGCCAGTAAGGGTACTTTTTCCTCAACACAAAGGGGATGAGAGGACTTCTACAGAGAGTCCAAGGAAAGAAGTAGTTATTCTTCCCCTTAATTTAGATGCCCTTTCTTGGCCCCTTCTTTTTTGGTTTCCCCCCCCTTTTTCCTGGGAGCTGTCTTTCTCCGCTTGGCGATCAGTTGCCTTTCGACAGCAGATACAGGTCTCTCCTCGTTCGAAGCTTTTCGACGCCGCCGTGGCTTTTCTTGGCCCGCCCCACTTTGCTTCTGGCAGGGGTCTCTTTGCTGAAAGTTTTCAGGCCTTTCACTTAGGGCCAGCAGGCGGTTCCGAGGTTTTTTTTCCGGATAGATACCCGGATAGAGGTTTTCGATCTTAGGGCTTTCGGTGACCTGGACGTTCTTTTTTTCTTTTTTTAGTGGTTAGGGAGGGGGAACTTGCTTTCGGGTTTTGCTCCCCCCAGCGGAGGGTTTTCTTTTCCTTTGCGGTTTTTCTTTTCTGAGAAGGTTCCTGTATGAATACGCCCCTTTCGGAAAGGCGGTCCCTTTCCCCCCCCCTTTTCACGCTACGAGTTCCTTTTCAACTCCGGAAGTGTAGCTGTCGAGGGTAACTTCTCCTTTCTTTTCTCTTGCAGCGATCGCCCCTCCCTGGTGTTTTTGTGACCTACGCCTGCCTCCGTGGAGTAGCTTCCGACAAAGGATTAAGTTTCATTGAAGTAGGACCCCTTTGCCGTGTGAAAGTTTGAACTTTTTTTTTCTTGGTGGGTCTCGGTGACCTTGTTTCTCCCCTGAGCTTGCGAGGCCGTCAATACGCGTTTCCGGCACAAGGGACCCTGGTTTTTACAAACAAACTCTTTCCATTGCGCCCCTTTCTTGACCCAATATTGGCCAGAACTGGCACCTATTTTCCGTTCCGTCATTCACTCGCGTAAGGACCCCTCTTTCCCGGATGGGGGGACCTGTGCTCTTTTTTTTCAAGCCCCTCGGGATGACGTACATTTTTTCTTTGTTTTGACCTCACCCTGAATCTTCGGGCATGGCGCCCCCCCGTTGGGCTCGGGCCCCTTGGGGATCTCTCTCTTTTCCTTCCCGTTTTTCGATCCTTTGTGCCCGAAGACCAACGGTTTTTTTTTTTTCTCCTTGCCGCCACTGGCTTCAGGGTTTGAGGGTCCCCCCCCCCAAACACATGGACGGCATCGAGTTTGCGAACATTTTTCAGAAAGTGGGCACGCCTTTCGCGTGACGGAAAACCCCGGGTTTACCTCCCCGTGCCAGTAGGGCAGACTGTTTCTTTCCCCGCCGAAGGGTGCGAAGGTGTCCCAAGCCGGGAATTTTCCCCTTCTCGATGGGGAAAGTTTCTCGCAGTTGCAAATACAAAGGTACACCTCCCCCCAGCAGGCACAGATTTCCCGGCGCGGTCGGTTTTCCCTTCCTTGGTGGATTCGTTAGGGATCTTTTGGAGGAATCTCCCCTAGGGCAAACCCGCCCTTTTTCCTTGCAATGTCGCCTCCTTTCCTTTCTATCAGTACCTCGAAACCTGGCAGTTCCCCTTCGTTGTCCCAAGAACCCGCGCTCTCTTTTTATTTCGGGCCGCGTGCTCGGGTTTTTCCCTCTAACAAGAACCCCCCCTCTCCTTCACACCCCTCCGTGCGGGGCGTGTTGCCTTTCAAACCGCCCTCCTCCCCCAGGTCAGCCGACCTTTTTCCCCTCCCCAAGGGGCCCTCTTTCCCCAAGGTCGACGGCCGCGAATCGTCCTCGGATCGGCGTCCCCTCTTTTCTCTGCCCGCTGCTGTTCCCCCTTTTTACTTCAGGCCCCCCTTTTTTCCTGCCAGAACCTCATCGGGCGTTTGCCGTTACAATAAAAACCCCTTTTTTTTTTCGACAAGTTTTACTCTCCCCTTTTTGACGCGTTCCTGCAGTACCTTCCTTCTCCCACGTCGCAGCTTCCCTTTTTTCACGTATGCACGTCCCTTTTTTGCCAGCGGATGCTGAGCTCCCTGACGGCGGCGGTTCTTTTTTCCTGCCTTGCAGCCACTTTTTTCCCCTATACCCAGGACTTTCAACGCGCGTGAGACAAAACTTCTTTTCTCGGGACGATTCGGGCCCCGTGGGGCGTTTTTTTTTTTCGCGGCGGCGAAAAAACTCTCCGCGGCGGTCGCCCAGGCGGAGCCCCCCCCCTCTGGAGGACCGGTCCCCTCCCCCCTTGGCAGGCCAGTTGGGCCACGGATACTTTCTCGAACGTCACCTTTCCCCTTTTCCGCGGCTCGCCGCCGGCATTCTGCGGCGTTTCACCCCCCCCCCTTCCACGTCGTCACCGGCGGGCACGCAAGTTTTATCGTTGCGACGTCCTTTTCGGCACGACGGGAAGTGTTGACGGCCTTTCTGAGCGGCGCTTGTTACCCCTCCGGCTGCAGAGCCCGCTTCATTTTTGTAAAAGAGTTTTTTTTCCCTGAGCGGGACAACTTTTGCTGTTCCGCCGTTCCCCTTTCCTCCCCAGATAGTCGTAAGTGTGCTTGCCCCACCCCCAGGAAGATGCGTCTTTTTTCCTTTTTCCCTTTTTTTTTCTTCCATCCCCCCTTACTTGAAGATAGAACGCCCCCCCCCCCCCACGTATGAAGAGAAGCCTTTGTCGCCCAGCACCCCCCTTTTTTTTTTCCCTGCATGCCGCTCTTCTCACAAGAGCCCCCCCTCCGGTCAGCGCTTTTTCATCGCCCCCGAGCCCACCTTTCCCCGGCCTGTTCCCTCCTTCCGAAGCTGAAAAACAATTTTTGCGGGGACCACACCCCCCACGTTGCGAGACTTGATCGTTTTCTTTCCTCTCACCAGGTCCCGCGACTCGCGATAAAGAGTCGCACCGCAGTGGAGGCGAGTTCTTTTTCTGGAGAGATTCTCCTTCCCGGAATGGAGACCCCCACCCCCCCACGCCAACGCTTCCTGGACCCCTCCCATGCTCCCGACCCCCCCCCCACCCCCCACCCCCCCCCGGCCAGACACAATCATTTCTTTTTATGGGTGGGGTAAGTTCGGTGTTGAGAACTTTCATGATCGAGATGCTCCCCCATCGTCAAAATATATCTCTTCTTTGTTGGTTGTTGGAATTAGATGTTTGAGTTTCCCTCGAGAATTCGTCTTAGAAAATGGTTTCGATACACCCTATCCCCCCAATCACATGCTGGCAGATGACTTTCCCTTGGTGGTGATTTTCGTTGGTTTCTTTTTTCTCATTGGAATGGTCCAGGCCGCTTTTTTCCCCTATCGTTGGGGTTTATAGACCAGGGCAGGTCCTGGCTCTTGGTGATTTTTCAACAGGAATTCCTCCCCTTTTTTTCGAACTCAGGTTTCCCTCACCCAGTCGCGTTTCGTTCGGCCTGTGTTCGCGTCTCCTTCAACAGTCCCCCCCTGATAAATTCTTTTTTTTTTTTTTTTTTCCCTGGGTCTGTTTTTTGTTTTCTTTTCCTTTTTAACTTTTCCCCCCTGCGATTTCTTTGGCCCGCCTTGTTTTTTTCCTTTCCTTGTTTTTGTTTTTTTGATGACCCTTCTGCTGAAAATTGGGCGCTGGTTCTCTTTTCCTTCTCCCCCCTTCGGCAGGCGGCCTCTTGGTGATTGCGGATTTTGGCTCTTAATAAGTTGTCCCTTTTTTGCCCGTTCTCTTCTCATCTCCTCGTGGGGATTTTTTGGATGATGTCCCCTTTCCCCTCCGCCTGAGCAAACCAATCAGCTTCCTTTTCGTTTGCACACGGCCCCCAAACGTGATTCTCCCCCTCTTGTGATAGAGTGTGTTTTCCCCCAAGACCCCAGAGGGTCCCATCCTTCCCCTCCGTTGGGCCGCCCCTTTCAAGAATAGATTCCCTCTCTTTTTCAAAGAAGGCATTTTTTTCTTTTCCCTTCAACAAAAGACGCTCTCCCTTTTCCCCTTTTCCGTTAACACTTAGCGTTTTTTCCCTCGAGCACGTAGACAAGACCCCTTCTGGGATGCCTTATTTCCCTCTTGGTACCCCTTTGGCCGCTTTCCAATTTTGCTAAAACACTAAAAACGGAGACCTTTTCTTTTCCCCCTTGC
>Ga0179593_1430888_pt1 | contig 15201 bp, 24 predicted proteins | sample CZODoug2_1_08_16_FD_185931 | JGI IMG/M metagenome (GOLD analysis project Ga0179593, IMG submission 185931) | Vadose zone soil fungal communities from Angelo Coast Range Reserve, California, USA - CZODoug2_1_08_16fungal (PacBio error correction) | ecosystem: Environmental > Terrestrial > Soil >... | reverse complement strand
GCTCCCTAATTAGCCAACTCCTTGACTTCCTTGTTCACATTTGCGAGTTCCCAGGGCTGCTTTTTTCGTGACTTGCTGCCTTTATCGGTTCTTTTTATCAAAGTCGGTCCTCTCTTGTGCACCGCCGGTTTTTTAGTAATGAGTGTTGTTTGGTGTTGTCTGCCGTGTCGCCTTGCTGCGACATTATATTTCTACCAAGTCTTTTCTCATCAGGGTAGTGACCTCCCCGCTCTGCTCTCAGAAATGAAAGTCTCCTGTTTTGATCGTGTTTCCTCTTCCCTTCGAAGCGATTTTAATCCACATGCAGCCTCGCTATCCCTATTTTCCAAAGTCTCTGTTTCTTATCCTTCCTTTATGATTAAGACTTTTTTAACTTCTTTCTTGTTTCGGCCCATTCATGGATTCTCCCTTCGAACCGCCCCCCTTCTTTATTCTCCCTTTCCGAAACTCTTCTTTCTGTATTTTCTTTTTATGACAACCTCTGACCCAACCAATCCCCTTGCGGAATTTACCTGCCTCGAAGATTGCCTAGTGTTCTTTATTATGCCTGTCTTTTCCCTCACCTCGCAGTGCCTCAGATCCTTTCCCCGCTCTTACCAGGTGAGACACCCACTACTTGGTTTTATGATGGTGACATTAGGAACCAACTTTTTTGTTCCTCCTTTTAGAGTCTGCTATTTCCTTTCTCTCTTCCAACTCCTTCCCATAGTTGTTCATGGCCCCATGCTACTTGTGAAATAGCCCTTTACAAAAACTCTGCCGCCCCTGTTTCTTACAGCCCATGTTTGTTCTTTCCCCTTCAAACCCAAGTTCTTTTCCCCCCGCCCTTTTTCTTGGTATTTACGGTAAATCTTTTCGTGTTCCTCCTGGCACCCCGCAGCCATTCCTCCACCCTCTTTCTTGCCCTAAGACGTCACCCTCTGGTCTTACTAAATTTTCTTCAAAATCTTTTGTAGGACATTTTTCTCCTGGCAACACTTTTCGTTTAGGTTTAGCCAAGATACCACGTCCCGAAAGTTGGTCTCCATACAACACGTCTGCGTGGATCTATCCATTCAAACGACCTTTTTTTTTCACTTTTCGCTAGACCCTGAACAGAACTAGAACTGATGGGCCTCTTACCATTAACGCGTACAGGTTGTTCCCCTTTCCCCGAGTTTCCACAACATCTCGCCATAATCCTTTTCCATCCTTCCCAGTCCTCGGCTCCTTTTGTCTCCCCGTCCTAATACTCCAGCCTTGTCCATGGTCCCGGTTCTCCCTCGGCCTCCCCCTTTTTCAGACCCCCCTTCGCTCTAGGGTAAATGATAAAGTTTCTTCCTGGGTTTTCCATAACCAGACTCTCTGTGGAATTGGGCTCGTTGCACTCCCCCCCCTTTTTGTATTTTTTTTTTATGTTTCCCCTGGATTTTTAAAGTGTTAGTCTCGGACGCGGCCACTACAAAGAGGGGTTCTGGGGATATATTTCCGTTTGATAGCCTTTCCGGTTTCTTCCCAGCAACATCTTTTGAGCTACTCAGTTTTTTCCAGGCCCAACATGTGGTTCTGCTGAGAATTGTCTGATAGCCTGGCCGCGCTGATCCGCCACTCGTTTTGTTCTTCTATACGTTTCTTATGTCTTTCTTTCCCCCTCCCATCCGTCCCAGGTTGCCCAGTCCTGTGCACGTCTACTTAGGTGGTCGCCCCTGAAATCTTCCTTTTGCGCTGGCCTCTGTTTTTTTGTTCCACGTTGCGCGCTCACTTCAACTAGAGGTTGCTCCGTTTCCTCGGCGGGGGATTTTCCTTTACTGCCCTCCCTTGCAATCTGTTTGATTATTTTCAACATTTCTCTTCCCTTCCAGTCGATCGATTGGGTAGTGTTATATGATCGACCACCCTTTCCCCCTTCTTCGTTTCGTTCGGTACTAAATTTACATCCTTAACTCTCCCTCGTTTTTTAACTGGCCTCCGGCCGTTTGACTTTTCGTAATGCCGAATCCTGCTTCCAACATAACCGCCCCACACGCCCTAGTTACACGATTTCATCACCCTGTCCCTTCTCATCTTTTTCATTCTTCCACTTTCTGCCTTACCCTGCCAGTCCTCGGGCTGAATCTCTTGATCCAGACGAAGAAAGTCTGCTCTTCAGCTAGTAATCAAGGTCCGTCGAGATTGTTCAAGCTCCTGACACCCCTTCCCCTGCATCGATCACCCCAGCAGCCGCCAGGTTCTTCGATCCAGCTCCTCCAGCCGACCGTCTTGGCAGTGCAAATGATCGAGAGTGCCCAAGTTTTTTTCCCCTATGATCTTGCCCGAGCTACCGAACACGGCTCTCTTTTAAATCGATAAGTCCTTCTGTCGGCATGAAGCGCCACCCCCATCGTTTTTACCCTCATAGTGCTTTCTTTTACCCCTGCGATTAAGCTCATCGTGCCCTCCTTTCGCGTTTTAGCGATCCTGTTATAAACCATAATCTTACTCTGAGCGCTCCGTTCCGCCCCTCGTCGAAGGCCAACTCGTTTTAGCGGGAATGGTCGCTTTCTTAAGTACCTACTCCCGGTGTGTCTCCTCCCCCCCTTGGCCCCGGCGGCGAGTATCTCTTTTTTTTGTCGCTTTAGATCCCCCTTTCCCCCTTTTGTCCGGCGTACTGTTCAGGTCCTCTCATTTTTGAATTTTTTTTTTCTTCCCCCTTCTTACTCTCATAAACTGTATCTTGCAACCGTTGATCTTCGCGTTTTGACCCCAGATATGTCGATGTGACAACTCCAAGCCCCTGCTCTTTTCCCGACAGGGGCTCAAGAATTTAGCTGTGACTTGAAGAAAGCGGAATCATTTTTCCACCTTTTGTGTCACAGTCCCCCCCTCCACTGAAGCGATTGCCCTTCTCTTCTCCGGCTTCTCGCGTTTTGTTTTTTTCCGAGTTTGACTCTTCTCTTTCATCCGCATACCGGTTTTTTGTTTTTTTTCAGGATTCGCTTATCCGGCAACTCAGCTCATCTCGCTATGCTGAAGATATTTTTTCTGAAGCTTCTTCTGGTTTCCCCAAAAAAGGTGGAATCCTCTCCTCTGGCGGCTTCAGTAACTCTCTTTTCTTCCTTCTCCCGGGGCAAAATCCGGGTCTTTTTTTTTGAACCTCCCAATTTTTCTTCTTTTCCATCTTCGTGCCCCCCCCCATTACCCCCCCCTCCCCCCCCCATACTATATGAGTGTTGAATTATGGCTCCCGACGACTCGCCCAAATTCAACATGCCCCTTTTTTCAATCCCATTTTTCCCCTCTTTCCTGCCTAGTTCTTGTCAGTAGTATTCCAACCTGACGAACAATCCCTCCACCCCCATATCCACTTGGTCTCCTTTATGTGATCTTGTCTTCTTTATTATAGCCAATTTTCATCCTCTCCCAACTTCTTCCCCCTCCTTCCCTGTCGAAGGGAGTTGATTTTACTTCCTCTTTTCTTCACTTTTTTTGAGTAGTCCCTGAGGGGTTTCCGATTAATCCATCGGGCATTTTCCATCCGCAATCCTCCTTCTTTCGATTTTTGGCTCTCCTCGTCGTTTTTTCATTTTGTGACTTGTCTTGAGATTGACCGTTGCTGTTCGGTTTCGGTTCCGTTCTCCTGTCTGAAAACTTTCGCCCGATTTTTTTGCCACGATATTTTTAGATTTTGTCCTTGAGCTACGGTTGTTGCTTGTGTTTTATCGATCATTTCTTTTTGGTTCCTGTCCTCTTTTTCAAGATAAAGAAGATTTCCCTATTCCTACCGGCTTTCTTTGCTCAGACGTATCGAGTCACCACCCGCCTTGCCTTAAGGTTCCAGTCGATCCTCTTGACCGATGTTTCTCGGTTTATTTCCTCCATCCTTTTCCCTTTCTCTTGTTGTATTTTTCATTCCTTTCTGTTTGAACCCTTCCTCCCGGCCTTGTTCCCGCTCCCGCTTATCCAGAGTCCTGCTGGGGTGTTCTGCGGCCAGTTTTCAAAAGATTTGTGTTTCTTATGAGTGAACCTGACCCCCGATCTACTTTGGCAGTTCCCCAATTCTGTCCTTTCTCCTCTCAACTTCTTGCTTTTGATGCTGTAAGCGACACTGCTCACGTCGCTGCCTTCCGCTCCACAGCTTAGTTTTTGTTTTCCTCCAGGACCCGCTTCCCCCGCTCCAACCTCAACGCGTTCCGTGCGACCCCCCCTCCCCTTGAATTGTTCCGCGAATTGTTGACCCGTCTTTTCTGGTTTTCAACATTTCTCCGGGTCCCTCCTTTTAAGCTTTTCTGCGACCGCCCCTGGTGCCTCGGCGCTGCGGCTCAGGTTCCGTGACAGGCTTTTCCATTTTTGACCGGGTCCTCTCTTTTTTTGTTTGATTACTTGATGCCTCCCCGGCCTTGCTGCCCCCAAACTTTCCCATTTCTCCACGATCTCTTTCCCCCGTCACCCCGTTTTACGGTGGGTACTGGGTCTGGCTCCTTGCTCAGGATAAAGAAACTCTGTCTGGCCTATTCCCTTTCCGTCTTAATTTCGGCGTGTCAGTAACAATTAGCCTCTCTCTGTAGTTTATGGAAAAACCCCGGTCCGCCCCTTCTCTTTTCCCTGAGCGCTATTGGATGAAGTGTCCCCATCTCCCGTGATATAACTTGGGAGATTCCGTCCGCTCCCTCTTACACTGCCTTGCTAGTAGGATTTCCCTTATCTGAGCTATTTTTTTTTGTTGATTCTGCTTCCTCTCCTTCTATAACCTTTTCCGCTTCTCTGGTCCGGTTACATCCCACTCTTTTTTCTTCTAGCTTTTTTTTTGTTTTTCTGTTTCTCCCAGCCCACTCCTCGGTGTTACTGTGCTGACCACTATCCCGCGTTCTTTTCTCGCTCCTACTTCTCCCCCCCAGTTTTTTCCCACTTTATCTTCATTTCCTATGCGCCTGTGGATGATTCACTTCCTCTCTTTTTTTAAGAGTTTATGGCCGCAGCTCTTTTTTGGATGGTATGTGCTTGTTCCCCGTCTGCAAAACCCGTTTATGAGCACCTTTCAACTCGTCCCCCGCCGGCATCTTCCCTATACCAGGTTGTTTCCTGCCCCCCCCTCCGTCCCTTTGTCAGCCCCCGCTCTTCTTTGGTTTTTTTCATCTTCTCCATTGCCCAGAGGAGCCATTTCAGTGGAGGCGTTTTTGGCCTCTCCGTACAATTGCCTAGTCCTGTCCCGAAAGTTAATCAACATTCATTTTTCCCCCGGCTTGATTCGTGCAATTCCCTAATAACTTCCCTCTCAGCCCGAGAGGTAGTGATATGTGCACTGTTGAGAGTTTTTGCTCTGCTCGTCTCTATCTTGTCTATCAGAAATGCCCCCTCGGTTCTTTGGATCTTCGTTAATGCGATATCCAGTTTTCTTTTTCTCCACCCCCCCTTCAACCTCGTGCACCCCCGTGGGCACTTTCTTTCTTCAGTTGGAGGTTAGAAGTTTCTCCTCTTTCCTCAATCCAGAAGACTTTTCTTGTTTTAAATAAAGGCTGCTTGATTTTCTGCTTTCCATTCGTTATGGTTGCCCTCCTGTTATGTCCCACGCCTTTAGAGGAAGAAACGATCACTCCTTCTGCTTCTTTTCGTTTTTTCCCTACTGTCCTGAGCGCATTTTGTCTCGTCTCCCTCTTGAAGCACCATCCCTTAACAATCGGGATATTCCAACCTCCCCCCTCCCGACTTCTCTTTCAGTGTTTTCTCAAGAATTGATAAACTTTCTTCCAGTCTTTCTTTCCCTTTTAACCTTCGTGCCTTTTCTCCTCACTTTTGAACTGCTCCCGTTGGCCCTGTGATACTTTCTCCTTTTTCCCTCAAATTTTTTTTTTTTTCTCTCGATCTCTACCTCATTCTCTTCCCCCCCTTTCTTGAGCCAGTCTTTTCCTCTCCGACCCAACTTTTAATAAAGCATGGAATCTAGATTGTTCCTTGTGTCTTTCGATCTTTCTTTTTCCTCGGGTGTAACCAGCCTCTCCTAGTCATGCGTTTCTTTGTGGTATTTTCATTCCCTTGGTGCGCCTGTTCTGCCTCTCCCCAGCTATGATTCCATCACCCGCCCCCAATCCGGTCTTTCCCTCCGCTAAAGCAAATCTCCTTTCTCTTTTTATTAGAATAAATGTTTTGCGCCCCCCTTTTTATGAACCCAGGGAAGGCCTCGACATCTCCTCCGCGACCTAGTCTTTCCCCCGGACTCTTTCGTGACCATCGATGAAGCTATTGTCAGTCTGGGTCCGGCCCCTGTGAGTCTTTTTACTTCCTGAACCCAGCCTCCTCTTCCATTCTCGGCAGCACCTCGGTGAATATGTTCCTGTTTTGTCTAGTGCTGCCCCCAATCCGAACAACCCACATCCTTGACTCATTGTCCACTCCCTAATTTTCCCCACTCTCTTTGTGGCTTATCTACAAATCTCCCTAATATCTAGAGCCCCCCCCTCCCCCTTGCCTCATCCACTCCCCCAGGTGAGATGAGTCACCCACACTCGTGTTCCGATGGTAGTGTCCTGCCCCCGTGCCACTGGTCAAAAGGGGAGTCTTTCTTTACTTTCCGCGCTTCTTCTTAAACCTCAGTAAAAACAGACACCAAAGATCAGGAAAGGGGATAATCTGGCAATTCTCCGATTTCTTTCTGCAACAGATGAATTCCCCTTGTTTTTTGAAGCAGCTTCTTTGTGCACCTGGGCCACCCCCCCCCCCCCCCCCCCCCCCCCCCCCCCCCCCCCCTGGTATCTTTTAATCTTTTTCTTGTGCTTTTTCCTATCCTCCGTCTCCTCCCTTCTCTACGTGATTTTCCCTGACTTCACCGCAGCCCCTTTCCTCCCCCACCCCCTAATTGCTGACACTCTAACACCTCTCTTTCTATTTTTTTTTTGAAAAGCCCGGATCTCCCCTTTTTTCGATAATTTCCCCCTTTTGTGTAGTAGGCGATCCCAGCCGCGGACGACTTTGTCCTTTTCCCATAAACCCCTTCGATTTTCTGACTGCCATCACTCCCCTCCTTCCCTGCTTAGTTACCTCTTGATTCAGCATGAAGAATATCCCTCTTCTTTGATTTCCTTCTTCCCCCCCCATACCCAGGAAAGGTTTTTCCAGTGATTTCTAGGACCTCGATCTTCACCCCCAATTATCTCCTCTCTTATCTCCTGATTGTGATCTATCCTCCGCTCGAGGCCCCCATCAGTTCTTTAAGGGATATTTTGTTACCATTTCTAAACTTTCCGCCTTCCTCTTTTCGGGGAACTTCAAAGTTCTTGCCTTTTTTCATCCCCCCTCGTATTCGTGTTTCCTCCTCTTGCCGTTTAAATAATCCTTGACCTTTTTTGGTTCTGACCCGCTTTTATTGCAGTTATCCGTCTGACCTTTCGTCTGCCCATTCACGCGTTCCCTTTTTTTTGTCTCTCGAGTTTTGCATGCTTCAAGTAGTACTGCACCAATTGAGTCTCCTCTCCTTCCTCCCCCCCTAGTCTTCGTCAGCTGAGCCCTCTGTCTAGCGGCCCTTTCGAGATTCATAGAGAGACCCATTGGGCGTTCTCGACCCATGCTTCTAGACGTGCCGGCGACTGTTTACCCTCCCTTGTTCCCCGTTGACAGTTTTAGCCACCTCTTCTGAGTGTTTTTCTCCAATTACTTTTTTTTTTTCTTGACTCTTTTGTTTCATGAGCTGTAATGTCCTAACCTCGCTTTTGTCTTCGTACCTTGCTCGTCTTCCTTTGCTTGCTCCACTTGATCAGGTTATGGTGTTTTTTTTAGAAACCCTTCCCTGATTTGGACTAGTCCTATCTATGTTATTTTGTCTCAGATAGACCTCCACCCCCTTACCCCCCCTCCTTTTTGCTTTGGGAAAAAGGCCCCACTTTCCTTTCCTTTGCCCCTCTTTATAAGCTTTCCGCCCCGGCTTTTTCTCTTGTAATTTTTCCTCTTTTTTTTTGTCCCTCCCTCACCCCCTGCTTTCACCCTTCTTCTCCTCAACACCTCCCTCCTTTAACCAGATTGGGCCCCCTGAACTCCTCCTTTTTTTCCGTTATTCCCCCCTTCTGTTGCCCCCAACTTTCTTTGATGGAATAGTGAAATAGAGGTCTCCCAACGCCCTGAATCGTGATCCGTCTGTACCCCTCTTCTAGGTCCCTCTTTGGATGTGCACCCCTCCCCTTTCTTCCCTCATAACCCCCTAGACCGCTGAGTCTATCTCCAAGTAGCAGAAAGAGACATCTGCCCTTTTACCCCAAGGATTTTTTCCCCTTTGTCATCAGGTTACCGGTCGCCCTCCCAAAGGTTTTTTTCCCCTTTCTGCAATCTGCCTGACTTTCCCTTTCTTTCTCCCGTTCTTCTGACGCGCAAAAATAGCCCATTCCTCTTTTTCTCTTTTTCTTTCCAATTGCCTCTTTTTTCCTCTACTTTTTTCCAAGTAGAGGTTTGATTCCTCTTCCCCCCTCTTTTGAATAGGAGAATAGTATTCACGCCTTAACCCTTCGCCGGCTTTGGAGGTGAGCCTCATTTTTTTAAGAGACTCAATGTAGTTTCTCTACCTCATCCCGATCCTTCCCCCCCCGGAGGTCCCCTTTTAGGATTAGTTCTTTTTTTTCGGTCTTCTTCACTATCCCTATCTTTGCTCTTTTCATGCTTTTCCATTTTCAACTTCATTTTTTTCTTGTTCTTTACCATCGTCTTTCTCCTCGACCCTCACGGCCTAACAATTACTGATGACTCTGATTGTTGATGTCCACTCCAAGCCCCCTTTCTTTTTCAACGATTTTCATGTCATTCCTGAATAAATAGCTGAATTGACTGTCGTCCTCCTTCCTCTTGCTTCCCCCTGGGTGGTCCCCTCCTCCGCCTTTCTTTGGATTTAACTGGATTCTCTTCTTGCCTGATTTCTTTTCTTCTCATTCTATCATTCCTAATAATTGTCCTGTTGTTTGCTCATCTCCTTTCTTCATCTTCGTCTCAGGTCCCCTCCTCTTCTCCTGCTCTGAGGCTTTCAGAAGTAGCCTCCGTTCCTTTTCACCCAAAGGTTCCCCGCTCCTCTGCCCGAGACTGACCTACTATGAGTCTCTTCCCATTTCTCCCCTTTTTCCCGCGTGATTTTTTTTTTTCCCCTTTGCCAGAAAATATAGTTCACTCTCGGCCTTCTCTTTTCCTGAGTTCTTCCCGTTACTTCTCTTTTCCTACTTCCGAGCCCCTCAACATCAGGTTCCCTAAATGGCCCCCATTTCGCTTCCCCCTCCACTTTTTTAATCTTTCTCCTCCCAGTCCGACCCTCCTAGTCCTACTTTTCCCTGATCCTTTTATGGCTTTCTCTTTTTTATTCGTATTACTCTCCTTTTCACATTTACAATGGTCCATTTGCAGTCCTTTTAGGTTTTATTCATATCGCTTCTTCACTTTCCACTTGAGTTTTCCTCCTTTTTTGGACATGATTATACCTTCTTCTTTTTGTCCTAAGCGCCCTAATTTCTTCCTCTTTTGCTCTTCCGGAAACTTTTGAGAATTTCCTTCCCTGTGCTGGTATTGTCCTTCTCTCCACTTTTGTTTTTTCGGCCTCTATTTTTGACTTCCCAATTCTGTGCGATCCTTTTGCGTGAATTCCCCTCGGGATTCGCTGTCTGAGCTTTTTCCCCTCTTTCCGGTCTGCTTTTTTTTGGTATAGATCTTTTTTTTTTGTTTTGTATCCTTCTCTTCCCCTATTGTTCCCTCCTCTCCGCCGCTTTTCTTTACTATGCCGTTTCAGTTCTTTTTTTTCCCCTCTTTTTTCCCCCCCCTTTTCCCTGGTTTAAACCAGAGTGGAATTCGACTCCCGATCTTTCTTCCGGGTGATTTTTCCATCCCCTTTTCCCCTTTTCGGTTTTTTTTTCTCTCTTCCCTGCGGGCTTTTTCTGGTCAACATAGAACCGGCCCCGTCTTCCCCCCACCTTTTTTTCCCCCTTCTCTCAAGAGTTCCAGGATGTTTTTTTTTTTGCGGTTTTTTCAAGAACAGTCTACTCCGGTCTTAATGGTTCTTATCCTCTCGCCCTCCCCCCCTCGATTTCTCTTTCCCTTCCCCTCGCTCCTCATAACATGCTTTTTTTTGCATTTATGCTTTCTGCCCTGCTCTGTGGGTTTTTTGTCGAAGGCCCAGAAAGTTTGTCTGATACCACACCCTCTTTCCCTTTCCTTCGCTCACCTTTTCCCCCCTCTTTAGTTTTTCCTGAAAGAGTTCAAGTGTGTTTTACCTATACGTTTTTTTTCCCTTTCCCCTGTCTATGTCTGTTTCCCCTTTTTCTGGACATTTTTTTTCCCCCCTTCTGCGTAGCCCAAGCGAGTGCTTCGTTTCTCTTCTTCTTCCTCCGCAGTTTCTCCCTCCTATTTTTCTTACTGTTGCCCCCATTTTTTTCCTCGGCTTAGCCATAAACTTTGCGTCTCCCCTTCCTTAGATTAACGGTCCTCTCGCTTCCCCCTACACCAGACCCCCCCCCCACAAACACCAACCCACCCCCCCCCCCCCCCCCCCCACAAAAACCTTCCTGACGGGGGGAATTGTAGTTTTGATTTTCTGAGTTGATCCCCCCCTTCTTCCCCACGCCACCAGCTGTGGCAGCTTCTCCGCGGATAAAGGTGAGAAGAGTGATCTCCCCCTCTTTGTCCCACCTCGCCCCTCGTTTCTTTTTTGTCTGACAACGGCCCTTACATGGCCTATACTCTCCCTAACGCTGGGCTGTACACTTGGCACATTTCGTACTGGACAACCCATTCTTGGAGAGTATTAAGGTATACCGCCCCTCGATCCTGCTCTCTTTGTCCCGGAGGCTGCTTTCTTGGTTTCCTATCGCTGTTGCCATCACAGAGATAGAACCCATTTCCCGCGGTGGCTTGTACATCGGGACCCTCACAGAAGCGTTCTTCTTTTTTTTTTTTTCTTTTCCTTCCAGCGTGCCGTCTGGTCGTTCTAGTAGAGAAAACATCCCGGGTGCTTACTTTCTTCCCCTTTTAGTTTTTTTTTTTGTCCCGTCAGACTCCCTTTTCACCCCTTTTCCCTCTAGACCCTTTTCCTCTTCTTTTTTTCTTTTTTTCGGATTCCCCTCGTCTTTATTATTTTCTTTCCTCATCTCGGTTTGTGATCTTCTTGCTAGTGCAGTTTTTCTTCTTCCCACAACCGAGCAAGTCTCGATTACCGTCCCTCTTCCCCCTCCCTGCATTTTCCTCCCCTCCCCCACTTTCATGACTGATTGTCCGCCAAGCTCTTCATCTTTTTTGTGTCCCTTCGCCGGTCTTTTCCAGCTCGAACCTGGTAGTCTTGTTTTCTTCTTTTTTTGCCGTTTTTTTTCCCTCCTTTCGTAGAAGCCCGCGAATTTCATCAACTTTCCCCCTTTCCCAGATTTCCTCTCTTCCCTTCCAACCCCCCCAGTTTGTCTACGCTCACCCCTCTTCTTTCGTTCTGTCTTCCCCTTGCTTTTTTCCATCCCTCTAGCATGCTGTCTCTGAGGCCCGCCCAGACCTTTCTGCCTTTTCTTTTTCTTTAAAGGAAGGTCCTTCTTTGACCCCTTCTTTTTTTTTTTTTCTCCCTCTTTGTTTTCGCCCCCACCCCAAGGACGAGTACACCTCGGGTTCTTACGCCTTTAGTAGTCGTCCCTCCCTTTCTCAGTTCTATCCCCTATTGGCCTCCCACACAAGCGTCCTTTTTTCAATCCAACCCCTCTTTCTTCCTTTTTAGATTTTTCCGTAGTTCTTCCTAGTGTTTCTTTTTTTTCTTCATTTTGATCTAAAAAGATACCAGTCAAGGCGTCTTTTTTTCTTTTTCCCCCGCGCTTTTTCTTTCTTAGTGTTTGTGATAATTCCTCCTTGAGCCTAGCCTTCCCCCCTCGTTTACCTCCCCCAAAAGCACGACAGGATCCTGGTTTTTTTCCCCGATTCCCCTCCTTCTTCCTTTCCCCTTTCCGTTTTTGTACATTCGGGACCTTGAAGTGTATTTTATTTTTTCCTTCTACGCAGGGAGTTTGCCTCTTCCCTTCCATTTTTTTTTTCATCCTCCTCCGTGTGTTTTGGTTTCTCCTCTGCTCCCTACTTCCCTTCTTCCCCCCCCCCTTCCCCCTTTCCGTAGAGTTGAAAATGAGTGAACAGTCTTTCTTTTCCCCCTTCCCGTCATGGACTAGTACTTCTTTACGAGTCTCTTTGCTCCCCGTCTTTGGGACCCTTGGCCACATGTCGCGCCCTGTCGTCTGGTTTCTGTTTCCCCGCTACTTCTTTTGCTATTGAGTTCGTGCCAGTTATTCTTTTCCTTCCCCCCCCCTAGCAAACTCCTGTTTTCAAAGGGTCCCCCCCCCTCCGCTCTAGAAAAGTCAAGTCTCCCCCCCCCCTTCCGTGATCGTTTCCCCTCAGAATCCATTCTTGGATCAACTTGGCCTTCCCCGAGATCTTACCCCCGAGTCTATTTCTAGGCCGGCACGCTTTCTGTCCCAGACTTCGGTCAGCTTCTTTCATTCCTTTTCTCCCACTTAGGAGGTTCCGATTTCTCCCTTTTGCACTATATATTCCCATTCTTTTTCATCCCCGCGTTTCCCTGATTGGTGGGTGCAAAGTCCCCCCCCAAATCTTTCTTATTCCACTCATGACGTACTCTTTACAACGCCCGAGGTTTTTTTTCCCTGATATCCAACTCTCCTAGTTCCTCTTTATGAGCAACAAACCTTTTTCCCCCCTCTCCCCAGCTCATCCCTCTCTTTTCGTGAGACAACACCGAGTTCCTTATGCTCTCGCCTTGGACAGAATCAATCTGTCACCCCTGGTGATCCCCCTCATTTATCAGCTTACTTTTCCATTTTTCGCCCGTAAAACCAAGCCCTCCCCCTATCAACTTAACAGTTTTTCTTCCCCCCCCCGCTTTGGCCAGTAGATATTCTTGGGTGAAACCAGTAGCATTCTGTTGGTCTGAAGACCCCTTCAGTTGTCGCTTGGGAGCCCGCGCCCGGTTGTGAACACCCCTTTGTATCTGGAAACTGATGCGGCTTTTTCCTCGTTGTAGGGTACTTTCCTCTCCTTCTCGTTGTTCTCTTCCCCTCAGCCTTTTTTGCCCCACTCCTCTTTATTTTCAGACTGTCAACCGATCCTTAGTTCTCCCCTTTCCTTCTTTCCCCGCCCGGTTTCTTAGAAGAACGTGTAATATTTTTACCCCACCCCCCTTTAGTCCTTCCCTCCTTGAGTTCCACCGCTATTGCTCAAGTGGTAAGACACTCTTCACCGTTTTTAGTTTTCCTTCCCTCCATCCAACGACTTCCTCCCTAGCAGAAGATCAATCTTCCCTATGATGTTTTTTACGATTTTTCCCCAGCCCCACGTTTGGCGTTTCCCGGTTGATATCTTTCTCGTCAGCTGTTTACCCCATTAGCGCCATTCCCCTGTCCCCTTCTCGTCTACCTCTTTGTGTATATTTTCTTTTCTTAAGACGCTCCCTCAAGTGTGACGGTCTGGTCTTCCCTCTGGGCCCCCCCTTTTTCCCTCCCCCTGCTCTTTCAAATCGTACTTTCGTTGAAGGGGTCCTGTAATACCCTTACCTGCATAGAGTTTTCTCCTTGTCTTTACTCTACACATTTTCTCTTCCTTCTCCGTTTTTTTTCCCATCTCTTGTCATTTCTGACGTGTTTTTCGTCCTTCCACGATCGTACCCTTCCCCCAACGTCTTTATGGGAAGAGATCGATCGTTGTGATCTCTTTTTTTTTCCCCGCCCCCTTTTCGACTAATCGTTCCCTTTTTAAAAAATCTTTTGGGCCCCTTTTCCCTGAGCGGTCTCCCCTGGCCCTCCGCTTCTTTTTAACTCGTGGTTTTTCTGAGGAATGAGTCTGATTTTCGGCTCCTTTTGGATGACAGTTCTGGTTCCCCGTTTTGCAGTACCTTTGCCAAGTTCTTCTTCGGTCGGCACCCCGACCAGCAGTCTTTTTGGCTTTGTTGAATCTGTTTTTTTTTCCGGGATCTCGAAGTCCCGACAGGGACCCTTTTTCTTTTGTCTGATTTCAAGGAGATGTTGCTGTCTCTCCATCCTCCAGACTAACCTTCCCCCTTTCTACTCTAGAAACGTTTTCTTTTCTTCTTTTGATTTCGTGGTCCCCTGGTATATTCCCCCCTCCCCCCCCCTTTCTTTCCTCTTTCTTTTTTTTTTTGTCAAGACACCCTTTTACAATAAGTTATATTTTACTGTTTTACTCCCCCCCGTTTCCCTCCGTTGAAGTGACCCTTCTTTTCACCGAACATCCCCTCTGGCCCCCCTCCTCCCCAAACGCGCTTCCCTCTGGTATTGATTACCTCCCAGATAATCTTTCCTCTTTGTGCCTGACCAATGCCCCTTTTTTTTCTTTTCCCTGCATCGCTTAGTCCCTCTCTCTTTTGAGATAGATTTTACATCCGCTTTTCCCTCTTCTCTGTTTCCTCTCTTTCCTTCTTACCCCCCTCCATGAGCTCTAAAACTCCCTGAATTCGGCCTCTGACCCCCTGCGTGCGATCCCTCGTGGGCTTACCAATGACCGCCTCGCCCTTTTTTTCATCCTTTCTTCCCCGTTCAAAGACAATTCTCGTTTTTTTTCCCCATCGAATAGTGTCCTTTTTTTTTTTTTGAAAATTTCAATTTTCCCCCCCTCCCCCTTGCCTGTTCCCTTTTTCCCCCCAAATTCCTACCCTAATGGAGTTACTTTAGTTTCACCCTTTCGCTTTTCCCTCTAATCCTGCCCTCTTTTTCTCCTCTTCCTTTGCTGAACTCCTCCTGGTTGAGACAGCGCGATCCAACTCCCCCCTCGCCCTCCTCCTGAGATCCTCTTTCCTCTTCTGTTGTCGCCCCTTCCCTCTCCTCACTTTCTAACTTTAGGCCCCAATTGCTTTTAGGATGAGGATTGGTTCGTCTTGTTAGAGTCTCCTTGTTTTGTAAAGCCCCCTCTTTTCCGTTCCTACCTGAATGACAGGATTTCCCCTGACTTTCTTCTTTTTTTTCCCCCCTCGTTTTTTCTCCTGTCCCTCTGAATCACTCTTTCCTCTTCCCCCCTGACCGTCATTACTCTCCTTTTCTTTAACTCCCCGCCAATGGTTCACTCCCCTTTTTGCCGGTCTTTTCCTCCCTTTTAATTCTTTACTTTCTCCAGCTTTTCTTCCCCCCTGCGGTTGTAACAGAATACTTTTGCCCTTTTCTGGAATGCGGACCCCCGTTTTCCTTTTTTTTGTCCTTATAGATGAATCTATTCTATTTTCCTTTACTTTTTCTTTTTTTTTTT
>Ga0179593_1564285_pt1 | contig 15202 bp, 17 predicted proteins | sample CZODoug2_1_08_16_FD_185931 | JGI IMG/M metagenome (GOLD analysis project Ga0179593, IMG submission 185931) | Vadose zone soil fungal communities from Angelo Coast Range Reserve, California, USA - CZODoug2_1_08_16fungal (PacBio error correction) | ecosystem: Environmental > Terrestrial > Soil >... | reverse complement strand
GACGGTGTGTCCTCAGTTGATACTCTGGAACTCTTTCTGAAATAAGCTTTGCCTTGACTGAGTTAGTAATTCCCCCAATTTTCCTTCGGTCTCCCTCCTCCCTCTAACCCAAGTGATTCTGTTCATAGTAAGTAGCAATTAACCCCCAAGACCACGTTTACGGCGACCCCCTTTGAACTCAGTTCCTCCGGATCTCCTTTTTTATTACGATTACCCTCGCGGACCTCCTGAGGAAAGAAAGACCTTCCTTTTCGCGACCTCGACTCTTTATGTTTCTCCTTCTTCAACCGGGGATGTTTCAATTGACCCGAAAAAAGCCGTCCCTCTTTCTTCTCCTGAGACTCCTGCTCTCTCTGATCCGACTTTGACAGGTCTTTGCACATACACTTTCTGAAGAGGTAGCATGGTCGTTTTCATGTTCATTTTTCTCTCTTCTTGCTCATTGAACCCTCTGAGAGAAATTGAATTTATTTTCGGTCCCCTTTTCCCGCCCTCAGGTTTCTCGTGATTTTTTTTTTTTTTTTTTTTTTTTTCTTTTTTTTTTCTTTTTTTTTTTTTTCTTTTTTTTTTTTTTTTTTTTTTTTTTTTTTTTTTCTCTTTTTCCCCTATTGCCGGTCTCTGGGCTCTCGCGAGCATCATCAATATGTTTTCCTTGAGTTTTCCTTTTTCACTTGTCTTTTTGTTTCTTGGGCGCTTGATTGTTATTGTTCTCCCTCTTGACGGCTTTCCCGGCACAGTTTTCGTGGAATTTAACCTCTTCCGAGGTGCACATGATTTGGGTTCCCCTTCTGCTGCACGTCTCCCCCCAGCCAGGACTCTCCCCGCCCCGACATTTCAGGATTTACCGAATTTTTCTAATACACCGTCACCCAGCGGTGATGGCCGGCGTTCGGATTCGAAATAATTTTCAAAGCCTCGCGCCCCCCAGGACCTCCTTTTTTTGGGAGTTTGTCTCTTTTCCCCCTCTTCTCGCTTTTCCATCCTGGGCATTGCCTCAGATTTTACACTGTCCCAAACTCCTCTTTTCCTGTGTCGCCCTTGCTTCTCCCACGAGAATTCCCCCTTTTCGTCTTCGCCACATTGGCGGATCCACCGGCCACCGACCAGGTAATCCAAGCGGTGGATCCTACTCTTCCCAACCTTATCTTTTGAATACACTTCGTCATTTTTTGAGGGCTCCCGCCTCACACTTTATCTCTCCCTTTCCTCCCCTTTTTGAGAGAGTAAAGTTATCTGTCGGGCAACCCCCCGAAGCTTTTGTCTGTTCTTGCATTTGGAAAACTTCACACAGGGATCCAAGGAGGTTTTAAGGGGGAAGATTCCCCCCCCTAGCACCCCCTTTTCATCACCAAGCATTCATCTCACCCCGGTGCCTCCCCCAGGGGAGATGAAATTGAGTTCAGAAGATGCGGCTTTCCCTCCGGGCTATTTTTTCCGGGGGTTCTCCTTTTTTTTCGAGAATTGGGCCAAAGAAACAGTGTTTCCCCCCCAACTTCCATGATTCCTAATCGATGCGCGAGTTTTACCTCCCCCCCCTCCCCACCGGAGGAGGATCACCTTAATGGTGGGGTATCTGGCATGAATCTTTTCGGATGCGTGCCATTTTTCCCTCTCATTGTAGCCAAAGATGTCACGTCTCCCCCTTTTTGACCACCATTATTATGAAAAGATCCCAGTGCTTGAAATGATGTGTAGTGAGGGTCCCCCTCACAGGTCCTCCAAAGACCTTTTAAGTGAGGTATCTCTCCGAAGGTGAATCTCAGCAAAGATTTGAAATAGCCCCATCTATCTTCTCTCATTGTCGACCCGTTGGGGTTATAGCAGCAAGAAAGTCTCGAACACCATACTCTCCCCCTTCCTTACACAGCTCTTGACACCGTATGTTTCCACCGAACGACTGATTATTAATCACATCGTTCCATGTCCTCCCATCCCGTTTTTCCCTCCGGTCTTTCTTTTCATTCTCTCCCCGGCCCCCAACGAGTATTCCTCTTCGAAACTTGCGGTCGCGCCATCCCAGTCCTTCTGCTTTCTTGATATTATCCCCCCCCTCCCCTCTCCAGGCAATGCCCTCTTTCCGAGCACAGCGTCCCCTTACAGGGAATGGGCTTCCCCCCCTTTGCGGTTTTTAAGTGAGCGCCTTGACTGGACCCTTCTTCCCCCCCCCCTGAGCTTCATGTTTTCGGGCGGCGGCTTTTTTTTCCCCCCCCTCCTTCAGTTTCGATGACCCCCATACCTTTGAATGAGCCTGATACAAAAATAAATGGCTCTTCGAATTTTCTTTCCTGTACCGTTCTTTTTTTCCCTGTCGTCTTCCTCTCCAGTTCCCTCGCCTCCTCTCGCGTCTCTCCAATGAAACCGTTCTGGGAAGGATGGCCCTGTTCCAATAGAGCGATCGTTTATTTTTCCCAAATGGTGTCCTCTGACCTCTTCTTCTCGAAACATGACGAAGGACTTGCTTTCCCCCGTACGGAGAAAAAATCGTTTTTTTTTCTCTGTAGTCGGTTTCCTTTAGCTTGGTCATCCCCCCTCTGTTATTTTTAGGCCTGAGATAAACGTCAGACCTTGCCCATTCTTTCCCGCACTTTGCCCCCTTTTCTTTCTATGCGGTCTTTTTTCCCCAGAGGGGCGGAGATTCTCGTCAATTGTGGTCGCCCATCCCCTTCATGATCCGTTATGGTATGGTTCTTTTTCATGCCCGTTCCCCACCTTTGCGCCTTCCAGTGGACCTTTCCTTTCCTTTCCAGTACGGCGCTTTTCGAGAAGCAAGCAGTTCCCCACGCCGAAAAGATTGCCGAGTTTCTTAGAGAGATCCCCCCCCCTAGCTTTCCCCTGAGAACTCTCCCCCAGGATCTCTTTCTCACACAAGAACACTCCCCTTCCTAGGGGTCAGGCGCTGAGCGTCCTCTTCCCCCGTTCCACTTTCCCAACCAACTCGTTTTCAAAGCGAAAGTGCTCCTTGAGCGCCTTGCGACATGGAATAGGACAGGAGCCTCCTTACTGGCGGCCATTGAGACCCCCCTTCCCTCTCACGACAATCACCCCTTTTCTTCAAGGAGCAGGGGATGCGGGGAATACCAGGGAAAGGGTAGGTGTGACTTTTTGACATTAACTCCCCCTTTCCTTCCTCCTTGCTTTCTCCTGTTTCCGGCGATTTTCTCTCCTTCCCTCTGAAGCAAACCGCTTCACCAAGCAGCGAGAATGCCCTTTGAAGGCACCGAGAGGGCGCCCCCCTGTTCTGGAGCGCGTTTCTACGCCTCTCAGAGATCGCGTTGGATGATTCTTTCACCGACCGAGAGAGAATTTTCTCCCTTTTATGCAATCTTGCCCTAGTTTCCTAGCTCTCTTGGATCGGTCTGAACGTCCCCTCCCGCTTGCCACGGAGAGGACTTCTCCTGGTACATTCATCGAGGGACCGTTTTTTTGGGACCGTCCTGCCCTTAGAGATAGCCCACTCATTGGATTAGTGGCCTTTCTCAGGATAGACGACGAGGCCCGTTTCGGAACGCGACTCTTTGATGAGGATCTTCTCTCGAGCCTGTTTTTGAGGCTGTTTCCTCTCTACTCTCCTCCCGAAAGTCTCGGTTTTTCAAAAAACCTGAGGACTGGGGAGATTTCTTTCGGAGGTCTTATTTTCTTTGATTAGTTTTTCCTCACCTCCTCCGTACCTTTTTTAGTATAGGCTGACCCTCTCGAGAGCGGATGCGAATCGGATATCCCTAAAGCCCTCGGTGCGACTTACCCACCGGTACCTTTCCATTATCGCCAGCGCGAGTCCTCTCCTCTCTTTTTCTCTCCCCTTTTGAAGAGAGATTCATCAATGTGAACCTTTATGCGATAATGACTTTGGAACCCCCAGGTGGCGTGAGAGAAGATTTTCCCTTTTTATTATAGTATCTCCTGCCTCTTCCTTTTTCTCTTAAGAGTTCTCTTGGACTTCTTCTTCTCGCTAATCCCATTTAGAAGAAAAATTCCCCCGGGGTGCCCACAACAGCCGAGGGGAATCCCATGTTCCCCATTATTCCTCGGCTCTGCATGTTTTTCTGAGTCTTCTGTTCCCAAGGACCTCTTCTCCTTCTCCCTACCAACGATCGAGTCCCTAAACGGTGAGGCTTGATATAAGGACTCCAGTTAGAATCGGCCCTTTTCTCCTTTCTGAGCCTTCGCTCTTCACGTTCTCTTCCTTTCTTCTGAAGCGCCCAAAAACGAGTCTCGAGGTCTGGACAAGGAGTATCTCCCTATTCGGGCTCCTTTTTCTTTCTTTGGACATATCTTTTCCCCACTACCTTATCCCCTAGATCGAAGAATTACGTTGATTTGGACGCTTGATCATTCCATATATATAGTGGTAGGTTATTAATTCGTCCCGGTAGCCCCTCTTCTCCCTCCGCTCTATCTTTTTTTTCGCCGCCCCAGATGAGTTTAGGTGAAGCGGTGCCCTCTTTTAAGCTCATCACACGTTTCCCTCCCCGACTTTTCTCCCTACGCTTTCCTTCCCCCCCTTTCCTTCCCTCCACCCGGGCCCTGGTTACTCCGAATACCTGATCCTTTCTTAATTGTTTTGGTCGCTGTCCTTTCCCCTCCCCCTCAATATATCTTTAGTTTCTCATGTAGAGGCAATAGGCATTTTCGCGTACATTCCCCAAGCCCCTTTGACTTGGTTGCGTTGCAAACCGTCCCCTCCCCCAGAGCTACAGCGTCCCACGGTAAGACGTTCTTTTCCGAAGCGAATAAATTGGCTGGCTTTCCCTTCGCTGGGTCTTCCGGTATTCCGCTTCTGGAAACCTTTTTTACTTATCTTAATTTTCGGCGTGTCCCCAGCTGTTTTGATTACCTAAGAATAGAGGGAATCCTTTTGACCTCCTGACTCCCACTTCGTACTTCCTCTCCGTCTTTGGGCCCATTTTATCTTTCTTGGACGGTCATGATTCTTGGTCTTGACCAAATTGCACGCCCTATACTATGTGCACTCTTCCAGTTATTCCCCTACGACTTTTCTCCCTGCCTTTCTGTGGAGAGATTGCGTGACGAAGGGGTGTAGCTTTTTGATCCCGCGACTTTTATAAAGCCCAGGCCTCCTCGCTGTATGACCCTGTTCATGTAATCCGCATCATATCCGATTTTTTTCTCCGTCCCCTGGCAATTCCTTTCCTGTTTGATTCGTCCCTTTCCTCGTCTTTTTTTTTCATACCATCCCCTTTTAAAGACGGCTATAACGCTCTAGGGGAACACCTCTAGCGTCCCTTCCGCGACTTGCCTTCCCAGCTCGCTTTTCCCTTATTTTCCCCCCCTGAACCATGCTCCGGTACGAGCCTAGCATCCACATTTATGTTCGTCACTGCTTCTGACACACTCGACCCCACCCCCCGCGCCGTGCACCCCTCGTGATCATGTTTTTTCCTTAGAGGAGGTCCGCAAAGAGACTTCCATTTTCTCGCCTCCCCTGAATTTTTCGCCCCTGATCTTTGCGCGTTATGGGCATTGCCGGATCTATTATTGATTTTAGACACTCAGGTCCTTGTTCCCCCTTTTCGTTTAAAGTAGACCGATTAGAATCGTTTTTAGTTGCGGCTCAATTCTGCTTCTCTTTTTTCGCGCCTCATCTGATGTTCCCCCGTAGTTCGGTGTTGGGGACCCCGGTTTCATTGGTCCCCTTTAAGTTATTCTTGTTTTTTCATATAGTTTCTTTGTGACCCTTGGTTCTACCCAACCCTTCCGTGCGCCCTACACGTCGCTCGTCTTTGCATGAAGGGATTCTTAAGTACTTTTTCCCTTTGCTTTCCCCTCCGTATTTTTTTCCCCTCCTTCACAATTGCAGGATACCCCCGTTAAGAATTCACGATAATTTCCTCATTTTGCCTTTTGGTACTACACCTTTTTTCCTTTCCATCGGGCCTTTTGCGGATTCGAACTCCTTTATTGCCCGCAGCCAGAAGAGTCCAACTCACTCGCCGCGGGATTCCCCCTTCCCCCCCCCGATTTGAGCCCCCTTCTATGGACTTGGCGAAGTCTATCAATGCAAGCACCCCAAGGCCCTTTTTTGCACCCAATTTCCCGCCCGCGTCTGGAACTTTCTTGGCAGATGAACCCAGGAACCGACTTACCCGTATTTCTGATTTTTCACCTTCCTGCCTCGTGGCCAACCAAAACCTGTGCAGGTAACCGGTTTTTTCCAAGGCGTCAGACCCCTTTTTTTCGAGTTCCCTTCTCGACCCCCCCTATTCTCTTTTCCTTGTTTGTTGTTCTTAGAGCTCTTTCTGTAGTGTGCTTCTGCCCGGCCCCTCCCTTTTGGCTGACGCAAGCGTTCCTCGGTTTCCTTTTCCGCCCCATGAGCTAAAAGAGATAATCCCCTAGGTAAGGTAATGGTTTTCCATTGTTTGTTATCACGGATTCCCTCTTTTTATTTGGAAAAAAGGCGTCTTTTAGGGCGACCTTGATTCAACCCCAGGTACCCTCCATCCCACTCGATCAAAGCGAGTGCGCACTGATTAAAGCTAAGGGAACAAGGAAGGAGTAATCCTCTCTTTGCCGGCTTCCTTTTTTTACCTCCCTCAATTTTCAGACTTCCTCAACCCTCTTACCACGACACGACATTTCAGAGTCTGTCAGTCCCCCATTAGAGTGCTGAAAATCCGGATCCCCTTGTGATTGGACCCCCTAATTTTTTCATGTATTGCGCCGCAATATTTATGCAGCCTACAACCGCTACACATTTTTTACGCTCTCTTCCTTCTTGAATCACTCTCTTTTTTTCCCAAGTGCGCATATCTTCTCTTGACGGGTCTTATGTTCCTCCCCTTTTTACCTCCGCTCCCAAGAAGGACTCCAACCGGACCCCCCCCCCCCCCCCCCCCTATGGCCACGAAACGATTTCCTGAATCACATAGATGAATTACAGGAGCGTTCCCCCCTTTTCAAGATTGCCCAAGTCCTCGTCCCCGGCCTAACTCGATCAGATTTCTCTGCACCGCTGGTTTCCTCCGCACCGGCCCCTCTTTCTTTCCGGGTTCAATCCTAAAGGTACACACCAGCCAGAAAACAAACCGCACGGCGACCGCCCCCTTCAGAATTCCCTCCCAGTCGCCCTCGATTGCGGATCTTCGGCCGGTCTCCGCCCCGATTACGAAAACATGATCCGGGGGTTTTTTTGATTCATTCCACACAGTCCCCTTCTTCGCCCATCCTTGGCCCCGAAATGGCTGATCCGGAGAGTTCCACAAAATACCGGAGATTTCTTGCGTTAACGTTTTCCCCTGTTCCTGGCTCAATCGTATCCCCCGGCGATGCGGAAGTCTTGCGTTACCAGTGCTGAGCGTTCTGGACCCTTCTTTTGCTGGTCCTTTTCTTCCTTTTTCCACTTGACGATGTGGCTTTCACCTTGAGTTTTCACGGAGGTTTCCTGGCGCTACTTGAACGTCCTTGCCCCCTTCAATTTTGCTTTTCTTCATTCATGTCTTTCCTTCCCTTATGACTTCCCCCCTGCTTCTCTTCCCTGAGCAAGCGCATATAAACGGACTCAACGGCCCTTTCGCCCCCTATCCTCGACGTCTGTGTTTTTTGCCATTGTCCTCGGAAAAAGCTTGATAGAGAACTAGTTCTGGTATGAACATCCAAATGTTAATCGGACGCCCTGCCCCTTTCCCTGATGTTTTTCTCGTGCGACGACGAAACAGTTCGGCGCAGGAGGCTTCGACTTCCCTTCCCTTTCCAAGACGACCTGCTCTACGTCTCGACGAACTCCCCTAATGAGCTGTCAACGAAAGAGGGCCCCCAAGCGCCGCCGCAGACACCTTGCCTCTCCTTCCCCCCCCGAAAAGCGCTGATCTCTGCGAGGAGGAAGATGTTGTTCACCACCAACCTTTCTCCTCCCCATTAACCCCCCCTCTACCTCTCCCTTCCGGCGGCCCTCTCCTTATCGAAAGGGTTCGAATCCCTAGAGAGCTCTCCGGCGGGGCTCCTGCAGCCCGACTCTGACAACACACCAATAGAGCACGGAGAGGGATGCTCCCCCGTACACAGCGCTTTTTTTTTTCAGTTATTTCGACCTTGGGACACCCGTTCCCCCCCCGTGTCCATTTGACCCCCTCGAGAGGAAAGGCCTCCATGAAAGACAGACAAAGCCCCCACCGCTTTCAACAACCCGGTTTTTTCCTCGAGAGGTTTCCCTTGTCCGTTCTCTTCTTACGAACGAGACAGATGAGAGATTTTATGACTACACCTTTTTCCCTTCTTTCCGCGCCCCCTCCCCCCAGGAAGGCTGCGTTTTTAGGTTCTAGTCGTGCACCCGTTTGACGTCGAAAGTCAAAACTCGTTCTCGGCTTCTGGCCATTCCGACCCTTTTTTAGGAACTTCCTCAAAAGCGGTTCTCCCCTCCGTAGAGAGTAAGAGCGAACGTGCTTCGTTTTGCAGCCCCCTTTCTTGCTTTTCTTATACTATCGTTGACCTTTATTCTCTTCCCGAGATCGTTTGCGGATTGAAGGAGGTCTCTTGTTTTTCAAGAACGATTTGTTGCCCCGAGTCACGTTTTTCCCTCCCCCTTTTGCGGGGGAAGTTCTTTTGACTCGGAACCCTTTTCGTTTTATCGAGCCGATAGGCCTGATCCCCACCCAGCCGTGATTTTTTTTTCTTCCCTCCTCGCACAAGTCTCTAGCGTTTTCCCCCCCTGGGAATCGGATCCCCCCCCCAGACGCAGTTGCCCCCCACATCTTACGGAGCCCTTCGTCCAATTTCCCCCGCTTTTACATTCTCACTCAAGTTGTGTTTTTCTCCCATGGACAAACTCCTTTCTCTTTCTTTGGAATCATCGCCCCGGTTTTTGAAATTGTTTCTCCACTTGCTTCTTGCCGTATCCGTTTCATTCCAGCTCCTCTCGGAATCTCGGTTATTCTGAAATCCCTTTCACTTTTTCGGCCTCGTCCTCTTTTCGGGACTTCTCATCACCTCCGCGGTGCAAACCTCCCCTGCAGGGGACGCCCGCACTCTCAACTAGGCGAACTTCGATCGGTGTTTCTTCAACCTCTTCTTATCTAATCACTGTCCGCGACTCTCCACGTTTTTGGATTCCTCTCCGGATTAGAAGAACAAATCCGCACGCATGTCTCGCCTCTCCCCCGCCTCTTCGACCGATTCTTCTTCCACCCGTCCCCCTTTATAGAGGAATTACAAGAGTATCGCGCACTTTAGTTTCCCCCTGACGGTTCAGTTCAAGACCCCTAGTACAGAAGGATGCTCCGTAAGTTGCGAATGCGATTGATAAGTTAACTGTCGTGCATCGCGATTTTCTCTTTTCTTCCCTTTCGAAAGGACATCGCATTTTCGCTTGCCGGCCTCCCCCAATTTCTAGATTGGTTGTTCCCCCTTGAAGCAGGTTGATTAGGTCTTGTTATGAGCTCCTCCCCCTAAGCCCCCGTCAGTTTTCGGTGAGTTTAATGTACCCTTCCCCCAGAATCCCCTTCTCCCCCAAGTTCCCATTACATGAAGAATACCTCGAGATCGAAATGGTTTGGGGTAGATGTTATGTTTCCTATACCCGCTCGTTTTCCCCCCATTTTCTTTGCTCGTATCCCTTTCTTTTTCAATCAAGAGATTTGTGGATGGGTCCGTTGATAGGTTTGTGAGACCCCAGAGGACCGAGCTTTCCTTTTCTTGGTATCCCTTCTCTTGGGCGGGCTCTCTTCAGATGACGCTTTTTCGCTCTGAAATCGCTTTTTTCGAGACTTTAGGCAAGCTCCTTTTTGAGATCTGCGCTTTTCCTCTTTAGTCCCTCTCTTTGCACGCTACTTTTGGCGCACCTCTCTCCAGCAAATAGCGACGCAGTGAAGGCCATGGTCGGAAGCTTACTTCCGGTCAATGTCCATCCCCTCCCCCCTCTATTCCGCCCGCCGAAGCCGCAGATTTCTCCATACGAACATCCGGGAATGGAGGCCTCTATTGGGAACCTTCCTGGGGTCGCCTGTCAGTCCCCTTTCTATCTCTACCTCCCTGGTACGGCCTTCCTCCCTCAGATGGATTCCACTGAAGTCCTGCGCTTCCTCAAAATTCGATTCTCCGTCCAGGTCTGCATTCCCTTTCTTGATTCGAATTCCTTCTTAACTTCACTTACACCCCCCGAACGGACCCGGCGATTCCCTATATCCTTTAAAAGCCTTCGTAGTCCCATTTTCTTTTATACCTCTTTCCCATCCAGCGAGCGGTCCTCTTCTTTTGCTAGGACCCCCGGGATTTGCCTGAACCGTTCTCGAATCTCGCCATTCTTTTTCCCCTGATGGCACTTTTTCTTCCACTGTCCCTCTCCCACAAGCTTCACGCCCTTTTCCTTTTCCTCTCGATGACTTGCCCCTTTTCAGAAGCGAAAGAACAAGAGCCAAGTTTGAATCCCGCACCTCTTGAGTTTCCTCCCCCCTCCCTCTCCGGCTTTCGGTCTTTCTCCCTGATTTTTCTTTTGACCGCTGTTCTGACTTGGCCTGCTTGGCTTTTTTGTGGACAGCGGGAACTTTTTCCCGACTAGTTCTTTCCTTCCTCGGACCCCTTTGCCCTTTATTCTTTTTTGATAGAAGATACTACTCATTTTCCATAATGTAACCTTGACCCCCTCTCTCATGGGTGGAGTCTTCTCTTCGTTGAAGATCGGTATGTTCCAGTGCTTGCCCTTTCCCGGAACAGGTCGAAGTTTTACCCCCTCCTTTTCCCTGAAGAATAGGCTCGATTCGCGCAGCGGTTCTTGCAAATATTGAGAGCAATCCCTCCTGACATTTCCGTCCGAAATTCCATTTCAACTCGTATTTTCCCTCCGTTTTACTACAACGGAAATCGTTTTATGGCCGGAGGTTTCTCCCCTTAGAAATACTTCTCTCCAAGTACTACTTCGTCCAGTCCCCCCCATGGGAGGTCTCGTTTCTCTTTCCTTTCATATCGCTTTGAGCCATCTGGGATGGAGACGGCTATCAAAGGAACGCACAATCTTCCCATTTTATCCTTTTTTCATCCCCAGTCTCTGAACGGCTGCATCCCCCCAATTCTAAGGACCCTGCCAGGAAACGCGGTGTGATTAGTTTTCACGACATTCCCCCTTTCCTCCACGGTCCACCGTCGTCACGGTTCACTTAGTCAGACCACGGAGGAGGTACTCAAAAGAAACCCCCCCTTGATTCATATTATCTGTCGAGCTCTTCCCTTTTAGGCGTGTGGCCCCCCGAACATTTTTTCGAACGTTTTCACTTCCTACGGGATGTTGGGTTTTCCCCCCGAGAGTCAAATGCCCGTCCAGAGCTTAATCCACCGTCCTTAATTGTTCCTCCCTTCCCAGTGACATTGGACCCCCCACCTTGCCTTCCTATCGGAGTATTGAAACACGGCTTAACTGGTTTCTTCGGTGTCTCTTTTTCTTCTTTAAACCTTCCCCTATCTCTCCCCCTTCCTCCTCGAGGGGCCAAGATCCCCCCATCCCCTGCGTTTTTCGACGTATGACGGCTGCCTTCCCATTAAGTTCGACTTCGCCGGAAATAAATCTTTCAGATTTACGGTGTTTACAACTCCAATACGGTATGATCTCCCCCTTCTTTCGTGCTTTCCTCCCGGTCCCGGCCATCTAAGTGAGGTATTGACGCAAGAGGCTGAAGCTCCCTCTAATTAGGTTTTTCATCGAGCCTTGAACACTCTTGCTTTTTCCCTCTCACTAAATGTGCCGGTTTCTCGCAGGGCTTTCCAACGTAAAATACACGCCTCCATAACACTCCCCCCGGCCATCAAACGGATGGTCCAAAAGATGCTCTAATCACATAGCTCGGGATTCTCTAGCAAAGACCCATCCAGACCGGCCAATTGGACACAGACCCCGAGCCCCCACCCTCTTCCCTTATTCGAACTTTCCCTGATGGCCTTAAATCGATCTGGACAAAGCTTGCGGTCCCCCACAGACCTTTCCCCTCCAAAATAACGACGATCCCTCCTACGCTTCCAGGGGCCCTATGGCAAAAACTTTGCGGTCAACCAGATGAGGCTCTTCGTCCACCTGCCCCCTCTCCCCTGGTCCGTTTTCTGTTCCTCTTTTTCCGCCCCAATCCCGGCGCTAAGCCGGAGAATCTCGAATAGAACCGTCCAGATTTCCGGCGCGTGATCTCCATACCGGAAGTCATTTTCTCGGTACACAGGATACCGCGCTTCGCTGGGCAATAGTAATAAAAGTCCCTCCTCGGATTTTTTTTCCTCGGCGTTATTGTTCCCTGGCCGGCTTTCCCCTACTTGTAAAAGGATAAATTAACTCCGGCATTAGACACTTCGTTTCTTATTCTATTTTCCTTTCTGAATCTCTCCCCCGGTCCCCTCCCGTTCTCACCGGACGCGCTGAGAGGGAATGACCTTCCAGCGATTTCAATAGCGCGCTCTATCGGGGCCGTCGGCCCCTTTCGCAATCTTCTCCCCCCTTCGGGGAGACATTTGGATGGGGCTATGCGGCGCTTTTTTACAACCAGTTCTTATCTCTCTTCTCCAATTGGTCTCACACATCCTCGTCTGGCGGGAAGATTCCTCACCATTTTTTCCTGGCCCCTCTTCGAAATTTTTCCAGACTCCCGTAAGTTAGGAGCCGGATGGTTGAGCTTCGAGCCGCAGCCCCCACGCCCCTCCCCTTCTCTCCCGAACGTCCGATTGTCAGAGCGTCACACCTTCCATTTAATTCGAACTCTCCGGCCCCTAGTCTCTCTTCCTCAACAAGGACCACGGCTTTCGGCTTAGCGATTGCATGCACGGTCTTTCTCCCGCCCCACCGGACCCAGGTCCCATCAAAAAATTTTTTCTTTTGTGCGAAGTTCGTTTTCCTTTGCCTCGACAGGAACTCTCCGAGAATCGTCTGGCGGGCTCAATAGCAGACAGAAACAGTTTTCCCCCCCACCTTTTTTCTTCCTGTCTCAGGGATTTCCCTTCCCCCCCCCCCTTTTCCCTTCTGAGGAAGTTAAGGTCCGTGGCGGACATTCAACCGCACCGCGCCGTTGGCCCCCCCTCGATTGCACTTTCCTGCATTTCCCCTCCCCCCCCGCCTCCCCCCCTCCGCTCCAGCGTATTCCCGGACGTGCAGGCACCGATGATTGACAATGCCGATGGCCGGGTTTGACTCACTCTATCTTCCAACGTTTCAAGAGCTCCACTGCTAAATGGCAGAAAGACGACATCCCCTCCTCCTCCGTTTCTGAGAGCATCCTTTTTTTTATAGTTAGTTAAGGGGTAGTAGAACGTCCACTTCAAGAGGGAATGGCCTTCTCGTCCCGGTTCCCCTTCCTCAGACCCTTGTGTCGGGGGTTTTCAGAAGAAGGAGGCCTCCTTAGTTTGCGCCGTCGACTCCCTTTTCCCCCTCATATCCATTATATCCTTTGCCGTTTCCTCCCATAGAGCCTTTCATGTATTAGCGGAAGAGATCCTTTTTTTTATGGAAGGCGATCGCTTTCCCTCCGAGGTTCAGTCCCCCCCCCTTCTTCCTATGTGCCTTTCCTTTCTGGGACGTCACCCTGTTTCTGGTAGAGTGTTTCCACCGGCGGCTGATTTCGAACTTGTGCTTCGGCGAAGAGATCCATTCCCTGACTTTATTCGGCCTTCTCCCCTTCCCCCCGCCTGTGTTCAATGCGTATCTTCCCAACGGAAAGCCCTGAACACATCTTCCGTTCCAACGGAGGCAATGCCCTCCTTTCATCAACGCGCTTGAGCTCTCTTTCCTTTCTTGAGAGAGATCCCCTTTTCCCTCGCTGGGTCGATAAATCTTTTTCCTCGCACTCCGGGAGTGAAGATGTGGTAGACAAATTTTCTGAGCTTTTCTCTTACCCCCCCTCCCTTTCTTCGCGCGTTTCCTTCCCCCGAAGAAATCATTCCTCGGTCGGATTCTGCCGAAGCCTCCCTCAAGAAAACGAATCCGGTGCCAACCTCTCCCCGCATGTGACTCCTTCTTTTCTTCCTTCTTGGGGACCCTGATATTTGTGGGCGTTTCGCTTAAACCTCTATCGCCTTAAGACCTTCAAGCTGCTTTCCTAACTTTCTCCAGGCCCTTCTCACTTCTCGACAAAGAATAAGCCCCTCATGGAATAGATTTTTTTTTCCGATCTAAGCCACGCTCTCTTTCCCGACTCTTTTTTTAACCCGGACACCCCCCCTCCTAGAGTAAGTCTATAAGCAGAATTCTTGCAGTGGAATTCGACTCCCAAGGAGCAGGCAAGAACTCCTCCCCGTAGATGTTCTGGACTCTTCCTTCCACCCCCCCCCCTATCTTTTTGTTTCCTTTTCCAACTCTCTCTTCTCACGGTCGTACTCTTCCAAGAGACCCAGGACATTTGTGAAGCGCCCTCTTTGGCCCTGACTTCGATGAGTTTTTTTTTCACTCTTTTTGATTAGGTCAGAATAATAGGCCCTTTCCTTTAAGTTTAATGGAAACTCAGGTTGCAGGTTTTTACTCAAAGGTAGAATTCCCCTCATTTCTGAAATCTCTTTTTACTCTCCCCTTGAACCCTTTCCTACCCTCGTGTTGGGAGGCCTTGTTATGTATGACCATTATAAAGAAGATGACCTGTCGTCTTGACCCCTGTCTGTTTACCGAGCAGAATTATGTTCTTTACCTAAATCTTTTGTGGATGCTTCCTTGTGACAGGTTTGGCTTCAACCCCTGGCCTCTCGCTCCCTCGCTCTCCTCGAAGCAGTTTCTTTATTTCTCCTCATGGTTTCTTTAGGCCTGGAGAAAGATTTTTTTTTTTCTGCCAGCCCCTGTAGCCTAACTAGGAGCTTCCAGTCTGTATCTTTTTTCCTCCGATAGTTCACAGTAGAGACGAAGAGAGGAATAATTGAGCCGATGTCGTTCTAGCCATTTCGACATTAAATAGACTAATTGAGAAGTCCTTGAACTTTTTCCTCCCTCTTTATGGGCGACCCCCCCCCCAGCTACTTCCCCTCTCCCTCCATGGTTCCTCCCTCCGCAGATAGCTCCGACCTTTCTGTACCATCTTAAGATTCCTAATGCCTTGTTAGAGGCGTTTTTCGTTTTGCCTCCTTTCCCTCCTTCCTCCGGCATCGCCTCCTGCTTTCTAGGACCCTTAATGTAACTGCTCTATCACAATTACGATTTTTTGGCCGGTTTATTGCATTCCCTCCTCATACCCCGTGCTTTTGCAATGCCGTCACGTGAGCCCCCCCCTACAAGCCCTGCACCTCTCTTCCCCCGCTCTCTTTA
>Ga0179593_1442451_pt1 | contig 15202 bp, 15 predicted proteins | sample CZODoug2_1_08_16_FD_185931 | JGI IMG/M metagenome (GOLD analysis project Ga0179593, IMG submission 185931) | Vadose zone soil fungal communities from Angelo Coast Range Reserve, California, USA - CZODoug2_1_08_16fungal (PacBio error correction) | ecosystem: Environmental > Terrestrial > Soil >... | reverse complement strand
TTTTTTAGAAGGATTGTTCGCGCCTTTTTGACTGAGTCCCTCTCCACCCCCCCGTTTTTGTCGGTCTTTCGGCTTCCCCGGCTCCCGTGCACTCACGCGAGTCCCTCTAGAATCCCTTTTGCTGACTCTTGGGGCGACGTCTGATCTTTTTTCCCCCTCTTGAGGCGACGACCTTGCGGCGGCCCCCAAAAATTCGTCGTAGTTCGGCCTCGGCCAGCTTGGCAGCTTTCATTTGTTTTTCCCTTTCTTTTTAGGTTATAGTTTTTTGCTCACCGCCTTTCCTTTCTAACAGCTTTTTCTTTTTGAAGAATCTGCTCGTCCAGCTTACTCCGTAGGTATTGTGCCCTCCGTTCAGGAAGAGGATTCGGATTCTTTCCTCCAAGTTTGTTTTTGTTGCTGCTAATCGCCCCTTCCCTCCCTTCTTTTTTTTTTTTTAGAGGGCCCTATTGGCTCTTTCTTGAGTTTTCGGAAAGTGCCGCTTCTTAACAATGTCCCCGATCTTCAGTTTTTTGTTTTTTCCCCTTTTCACAGAGTGCCTGGACTGCCCGACCCTTCCATATCCAGAGATTCCTCGACTTTTTTTTTTTCGACTACGTGATCGGGGTTTTGGTCTCGGGGACGACTTTCCCCTTTCTTAGAAGAGTTGTCGCCCGATCAGTCTCAAGTTGCCATTTCTGGGAGTCGCGCCTTTCTCCCTCTTGCGTTTCCGCAGAGTTTTGTTTTTGGCCGAGAATCACAATACGGCCCTTGTACCTCCTCCCTTAATGAGCCAAACTTGCGCGGCCTCACATTCCTGTCTTCTCCTATGATGCCTCTCTGGCAGCTCTCTCCTTATGTGAAGATAGCTCTACCTTTTCTTTCGTCTTTGTGCGGCGAGATCTTGTTGCCCCTTTCCTCGAGATTTACTCCATTGTTTAGTCTTTTCGCTCTTTGAAGGGCACAGGTCGCGGCCAGGGCAGCAGCATTTTAGTACCGCCGGCTTCCTCTTCCAGGCACCGGTTATATACCAGGCTCCTCTCTTGTACTTCTTTGAAGTCGCAAGGAGAATTGGATCCCCCTCCTTCTCAACTTACTAAAATTTCTTGGATGACCTTATCCTAGTCCTTACCTTTCGCTTTTCGGTGCCCGTGCCTCTTTTTTTTACTTACGCCTAACAACTTTCCCCGTTTTTCTTTATCACTGGAACCTCCCCATTCTTCCGGAAGACCAGGCTCCCTTTCAGTCAGGAAACCATTCCACTCTTCAGTTACGTGGCCTGATTGATCAATCCTGGGATTCTCCCGTATTTCTTGGGATCTTAAATCTTTACCTCTGTGTCTCCGCACTCCCTGATGCTTGCGTCTTTTTTTTCATTGGTTCAGGTTTTTTGGCGCATCCCTTTTGTTTTCCCTCTGGGATGTTATCTTTTTTCCTGACCCACTCCCCTTCTTTTCCACCCAAATCAATTTTTATTTAGTACTGCATCCTCTCGTCAGTGCTAGCTTCCTTTTTGACCATCCTTTTTTCTCCCTTCAAGACCTGGAGTAAAAACATTGACCCTTCCGTCACCCCCCTTGAAAAAACGTATTGGACGGCGAGATTCTTTTCCCTCTATCTCAGTAACCCCCCCTACACTTCCTTTTCGATAAGACAGTCACGTCTCTTCTCAACCGCAGTCCTCCCCCCCTTACATCCATAAGTCCATGGAGTGACCACAAACCCCCCTTTTCTCCACTGAAGGAATCCTGTATGGTCGCAATCTTTTATTTAGTTTACCGTGTTAGACTCCCCACATAGGTTCCCCCCATCTGCCGAAATTACATTCCCCCCCGTTCATGAAGGCCGATACCCAAGTAGCCACGTCCCTTTTTACCCGCTAAAGTTTGTCCTTCTACGCACTGTCTCGCCAAGTTCCTTCAGTTTCCTTCAAAAGACTGACGGCGGTAAAAGAACAATCTTATCCCCGTCAACGGCGATGTCAAGGGAGAGTTCCACCAGGCTCTCTAACATATTTTCCAGTTCACTGGAGCCTCCGGGACACCAACGTGTCCCGTCGGGAACTTCTTCCTTCATGTGCTTTATCTCCCTCTACGTTGATTCTCTTGTAACATTCATCATTTTGTCCCCCTCGAGGTATCCATGGTTTTCCGCTTTCCCCTACCCCCCGCAGCCTTCATGAGTGGGGCCTTTATTCTTACCGTGATTCTCGTGCCAGAGTTTCGGTGGAGCCCGGCCCCGACAGACGATTCATATCAGTGCGATTTTCCGTCCTTTTCTGCAATCCGTTATCAAAGCTTCTGACTCGTGTATCTTTTCTTCTTGTTTAGATCCCGAGTCCCCCTCGAGTTTAGATTATGTTGCCTGAACGCCAGGTCATCCCACAGATCTAAGACCATGACGAATTCCCGAGATTTTGCCAAAGATCATGCCCTCCTCACCCCCGCCCCCCTTCTAAGTCTCGAAATTTTTTCCTTTGGGGCTGTACAGTCAAAATTCCTTATTTACTACTTCTGTAATAAACCCGCTCCCTCTCTGTTTCCCCAAGACCCCGCGCCCCTCTTAATAATTCTTTGACCTGTCTTAAAACGATCACCCACTACGCGACCAACCCTATCATGGATCTGGCCTCGGCCCCTCTACCTTTTCTGTACATTTCGCAATTCCCCCGCTGAAGTGAAATCCCTCGTATGCTCTTCCCTTTCATCTGATACTTATGACGCCTTCTTTTTTGTCCGGGCAACCCTTCAATGTCCACGCAGCTCCCTGCGGTCTTTGCTTCTTTTTTTTTACTTAACGTAAATTTCCTTCGTTCTCCCCTTTCTTCCCACGAAGACTCATCCTCCTGTTAACCAAGGCCGGATTGAGTTGCCCCTTCCCTTTCCACTTTCAGGAGCGGTTTTTTACGGATCTACCCATCTTCGGTCTTGGGCGCGCGTGCGCTGTTTTCGCTCCTGTGCGGCCGGCAACCCGAGCCTTTTTTTCTATCCTCCGGATCAGACTCCAACACCCCCCCCTTCTCCTATGCTGCAGTCGAGAACTCTTTTCCGGAGACCGTCTCAATCCCTGGAGTCTATGGACAACGAGCGGATCTTTCAGCATTGGTGAAGTTTACCCCCTTCGGCACAGAAATAAGTAAGCTGTAAGGAACAACACGACGAATTCTGCCAGAGACCCTTTAAAAGCTTTAGTGTTTTGAGCGAGGCAACATCCTTCCACTCACCGACTGGCAACCTGTTTGACCTCTTTTCGTGTCCTAGTGCTACCACCCAAAAAGAAGCCTAGACGGCGCCTTCTGGTTCCGTGGATTACGGAACTTCAATTCGTCCCCTTATTATTTCAGCAGTTTTGCTTCTTAACACAAGTTCCGTTCGTTTCTACCGCCGTCACACGGATTGCGCGGTCTCCTGGCCCTAAAAACGTGCCCCTTTTTTCTCTCTAACTTTTCAATCTTTTGAGTTCAGGTGACCCGCTTCGGGTTTTCACCGGCTCTCTTCTGCCGAGGGCGGCCCTCCTCTCTTGACTTCGCATTAATATAGATACAGTCAAGTCTTTCCCCTTACCCTAAATACTGATCAAGTTCTCCTCATTTTAGGCCTATGTGTTCGTTAATCTTCAATCATTCCCTAGAGTCAAGTTTCTTGTCCCCGTTTTTTTAAAAATTTAAATTCTTCTCCTTTTAGTGATGTGGTGCCCGTCCATCCTGATTCTTTCTCCCATCTTTCCATCTCATTCTTCGCCCCCCCTCATGCGGGGTAGTTTCCGCAAATCTCTCATGAAGAGGTATTTAACCTATTTCCCTCCCTCCAGATCTTCATTCCTCTTACTAGGTTCCTCCCTCCCTTCTTTCCCTTCCACCGTCGGATGTATTCCCACCTCCCCTTTCTGTCCGAACGGTGGAGAGAAGCATCCCCCCGGTCGATGATTTCCGACGTAGGACTCGACGAGCCTTCGCCGAAAAACCGCGAGATCGTCTCTATAGAGGCCTGTTACATCTATCTCTGGGCCGACCCTTCGTTTTGGGGGTGATAGGTTTTAACCGGCTCTAGCTTGTAGCGAGCTGATCCTTCTTATTTTGTTTGTTTTTGTGTTTCGTCCCTTCCGCTGCGAATCGACATCTCCGACTACCTATGCTCTTTTTCTCCACTTTTCGGCCGCAATCTCCCTTCCTTGTTCCCCTTATTTTTTCCTTGGCAGAATTGCCTTTCTTCAAGTTTACGCGCTCATGCTGACGCCTTAGGTAGGCCATCATTTTCCTTACACTTCGTGTTGAATGTTCTTCCCTTTATTAGGCCTTCCTATATTTGTTTTTTCTTTAGAGAACCAGAGGGTTCCTACGATACGACCGGAGTCCCCTTTTTTGTTCCCTTTTCACCCCCGTATTTCGAACGCCGCGTTATTCTGTTTTCTTACCGCTTCCTATTTGCATTTTCCCCAGAGACACGCTCTTTGTTATGCCCGGATCAGGCTTTTCCCGTTTTTTCTTGCCTTCGATATCATTTTCCCTCTTGGTCGGCAGACCGCCATGTTTCTCGTCTTCTTCCTTGGATCCGGGAAGTGAGTTTTCCCGCCTAGTATCGGCTTTCTTTCGTCCTCTCCCAGTTGCTTGATCTGTTCCTTCATCCCCGCGCCCTTTTTTTTTTTTTCTCTTTCCCCTTGACCTGGTAGCCGACCTGTCTTCCATCCCCTTTGACTCTGATTTTCATTCTCAAATGACTCTTTTGCGCCCCGCTCTGCTGAGTGTTGTGGTACCCCTTAATCGGGCATGACTTTCCTTTTTTTTCTTTGAGAAGTAGCTTCCCACCATCGATAGTTCGTACTCTTTTTTTCAGGAGGGTATGATGCCGCTATCTGAATGGCTGACATCTCTATGACGCGGCCTAGTCGGAGCCGCTCGTTTAACCTCCCTGCATAGGTCCTTCCTGGCGCCCTGGCCAGCATGTTGATTTTCCACGCTCCTTCTCAGGTGGGTTAGGCCCCTGTTTTATCAAGTTAGCTTCAAGCGGACCTTGGTTTCTGAGAGGCATGAAAGGGCGGCTTTCCCCTCAGCATCCAGGCGACAAGCTCTCCCTTCGGACGGATCACGATGTCCCCACGTTTTCGTTGCAGTTATTGGAATGTAGAGCTACCTTCCTTTTCCCCCGCCCGCTCTTTTCTTCCCCTTGCGTGGGAACTCCCGACCCCGCGAAACGAAATATTCACCGTTGTTACGGAAGATCAGACCACATTCTTCGCCCTGTCCCCTTTGAGCCACTTCTTCTCACTCGTTCTCCTCATTCTCCTTCCCTCATCCCCCCTGCTTTTGACATCTCTTTTCCTACAAGAGTGGACTGCCTTCCCTCTCGTTGCCGCGAGATTCTATCTCATCGGTATTTGAGTAGTTTTTTTGCGTCCCTTCTCTCCTGTATACGTGCAACTTTTCTCCGTTCAGCCATCCAGATTGTTCCCCTGCTTCTATCGTTATGGTCACCTTGCCCAGAGGTTTCTCCCCGAACTTCCCCCTTTGCGGGGCCTTTCCAAAACCCGCGCTCTTTGACGTCTGAAGATGAAGTCCTCTCACTCTGGAAGGTTGGCTGGTCTTTCCGTGAACCCATTTTTAGTTTTGGGAGAGAGCACTACTCCTTGGCTTTTGGTAGATTTCTGACTTTCTGATTCGCAACCCCTTTGAGTTGAGAGGCCTTTTTTTCGCCCTGTCTGCTTTCCCACTCCCCCCAATTCTCGGGCCGGCTTCTCTACCCAGTTTCCAGCGAACCTCTCTCCAAGATTTATCAATTTGAATTCTCCCGGATGCCAAGCGCTTCTAGTCCTAGGGGTTTCGAGATTCTCCCCCCGAGCACGTATTTTTTTTCCAGTACCCAAACCCTGAATCGTAACTTCCCCCTCCGGCTCATGGGCGCGGCTTTTTTTGTCTTCTCAAGGGATACCGTACTCCCTGAGACAAATTTGATCATTGTGCAGGGCACGCAGTGATCCTTTCCTGAGGTGGGTCGCTCAACTTGGATTTTTCTTTTTTTGTTTTAGGAATTTCTGGTATGGTCCACATTCTATCCTTTCCATTTTAAGAAAATCCATTGTTCTGCTTTTCGCCTTTGGCCTTCGACCCCCGTTTCAGTTCCTTCGCCGTCCTGAGCTTGGTCCTTTCTTTTCCTTTTCTTTTGTGAGGTCCTGGAGATCCTTTGGCGCTTCGCCCGGACCTGTCGGTAAGACCTGGCCTTCTTGGCTCTGTTACTCGGTGTATCTCGTGTCTACTAGGTTTTCCATCCTTTTGCCGAAAGTTTGTTTTTTTGGTTGCAACTGTTTTGGATTCCCGTCCCGTAGCTTTTCTGAACGACCTTCTTCATTCCGTCAACCTTGGTTTTTTTTGTTCTTCTTGACGGCGTTCGTCGATTTTTGTTTTTTGATAATCGGTTGCTGCCTCTTTCTTTATTGACCCCTCATGAGCCGTCAAAATGATGAGAGTTCTTTTCTTAGGCAGTGACGTTCCCACGCGAGCGCGCCTAAAGTCGGTGGTCGAGAATTGAGTGCGTTATCGTTGTCTGTTTTCCTGAAGGAATGAAACGCTCAGTAGAGGATACGAGCATGGTAAGGAGGCGCGCCGCTTGCTCCGCCCCAGGTGCGTAATTACCTTCTTCTTTTTGTCTCTTCTTGATTCTCTCCAGACCTTAGTGGAGATAGATTTTCCTTCCTTTAGTCAACCAAAATGATGAAGCTTGAGCCGCGTGAAGATCCGGTTTTTACGGAGCTTGCCGCTCCCGTGCTCCCTTCTATAAAGTCGGACAGTGCACAGGAAGGTGTAATGGCCTCCTTCCGCGATGGCTTCCAGTGCTGAACCCTCTGCCTCTTCGCTTTTCCCTTATAACTTTTCCTCATTTCCCAGAGTGATGGAGGTAAGGGAAATACGATTTTAACAGAACCCGAGATTGGGTGTTTTGGCCAGATGGGAGTGATATCAGACCGTTTTTTTGTTTATCTTTAGGGGAGCCAGCCTGCGTTTTCATTTTCTTACAAAGGAAGCCTAGTAATTTTCTTTTGAGGAGTTTTCTCCGCTGAGGCAACTCCACAATTCTCCTTCGCCAAAGAGAGAAGCTTTTTGAACTTTCTTAGACGGACTTGTCGAACGGGAAGGGAGTACGAGACCGATCCCCCCACTGGACGTACTGATATAGTTTCTTCCTTCTCTCACATTACAAAACAAAAGTATGACAAGAGTGTCGTGTGCCTTCCCTAACGATGTCGACCGAAGTTGTTGTGAAATCGCGCCCAAAGTGGTCGCCTAGCCCTTCTTTGCAGCCCGCTCTCTTTGTCAGGCGCAGGATCAAAGACCCGCAGCCTTTTTTTTACAAGTCTCCTCCAGCTATCGCTTCAATCTTCGCCAGAGTCTATTCCGGATGAGTCCCGGATTCCGGATGATAGCTTGGTTTTTCTGCCCTTGAATGGACCTGACGGACGATTCTGTTCCATTGTCCTTTCCTTTGAGGGCGCCTTCTCCCGGTCCGTCATTTCTATGCCTCAGACAGGTATTTTTTTTGGTCAGGACTTGTATCGGCGCCAAAGCGCTGGAACTTTTTTTTCGTTCCCAGTTCCTTCCCAAACAAAGCTTTGCCCCTCTGTCCCCATCTTTCTCTTTACTACTTTCTGATGGTGAGGTCTCGGTTCCATCGTCCCATTCAATCTTGATGCACCCAACATCCCTCGTTTTCCCGCTTTACTGTGCCTTCTTGCAATTTAATTGAGCTCGGCCCCAGCTCCCTTAGGTCCGGCCTATTTTTTTTTTCTGATGGCGAGTACTCATCCAATTCCTTTTTTTTTTTAGAGACGATCGCATCAGATCCGGCCTTCTGGCTGGCCCCCTCCTAGGAGCTTGGACTCCTCCTTTGAAGGGCCTTTCGGAACCATGAAAATCTGGATCGACGCGTTTTCTCATCTTTTCCTGGAACGATGTTACCGACAGTAATCTCTTTTCCCTCTTTCTCCCTTGACGAATACTATTTTGTTTTTGTCGAGGCCCGAACGTACTCTTCCAGGCTTTTTGCATTCCCTTGCGCGACCTGCCAGGCATCGCCAACGAGGTCTCTTTTTTTTCTGCTCGCCCTTTTACTTTGCGAGCTTTTTTGCCATTTTTTCCCCCAGACCGCCTGGACCCGTGCTCTTTCCCTTTGTTTTCGTCTTTTCCATCCTGATGCGCGAGAGCTTTTTCTCTTTTTTTTTTTTGCTCGCTCTCTCTCGGAGAGGAGTTGTGGAGTATCTTCTTTTTTTCATTCATCGTTCTTTCTGTCGTCTCTCTTTCCGCTGTCTGGCCCTTGTTCCTCTCCAATTTCCAAAGAATTTCGTCGTGTGTTCACGCGATTCCGGCGTTTTTTACCGGCCGCGCTCTCATTTTTTAGTCCCTTGGAATTGTGGTCTCGCTCCTCCCGGATCCAGTCCTTTCCCTCGCTAGGTTTTTGGGTTTTTTTTTCTTTCGGGCCGCTTCTCTGTTGGGTTTTTTTTCCCTCCTTACGTTTTCCTCTTTCGGTCCATGGAACCTTCTTGTTTTCCCAACACCGGCCATCCCAAGGCAACTTTTCGCCTCCTTCCACCCCTGGTCCCAGCTTTAGATCTTGTTCGGATGTTTCATATTTTCATCTAGCCCTTCCTTTACGATGGGATAGGCGCCTTTTCCCGCTTCTTCTGCGCGGCATCCTCTCCTTCCTTTTGCTTCGTCTGAAACGTTGGCCCGCGGGCCTTCGATCTTTTGTTTTTCCATTACTAAACGACCTTCAACGAAGTCATGTCCTCCTGCATTCCGCCTGCCCCGAGCTTCAGCTTGAACCGAAAGGGGTGCGCAGCCCCTTGTTTTCCCTCCCCCACGCATCCACCGCTTCTGAAGTTTTTTGGCCGTCGCGACGTTTCGCTTCGCGATTTTCTCTCAACCCGCCCACTTGCACCTTCTTCGCGTTACGTAACGGGGGACGGCGTCGAGTGCTCCTTTTTTCCCCTCCCTAATAAAGCAAAGACGTCAATTCGAAGTCCCCACCCGGTGTTTAGTTTTTTTTTTTTTCCTCCTTTTCTGGATAGAACCCCCTTCTTCGGGCGACCTGGTACAGTGGTGGTTTATGGGGGGCTCTAGAACCCCTGGGAGTTACTCACCCCCCTTGTTTTGCCCTTCCACGTCGACAAGATCCTTTCCTGCTAACCAAGAAAAAGTAGTGGAGTTCGCCTTTTTGATCTGGTACGAATGAGAGCCAAGGCTCTCATTCTCTCGCCGCCAGACGTGCCCACCAACCCCCCCCCCCCCCCCCCACCACCCCCCCCCCCCCCCCCCCCCCTCTTTTCCCACCCAATAGCAAGACTGAAGGCGACTGGATTTCACGTTTTTCTTCCCTTCTCACGCTCAAAATATTTTAGTTCCCTTCCTCCTCGGTGACCCCATCCAGAACGTGTTCCCTCGCCTTTTTTTGTCATCCCGGTGATAGACACCTCTTCTTTTTTCTTTACCTTTTTTCGCGTGAATTCCTGGTCCATTCTTTCTCCCTTTTTTTTCCCCCCTGGCTGCCTTCCTCTCGTTACCGAAGTATTCCGCGACGCGGCCGTGTATTCTTGCCGTGGAAGGCCTGTTTCCCACCCCCGCCGTTTCCCCTTTTCTCCCCGAACCTTGTTCATTCCGCCTAGCAGACTTCGTTTCTTTCGTGGGTATCTTCTTGATAAGCGTCGCGCTTGAGATTTTCCTGTGTTTCTGAAAAGCCCTCCCCCGTGAGTGGTTCTTCGGTGCATTACCTTTTTTTCTGAACCGAAAGATTCGCCAGATTGATACCAGCTTTTCACGCTTAGGATAATTCCTTCCCACCCTTTTTTTTTTTTTTTCTCAGGTCGCTCGACCTTCCTTCTGTATATTCGTTTTCGCTCGGAATTGTAGGTGTCTTCTCGTAGTAACCAGATTCCCTTCGGGGCCCCCTTCCCCGAGGTTCCTAGTTTCTCCCCCTTCCCTTTTTCCCTTCCTTAACCCTGACCCTCCCTCCTTCGCACCCCCGATCTGGATTTCTTTTCTCGACATTTTTTTTTGTACATGGTCTCGAACACGTTTTCTTCTTCAACCAGCTTGACTCAAATACGATGCCCTCTCCCCTTTTCCTCTATAGCACTGCTTTCTGTTTTTGGTGACACCCTCTTTTCTTTCCACTTCAGCGCAATGGCTTCCTCTGTTTGTCCACCGGCCATCACTTTTTCTTTTTCTCCATTTCGTTCCACTCCGACGGATTCTTCCATGCGTTAGAGAGAGTTTTTTACTTCCCTGTTCTTCGGTTTATCAACGTTTTTTTTTTTTTGCGCGTCCTGTAGTGCTTTTTTCTCTTGTCCTTGGAACGGTCTTCCGTTCTCTTTTTCCGAAACCCCGAACCTATGATCCCTTTTACCGGTCTCCATGCCGCACCACCTCCGTTGTCTTTGCGCGACATTGCTGGAGGGTCTCCTTAGCCCAGATTTCAGCCTGGTACACCTCTTGCCGCCTTCTTTTCAAGTCTATTTCACCTACCTGCCCACGACGCGGTCCCTTACCGCCGAAGAATTCCGAAGATCAAAGTTTGACGTACGGTTTCTCCCCTTTCCCATGAATACCCCATCACCCTCCCTTGCTCAGTGTCCTCGTTTAAGAGTAGTGTCAAACACCGTTGCCTCGCCTCTACCGCGCCTCGACTTAGGTTTCTCTGGCGTTACTTTCCTCGTAAAGTCTTTATCGCCGTGTGTCGATTTTCAGGATCACCACTCCCTTTCCACGACTGTCGAAAACACCCACCCCTTTCTTTGCGTCGGTCTTCCTGCCCGATCACCTACCGTTTGTATCCGTCGCCCTTTCTTGTTTTCACGATGCGGGGGGAACGAAATTACGCTGTTTGATGAACTTCCCTTAAGACGAGCTCAGTACGGAGCTCCCCTTCTTTCTACTGATTTCTTTTTTTTCCCACGTAGGTCCGACACTATTAGGCTCACTACCTGATGGTGCGGACCCCCCAGTATGTTTCTTTCTTTGTCGTGACACCCCCGTGTAATTTCCTGTTATACCTAGAGATGCCGAGAGCGTTGTACGAACGTTTCTCCCAGGCTGCTTTTCATGGTCGTGATCGGTTGTCCTCTCTTCTGGCTCTCCACTTTCCGCGGCAAAAGCAAGTCTCCTTCGCAATAAGTTTCCTGCAGTCGGTTTTCTCCACAGATTCCCAGCCGATGGTCTCTTTATTTTTTCCTCCAATACCGCTCCATCCTTAGCGGTCCTTGATTAGCAGCATTGAGGAAATGCTAAGGTAACCTTCCCAATACTCATTTACTGCCCCCCATGGTTCTATGTATCTCTCCGTGATCTCTGATTCCCTTTTCGCCGACCGTTGCCTCTCCCTCGACATCCATTTCTTTTGCGCCGACTCTTCGCGCCAGCCTTTTGAATTGTCCATCTTATCTTTTTCCTCTTCCTTCTGTTGTGCTTAGGTTTTTTCGATATATTTTCCCATTCACTTCTCTCTTTGGTCGGCGAGAGGCGCTCTCTTTTTTCTTGGTGTCGAGGTTTTCGTGGCCAGTCGTCTGCCTCCCTTCGACATTGACTACCCCTCCGGTCCCTCTCTTCTCACGAATAGTTCGCCCGAAAGAGTCTCCTGTCCTTCCCCTCCCTTTGTCCTTTGGGAATCTTTAGCAGCTTAAGGATCTCATGCATGCGGCTTTCGCGTCGTCATAAGGCCTCTTTCCGTGCGTGAACATCTCTTCCGCTGCTCCCCTCATGGTTCATCTTCTTCTCTTTTTCTGATGACGCCGTCTTGGCTTAATCAAGAGGGCGGGCTCCCCTATGGGCCTGCCGAACCTCTTCCTTTTTTTTCCCCCCCTTTTTTTTCAAGCATCGTGCCGCGCTCGGTTTTAGCCCGTCCTCTTGCCTTGCAAATAAGCCGCATCCTTGTCCTTTCCCCCCTGATCAGGTATTCCCTTTCTCTCACCTGGTTGCCGACACGCCCACCCCCCCCATTCCCCACACAGGTGTCTTCCAAGTTTTCCCACCATCTTGTTTTATGAAGTGGATGAGAGTGACTCCACCAAGATCATGGTGATTTACTGCTCTGAAGGCTTGTTGTTCTTCCTTTGAATCGTGCCAGGCGTGCCCGCCTCGAGAGTGACCCTTTCTTTTTCATTCACAGGGGTTTTTTGTTCGTTCATCCAGCGTCAACCGGGTCTGTCTCTTTTTTTTTACATCTGAACTGCGAACATTTTTCTCCCCTCCCTCGTATCCCTCATGGACGAGTGCCCCTCCTTTTCCTCGCCCTGGTTTCTCAGTCTTCTGTTTTAGTCTCTCTGCCAGCCGCGTTTCCCATTACTACTAAAGTTCGCTTTTTTGTCTGGGTGTCGTCACAAACAGCACAGCTCGTTTGAGCTCTCCTTCTTTCATCCTTCCTGTCCCCCCTTTTCCGCTTCGTATGCATGTCTTGTTTTCCTCAAACTCTTTCCCTATGGCGAGCACTCCTTTGTCTGAGACGCTCGCAATTGTCCTTTTCCCCCCTATGGTAGCCGAATAGAAATAGTATGCAGGCGGTTGTTTTTCCTTAAAGTAGCCTGTCGACAGATAGGAAAATCTGGTACCCTTTCTGTCGACCGGACTCCTTTTTTCTGTTCGCCTTCTCTCCCCATAATTAACAGGATTCTTTTGCGATCCCTATTGAAACCTTTTTCCCCGGCCATGGTTTGAGGAGAATGGAGGAGATTCATTTTTCCACATTTTTTTTACGGCTGGTTGCTCTCTCCACTCCACTTTTTAACGTTCTTCGGTTGTCCTCGCCCACGACATTCGAGACCTTTTTTGACCCTCTTTATTTGAAAGACAAGCGATGAGGCTCCCTCCCCCTCTTCCATCTCAGGCCTATCCCCCCTACTCTTTTTATTTTTTTTTGCGTCGATGTGGTTAAGACATTGTTTGCTCCAGTAACGACTTAACTTTATCCTTCTCTCCATCAGATAGTTTTTTGCCGCGGTCGTTCATTCCGTCCTCTTCCTTTACCCAGCGAAGGATTCTCCTAAGGAACTCTTTTTGTTTCAGACCCGCGGTTTTGGCACGGTCGTTGAGAAGAAGACTTTTGCATTTCCCTCTCCCGTGCTTCCGTCCCCTTGCCATCCCACGAATGATACTTTTCGTTCTCCGCCCCGTCGAAGGGCAGGGGTAGATTTCTTTCTTTTTCTGCCTGAGGAGTCATAAGTGTTTTTATTTGTGCTTTCTGTTGTGACCCACAGTTTTCTTCCCCAGGATTTTTCCCCCCTTTCTCCTTGCTGCTTGCTGGGAATCGCCCTTTCCCTCTCCAAGGAACCTGTTGATCCCGAAATTAGAGCAAGCCTTTTCCCCCGCCTCCGAGGAGAATCTTGTGTCTCTTTCTCTCCCACAGGATTCCCGTCTCTGGTTTCCCCTTCTTCCGCCCGGCACTTTTTCCTCCCTTGGAGCGGCGGGTCTTCGGGTACTATGTTGCAGCCTTATCTACGCTACCCGATCGAACCCCACGTTATAGGTCATTAAGCGACTTCTGGTCTCCACGTACTCCCCCGTTTTCGACACCTGGATTCCTCCCCTCTACTGGAACTTTCCTGGCATTTTCCTCTTCACCTTTAACCTGTTTGAGATCCCAGATTTTTCCTTTGATCTTATCTCTTTTTTTCCGTGATCCCTGTCGCCTTCACGCAGGTATTTTCTTTTTTTTCTTTTTTCTCTGTCAATCTTGGTTCGGATAGTCCCTCTGTTCTCCTGGTCTTCCCGGTGTCCCAACGTGATAGCTTCCTCCGCCTCTGCTCTTGGTTCTCGGGATTAATTAGAGTTTCCCCCGTTCCTTCAGGTGCAGCTGTTCTTTGCCTTTTTTTCCCTCGAACACGTCTTTAAACTCACGGCCACTGAGGAGTTTCACCCTCCTTTTGCCCTCCCCCCTCCAGCACCCCGGGGTGTTGGTTGGTCCTTTTGAGAATTGACTCGGAACTCTTTATGTTATTGGAAGGGTTAACCTGGTCTACCCCTGACCGTGACGTATTCTAGCCCTCGTCCTTCTTTTTTTGTCTTGGTGACCGGCGATCGCTGAGAACCGAGAGCTATTCTTCCCTTCCCCTTTTTCCTTAGCTTTCTTTGGTTCAGGTATGGTGTCAATCAAATTCGCCCTCTTCTTGTTTCCAGATCCTCAAGAAGTCGCGGCTAGAGGTATGAAGGTTTCAGTCCCTTTCTTAAGGTATTTGTATTTTCTCCCCCCTCTTAATGATAGAGCCCGATTTTTGTCTCCACCGTGGTCGTCTTGCCGACTTCTCCGACCCGCGGTATATCAACATCCCGAGAAACTTCGGTCTCTTTTCCCTGATGCGACAATTTTACGAAGCTTTCTTCTCTTCCCTTAGGCTCAATAAGGGACGTTTCCTCTTATTTTTCCATTTACGTTGTGTCTATAAAAGGTACGTTAGGGCTGTCCGGTGTTTGAGTTGCTTTCAGGAGTCAATTTACCCTGTCTGGCTTGAGGGTCCCCGGTGCCCTCAGCGACCCAGATTATCTCTTACCTCCCCGGAGTAAGTCCCCCTAACGGGATAGATCATCTTCATCTTTTTCTGTACGCAGGTCACCTTTATCAGCCACCCCCCATGGGAGCTTCCGATGTAAGGGAGAGAGTTTTTTTCTAAGCATAAGTAATGGTGCATCTTCTTTTCCCCTCTGCACTAAATCGGTTTGTTGCCCTTTTGCTTTGTTTCCACTTTTTGCCAGCAGCGGAGTCCTCGTTTTTTTCTAAAACTCTATTGGATTTTTGCTTAACATTACTTCTTTTACTCATTGCGCCCTGCTCTTCTTATTCCTTTTTTTTCCTCCGGCTTGAGGGATATCCCAAAGTAATTCCCGCTCCCCCCTTCTTTGGGTTCGCGCGAACTTCGATGATTTCCCTTCCTGTCGGGATTCCCCGCCTTTGACTTCTTTTTCCCCTTGAGTCACACTTTTTTCCGCGCTCCCCTCATCTCATTTTTTCTAGTTCTGATCGTGCCACGCCAGCGTCTCTGCGTGGCTCTCCTTTACGGTCACTTCCAGCCCCCCCCCAAAACCTCCAGTATTCTTCACCCGCGGCATTTTCCTCCGGGCTTCTGTGTTTTGTCGTCCTTTCTTTTTCCTCGACTTGCCCATTCTCCCACTACAGCGGATGATCTTTTTTGGTTTGATTTCTTTCATGAGCCGGCCCCACGTTTTTCGTAGTTCTGAATTTCCCCCACTTCATTTTTG
>Ga0179593_1591496_pt1 | contig 15203 bp, 22 predicted proteins | sample CZODoug2_1_08_16_FD_185931 | JGI IMG/M metagenome (GOLD analysis project Ga0179593, IMG submission 185931) | Vadose zone soil fungal communities from Angelo Coast Range Reserve, California, USA - CZODoug2_1_08_16fungal (PacBio error correction) | ecosystem: Environmental > Terrestrial > Soil >... | reverse complement strand
AGGCTACACAATTGAAAGATTTTCCCTGTGCTTCTGCATTCTCACCCTTTTTTTCAAGATAGGAGACTCCCCCCCCTGCCCCCCCCCCACTCCCCCTTCTTTCCTAAAATCCGCGAAAGATCCTTGCTTTCCCCCCATTTTTCTTTTCCCCGCTCATCAAGATATTTCCCAGCTTCCTCCCTTATCATCCCACTTTCCCCATCAGATTGCTAAGAAGCGTTAGATTTCTCATCCCGCCCCTCCCATCACCCAGACCGGCTCAAAGAAATTAAAATCGTTCATTCGCATTCTTTTCCCTTATTCCTCTTTTTTAGTGGAATTCTCGCCTCCCCCTGAGTTAAGCCTCCCTTCCCCCCTACTGGCTTTCGCGCTCCCATAAACCACATACCCAATTGGAACTTATTCTTTGAGAAGAAGTCGTCGCTTTTCTCGACTCCCCGTCACTCCGGAAATATTCTCCTTTTCCAGGAATGACATAATCTAGTTCCGTTCTTCGAGGCTTTAGCCCCATTCCACCTTAAACTTTAAAGAGATACGTGTCTGTCTCTTTTATGTACGTCTTTCTTTAGCCCTTTCGTCCCCCAGCGCGACGAACTCCTAACTCCCCCCTTCAGTCTCCCGTATTTTCGACTGCCCAGCGCGCTTCTCTATTTTACCTTTGCTCTTTCCCCCTAACAGCACAAGAGGGGAGTCTGCCTTCAAGGACGCGTTTTCAAATCGAGTCATCAAAAGTTTCAATTCATGCCTTTTTCCCCGCGAGGGGACCTCGCGTCTTCTTGCTTATCATTGATGCTTCCTGGAGCAGTTCCTCTTCAGTGTTCTTAGTATTTTTCTCCGACTCAGAGTCGAAGGAAAGTTTTTTTACATCTTCCAAAACCATTCCCCATCCCGTAAACTTTAAGGAGAATAGAATTAATCATCTCCAAATGTAATTCCTTGCTCCCTCCAAGCCTGCCCTTCATAAATAACGTGGTGGACCTCTCCCCTTAGAAGTATGGCCTGTTTTTTGGCGTCAATAACCCCTTACCCTTAATAACTTCCGAACTCTATTCCCCCCCAACTTTTTCAAGTGACGGGACCTGCGTCGTCTCTTTTGAATCTCCTCGCGGTTGTTCATCGAAGTGAACAGCGCGCGCACCTTTTTAACCCCTCTGAGTTATCAGACAATGCATTCTTTACAAAAAGAACACTCTCCGCGTTAAGCGCGCTTCCCTGCGACTTTTCCTTTGCGCAAATTCATGAGGAAAAGAGCCGTGCAGATGGAAGCCTCCTTTGAATATTCTGGAAATTATCGTGTTCTAGATGCTCAGTAATCCCCCAGAAAGGTTCTTTGGACTTTTTTCCTCTCTGGTTAGGGAAAGAATTCCAGACAACATTTCCCTGCTCTTTTTACCCCTTCCTCTCTTCGCCCAGTGTGAGTGTACTTCCCTCTTGAGTAAGCACGTGCCTCTTGGACCGGCTTATTCTGTCCGTATCCCCTCCAAAACGTTTTTTGTGCGAGTAAAATCCCTTAGAAGTACGCTCCCCCTGATTCTTTTCTTCCGCGAACCACGCGTTTCCTCTTTTGAGAAGAGGAATCACGTGGTCCCACCACCTCGGCCCGCCGTACCTCCTTCCCCCCTCTTGCTTCGGTAAGATTCAAAAATGACCACTTTCTTTCTCTCTATTTTCCTAATTTTTTTTTCTCTGATCTTTGCTTTCTGGTGTTTCCTCTTGTTTGAAGATCCGAACCCCCGATTTTTTCCCGGTCGTTGCCCTTTGGTGGCGGCGTTTCTGTGTTTTAACTCTTTTTTTATTAGCCCCCCTTTCCGCCTTTCGGGGAGAGGGGGAAAACTCCAAGTAATCATCGATACCTGCTATCGTCTTCACTAATCTGGACTCGCAACAAGTCGCCGGTTGATAAGGTTTTTTTTTCTATCCGTTCATCATGGTCCTGATGAACTCTTTCTTGTCAAATACCCCTGGTGGCGGCGACTCCTTAATCCTCAGTGTTTTTGGAACTTTTCTTTTTTTTAATTCCTTCGCCCAACGATCTCAGCGTTAGGCGACTCTTAACCAGATGGCTATACGGCTGGTCCCTCCCATATCCATTAATTATTGTATTAATCGCCCCCGACTTCACAGTGTGCCGGAGAGGATTTCAGTTCATTGCCATCAAATATGGACCCCCCTTCACTCTGACTTCGATTCTCTCTCAGTTCTCCATGTGTATCCTTTTTTTCCCCTTTTTTTCCTGGTTTTCACTTCTAGATGAGGTTCCTTTACCCTCCTCGCATTACTCTCGGCGCGGCTTCACCTTGCTTTCCACCGCCTGTCCGGAAGTCACTGGGTACCCGTTGTTTTCCATAAGAGTCAGACGTTGAAATGTGACGGACGTTCTCTTTTGTCCACCCACCTGTACTTCTCCCCCCCCTTTAGGGATCCGGAATGTATGAGAGAGCACGTCCCTTGGAGATACTAGATCCGTACGCCTTCTTGGATTCCTTGCCTGGCGTTCTCGTGGGATGTACTTTTTTCCTTTCTCTTACTCGTTACTCTCGGACTGCTCTGAGGAAAATCCCATTCACGACTCCTTGGCCCCCTCCCGTCCTTTCCTGATAATCTCTTCGATGGTAGAAGCTTCTACCCGCGACCACCCTGCAGATTTCCTCTCTTTGGCAGAACGCTTCCCTCCTGACGCTACTTTCCCTCGTTTGCTTTTTTTTTTTTTTCCCCCTCTCTGAACCTTTTTTATGGTTGGCTCCAAGATTAAGCAAACCCAAGCTGCCTCTCTTTTGACATCGATATTAGAACGCTATAGCTAGTCTCTTGTTCCCCGAAGTGCTTCCCTGCTGCTCTGAAATCCCCTTTCCTTCGCACCCTTGATTTTTTTTTTCCCCTTTACTTTTTTTCGCGAGAACTTTTCAAAGATGGATAGCCCTGCCGTTCGCTGTTTTACCCGTACTGAGTAGGACACCCTTTTGGGGCAGATTCCTCAGATTGCCGTTTTCTTGGTCTCTCTCGGACGAGAAGCAATTGTCAGTCGAGACCCCTTACCTTCTGGTTTCTGTGAGACTCTCTCCAACCTTTGCTTTTTCTCTTTTTCAAGGCGGACCTCTGCGGAGAGACGCAATAGACCAGCCCCACCTTTCCCGATGTTCCCCCAACGAATGCGTCATGGTGCCTATTGTAAAGTTCTTTGAAGAGTCTTTTTTCTGCTGGTTTCATGTGCTTACCGTCACTTTCTCCCCATACTGTGTGACCGGTATCTGATGACAGCTCCAGTCCTCTGGGAGTAACTTTCGTTTTCCTTCTCTAGGTTTGCTTCAACTGGTCTTCGGGAGGGACCTCAGCTTTTATTTGTTTCCTTTCATTTGTTTTTTCATTTTTGGAACGTATGTTGAGAGGGAATGACTAAAACGTACCTGTATTTTCTTGCACCCTCCCCTCTGGATGGGGGACATGTTTTTGATGAGATAGATGGTTCTCTCCTTTTTGTTGTTGTTTTTTCTATTCATCTCCCCTCTTTTTCGGTCGACAGAGACAATGTACGTTTTTTCATGAAATATAATCTTCCCGTTCCCCCCCTGCCCACAACCAAAATTCGCAAACTATTTCCCCCCAAATAAGGTCTCACCCTCTTGCACTACTCATCCAAATCCCTACTCCCTCCCCGCATTCCTCCCAGATTCGCAAGACTTTCTTTTCATTTCCCATTTCAAGGAGTTCGAAGGTCAGAACTTTATAGAAATTCCCTTCCGATTCACAGAACATCACCCCACAGTTCGCCAACCCCCCATTTTTTCCCCCGACGCATTCGTTTTATGGACCTTTCCCGACTTCTCTACCCTTTCCTATAGCCAGGGGTTCAAGACCCATTCTTCGATTAGAGACGTTGACCAAGAGCCCTCCACCCTCCCACATCATTGCCTTGAGCAAGTAGAAGAGCAGACCGTTTCGCCTTTTTCTTCCCCAATTCTGGACACTTTCTTTTTTTTTCTCGCTCAAGCGGATGTCTCGAGCTGTCCCATGAGTGAAGGAGAGGAGCCCTATCTTTCAGGCCTTCCAACCTCCTCTTCCACCGGCCACAGAGAAGGGATGCGTCCCCTTTTTCTGAGAAGTACGAGGCAGGTCTTCTTTTTCTCCCCCTTTCCGGAATCCAGTATCCCTCTTCCAGCTCTAGGCAATTTTCCCTAGAGGTATCTTCTCCCTTTACCAAAACCCCTCCCCCCGATGGAGGAGAGAGTAAAGATACCGAGTCTTCCCCCCACCTCTCTAACATAGCGCAGTAATGCCTGTCGACGAGGGGACTTCCTTCTTAGCCATCCGTCTTCCTTCTTAGAGTTCCCTCAGTCGTGCTTAGTTGCCGCTGAAGATCCCGCGTCTTTTCCTTCTGAAGGAAGCCTGATAAGGAGTTCCCCCCATGCCCCTCCTCACAACCGCCCTTCCCCTCCCACACCAGTTCCCCTGCCGGCGCCTTCTCCTTCCTCTCTATCGCATGAACTAGACGTTCGCTTGCCGGAGGCCGCCCCCCCTTACTTTCTTTTCAGATTTCCTTTTTATTTAGGTTGTCGCCAGTTTCTAACTAAAAGGATTACTCGCACCTTTTCAGAGAAACGCGCCCTCTTTTCCCCCCCATAACTTTTTCAAGTGATTACGGTCAGGATTTGCCCTTCCCGCGTGCGTCCTCCGAAGTTTTTTTTCCTTCCCTTAACAGCTCGAGCCCCACCTTACATCTCGCTTGAAAACATTATCAGACCCCACTTCCCGGCCCCCCCCCCCCGCCCGCGTTTCGTTTCTCTAGCACTCTCCAATAGAAGGTTCTCCTCCCCTCCTTTTTCAGGTCGCATTCCCGCGCCGGCTGCTCCCGATGGAAGCAAGCGAGGGGTTCCCCTATGACTTCGCTGGCTTCGTGTTCCCTATGAGACAGCCAAGAAGAGAAAGCCTGTTCCTGCTGAGCCAGCCCTCTATTTTTCCAGTACCCCCCTCCCCCTTTCCCCTGACAAGTCGATTACAGGGGACCACTTTCCCCGCCGCCACAAGTTTTTCCTCTCCCTCCTTTCTCATTCTGAAGAGAGGGTCCTTTATATTTGAAATTCTCTCCCCGTATCACCCCCACCCGATACCGATCCTTTCCCCCCTCCGGAAGCGTCCGGTATAGATGTAATTCTTTCCGTGTCACACTCCCCCCCTTTTCCTTTGGCTAGCATTGAATTCCGGTGCTTGGTCCACCCCAGAAAAGACGACCAACCGCGGTCTCTTTTTGATTTTTCTTTCTTCCACCACGGCTTTTCCCTCCTCTCTTTTACCTAATAAGTGTGGTTGTTGATCGATTAGAGTTGCTGCTTGTTTCCTCAGACCCTGAGTTTGTTTCACGGTAGGGGGGACCTTTTGTTGGAGGCGTTTCTGATTTTTTTCCCCCACCGGCATTCTGCTCGTCTCTGTCGTTCGTTGGTCCCCTGCCAATCCGTAAATCAGAACGGCGTTACGGGCGGCACTTCTCGACTTCCCCCAGGCTGCTTTTAGGTGATACTGTTTGCTCCTTTTCAAAAGATAACGCAGTCCCCTCATTTATCCAGTTTTACCTGTTGGCTTCCTCTTTCCCTGTACCACGCCGGGGAGGGGAACTTCGGTTACTGCGGGTCCATCTTCTCTTTTCCATCAGGCAAACGCGTCCTGCGCTACTTCGTCTCTCACCCCTCTACTCGCCCCCTCCTTCCATCTTTGCAGGAAGGAGAGGCCCTTTTCATGCGCCAGCAATATTGGCTGCTTTTTCTTCCGACGGTCTAGGAATCCTCCCGTCGCAATTTCTTTTGGCCTTATTTCGTGTTTAAACTTCTTTTTTCCAGCGATGGCTAGCTGTCCCCCTTAGATGCGTCCCCCAAGACGCGCGGCGTCTGCTTTTTTCCCCCCCTTGCCTGTCCGACGGCTGCCGTCCTCCGCCCTTCCGGTTTAAAAGCCCCGTGGCCTCTCTTTCTTTTTTCTTGCCTGTTTTAAGTAATCGTGTAGTTCTTGTCCGGCAAACATTCCATCTCCCCCCCACGGTATGTGAGGCGTTTTGCCTTCTTCTATCTAGTTTTTTTCGATTGCTGATCGTTGCCTTACTTTATTTGGCTTTCTTTTGAATGGACCTTTTCTTAGCTTGGATTTCCCGTTTTATCCTTCGATTTCTGATCGTCCCTTCCCCCTTTCCAGCCCTCACTGAGAGGGAACGCTCCCCGCGAATACTGATTCCGCCTTTCCCTTCGACGCTTCAACACCGCTAAATTCCTCCTTCGCGATTTGCTGGGGGGTGGGTTTTTTCCGCTTTTTTTTCATTCCAATCTTCCCTCCTTCTTCTGATTTGATATGAAGTGCTTGGCCAGATCGCGAGGTTCGCTGTGATCTCGACAGCCTTCCTTCATGCGATTTGCTCCTCCCCAGAAGTGAGATTACTGTGCTAGGCGGACATTCTTCTTCCGCAGTGCGGTTGCTTTTTTGGCGAGAGACTGTAAGATGGGGGAAGGCGTCGCGCAGTGTGGGCCCCCTCTAGTAATTCCTTTCCCTCGAATCTTTTTGTGAACGGATTTTGGAGAGCCCTCTTCCGACGAGCCGGGCCTTCCCTTTCTGGGTTTCTGGGTTGAAGCGAGTCAACGATTTATTCTTCAGTTGGATTTCTTCCGTGAAAACCCTTCCAACAGGACTGCTCTCTTGCCCTGCCCCCTCTCCCTGACTCGAACTCCTTGCGCCATGGAACTATTGGTTCGGTGGCGTTTTGCTTCTTCCTCTTGAGTTGCATGGCGAGGCGGAACAGTCGGCCTTTCGCCCTCCTTCCTTTAGACTTTTCTTCCTTCCTTCTGTTGCGGAAAATAGCGTGCTTGATCGGGGAATGCCACCCCCATTTCTTTTCTTAAGATTGGCTGTGCCTTCTTTGATGTGAACGAGTGAGAATGGTTTGCCTTTTTCCATCCATCTTTTAGTATGATCCCCCCCCTTAAATGTATTTGGAGGCAACGCAAATCTAAATGGGGGTCTTCCCCGATCCCTCTATTTTTCCCATTCTCATAAGTTGTTTTGGTTGTTTTTTTTTTTGGGAATTTTTTTTTTTTGCCCCCTCTCAGCCCATTGCTTTTCTCCTAATTACCCCCTTTTGTTCTTTTCAGACAAATCAAGCTAGGCTTTCCTTCCACACAATAGAAAAACTTTTAACCTCCCCTAAGAGAAAGATACTTCTTTCCTGCTCCCCCTTTTTACTCGCTTTCCCTCCCCCCCAGAGGACGCACGAATGTATAAGCCTGGTAACCACCCATTTCCCTCATCTGACGTTAAGACCTTCGTCAATGCCATCAGATTTCCAAGCCCCCAAGACCCCGAACCCTTTATGTTTTTCCTTGAGAATTAGTTTTCGCGGCGTTCTCTTTCTAGGGAATTCCTCTACTACGGCGTTTAACTCCCCTTTTGCCCTTTCCCCCGCTGAGCCCCCGCTTTTTCTTCCTTCACTTTTACCCCCCCCCTTGGCACCCTCGACGAGCAGAAGGCGGGTGAAGCGCTTCCCTCCGCTCTTATCCTTCAATATTAGCGGGAATTTTTGACCGCCCCTCTTCCCATCCGGACTCCCTCTTCAGTGAGAGAAAAAAAACCCCCCATCTTCACCCCGGCATTTTCTTTTCCTCTGGCTGTCTCCGCCCTTTTTTTCCCTTCTACGCCGGCGCTCGCCTTCCCTCGCTTTTCCCAATTCTCCATCGCTCGGTCTATTACCCTGATTGCCAACGCCCTGGGCCCGCCTCGCGATTTCCGTTTTTTCACTTTCCTGCATCTGTCCAACAAATTCCCCCCTCAAACGATGGAGGAGTTTTTCCAAGGAGGGGCCGCGTTATCGTTTCAAGCCTTCTGGGTTCGCCAGATCTCCCTGATCAGTGATGCGGCGGAGGAGCGTCCCCCTTTCGTCTTACTCTTACGAACGTAAAGCGAGTTTGGTTTTTTGTTCCGAGGAAGCCCGTCCCTTTTCCCGGACGAGCCCCCCTCCTTCAAAAACCTCATAAAATAAGTAACGCTCCGGCGACCTACCTTCACTTCGCTTTCTCGACGTTTTCTAGCTTGAAGAATGCAGAAGAAAACTACCGTTATTCCTTCCTGCCCTTGACCTTTCAATTACCCCCCCTTTTTCCCTACTACTGACTTCAGAGACATAACGGGACTCTATTCCAATTTTTTCCCTTGTCTTCCCCCCGGGAACGGGGCGGTCTAGGCAGCCGTAGGCCCAGCCTCCGACGCCCGTTTTCTGCGACTGAAGGTATGCAGAGCGCATCTTCGCTTTCCCCACCCTGCCTCTTAGCAGGGACACTGCTCCCCTCCAACGTTAGCGCGCCTCGTTCGAAGTACGGCCCTCTTCTTTCGCCCCCAATCTGAATGACTTCCCTGCGAACAGAAGAAGTCCTCTCGTTTCTTTCCTGAACTTTTGTCGTTTTCCTCCCTTCGCAGTCCAGCCGAGTGGGACTTTTCTTAGAAAGACTGGATTTTTAGTTCCCATCCCCCCGTAAAACCCTCCAAAGTAAACGCAACGGCGGATACGAACAGCGGATCCCCCCCCCAGTTTTTTCCCTCGCAGCTTTCAGCACTTGCAGCGATTCCCGGCTCATTAACTGATCTCCCACAGACTCCCCCGAAAAAGCTAGCTTGGCGCTCCCCTTACTTGGCCTCCCCTCACTTTTCTTGGTTTTTCCCAGCGCCCCCTCCTTTTTCATAAGCGTGGCCGCAGAATGCCCGTGTTTTTCCCCTCCCAACTCAGCCCCCCGCCGGTCCCGACCTGCAACGCTCTTATAGGCAACACAGCGGAAATCCACTTCTCCCTCCCCCTTGTCGAGCTTCCTCCGCTTGTTTCCGATCGAACTCTGCGTTGGTTTTCCGTGCGGTTGGCGGCTTAGCCCCAACCCTTCATGCTCGCACCGATTAGGAACACTTCGGGGGCGCTTGACCCCTCCCTACATTTCCTTCCTTTCGGCTCTCCCCCCTGATCGGTGACTTCAAAGAGTTTGGTCTTGATACGTTTTTTTTCCAGGCTTACCGCTGGTCCCTGCGGCACGTGTGATCAGATGCTGAGTACAATCCCCTGGTTTCGGCTCATTGCTGGTTCCCCAAATGTGGCGGTTTCTCAGGGCGATACCCCCCTTTTCTTTAGTAGCAGGTTCCAACGCGTTTCTCGGCGTCGTATTGTTACCCCTCTTTCTCGTCTTTCTCAGCAACGGATTCCCAATCTGAGCAGGCCTGTTTTCAGACAGCATATTTGAAAACTGATAGCCCCGGAGACTTACGAGTCGAGGACGCTAAGTCGAGGGATGTTTGTCGGCTCTCCCTTATTCCCCTCACTCGATCCTTTTGAGAGACTCTCTTCACTTCAGAGGAGACAAGAGATTTCGCCCGTTGGAAGAATGATGACGAGAGCAACTGTCTTAAGTTTATACACCTCGTCTCGTTATAATGTTCTTCCTTCTCTCCCCCAACACACCTTCAGGAGATCACGGTAGGGAGGCGGCATCTGATTCGCCTTCCATTGAGATATTTGAGGACTTCCACCTCCCCCCCCCCACCCACCCCCCCCCCCCCCCCCCCCCCCCCCCCCCCCCCCCCCCCCCCCCCCCCCCCCCCCCCCCCCCCCCCCCCCCCCCCCCCCCCCCCCCCCCCCCCCCACCCCCCCCCCCCCCCCCCCCCCACCCCCCCCCTTCCTTATTCTTTCCTGGATTGTGTTTTTTTGAATGGCGGTCCTCCCTCCTTTGGCCTAAAGCTTTCCTTTTTTTCCTCTTCGATAGTCATTTCACCTTTCCAGCACGCTCCCTAGGGAACAGTTTTTCGCCCTCCGTCGCGCTTTCCCTGTTGGTACCTCGCGACATGACGTCGAGAGTATTTCATGAGGTTTTTCCTTCCTTCCCCCTCCATCTTTTTCTTTTTTCCATCCTATCCTTTTGAGCGCCAGATCCTCGATTTTGTTTTTCTTTTTGCCTTCCTGAGACGTGACGCCGTCTTTGAATGCGATTTTTGCGCTTGGACGAAGTGAGCCCGGCGCCGGAGGACCTTCCTCCTCCTTTATCTTATGCGATGTCTTTTTGGTCCGCGCGCTCAAGAGGGAATTTGCTCTTGTGACGATCCTGGGCCAACCGCTCGAGTAGGCCAGGCTTCTTCCCTCGAAGCTTTCTTTTTTAACTTTCTTTTTCTGTTCCGCATTCTTTCTTTTTCTGAGCAGGGAACTGAAAGTAGGGTTTTTTCGTAGCCCCTTTTTTTCCCTCGCGGTGGCTCAGATTGGACCTTTCCTGCTTTCCCTTCCCTTCTTTCTCTCCCACCCATAGAATAACCCTTTTTTACAGCAGCCCCTGCTCACTACTTAAGTTTTGGGCGCCTCTGTGATTTTCCTTTTTCGTGATTGCTTCCCCGGAGATACTCTCCAATCCTGGCGGATTCTTGAGACCAGTCGTGCCTTCCTCTTGGAGGAACTAGCTTTGATTCTGTTTTGCGCGGAGGGTGCATGAGGGAGCTTGGCGCACTTTTGCAACGCTTTTTTTTACTTTTGGGGTGGATTTTTTAGTGACTTTCTTCTTTCCAACAAAAACTCGTAGATGGAGTCAAGAATACTTGTTTTCATTCCGAGCTCATATCCTCCTCGTTTTTGGTGCCGATATCTGCCTTTCCGCTTGCCTCAATCTCCCCAGTTACGTTTTTTTTTTTCCCAGAATTTTCACGCTAGGCGCCCTCCTGTCACCACACCCCCCTTCGGCAAGCTGGAACCCTCCCCAATCCTTACCTCTAAATCTTGCCCCCGAGCCTGTGCAGGCAACGATCCTTAGCGTTATTTCCCCTTTTTCGGCACGACTGTCTCAGAACCCTGGTCCCTTATTTAGAACGGGTCATCAAGTCTCGCCATTTTTTCCCTCTCAACAGCACCTCACATGACCGGGCTCCCCACGAACTTTCCCCCCGTTTTTTTCCAGTTCGATTTCTTTATAGTGCCTATAGCATCCGGCCGATCACACGCTGACCTCCCTCCGAGGCCGTTGCGACCCCTCTCCACCCCCTTGGCCGGACTCGCCCGAGAAGAAGTCCTTCTAAGGGCCCCCTTCTCCACTATCGTTCCCCCCCCTTTTCCCACTTAATCTTCGAGGGAAGATACTGCCTTCCCCCCTCCCCCCCCTTGTCGCTCGGAGTCTTCCATCTCTTTAAGTCGAGCGCCCCCCCCCCCCCCCTACCAGGTGTGCAATCATAATGCTTCGTAAGAGAGTGTTTCATGTCGGGAGAATTAATCCTATCCCCTTTCACCTGACGTTAGTAGATCGATGGAACCCCTTAGAGCGGCACCGCTTCATCGCACCCCAAGTGATGAAAAACCCAGCAAACGATGGAGGTCGACGTCCTGGGCATTCTGCCCATCCCCTCTCAGAGAGATTCACTTTCCCGCGACGGGGACGCCAGAGTCCCAGCTGCCGTTTAGATTCTTTGCTCCCCGTTTTCTTAGGTGATTTGCCGATGGACGATCCTGGTTTTTCTTAAGAGGAGTGAAAGCGGCTCCGGCGGTTAACCCCCAGCGAAGAACCCCCCTCCCTTCCGGCCCCTCTCATCACCTCTTAGCGAAAGGACCTTCTTTGCCTTCCGGCCGCCCCCTACCTACCGGGGATCTCCTTTGCGCGTATGTATTGTTCCCCATAATCGCACATTCAGAGACCTAAGGCGAACTCGGTTCTGTACCCCTTCCTTCTTCCTGGTTCTCGGCAGTCGGCCAGGCTTCCTCAGACGCCGAGCTTCTTCTCTCCACTTTCCCCAGAGTCCCCCCCCTCCATTTAGCTTCCCCGCCCCAGAGTGATTCCTAAAATGCATAAGGACCCCGCCGCGCGTAGGATCCCAGTCGCCCGCCCGACAGGTCATTGCTGGCGCAATGAGGCCCGCGCGTTTCCTCTGAATTCGAAGACGCGACATGGGATATTTCTAAGATGAGCAAGTTCCAGACGACCTCGTGTTCCCTGTTCCCTCCCAGAACGGTCATTGTCAGTTCCAAGAACCCGGATTACAGAAAAGGAGAAGTCCCACTTGCCGTTTTTCAAGCTTGCTTCGCACGTGCAGCGAGGGACTGCGGTTATATTTTCCCCAGGATCCCCCCAAATGCCCCTCCCATCCGATTTTTCCCTTTGCCTAAGCGCCGGCCGAGGTAATTATTGGAGTTGTCCCCCCACAGCCGTTTCATACGCGTTGAGAGAAGAATGCGGTGCTTTCCCAACCTCCGTACGCATCCTTTACCCGCCTAGTTCGGATCCGGGCACTCAAACAAGCGGCCCCCCCTCACACGGAGAAATACTAATCTTTTCCTCCCCCGTCAGATCTTGCAGGGGCATGGTGTTCCGCTTGTTTTGCATCTCAACCCTCTGTTACGGTAGGTCCAGCTGGAGGTGGCCCTTCTTTCTGCCCCAGGAAGTTCTCCTTTATGTCCCACACCGTTTGGGCGCTTTGACAAAGCAAATCCCGATACCAGGCTTACGTCGGCAAAGGCTCGGACGCGCACAAAGTCGGCGTTGGCGGTCTGTTGGCCCCCATCTCTGCCTTTCTTATCCCGCTGCTTAGTACACCCCAAATGGTGGAGGAGACTTTTTACTCAGGTTCGGTGGAATTTTTACCTTCAGTTCCCGCCCAGATCCTCGGTATTTGAGAAGCAGGTCCAAGTTCTTTTTTTTTTTTTCTGAATTCCCCCCTTTATCTTCATCGAACAGAGTTATTCCCCTGGTTCTTCATCTAATCGACATCCCATATGGACCATGATAGAGGGTAGCTAGAGGCGAGGCAGCCAGCCGTCTCTTTTTCCTGAAGTTCCTCTTTCTTTTTAAAGCGAGATGTTTGTCTGTACTCAGTGACGCGCGGACCCTGCTTCAAGTCTTTACTTGACTCCACCCCATTCAATTGCCCCACTGATGGAATAACGAGTCCCCCCCTATGTTGACTGGCCATTAATCCGTGTAGTTATTGAACTTCCGGCCCAATTAAATACTTCCGTAAATATTCCCTTCTTTGCCTGCAGCTTACAGTCTGTAACTTGGAGATCATAGCTGTATTTTTACTCCGTCCGCTATTCCTGGATTGTAGGGATTTTTTTTCATGGAGTGTTGGGTGTCTTCTTGACTTTAAGCTATCCCCCCCATCTCAGGACCATTCCTGAAGATGCCATAAACCTGCGATTTCAAGAAATACCTCAATGTCCGCTTCTTCAGTTCGACTCCGCCCTAGAGCCCTCCCTTGCGAGCATTAATAGATGACCCAGAGCTCCCCCTCACTTTCTCCTTCGTTTGGCTTTCTTTTTTTAAATCCTTATGAAGTCTTGCGCGCCAGATCAGAGAGGGTGTCGCTACGCTGGTTCCTTTAGACGCCGGAATGCCTCTGGTTCCCTTTTTCCTCTTCATGCGTCCGGAAAGTATAAAGCGCGGACTAGATTTCCTCCCTCTTACGTTGTTTTTCTCGACTTGAAAGATGGAGCTCCGGCCTTTTCATGGTTCCCCGCTCTTCTTCCCCCTTACCCTCTTTACCTCGAAGATTGACGAGAGTGAATTTCCGAAGTTTCTATTCCCTTCTCCGTAGAGACGGTCCAAGGAAAGTCGGGTTTTTGGGAGCGCGCGTTTCCCACCTTTCTCCTTTTCAGCTTTCCTTTTTGGTGAAAGAAGGAGGCGAGGATAAGTAATCTACTACCTTACTCCCCCAGATGGCGGTCCCCCATTGTACTCCAGGTTTTTCTTGCTTTATGTGATTTCCCTTTGAATGTTTCTTCGACTTTTCATGACTTGTTACCCCTCCCCTCTTGCCCCAGGTATAGGATTCGTTGCCGTCCCGGAGTCTGTTTTCTGATCGGTCCTTTAAATCCCTTTAGCGATCTCTTTTTTTCTCCTTGCCTCTTCTTTTTGAAACGAGGTGGCGAATTTGGGTTTTCCCTTCTTTCAAGATTCTCCTAAAACCCGTTTTAAATGTTCTTTCCTTTTAGTCACCTTCCCAAGGGGTTTCTCCGATATATAGGGGAATAATACTTTTTGGGGTGGTTGGTCTCAAGATCTCCCCACCTTTGTGATTTGAAGTACAGCTCGGGCCCTGGGGACTCCCACCCTTCTTCGTCTCCACGCCTCGAAAAACCCCCAATTAGCAAGCGTTTTTCCATAACCTTGAGCCTTCTCCTCCCCGAGACTTTCGGCCCCCGTCCCCGTCTTTTCCTCAAAGACTCTTTCCCGACTGCTTCGATAACCCTGGCGTACATCAGGATGTCCTTCTCGACTTGTACTCCCCCTTTCATTTCTGAACATCATTTACCCGAAATTTGAGCCCACTCAACTCCCCCCTCTGTAACTTCGCCTTAGTTTTTCGGCCGTTACTTTAGTTCCTTTTCTCGCCCTCAAAGCATCCCTCGCCCCCCCTTCAACACGCGGAGTCCGCCCCCCGGCTTCAACCAGACCACCCAGAAATTTCCTTTTGGAACGTGACTTCTTTTTTTCAGGCTCCCCGCGTCTGACAAAAAGTACTTCACTCCTGCACTTTCCCCCTGGCCTTTTACTAGAGCTTTTAACCTCGAAAGGTAGAGGCTGCTTAAATATTTTCACCGTCCCTCCTCCCCCCACCAATTTACCCTTTTCCTAGCGATTCTTTTCGTGAGTACTCTCATTTTTGCTTCCGAGTTGAGGACCCTCCCCCCTAGTTCACAGCGCGACGACATATCATTCCCCCCTTTTGCTTCACGTATTTGCGCGCGGTCTCCTCGCGGCCTCTATCCCTCCCCGCAATTTCCAGTCTGGCCCAACATCCCGCCATTTTGAAAGCCAAAGATGGAGGAGGCCTCAAGGATTTTGCCCGGTGCTTCCAATCGGATCCACCATTCCTTTGCATTCTGAGTTTCGAAAGAGATTCCAGCTCGACCTTTGACGCGGGTAGAGCGGTTTTTCTAGTGCTTTTAATTTCCCGAGTCAGTTAACTTCCCCTCGTTCGCTCGTTTGGCGTACCCTCCAAGGCGACCCCTTTCCATCCCCCCTGCATCCTTCATACGGGACTAGAATCAGCTCTTATTTCCAAGGGACTCGTCCATTCCCCGCCTACATTCTTCATTATTGCGCGTTCGGTATCAATACCTTCTTCCTACTCACCCTGTGAATTAAAGGCACTCGGTATGTAAATCCTGGTTTCCCCTTCTTTCTTCGTATCGTTTCAGCCTCTTCTTGCCTCGTCCCGCGTTGATCCTGAACTCA